>Ga0105104_10003204_pt1 | contig 11745 bp, 9 predicted proteins | sample PPLLaktember2015_3_FD_87034 | JGI IMG/M metagenome (GOLD analysis project Ga0105104, IMG submission 87034) | Freshwater sediment microbial communities from Prairie Pothole Lake near Jamestown, North Dakota, USA - PPLs Lake P7 Core (6) Depth... | ecosystem: Environmental > Aquatic > Freshwater >...
CGCTGTAAAACCATGGCAGAGTACCATGCGCTCTCGCGCAACATGATGCACAGCAATATTGCAATTACCGACCAAATCTATGTGCATGTGGACGAGAAAGAACGGGGCCAGATCCTTTCCCGGATCCATCAGAACACTGTTGGAGAGTTTGATAATGAGTTTTCGGCATTTATCGAAAAATTCAGTAAAGAAGACTTGACGAACGGAATTACGATCTTAGCCCAGAGGTTAGCTACCCTGTAGTGGTGCTATCACGTGTGATATCACGATGGCAAAGTGATATCACACGTGATAGCACCTAACCACACTAAAGCTCGTAACGAGTGCTATAAAAATCAAAGCAACCATCCTCAAATTGAGGATGGTTGTTCAATATGAAGCAGATGGGTTTGAGACGCGGCCACGAATTGCCTCAAAAAAGATGTTACTTTGCGATGGTGGGCAAGCGCCATCGGAGGAGCATATGATGAGTCAACGGAGCAAACGCGAGTTACAGGTAGAGGTTCAGGCCAGGTACCTGAAAGCCAGCAAAAGCGAAAAGCAAAAGATCCTGGACGAATTCACAGCCAACACCGGGTATCACCGCAAATACGCCATTCGAGTTCTCAAACATCGCTACAAACGCCGTCCGAACAGACCCAAGGGACGGACAGCCATCTATCGTGGCGAAGTGGTGAGGGTCCTGGAGCAAATCTGGGAAATCTATGGACGGATCTGCTCGAAGCGTTTGCATCCGTATCTGCCAGAAGGGATCAAAGTGCTGGAGCGCTGCGGCGAACTGAGGCTGTCCGCAGAGACCAAAACATTGCTTTTGCGGATCAGCCGTTCCAGCATTGATCGTTGTCTGGCACGGGTCCGCTTCAATCAACCCCATGGACGCAGCACGACCAAGCCAGGTACGCTGCTCAAAAAGAACATTCCCATTCGCACGATTGCGGACTGGAATGAAGACAACCCAGGCTTTCTGGAAATCGACTGCGTGGCGCATTGTGGAGACAACACCAGCGGACAGTATTTGTACACGCTGACCTGTACCGACATCTGCACGGGCTGGACCGAGCCGCTGGCGCTCCCCAGACGCAGCCAGGAAGCAGTCTGTACTGCCATTGACACGATGAGACCGGAGTTGCCCTTTGATCTGCTAGGCATTGACTCAGACAATGGCAGTGAATTCATCAACGATCTACTCTATCGCTATTGCCAGGACGCACATATCACCTTCACCCGCTCCCGTCCGTACCAGAAGAGTGATCAAGCTCATGTCGAGCAAAAGAACTGGTCGCAGGATTGTTGGCCGAACCAGCAGGTGAGCTGGTAGATGTGCCGGTGGAAAAAATAATGATGATGGGCGTGATGGTAGGCAATACAGCGGGATCAGTTTAGTCGTCGCCACCACCATCATCATCTCCACCACCATCGTCGTCACCACTGCCGCTACCATCATCATCTCCGCCATTATCGTCATTACCATTGTCGTCTCCCCCTCCGTCGTCACCACCATCAGCATCCTTACCACCACTGCTACTGTTGTTGCCGCCATCATCTCCTCCGCTATCGTCATCACCGCCGCGCCCTGGCGCTGGGGCGGGCGTCAAGCCACCGGGTACCGGGGTGGACGAAACGCCGGCAGGTGTTGCTGTCATTGTTGGAGTCGGCATCGAACTGCCAGTATCATCGTCATCATCACTATTACCAGCTGCTAATTTGGAAGAATTGATGGCTCTCTGGAGAGCCGGTTGCACTTCTGCGGGGACGAAATTAAGCATCTGGGCCAGAATGGCGCTGTAGCTGCGCAAGACTGGAGCAAATTCTGTTTTCAATTTGGCAGCTTGAGGTGGATTTGTCTGTGAGAGTCTCTTGATCGCAATCAAAGATTTTTGAAGATCTCTTTCAAATTCACTCGCGGCCCGAGGGATATCGTCATAGCGACCTTTCCCGATCAGTGAGTGAATCTCAATCAGACGTCGTCCTGCAAAATCCATGTAAAGTCGGGACTGGTCAGCAGAATCAATGGTCACGCTGGCGCGTACGGACTCAATTGTGGTTTTGAGCGAATACAGTGGATCACCCGGAAGGGCCGAACTGGCAGCATATGCGGTTATTCCCACGCCACTAACCAAATACGCGCCCAGGACGACGATCAAAAAAAGAGCAGCACGTTTTGCAGGCCAATGAGCAAGATTTTTCTTTAGCTGAGTGAAGCTTGAGGACCAGATTGAGAAGACAGACCAGCCGACTGCCGGCCCGGATGCGACCGGCTCAACAAAGATCTTGTCGAGTTCTGCCATGAATCTCGCACGAGTGCGGCGCGCCGATTCTGGATCACGTTCGGGCGTGATCGCATAAGCAGCCAGCGATTGCTGCAAGCGTGGATTTAGATCGTTGCGCATGTTCTTGACATCACTCATAGTGTTCCAATCAACATCACTCAGCTAATATTTGACGAAGCGCTTCCAAGGCACGGTATTGCAAAGCGCGGCTGGCTTCGATGGTCTTGCCGAGCACAGCAGCAACTTCAAAATGAGACAGGTTCTCCAAATACCTTAACTCGATCACTTGTCTCTGTTCTGATGATAAGCGGAGGAGAGCCGCGCGCATTCGTTGACGATCCATCTCTTGCGTAACCAAATGTGAGGGATTACCTTCAGGATCCATGTGAAGATTATCTTCAAATGAAATGTTGGGCGGCGGACGGCGACGATAGTGGTCGGTAATCCAATTGTGGGCAACCCGATACAGATAGGCACGCGGATTCTCAAATGACGTACCCCCGCGAACAGCAATCAGGAAACGGTGGAACGTGTCAGCTACGCAATCCTCTGCCAAATCGTTGTCATCCAGAAGGCGATAGGCGTAGCGAAAGATGTCTGGACTGTAACGTTCGTAAATTTCTGCCAGGGCCTCCTTGTCGAAGGCAACGGCGGAACTCATCGAGAGAGTTTCCCTGCGCAAGTTTTCCATCTCAGTTATTAAGACATTATTTGGGATGAAACATGACGTGATAGTCTTGATCACCCCTACATTCATCCATGAGAATGTTTTTCCAGATAATTAAGAAGGTTGACATATACATCTGGAGGTAATGGATCTCAGTAACAATGTACACCATCGGGTCTCCATAATTAACAGAGGGATTTGCGATAGAGAAAATACATAGGTGGCGATAAATTTTTATGCGCGAAAGGAAGATTAAATAGTCAGAAAGGATGCCGGTTTTTTTCCCAAGCACCCTTTCTGAATTACAGGCAGATGACTATTCGAACCAACAGAAAATGGGTTCTCAGGTGGTTTCCATATTGCCTACAGGCGTGCGCACTGGTCCTCTTTACTGCCGTGGACAACGTTGCCCTTGCCCTTGGGCGCCGGGCGATTTTCCTTACACTGCAGATTGCCATCGATCGTATTGAAAGAGATGATCACTCCACCGGTATTTTGGAAGGCTTGCACATTCCCTCCAACTTGATTGGAAGTAGCGCTCAAGGCACGCTTATTGGAATCGAAAAGAATGTCGCCATTGATGGCGACCTTGTAGATCTTGGCCGCTCCACCTTGCACGATCTGAATACTACCGCCGACCGTGGAACCGGATACATTGACGGCTTTGGCCCCTTCGGCTTGGATATTACCAATGACCGTGACCTTGCTGGCAGTCAGCGTGGCACCGTTTTCCACTTTGATCGTCCCCTGCACCTTCGTCCCGTTGAGCTTGCAACTGGCGTTCTGCGGCACACGCAAGTTATCCACTGCTACCGCACCGAGGGAACCACGGCAGGTGAACTCCTCTGCCAGAACCGTGGAAGCAGCGGGTAAGATGAAAGCCAGTGCCACCAGCATGGACAAGCTTAATTTGATCCAACGTTTCATGATCTGTCTCCTTTTTCTGAGTATGCAAATGTATTTACACTTCACTTGAGGGAATACGAGAGACAACCGCTAAATCTCGATATCAATTCCAGCGCGTCCGCTGGAGTTGCAGTGGTGATACCGGTTCCATGTTTCGACCCTGAGAGTGCGTTCCTTCTCCAGTCTCTCGAACAGAACTTTAGTCGCTAATCACTCACCTCCTTTCCTCTGTTCAAAGGCCTTTGCCTTCACAGAATTTAGAAACTCTATACGTACGTCGCGCGACTTGCGGCGGATATGATAGATACCTGCCTGACCTGCACTTACAATCCGGCGCATTGATCCTCCTTACTGCCCTGGACCGTGTTGTTTCCCCCACCGGGAGCCGGACTGTTCTCCTTGCACTGCAGGTTGCCAATGACAAAGTTACTGGCAATCGTGACCCCTCCTACATTCTGGAAGACCTGAATATTCCCACCGGCCTGATTGCTAGCGGCACTCAACACACCGTTATTGGACTCGAATTGGATATCGCCGTTGACAACTACATTTTCAACCCGAGCCGAACCGCCCTGTTTAAGCTGAACGCTACCCCCGACTGTGGAACCGGCCAACACCTCGACAAGAAGTGCGCCCTCCGCCTGGATATTGCCTATGACTGTGACACGCTGGGCTGTTAAGGAGGCGCCATTCCGGACAAAAATGTTTCCCTGGACGCGGGTGCCATCGAGCGTACAACTTGCGCCTTGGGGCACTTCAAGGTTTTCGACAGTCACAGCCCCCAGGAAGCCCTGGCATGTCTCATCTCCACCTTGAATCACAGGGCCGCCGTTTCCCGCCGGTGTAGCAGATGGAATGGGAGCCACAGTCGCTGGTGGAGGTTCGGTTGCTGTAAACAATGGGACAGGTGTTTCTGTAATCTGCGGAGCTTCACTTGCATCGGACGATGGACCCGGAGTACCAGTCGCTTGAGGAGTATTGCTTGCATGGGGTAAATGCGTACCGCCATTACTATTGTCTGTTCCACTGCCATCATCATCATTACCATTCGTCGCATCCAAAAAATTGGCGGCCGATTGAGAAGCATTGATGGCGCTTTGGACGGCGGGCTGGATATCTCCAGGAGTCCTGGCAAGCAAATGAGTGAGGAGGTAACTATAGCTTCGAAGAACGGCAGCAATTTGTCTGTTCAGCGCGACGGCTTGAGTTGGATCGGCTTGCGACAGACTCTCAATGGCGCTCAAGGCCTTCTGAATATCTTTTTCAAATTCAGCAGCGGCCTGGGGAATATCTTCATAACGGCCTTCGCCCAGCAGGGATTGAATTTCCGACAATCGTCGTCCGCCAAAATACACATAGAGCCGGGCCCGGGTGGCAGGATCAGCAGTCAGATCGGCGCGTGCAGTTTCAATTGTGGTTTTGAGCGGATACAATGGGTCTCCCGGAAGGGATGAACTGGCAGCGTATGCTGTTATTCCCACACCACTAAACAAAAACACACCCAGTGCAATGAGGGCAGTGATTACGAAAAGAGCAGAACGCCTTGCAGTTGCATGAAGAAAACTCTCCTTCAGACGATTGAAATTTGAAGGCAAGGCCAAGAAGGTTGACCTTCGGGCCGCAGGTTTGGAGGTGGCTTGCTCAACAAAAACCTTGTTGAGTTCTGCCATGAATCTTGCCTCAGTGCGGCGCGCAGATTCCGGATCGCGTTCAGGCATGGTTCCATAAGCAGCCAGCATTTCCTGCAAACGTGGATTTAATTCATTCCGCATATTCTTGGCGTCACTCATAGAAAATTCCAATCAAATTTATTCATCCAATATTTGACGAAGCGCTTCAACTGCACGATACTGTAAGGCGCGAGTTGCTTCAACGGTCTTACCAAGCACCGTGGCGACGTCATAATGCGACCAATCTTCCAAATACCTTAACTCGATTACCTGTCTTTGTTCTGGTGACAACCGTAGGAGGGCAGCGCGTACCCTTTGACGATCCTGCTCCCGCACAAGCAGATTTGATGGGTTGCCATCCGGATCAGCGTGCACCTCATCTTCCAGAGAGATATTAAGCGGTGGCTGACGACGATAGTGGTCGGTAATCCAGTTGTGAGCAATGCGGTACAGATAAGCACGCAGGTTTTCAAATGTCGTACCCCCACGTGTGGCGATCAGGAATCGATAGAATGTATCAGCTACACATTCCTCCGCCAGGTCGTTATCATCGAGCAAGCGATAGGCATAGCGGAAGATAGCCGGACTGTAGCGTTCATAAATCTCGGCTAAAGCTTGCTTATCAATGATTGGGGAAGAATTCATTCAATAGGTTCCCGTGCACATGATGAACATCTCACTCATTAAGACATTTTTTTGAGTGAAACATGACGATGCTTAAGCATCACGTTTGATCTTCCAAGATCACTTCGGTTTTCTTCCCACTGCATCTGATCCCTGAACTGATACCCTTCCTTAGTTGGACATTCTCCAGAATCTCCGCATAACTGACCATCTGCCCAACGCGTTTCGCCAGGCAGGCCAGCAGGCGAAACTTGAGCGGCGACAACTGAATGTGATGCCGCTCGTTGTCGCTCTCCAGGCAGACAGGTCAATCTCAAAATGCCCAACGCGGACAAGGCTCGAGGCTCGCGCCAGTTTGCTTGCACGCAATATTGCCTCCATTGGGTCGACTGGAACAACCAGGAAATCATCCACACCGTCTTCGAGGGTTGCCTGGGCATAAGCCAGATCCGCCACAATAGCCAGCACAGGAGCAATTCTTGCGTGGCAAATTTCCCGGCACGTGTCGAGCAGCGGTCGATTCATAACCTCAATGACAATTACATCAAGATTACCTTACCGAGATAGTTTGGTGGGCACAAATTCGGCTGGCGTAAATACCCTGGTTTCCCAGTGAGCGGCCCGGAAGGACTCGATCTCATGCGGTTCTGTCTTGCTGTGATCCAAGCAATTAGCATATGAAATCCCTGTAGAGTCCTGGCATTCGCAGGCTTATTTCCAGTGATGTAATGTTGAGATACTCTAACGCGCCATTTGATTCGGACGAAGCAGGCGCACGCCAGCGGCTACATCGATGATCAATTGGGGCGGGTTACTTCCTTCCCTGGATGAATAATCCGCGCCATTTGTAGAGGGCGAGGTAATCCTCAAGCTGTAGGTACCGTCGGCGGAAATGAACGAGGTGATATCCACTTCGTACCAGGTACCGGCACTGACCCTCCCCAGGGAAACCAGCACATCTGAGTCGGCAGAGGGAGCATTATTCCAGCTTGCCGTGCCTTCCTGCCAGGCATCGTCCATGACCCGACGAAAATCTCCGCCATAACTAGACGAGTTTACGTTGAATAGACGCAACTTTGCGCTGGTGACCTGCCTGCCATCGATCCCAATGACTACGAATTTCACGAGGAAATGTTTGACGGGACTTCCATCAGTTTCAAGTGAGATTGCCCAACCGAAGTTAGTGCTAGGACTGCCCAGATATAGGCTGGCATCCGCGGCTGGAATAAAGGTCAGACTTTCGGCTTGTGAAGGAGTAGGCGTGAGTGTATTCGTCGATGTTGGTGAGGGCGTGGCGGTATCGGTCGCGGTGAATGTCGCGGTAGCGGTTGGAGTCGCACTGGATGTGGCTGTTGGTGTTGGTGTGAGTGTGCTGGTGGCCGCGGCTGTTGGGGTATCGGTGGCAATCGCTCCACCAACTAGATTGAGGATCAGTTGAGGTGGGTTGTTTCCTTCTTTGGATGAATAATCCGCGCCGTTGGAAGATGGCGAGGTAATCCATAAGCTGTAAGTGCCATCAGCGGTAATGAATGAGGTTAAATCCACCTCATACCAGCCGCCTGAACTTACACTCCCCAGAGAAGCCAGAATGATTGAATCAGCGGCTGGAGCGTTATTCCAGGTTACCGTTCCTTCCTGCCAGGTGTTATTCACAACCCGGTGAAAGTCTCCACCATAATTGGATGAATTGACATTGAATAAACGTAGCTTTGCGCTGGTAACCTGTCTGTCATCGATCCCGCTGACCACAAACTTGATCAAGAAGTTCTTTGCCGGGTTTCCATCAGTTTCCAGTGAGTTGACTGAACCAAAATTGGTGTTCGGGCTACCTAAATACAGGCTGGCGTCCGCGGCAGGAGTAAAGGTTAGGCTCTGGGCTAGCGAGGGCGTGAGAGTGAGTGTGCTTGTCAACGTTGGCATGGGAGTTGCAGTGCTGGTCGCGGTAAAGGTCGCCGTAGCGGTTGAAGTCGCAGTGAAGGTGATGGTTGGGGTATGAGTGGATGTTGGTTGAGGTGTGCTGGTGGCGGTTGCCGTTGGTTCCAGGGTTGCAGTAAAGCTAGCAGTTGATGTATGAGTGCTTGTGGGTGGTACTGGCGTGTTGGTTGATGTAGTGGTAGCTGTAGGTGGCACTGGGGTCTCGGTTGATGTAACCGTGGCCGTTGAAGTATGAGTGGCTGTGGGTGGCTCCAGAGTTTCAGTCGGTGTAGTCGTTGCTGTTGGTGCAACCGTGGCCGCTGAAGTATGGGTAGCCGTTGGCGGCTCCGGTGTATCGGTTGGTATATTCGTTATTGTAGGTGGTACAGGCGTTTCGGTCGGTTCGACTGTTGATGTAGCGGTTTCAGTCTCTGCTGGCGGCTCAGAGGTGCCAGTCGGCATTTCCGTATCTGTAGGCAGCACAGATGTCTCCGTCACTTCGAAAGTTGTCGTTAAGGTGGGAGTGGCTGAGGATGGTTCTTGTGTATTTGTCGGCACAGTGGTGGGTGTGGGAGATTGAGTGACCGTAGGAGGCATCGAAGAATCGGTAGGCATTGGACTAGGTGTGGCAGTCGGCGTTGGTATGGCGTTGCATATCACATTGAAGCATTGCAGGGGTTCGGCGTTGCCAATAGCCAGGTTGCCGCCGCCATCCACGCGTGTGTCGGCGGCGTAGATGCCCCAGCCGCGGTTATTATGGGCGATGTTGCCTCTGACTATACTGCCACCCTTTCCCACATAAATCCCACCTCCTCCATTGTCATTCGCCTCATTCCTCTCGATGATATTGCCCAACCCCTCGGGTGCATCCTCTCCGACAGAGATCCCCTGTGCACTGTTCCCATTGGCTCGATTGAGCTGGACCAGGTTCTCGTAAGATTCCGGACCAAGTTCGATCCCGTTCCCGGTGGTCAGGTTCGCCTCATTTGTTTCGATCAGATTGCGGCTTGAGCCTCCCAGTTCGATGCCACCGGGGTTGAATCGCACATCATTGTTACGCAGCACATTATCGTTCGCTGAGTCCAGCGAAATACCGCTATCGGAGTTGTCGTGTGCGGTGTTGCCAATCAGTTGGTTACCATGTGAATCCTTGAGGGCAAACCCTGAGTCGCCGGTTTCTGTCACCGTGTTGCCGATCAATTGGTTGCTATTCGATCCTTCAACAACAAAACCCGCGTCACTTGTCCCGCTGACAGCGTTATTTCGCAGTCGGTTGCCATCGGAACCCAGAGTGACAAGGACTCCACCATCGCCGGCCGACTGAAGCGCGTTGTCGAACAGAATATTCTTACTCGCTCCTTCAAGGAGGATGCCCGCGTTACTTCCCACTCCAATGGTGTTCGACCCCAGCAGGTTGCCGTTCGAAGCTCGCAGATACAGTCCAATACCCGAGTTGTTGCTCAACGTGTTTTGCAGCACCACAGTGGCCTCCGCGCCGTCCAAAAGCTCGATCCCATCAGCATTGCCGGCAACAGAGCTGTTGCGAACCTGGTTGCCATACGTTCCATCATCTATTAACTCAATACCTGTCACCTGATTGTTCTGCACAGTGAGGGATGTGATTATGTTGAACTTTGACCCGGCACTTAAACGCACTCCGTAATCGAACTCCTGTACCGTGCCATTTCGGACCGTCACCGAATGGAAGCCATCATTGCGAATACCGATCCCAAGCCCAACCCCATCAATTATGCGACCATTGAGATCGATCAGGATGCCATGAGCACCGATGACCAGACCATCCTCGGGGCATTCTGAAAGGTGATTCAGCACGCGTGTACTACTGGTAAGCACCTGTCCACAGGTCACCGTGCGCGGAACAGCTTCGCCACTTCCCCCACCAGGAGGTAAGACGGTCCATGGAAAGGATGCCGGTGTTAAGTCGGTTTTATTTTCCCTATCCAACGCGCGCACCTCGAAGCTATGATCGCCGGGAGTTAATCCCTGGTAGGTCACAGGACTGACACAATCAAGAAAATCATCTTCCGCCTGACTATCGAGCCGGCACTGAAACGCCAGCTCTGACGATGGTGTTAGATCGTCGCTGCCGGAGAAGCTGAAGCTAGCTGAGTTCTCAAGGGTTAATTCGACGGGCGCCGTGGTGATCAATGTGTCGGGAGAAGTCGGGTCGAGAGGCACCGCAGAGATGAAACGGATCAACAGTTCCGGACCATCCTCGGCATTCTCGCGGCTAACGAACTGTTGCTCGGAGCCGCTTCCATTTTCGGCCATGTCGCGGATCAGAAATCCATGATTCTGACCGGCGGCATACATCGTCTGTACATGAGATGTCACATCCCAGCGCCTCACCTCAAAGTCAGACACTGCAGTGATAGCAGTTCCGGTCATAGCTGGCTGGTTGCTCCAGGTGACGGTCTCTTCTACCCAATCACCGGCCAGTGGGATCACTCCAAGGACCCGATCCAGCGCGGCTGAGGCTGCATACACGTATAACATGGCCGAACCCAGGGTGCAGCCATCGGGTACCACCGGGAGTAGGAAATGGACGAGAGCGCGTGAATTGCCGCCCGCCTTGGATTGGACTTTGAGGACACCATCTAGAGCGAAATTGCTCGTGGCGCTGTTCTGGTCAATCCAGCTATCTGCATCGGCAGCAATTGCGATTGGCAGGCCGCAATCCACATTTGCCGGAATCGCAATTTGTAAGAAGTTGGTATTCTCATTCGTGATGATATTCGCGCGAGAAGCTAAATTGTTCTGATCGCCTGTAGTGTTGACTTCGAAGGTATCCGCACGCACTACCTCGACTGGCGCGGCGGCCAAGGAAAATACCAGGAAAAACCTCAGAACTATCGGTAGCCACGTACATCTTTTCGTTCGCATTTTTCCTCTCCTCTGCCATGACAGCTTCTAGTCAGGCGTGCTCTGGGGCCGACCATGAAAAACCAAAGATGTTATGTGGATCGCCATCACATTAAATGTAAACATGCATGCTCGTTCGCTCCTTAACAGAGAAACTCAAAATGCTTAAAATACATAAACATATATGAAGTTGCAACAAATGCAGAAGGAGTCCCGGCTCTCACCCCCCATAAAAAAGCTGCCCACCGGATGAAGCCCGGCGGGCAGCTTGATAACTTCTCACAGCCAGTTCAATTGAAGGGTCTTGGTATCATCACGTTTCTTATGTTCTTGCGTCTTATTTGGTGAAGGCACGAAACCATAATGCAAGCAGCCAGCACGAAAGGCGGGATTGTGAAATTGGTCGGGCAATAGAGTCGGAGGCATCCCAGGCTGATCGTGGTGGAAGCCACGGTGGCGTTGAATTTGGGACAAGGGGCACCAAATAATTTCTGTGTATTTTTAGCAGACGGCTTGGTCTTATTATTTATGAAGAAGAATTGGGGATGGCTGTGTTCGAAGCAGATTTGTGTGACTGATGCTGCATCGAAGAAAGATGACGCGCCTTAATTTCATTCACCGAACTGTCAGTAAAGCCAGAGCACGCAAAGGAGAGAGTATGCTAATCGCTGCGGGGCTGTTCCTCTACGCCGCCCGCGCCATCGCGGGCGAGACCTGGTTCGAGGTGGGCAACCCTGGATGGTGGATGTTGACCGCTGTGTTGCACCTGCCGTTCTTCGGGATTCTGTTTTTTCTGATCATCGGCATCGGC
>Ga0105104_10003205_pt1 | contig 11744 bp, 12 predicted proteins | sample PPLLaktember2015_3_FD_87034 | JGI IMG/M metagenome (GOLD analysis project Ga0105104, IMG submission 87034) | Freshwater sediment microbial communities from Prairie Pothole Lake near Jamestown, North Dakota, USA - PPLs Lake P7 Core (6) Depth... | ecosystem: Environmental > Aquatic > Freshwater >...
CCAACATCAAACGCCTGCTGGCATTCTCCTCCATTTCGCACGCGGGCTACGTCCTGATCGGCGTGGTCGCGCTGACGCAACTGGGCGCGGCGAGCGTGGTGTTCTATCTGGCGGCCTATATTCTGACGAACCTGCTGGCCTTCGGCATTGTCATGGCCTTCAGCCGTATCACCGGCCTGGAGGATATCCGGGATTATTCCGGGATGAGCCGCCGCTCGCCCTGGCTGGGGCTGATGATGCTGGCCGCGTTCCTGTCGCTGGCGGGCATGCCGCCCTTCGGCGGTTTTGTCGCCAAGGTCTTTGTCTTTGCGGCAGGCGTCCAGGCGGGATATGTCTGGCTGGTCGTAGTGGGCATCCTCAACTCGATCATCGGTGTCTACTACTATTTGAACGTGCTGAAGTATGTGTACCTCTTCCGCATGCCGAACGAAAATGAGGAAAATCATCCTCTGCCGCTGACCCGCCCGTATCTGATTGCCCTGGCGGTGCTGGCAATTGGCGTGATCCTGATCGGGACGGTGTTCGGTCCCTGGTTTGGCTGGTCTGAAGCGGCCGCTTTGAATCTGTTTTAGTTTGTGAAAGACCTGTCAGGTCTGGAAGAGATGACATAAGCTATCCGATTTGACATAGTTTTAGCCTGTCAGTTATAATCGTGCAACATGACACAATCCGGGCAAAAGGGCAGAGGCATCCTCAACACCTTGCTCATTGTGATGATCGGGCAGGTGGGATGCCTGACCCTGGTCATCATTCTGGCTTCCGTTTTTGGCGGGTTGTGGCTGGACAAGACGTTTGATACAAAGCCGGTTTTTACACTGGCTTTGTTGTTTGCTGGAATTCCTGTATCCGTGCTGGTAATGCTGGTGGTGGCACGCAGGACGCTGGCCCGCTTAAAGGATCAAGCGGAAAAAGAAAAGGATTCTGATATTTCGTCTTAGGAGGCGGATTTGGAACAAGAAGTAAAACGCAGACCATGGCGCCGCTGGGTCGTGCTGGTGCTGATGATCGTGGGATGTGGACTGGGAGGCGGGTTGGCCTTTTTAGGTATTCCCGGCTTTCCGGCTGTTCGGCCGGAAATTACGGTTGCACCGGAAAAATTGATCGAGGAGCCTTTATTCAATCTCGGCCCGCTCGGTGATTTTTATCTGGTGAACACGCTCCCCACTCTTCTTTTTACAGTGTTTATCGTGATTCTGCCGCTTGCGTGGTGGACCAGAAGATCTCTCAGGAAGAGTGCCGAAACCGACCTTGTGCCGCGCGGGATCGGCAACCTGATGGAAGCTATCCTCGAGGTCCTTTATAACCTGACCGAAGGTTCGGCGGGGGCCAAATATGCTCGCATGATCTTCCCCTGGTTCGCAACCATCCTGATCTATGTGCTGGTTGCCAATCTGCTCAAATTAGTTCCTGGCTTCGAGTCGGTCGGTGTTTTGCATCATGCTGCAGAGGGACATGCGATTGCGCCCCTGGCAGGAAAATGGAGTCTCCTCACGGGTGCGGAAGGTGAATACATCCTTGCCCCATTTTTCCGCGGCATTTCTGTGGATTTGAATTTCACCGCCGCGCTGGCATTGATCGCCGTGGTAATGATCCAGGTGATCGGTTTCCGGGCCCAGGGATTTGGCTACCTCAGCAAGTTTTTCAGCACGCGCCGGATGTTCAAGGTGCCGTTCTTCGGCGCGATGGACTTTTTGGTCGGATTGCTAGAGCTGATCTCGGAACTTTCCAAGATCCTCTCGTTTGCCTTCCGTCTTTTCGGGAACATGTTTGCGGGGATCGTGCTGGTCGCCCTGGTTGCGTCGATGCTGGGCTTTGTCAGCATCCTGCCAGCCATGATCATGATGTTCGAACTGTTCGTCGGTGTTATTCAGGCATTCGTGTTCGGTATGCTAACCATGGTATTTATGGCGCAAGCCACCCAGGGTCACGGCGAAGAACACGCGGAAACTCATTAAACTGGTAGGAACCCTAAGGAGGTTTTGAAACATGGAAGGTGATATCGTTTTAGCTGCTAAATTCATTGGAGCTGGTCTCGCAATGATCGGTGCTGCAGGTGCCGGCGTGGGAATCGGTCTCAGTGTGCAGGGTGCGCTGACGGGTATGGCTCGCAATCCGGATACGTACGGCAACCTGTTGACCAACATGATCCTCGGCATTGCGTTTTCCGAAGCGATCGCGATTTACTGTCTCGTGATTGCGTTTTTGATGCTGTTCGTTCTCTAGGTCAAAAGGAAGGCTGCTTTGGAAAATCTAGGCATTAATCTTGGTTTGCTGATTGTTCAGATCATCGCGTTCATCATTGTATTTCTCACGCTGAGCGCCTGGGTCTACAAGCCCATGCTGAACATGATGGAGACCCGCAAACAGAAAATTGCACAGGGATTGGAAGACGCCCGTGTCGCAGCCGAGGCTCGCGCCAACGCAGAAAAAGAAGCCGCCAAAGTGATCGCGGATGCACAGACGGAAGCCAGCAAGGTCGTCCGTGAGGCGACCGAGCGTGCCGCGGCCGCCGGGCAGGATGTCAAAGCCGCCGTCGAAGCCGAAGCGGCCAAGGCCCGTGAGTCCGCCGTCGCCGAGGCCGAGATCGAGCGCAATCGCATTCTCGGGGACCTGCGCAGTCAGGTCGCTGCGCTGGCGATTGCCGCTGCCAGCAAGCTGGTCGGTGAAGCGCTGGACGAAAAGAAGCAGCGGGCTTTGATCGATGAGTTCTTCTCGGGCGTGAAATCCGGCAAGGTGGTCGTGCTGCGGGATGCCGATTTCAAAGGTGAGTCGGCCCAAATCACCAGCGCGCTGCCCCTGAACAAGGAGGAGGAGGAAGCCCTCCGGCGGGACGTGCTGGCCCAGATCGGCGCGAAGGACGTCGCCTTCCGGGTCGATCCGGCCATTTTGGGCGGGCTGGTCATCAAGGTGGGTGACAAGGTCCTGGATGGTTCTGTGGCAGGCAAGCTGGATGGCCTGCGCCAGAGCCTGAGATAGGTCACTTTGCATGCAGGAGGGTTTTGGCGATACAATCGTCAAAACCCTCTTTTCGTTTAAGAGAGAAAAACTCAGAGAACTCTGGGGCCAGGAATCGATCATGTCAAATCGCGAATCGCTCCAATACATCTTTGCAGGATTGCCGCTGCCCTTTTCCATGGCAGATATTCCGGATATCCCCATCACAGGAGTCTCCATCGACAGCCGCGCGGTCAAGCCAGGCCACCTTTTTGTTGCCATGCGGGGCGGAAACGTGGATGGACATGATTACATCCGGAAGGCCATCGAGAACGGCGCGGTTGCTGCGGTGGGGGACCGGGATATTGCGGAACTGGGCGACTTGCCCGTCCCCTACATTCGGCTCGACAACTCGCGGCGTGCCCTGACCTGGATCGCGGCCGCGTTTTACGATTGGCCCGGTCAAAAGCTGACGGTGATCGGCGTGACCGGCACGGATGGCAAGACCACGACGACGAACCTGATCTATCGCATCCTGCTGGCGGCGGGCATCAAAGCCGGCATGATCTCCACGGTCAACGCGGTGATTGGGGACGAAGTCCTCGATACCGGGTTCCATGTCACGACGCCGGACGCGCACGACGTCCAGCGCTATCTGGCCCAGATGGTGGCCGCGCGGCTGACGCACGTCATCCTGGAAACGACCTCGCACGGCTGGGCGCAGTACCGCGTGGATGCCTGTGAGTTCGACATCGGCGTCGTGACCAACATCACCCACGAACACATGGATGAGCATGGTTCCTACGAAAAGTATCGCGCTGCCAAAGCCAGGCTGTTCTCCAGTCTGGAGATTACTGCGGAGAAGCCGCAGGGCAACCCGCGCCTGGCCGTGATCAATCGCGACGACGCCAAATCATTTGATTTTTTGAACGACTCGATCAGAGTCAGGAAGCTGAATTATGGGTTGAGCGAGGCTGCCGACGTCCGCGCGGTGGATGTGAGCTACAGCCCGTCGGGGATCCGCTTCACGGCACAGAGCCGGGATTTCAATGTCCCGGTATCGTGCAGGCTGCTTGGAGCCTACAACGTCTCGAATTGCCTGGCTGCATGGAGCGCGACCGTCTATGGCTTGAAACTAAAGCCTGAGGTCGCCGCCGAGGGGATTGCCTCGCTGGAGGGAATCCCCGGCCGCATGGAGCTCATCGATCTGGGGCAGAACTTTACGGCCCTTGTCGATTTTGCGCACACGCCGAATGCGTTGAAGGTGACCTTGGAAGCCGCCAGGGAAATGCTTTCTTCCAGGGGACAGGGGATAGGGGAGAGGGCGCGCGTAATCGCCGTATTTGGTTCGGCAGGCTTGCGAGACCGCGAGAAACGCCGCATGATGGCAGAGACATCGGCCGAGCTGGCCGATCTGACGGTGCTGACCGCCGAGGACCCGCGCACCGAATCGCTGGAGGAGATCCTCGCGGACATGGCGGCCGGCGCGAGGTCGAAGGGCGGGCGCGAGGGCGAGACGTTCTGGCGCGTCCCGGACCGGGGCGAAGCCATCCGCTTCGCGCTGCGCCTGGCGCGCGCGGGCGATATTGTGCTGGCCTGCGGCAAGGGACATGAACAGTCCATGTGTTTTGGGGCGCGCGAACATTCGTGGGACGATCGCACGGCCATGCGCGCCGCACTGAGTGAATTGCTGGACGCCGAGGGGCCGCAGATGCCCTATCTGCCGACGCAGGATACCACTGAAGAGGAGTGGCTGAAATGGAAGTAAGGCCCGTTGTGCTGACCGGCAAACATGTGCGCCTGGAACCGATGACCGAGGAACACGTTTCCGGCCTGGCGGAGATCGGCCTGGGACAAAAATTCTGGGATTTTATGCTGTATGGCAACATTCAGACAGTTGAGGACATGCACAACTGGGTGCTGGACATTCTCGCGCGTGCGACAAAGGGGACAGACCTGCCCTTTGTCGCCATTCATTTGGACTCGGGCCGTGTGGCGGGCGCGACGCGCTATTTGAACATCGTGCCCAAGGACCGCGGGCTCGAGATCGGCGGCACGTGGTACGGACCGGAGTTTCAACGGACGCCGGTAAACACCGAATGCAAGTATCTGCTTTTGCGCCATGCCTTCGAGATACTGGGCTGTATCCGTGTTCAATTGAAAACAGACCTGCGGAATGAACGTTCGCAGAGAGCGATCGAACGGCTGGGCACAGTCAGGGAAGGCATCCTGCGCAATCACATGATCCTGCCCGACGGGCGTTACCGCGATTCGGTGTTTTATAGCATTCTGGATACGGAATGGCCCGGGGTAAAGAAGCGCCTGGAAGAGATGATGGCTCGGTAGGAGCTGCTGCTTTCAACGATACGCGGCGGCTTTGTGTGTCAGCCCCACGAGAGCACCGAATTTAAGAACCATGGGATCCGGGCTGAGAATCCTGACCATATCGCCGACGGCCAATGATCGATTGGCTGCCGCCGAGACGAGGTCCCCGGCCTTTCCGGTCAGGATGCCGCCGGTCAGCACGATATGTTCGATGGCATAGTAATTCGCAAGTGCTTTGCCGAGGATCGCGATATAGCGGCCGATACGGCTAAACACCTTTTCAGCGTCGTCCTTTTGCTGCGGAGTACCGTTCATGAGCCATTGGCGCAGGACCTCGGGCACTTCAACCGTTTGAGCGAAACCATATTTATCGTGCAGTTTCATTTCCCGGGCGGCCTGCTCGATACCGATCCAGGGTATGAGTCCTCCGGCATAGCCGCGCACTTCGGTTCCGTCCTGCTTCGGACAGCTCGCGGCAAAATCCAGGATCACGTTACCAAATTCATTGAGGCCATCGGCGACCTCTCCATTTCCGTCGATATATCCGGCCGCGAGTTCGTTGCCAAATTTCAAGACCAGGGTATTGCGATAACCATGCTGCCGGGCGATACCGAAAGCCTCCAGATCGCCGTCGTTCCCGGCGAAGGCCAGCTGGCCGGGGAACCCCTGCGACACATGCCGGATCAAGTCAAAGGTTGAGTCTCCGTATTCATTCAGGACTCCTTCCGTAAAACCGGCATTCCTGACCACGGTGCCATCTTCGCGAATGAAGACTTCGCCCGTCAACTTCAATCCAATACTGATACCGACCACGTCGATTTCCGAGATCGATAGACCTGCTTCCCTGATCGCCGCCTGCATGGCGGCGATGGCTCTGGCCGACAGGGTTCGTGCATTGTGCACAATGGCGGTTTCCGGATAGGTTTCGAAGCGTCTTGGCGTGACAAGGTGACGGAATTTTCCAGTGTCATCAATTGCCATGACACCGACTTTCGTCATCATTCTCCCGAAGTTGACGCCGGCAATCCTGACCGCGCGAATCGAAACAGGCGGATGCTCTGACGTCTTTTCCTGTTCAGGGAGCGCAGGACCGATCTTTGTTTGCGGGGCCGCCGCGGAAATCGTGAATCTGCCCACCCCCAGAGCCTGCCCAACCAGGTGACTGACACCGACGACGGCTTCCGGGCTGTTGTAATGCTTTTGGAAATAGGCATCCAGTGCATCCACAAACCCTGGCAGGGAACAATGAACAAGCACCCGCGCTGCGCCATGCGTCATGATACGGTTATTGATCTCTGCGGCGGCGTAAGCCAAAACAATCTCAAGGAGATTATTGTTCAAGTGTCCGGGAATGCTGATCGCGAAATCCAGTAACGGGCTTTTGGCGCCCTCAAAAGCAAAGGTGATGGTTTCGTAGAAGTCAGGGTGCTGATTTGCATCCCGCCGTAAAGAGTCAAACACCTCCATCCAATCCTCCAGCAAGGTTTTCCTGCGCAGAGACGCCAAACCTGCGTGGTCGATGACGATTTCCGTGCCGTGGTCATCCAGACACCACTCAGCGACGATCCCGCTCCTGTTCAACCGGCTGAGCAGACGATCTCGTGATCCCTGGCGCGCCATGAAGATGTAATACCCGCCTCCGGCGGCGCCAATATAACTTGCTCCGTCGATCAGGTCACCTGCTTCCGCGAGAACACTTTCAAAATGGCGTCGATCGATGTCCGGCCTGGCCAGATTTCCCAGGATGTTCTTTTGCGTCAGCAGCCTGCCCAGCGCCGCCATATCGCCGCGCTGCAGGGACTCAACCATGCGCGGATGGATCCTGCGTGCCTGCTCGCGCAGGATTTTGAGGCGGCCCTGCGTCCGGGCCTGATCCGCTATGGCTTGTCTGAACGTGGAACTGAGTCCGGGACGCACGTCACAACTATCCCAAAGGATCAATCTTTGCTCCAGGGAAGCCCTGGCCTGCGCGCTGAGAGGAATGTTCCTGACAGCCGGAAATGTGGTTTCCGGGGCGGCCACAAATTCCTTCACCCCCGGATAATAGCCACCAAGATGGTCATTCCAGCCGCCGAGAGAACCCGTAAGGTATTCAGCCAGGAGGACATTGTTGCTGAGTTCCTCGACGCTGCTGTCCCGGCCAAGCGAATAATCGATCGCCATCAGCAGGCTCATGGCCATGATGTTGCTGCTCCCGCCTCCCTGGGCAAGATGATGATAAAGCTCAATCTCTAGACCGCCTCCCAGCGCCGCCAGAACTTCCGAAAGTGATCTGGCATCCTGCCGGTCAACAATTCCAGAGACGATCAGTACACTCTTCAGCAGCCGGAAAGGATCGCGGATATCTGAAAGGTCCAGGATCTGCTCTCTGAACCGAAATTCGCAATCCAGCGTGTCCCCCTTCCCGGAGGAATCGACATCTGTTTTTTTCACCCGCACGATACAATCATCGATTACTCGCAGCCGGATGACAACCGGTCGTTCGCCATGAATGCGAACGCTCATATTCAGGACCAGACTGCCTTCTGCCAGGTTGACAACCACCTTGTCCGAGGCGATGCAGCTATTGAACGGTATGCGGGCCGGCGCATGAATGGACACCTGGTCGCCGCGAGCCAGGCTGAAACGATCGTTTCGGCACTTGTCCCTCTGGGATTTCCACTGCCGGTCAAGTCTTTGTTTTATGTGATCCAGTTTGGTCGTTACTTCGGTCTCGTTGCCCGCCTCGGCGTTCATTTCCAAAAGATCAATGTTCCCGGCGATAACATCTTCCAGGAGAAACGGGGCACACCGGAACAAATATCCGGCCTCAGCCCCGAACGCCCGAGCAAGCATCAACAATTGAGGATTGCCGGCTCCGACACGGGCAATCAGCTCCCGACTCTCTGCTGGCAGGTCGTCAAAACGAACATTCGTTAATGGATATAACGTTTCTTTGTACAGGGACATCGGTTTCTGCCTTCATGTTTCCAATCCTGTCCATTCGAACCTTTAGGACAGCGCGTATTCGACTGCTGCGACGGCATGGATCTGTGTGGTGGGGAATAGGGGCACCGGGCTGTCTGCCTCGTGAACCAGCAGCTCGATTTCCGTGCAGCCCAAAACAATCCCCTGCGCGCCGGCTTGGACCAGTCCTTCCATGATGCGGATGTATTGCTCTCTCGATTTCTGGTTGACAATGCCCAGGCACAGTTCCTCATAGATGACGCGATGGACCGTCCCGCGCTCCGCCTCGTCCGGTGTGATGACAGCCAGCCCGTGCCGGTCGATCAGGCGGCCCTTATAGAAGTCCTGCTCCATGGTGAAGCGCGTGCCCAATAAACCGATCTGCCTCAATCCGGCGGCTTTGACCTTTTGAGCCGTCGCGTCGGCGATGTGCAGGAGCGGGATGCCGACATTGGATTCGATCTCACCGGCCAGCTTGTGCATCGTATTGCTGCAGAGCACGAGGAATTCCGCGCCGGCCCGTTCCAGGCTTTGCCCCGCGGCCACCATCAGCTGAGCGGCCTCCGCCCATCTATCCTGATGCTGCAGGGCTTCGATCTCCGCAAAATCGACCGAGTACAGGATGCATTTTGCCGAGTGCAAGCCGCCCAATTTCGCTTTGGCCGTTTCGTTGAGGATGCGGTAATACTCCAGGGAGGATTCCCAGCTCATGCCGCCGATCAGACCGATGGTTTTCACGATTTACTCCTTGAAGGGTTCCTGCCAGAGATCAGGAAATTCCGTTGAAACTTTCCGCCTGTTTATCCATGCTCATCATCTTTTGCATATAGGCCAGGACGCGCTGTTCCTTATCGTGAGGATACCGGTAGCCCAACTGGTCCGCCACGTCTGCGGCCACCTTCCGAAAGAGAGCCATGGTTCCAAGCAATGCATCCCAATTTTCAGCCAGTCCCGCCCCGACGTAGGTGCTCTCCAATTCCGCCCAGATTTCAGGCTCGATATACTTCTTGAGTCCTTTGCCGTGCGCACCCGGCTTGACCTGCCAGTTGTGCCTGGATTCCATCCGCCATTCCAGCATCCTGCGCAGTCCCACGAACTTCAGATCATAGTCCAGGAGATGTTTTACGAGGAACAGGTTATCGCGCCAGATATGCTTTGCCATATAGATCGCATCGTTGAAGAAGTCTTCGATGATCCCAAGGTATTCCTGTTCGCTGGGCCGGCAGGGCAGATAAGCCGTGTAGGTGGGCGGTTTCAGCCCGTCGGTCAAGTGATCCTTATCGAGCAGCACCACGTAACCGTTGTCCAGAAGATCCGGAAGCCTCGGCTCCCCGGCCGCCCAGGTCAGATACTCGACCGGGAAGACACAGTAGTCGATCTTGACTCCTTCTTCGTAGTGGGTAATAAAGCCAAATCGTTCGAAACCATGTTCCAGGCCGACCGGGTTCCGGAAAACCACCAGGATCTTTCCGAAATCGTTCAGCCACGTATCGTCCGCATGAAGCTGGCGAACATCGCGGACGGCCATCAGGATATCGTAATCGGAAAAGATATCCACCGATGCCTCGGGGCTGGCGCGCGAGCTGAACAAAAGCATGGCGCGTATGAACGGCTGCTTTTCAGCCCATTGGGTCAATCGATCAATGACTGCCTGTTGATTTTGCGTGTCTTTCATGATCTGCAGCCTGCCTCCATGTGTCGATTATTGGATCAATTCATCGCATTGGCGATGACGTAGATCAAGCCTGCAAAGAGTACCGCAATCACGATGAAAGTCATCCCCGCTGCAATGAGGGCCGTCTTCAAGCCCCTGATGGCGAACGTCACTGCAAAGACAACAATCAGGGTCAGCAGGGATAACACGGCAAACAATACTGTAAAAGACATCGTCCATTCTCCTTTGGGCACATGATCTTTCGAATGATAGCTCCGCGGCGCTCTCAAAAGGTTGCAGAAAGCTTCCGGCTGCCGTCGAGCCTTTTTGTGCTACGGCGCGACCTGAACTCCGTTCCATTCCAGGCAGACCAGCCCGGCGGGACTCAGCCGCGCGACGACTGCGGTCGCGTACTCGAACGATCGGTGGGCTAAAATGAATTCGTGGTCGATGTTCTTCAATACCAGGGGCAGCATGACCCGGTAGAGTCCGCCATGTCCGACACATAAAAGGTTTGCCTGGGTATGCTGATAAACACGGATCAGCCCGTCGATGAAAGGCACGAAGCGCCGGCGCACATCGTGGAAGCTTTCACCACCCGGGGCGCGGTTTTCCCAGCGCCGGAACTTTGTCCAGTCGTCGAACAACGTCTGCCACTGCTCCCAGGTCTTTTCGTCGCCGCGGCCCTCCAGCTCGCCGAGGTCGTATTCGCCCAGGGCCTCGGTGACTTCGTATTCGACGCCAAGATGGTTCGCCACAACGACAGTCGTTTCGATGGCCCGCAGGACCGGGCTGGAATAGATGTACGAGATGGATTGATCCTCAAGCTTGCGGGCCAGCGCGCAGGCCTGCCGGCGGCCCGTTTGCGTCAGAGGGTGCTTCAACCCCCGGTTGGATATTTCGTGCCGGAGGTTGGCCTGGCTCTCAGCATGGCGTACAAAAATGATCTGCACGGATACTATCCCGAGCTTTCCGGCTCGTCTGCCTGAAGCGTCAGAACGAGCTCTGCAATATTCCTGCCAAGCACAGGAGAAAACAATCTTTCTTCCCTCGCAACGACAAATCCGCATTTTTCCAAAACCCGCCTGGATCCAACGTTGTGTTTGGCAACGTGGGCGTACAAGGGACGCGTATCTATAAGTTTCAGAAACTCCGCCAGGGCCTGTGTGGCAATGCCTTTTCCCCAATACTCCTTCCCAAGCCAGTAGCCCACCTCGCGTTCGCCCAGCTGTTCGAAGCAGACGATGTTCCCGGCTACCGAGCCGTTGAAGAGAATGGTTTTGATCAGGATCGAGTCATCGGCCATGATCCTGCTCCAGTGCGCCATGAACGTTTCCTCTTTCCGGGATGGGAAGTCGGCCATTTGCGCGGCCTCGGGATCCAGCTGCTGCTCGAAGAATATGCGGAGATCGGTCGCGATCACATCGCGGAGTTGGACATTCGTCATCATAAAGCTTGTTTCCCGGGGAATTATATGTGGGCGTTCCGAACCCGGCAACGAAGAAAACGGGCCAGGTGAACGGCCAGGGAGAGGAAGACGCGTCTGGAACAGGATCAGGCTACGGCTCGGTGAGAGGCGTCGTCCGAGGGGCGGAGACGCGGTTGAGCAGGAAAAGCCCGAGGGTGCTGGTCAGGCCGATGAGCAGACCTCCGATCCAGATGGCCTGCGGCATGATGTTGTCGTTCAGGAACCCGCCGATGATGGGCGCCAGCGTACGGGCCAGACCCCAGCCCAGCCAGTAGATCGACATGTAGCGGCCGCGCAGGTCGGCCGGCGCCAGGTCGGCGACGTATTTCGTCGCAGTCGGCACCAGGGTCAGCTCGCCGAAGGTCAGGATCACCATGCTGAGCCAGAAGCCCCAGAAGCCGCTCATGAGCGCAACAC
>Ga0105104_10003206_pt1 | contig 11743 bp, 11 predicted proteins | sample PPLLaktember2015_3_FD_87034 | JGI IMG/M metagenome (GOLD analysis project Ga0105104, IMG submission 87034) | Freshwater sediment microbial communities from Prairie Pothole Lake near Jamestown, North Dakota, USA - PPLs Lake P7 Core (6) Depth... | ecosystem: Environmental > Aquatic > Freshwater >...
GATCAGCACCTGAGTCTGGAGCTGAAAAACCGTTTCAACCTGCACGAGGTGATCCTGACCTCCGGCGAGGGTACCGGGTCGCAGACCGGGTCGGGAGGCCAGGCTTTACGCGCCCGGATTGGGATGCTGGCCGCCGAATACGTGCCTTCCTTCCTGCAGGAAGGCGCCACGGTTGGCATCGGCTGGGGGAGGACGCTCTACGAGTTTGTCAATGCTGTCTCACCCGACCATGTAGGGGGTGGGCTGGCGCCCCAACACGGCCGTACGCCACTACAGCTCCATCTCGTTCCGCTGATTGGGGGCATTGGCGAGATGAGCTCCTACTTCCAGGTCAATTCCCTGGTGATGCACCTGGCAGAAGCGTTGGGTGGGCAGTATCGTTTTCTGCACATGCCGGCCTTCGCAGGCGACCAGAATGCCTGGAACGCACTGGTTGGCACCCAGGAAGCTCGCAGCATCATGGATCTCTGGAAAAAGCTGGACGTGGCCATCGTGGGGATCGGCCAGGTGGAATTCCAGCAAATCTCCTCCATGTTCTTTGCCGACCACATCTCTCCCCAAATGCTGGAGCGGTTAGAAGCCCAGGGTGCCGTGGGAGACATTTGCGGCCGGTTTATCGATCCATTTGGGAACCCGCTGGATGCCGGTACCGGGGTCATCGGGATTGGCCTTCAAGAATTGCGCTCGACGCCAGAGGTGATTGGGATTGCAGGAGGTGTGGAAAAAGTTCGTGCCATTGTAGGGGCCTTGAGGGGTGGATACCTCAAAACCCTGATCAGCGACACGGTCACAGCCCGTGCAATTCTTGCCGAGCCGGGTAAATAAAAAAAGGAGGTGACCACCAAGAAAGACCACGAAGGGATCCACCCTCTGCTGATGGTCCGGAAAAAATGATCCTACCCAACCGTCTCGCGACATCGTGATGGATACCGCATCATCAACGAATTGGACTTGCGACATAAGGGAAAGGAGAATCAAAGATGAAAAAGGCTGCACTGCTGCTGATCGCCCTGGTCTTCCTTGCAGGTCTGCTGGCTGCATGCCAGAAACAGGCTGCCGTAGGGGAGTCGGTGATCAAGGTCACGGGCCAGATCGACAAGAAGAACTCCGGGGAGACGTATGTCCTGGACGAAGCCGCTTTCACCGATAAATCCGTTGAGCTGACCTTTAACGATCCCTGGATGGGCGATGGGCTCAAGTACAAGGGGATCCTGCTCAAGGACCTGATCGGAATGATCGATCCCAAAGGCGAAGCCAAGGTCCTGAGCCTGGTCGCGACGGATGGGAAATCGGTCGACGTTGCCATCGAGGATGCCAAGAAGTGGGATATCATGCTGGTCCACTGGGCAGATGGGACCATGCTCGACGAAAAGTTGGGCGGCCCGGTAAAAGTCGCCTTCCCGGCGGACGCCCGCGCTACCTATGCAGACGAGCTGTGGATGTGGTGGCTGGTTGAAGTAAAGGTCAAATAACCACCACTCCGTGCCGGTTGGGAACCAGCCTCCCGGTTGGTTCCCAACCCAACGTCTGGAAATGATCGAAGTATCTCGGCTTTCCTACACCTATCCCCGCACCGTCCAACCTGTGCTGAGGGAGATCTCGTTCTCTGTCCCGGCGGGCCAGTTCCTGGCGATCATTGGACCCACCGGGGCGGGGAAATCGACGCTGTGCTACTCGTTTAATGGGGCTGTGCCGAGGCTTTTTGGCGGCGACTTCCAGGGCAGCATCCGGGTATCCGGGTTGGACACCTACGAGAATGAAATCCCCGTCATGGCGCAGCACGTAGGCCTGGTGGTGCAGAACGCCCGCAACCAGCTTTTCAACGTGACGGTGGAGAGCGAGGTGGCGTTTGGGTGTGAAAACCTGGGAATGGCGCCACCACACATCCGTGAGGCTCTCCAGGAAGCGCTCGCCTTTGTCGGCCTCGAGGGATACGAACAGCGCCAACCTTCTGCTCTTTCGGGTGGCCAGCAGCAGCGGGTGGCGATCGCCTGCGTCCTGGCCATGAAGCCGGAGGTGCTGGTCCTCGACGAGCCGACCTCCGAGCTGGATCCGGTGGGGTCCGAGCAGGTGATGGGGGTGATCGCCAGGCTGAACCAGGAGTTGGGCAAGACGGTGGTCCTGGTGACGCACGACATGGAGTTCGTTGCCCAGTATGCCGGCCGGGTCCTGGTGTTGAGCCAGGGTGCCCTGGTCAGCGATGGCACCCCCCGGGAGATCTTCTGCCAGGAAGAGCTTCTGGGGAGGGTGCAGATTCGCCCGCCGCAGGTGTGCCAGGCCGCGTTTGCTCTTCGAAAGCGCGGGATCCCCATCGCCACCGTGCCGATCACCCTGGAAGAAGCCCGGCGGGTTTTTGCGGAGGAACTGCATGGCTGACCTCCAGAGCCAAGGCGCCATCATCCAGGTCGAGGCGGTCGAGCACACATACCCGAACGGGGTGAAAGCGCTGCGCGGCGCCAACCTCACCATTTGCCCTGGCGAATATATCGCCATCGTTGGGCAAAACGGCAGCGGAAAGACCACCCTGGCCAAGCACCTGAATGGGCTGCTGCGGCCCACGGCCGGCCGCGTCCTGGTGGAAGGGAGAGACGCCCTGCAGTCCCACGTTTCGCAGCTCTCCCGGGTGGTGGGGTATGTGTTCCAGAACCCGGACGACATGCTTTTCTGCAGCAGCGTCGAGGAGGAGGTGGCCTTTGGGTTAAAGATGGTGGGCTTTTCGGATCGTCAGATCCGCCAGCGGGTGGAAGAAAGCCTGGAAAGATTGGGGTTGGTGGAGCTGCGGGAGCAGCACCCCTTTACCCTGTCCCTGGGAGACCGGCAGCGGGCAGCCGTGGCCTGCGTGCTGGCTCTGGCTCCCAAAGTGTTCGTCTTCGATGAGCCCACCACCGGGCAGGACCACTTTGGTGGGCAGAGCATCATGGAGACGATCGACAGGCTGCACGCCGACGGGACGACCATTCTGATGATCACCCATGATATGCAGCTGGTTGCCGAGCACGCCAGGCGGGTGATCGTGATGAGTGAGGGCCGCATTGCCCTGGATGGCCGCCCGGGGGAGGCCTTCGTCCACCTGGACCTGCTTGAGTCGCTGTCCCTCCGCCCGCCGCAGTGCACCCGCCTGGCGCAGCTGCTCGGCAGGCAGGGGGAGGCGATATTGACGGTAGAGCAGTTCTGTAACTGGATGGTAGAGAAGAGCCGGGCGAATAAATTCGCAGCAACGAAAGGCACGAAGTCCACCTGCGTGGACTTCCTTTATGAATAAATGGATTCCGTATGAGAGCTCCCTTCACGCAGCTCTATTTGCACATCGTTTGGGCCACCTGGGATCGCCTGCCCCTGATTACCCCGGAGATCGAGCGGTCGATCTACGCCTGCATCAGGAGCAAGTGCGCGGAACACAATTGCCATGTCCTTGCGCTTGGAGGGACCTCCGATCATGTTCACCTCCTCGTCCGCTTTCCAGCCACCATCCCGGTGGCAGATCTGGTGAAGGAAATCAAAGGAGCATCGTCCCATCTGGTTACTCATCAAATTGCCGTGGGAGAATTCTTCAAATGGCAAGGCGCTTATGGAGCCTTTACGGTGAGTAAGGGCCTCGTCCCAGAGGTAAAGGCGTATATCGAGCGCCAACAGCAGCATCATGCTGAGGAAAGCCTGTGTCCAGAATGGGAGGAGACCATTTTAGATGAATAATCCGGCGGATAAATCCGCAGCAACGAAGGGCACAAAACCCGGCGCAGGCCGGGTTCTGTTCCTGGGTTATGCGAACTGTCGGCTACCATGGCGGAGCCCCACGAAGGTGGGGCTTTGTGCCTTTCGTAGGTGCAGCTTCAGCTGCTGAAATAACCGGTACAGGAATCAATAGCCTATGCTCGGAGCCGCCTTCATAACCGAAAAATCCTTCTTGCACCGCCTGGATGCCCGGACGAAACTGGCGGCCATGCTGGTGATCCTGGTGCTGGTGATGATCTTTTCTCACCCGCTGTACCTCTTTGTTTTGTTCGCCGTGGTTCTGCTGGCATGGCAGTGGGCGCGCCTCCCGTTTGATTTCCTGAAAGCATTTGCCCGCTATTTTAGCGGGATTGCCGTGATCATCTTTGCCATTCAGGTGTTCTTTTATCCGGGTACGACACCCTGGCTGCGAATTTCGGGACCCGTTGCCTTTATCGGGTTCAGCGGGGTTCTCACCCTCGAAGGGGTTCTGTTTGGCCTGGCCATGGTCCTGCGGTTGGTGGTGATTATGGCCGTCGCTCCCCTGTTGATCATGACGACCCCGCTGTCGGAGCTGATGCTGGCTTTGGTGAAGATCAAGGTCCCCTACCGGTTTGCCTTCCTCCTCACCACGGCCATGAGCTTGCTGCCGGCGATCCAGAACCGGGCCTCGCTGATCCAGCAGGCCCAACTGTGCCGTGGGGTGGGTGACTTTGAAAGCGGCAGCCTGTTGGTCCGGCTGCGGGCTTCTGCCAGCTTGCTGGTGCCGCTCATCCTGGGGGCGTTTCGGGATTCGCAAATCCTGGACGTGGCGATCAGCTCGCGTGCCTTTGGAGCTTCCAACCAGCGGTCGTATCTGCTGGATTCGCAGCTCCACAGGCCCGATGCGGTCTTGCTGGCTGGATCCGTATTCGTCCTGCTGGCGGGGATTCTGCTGAGGGTATTGAACCTGGGGATCGTGTCGTAGCGGATTTGGTGGACTTTGTGATCTTTGTGGTTCAAAAATAATTGAAGGGAGGGAGCTATGACCCAATCTGATCCTGCTTCCGCATCACCGGCTCCACCGCAACCGGCGCCGGTCCTCGAGCCGTCCGTTCCGCCGCCCGCGAGGCGGAACTGGCAGACCCGCGGCCGTATCTTTGGGCTTCCCATCTCGATCATTGCCATCTGGGCTGCCCTGTTCGTTGCCGCCAGTGCCGTTCCGGCCCTTCCCGTACCGGGGATGTCGGGAATGATCACCCTCAACGCCATCATGACCGCCATCTCGGGCATCATTCTGGGCCCGGCCGCCGGGATCGCCAACATGATCGGGGGGATCATTGGGATGATCATCTTCCCCTACGGATCCTTCTTCGGACCTTTGAGTTTCCTGACCGTCACGTTGGGCGGATTCATCTCCGGCCTGGCTTTTGCCAACCGCTGGAAGCTGGCGGCTTTGCTGGAGGTGGCGCTCATCCTGGCCTGGTTCGTCAACCCGCGCGCCTGGCAGCCCTGGATGTGGATCGTGCCCCTTCCATATACCCTGGTCACCCTGCTGGCGATTGTGGTGCCGCCGCTGCGAAACTGGATGCGCCGGCAGGTCTCGCACGGGACGGGGGTAGGTCTGTGGGTTTCGGTGGCCTTGCTGGCCTGTATCGGGCATTCGGTGGAATACCTGACAGCCAACGTGATGACCAACTACATGTTCAACCTGACCTGGCAGTACTGGGTACCGACCTGGCCCTACTGGGTGGGTGTGGACACCGTCACCATCGCCTTGTCGACGATTGTCGGGGTGGGCGTTCTCGTCGGTTTGAGGCGGGCGCGCCTGACCCAGGCGGCGGATATTTACCCGGCCTGAGGCCGGGTTCGGTTTTGAGGGACGATGGAGTTACCCCACAATCGCGCCTGCGGCTGCCTGGCAGGCCTGGCGCTCGGCGATGCCCTGGGAATGCCGGTTGAGTTCCTCAGCCGGCAGGAGATCGTGCGCCAGTACGGCTGGGTGGACCGCCTGATCCAGGCGCCAACCGGTCATCCCCACCGTGGGTTTGCCCTGGGGAGCATCTCCGATGACACCGGCCAGGCGCTGGCGATCGCCCGGGCGTACGAGGAGGGCGGCGTCCTGACGGCCGAAGCGGCTGCCCGCGAGTTGGTGGGGTGGGCGGGATCATTGTCCCCGCAAGCGTACCGGGCCCTGGCGGGTCCGAGCACCCGCCAGGCGATCGAACTGCTCGTCCAGGGAGCCGGGGTGCCGCAAAGCGGCCGTTATGGGACGACCAACGGCGCGGCCATGCGGGCGGCTCCGGTGGGCCTGGCAAACCCCGGCCGCCTGGAGGCAGCCCTATCCGACGCGGTAGCCGCCAGCCTGCCAACCCACGGCACGACGACGGCCATCTCCGGGGCGGCCGCCGTGGCATGTGCGGTGAGTGAAGCAGTCGCCGCACGGTCTACCCTGGAATCGATCCTGCAAGCCGGCAAGACCGGGGCAGAAAAAGGGCGGGCGTACGGCGCCTGGCACTGGGGCACCCCGCTGGAAGGCCGGATCGAGCTGGCGGAACGGGTGGTGCGCGAGAACCCAGACCCCCTTCAGGCGCTGGAGCTGCTCGGCAGGTACGTTGGCGCCGACAGCCTGGTGGCGGAGTCGGTGGCGGCTGCCTTTGGCATTGTCCTGCTTTCCGCGGGCGATCCGATGCGGGCGGTCATACTGGGCGCCAACCTCGGCGGCGATACCGATTCGGTGGCGGCCATGGCCGGGGCGATCTGCGGCGCCTGGCGCGGGATCGAAGCCATCGACCCCGGCCTGCTCTCCGTCGTGGAGGCTGCCAACCACCTCCATCTGGCGGAGGAGGCGGCCTGGCTGGTCCAGATCGCGGACCAGCGCAGGAAAAACGACTTGCTAAAAGACCTTTAGAGACTGTCTGAAAAGTAATTTTTTGTGGGTGTTTGGGCGGGCTGTAAGCGAAGCGCCACCCGCCCAAACACCCACAAAAAGAGAACAGTTTTCAGACAATCTCTTAGGGTCTGAGGAAAACCGGTCAGGAAAAATATGGATTCCACTATTCTGCCTGGATTTAGTCTTCACCCTCTATGGCTGGGTAACTCACCCGCGGAGGCCTTTCTCCTGCCCCTGATGGAGGTGGGCCTGAAAGCCGTGGAGTTCGAGCTGGATGCCAACCTGCCGCACTGGGCTCAATTTGAGCCTTTGATGGACGCCTGCCATGCCCTCGGCCTAGTGCTGTGCTTCCACGCCCCGTACCGCCCGCCGCACACGATTGCCGGATTCGATGGGAGCCGGAGGCAAGACATCGTCGAGGACTACACCCCCATGCTTTCCCTGGCAAACTCCTGGGCAGGCAGGCAGGCCCAGCCGGTGAGGGTGGTTGTCCACCCGGCAAAATCCAGTACGGCACAGGCCGGTGCCCGGCACGAGGCGCTCACCCGGGATACCCTCGCCTTCCTCACCTGGGCCCTGGAGGCTTTCCCCGGCCTGCACTTTGCCGTGGAAAATATGAACCGGGCCAAACCAGGGGAGGTGCGGGTCGGGACAACCCGTCCGGAGCTGGCCGCGCTGGCCGCAAAGTTCGATCCGGCCCGCCTGGGCATCTGCTGGGACTTCGGGCACGATGCCCTGTGTGGGCGGTTTGACCTTCCCGATCCAGCCTTCCTCGCCCGGGTGGCCCACGTCCACGTCCATGACCTGGACGCCGGCGGGCTCGACCACTACCCCCTGGTGTTTGGCCGCGTGCCTGCCGCGGACTGGCTGCGGGCGCTGGCCAGGAGCGGCCTGGCAAGTAGCCGGGCCGCGGTTGCCAGCCTCGAATTGAAAGGCAGCCAACTTTCCGGTTGGCCGCTGGAGGAGACCCACCGCGCCCTGCTCAGCAGCCTGAGGCTCATCCGAAGGAGCACCGTATGACCGCCCATCCGGCAGCCCTGACCACCCGATCCCTGCGGTCATGGTGGCACCGCCGCGGCGAAGAAACCTTCGCCGCCTACGCGTTTCTGCTGCCCAGCCTGGTGATCTTCGTGGTGTTCACCTTCTATCCGGCGATCTTTTCCATCGTCACCAGCTCCATGCGCTGGAACCTGCCGTACAAAGCGGTGTTCGTGGGCCTGCAGAACTACCAAAATTTGTTCGCCGGTCCGGTCACCGGACCGGTCTTCTGGAAAGCGGTGCTGGCAACCCTGTATTTTTCCCTGGGTGTCCCCATCAACCTGTCCATCTCATTCCTCCTGGCGCTGCTCCTGAACCGGCGCCTGCCGGGGGTCGGCCTGTTCCGGACGGCGTTTTTCCTGCCCACCATCACCTCGACAGCGGCTATTTCGGTGGTCTGGATGTGGTTGTATCACCCGGCGGACTACGGGCTGTTCAACACCCTGCTGTTGAACCTGGGTCTCCCCATCCAGCGCTGGCTGCGCGACCCGGCATTGGCCATGCCCTGCCTGATCCTGATGGGGGTCTGGCACGGCATGGGCTACAACATCATCATCTTCCTGGCGGGCTTGCAGAACATCCCGCGTGAGCTGTACGAGGCGGCCGATATCGACGGGGCGGGAGGGCTGGCAAAACTGCGCTGGATTACCTGGCCGCTGCTCAGCCCGACCACGTTTTACATACTCGTCATCGGCATCATCAACTCGCTGCGGGCGTTTACCGAGATCGACATGATGACGGAGGGCGGCCCGCTGAGCGTCACGACCACCCTGGCCTACTACCTGTACCAGGTGGCTTTCCAGTTCTTCCGGTTGGGGGAAGCCTCTGCCGTGGCGGTGATCTTGTTCGTCGTGCTGCTGATCCTGACCCTGGTCCAGTTCCGGCTGGTGGAGAGGAGGGTGCATTATGAGTAGCCTGTCCGGTTCTCGCCGCCTCCCCCAGGTATTTCCGGAACTGGCCCAATCCCGGCGCTTCCAGAAGAGGGCCGGCAGCGTCTTGTGGTACCTGGTGCTGCTCGCCGTATCGCTCACCGTGATCCTGCCGTTTTTTTGGATGATCGCCACCTCGTTCAAAACCCCCCCGGAAGTGTTCAGCTACCCGCCGAGCTGGATCCCGCAGGCGCTGCAGTTTGGGAACTACGTCGATGCCTGGCACAGCGCGCCCTTTGCCCGCTACTTTACCAACAGCGCCGTGGTGGCGCTGGCGGTGACCGCCGGGCAGCTGGTTTCCTGCTGCCTGGCGGCGTTTGCCTTCGCCCGCATGAATTTCAAGGGCAAAGGGTTCATGTTCGCCTTGTTCCTCAGCACGACCATGATCTCTACCCAGGTGACCCTGGTGCCGTCTTACCTGATCGTGCAGAAGCTGGACTGGATCGACACGTACCAGGGCCTGATCGTCCCGTTCATCGCCAACGCCTTCGGGGTGTTCATGATCCGGCAGTCGTTTATGACCATCCCGCGCGACCTGGAGGACGCCGCCAGGATCGATGGCTGCGGGCGGCTGCGCTTCCTGGCGACCATTATCATCCCGCTGTCCAAGCCGATCCTGGCTGCCCAGGGGTTGTTCGCCTTTATGGGCAACTGGAACTCGTACTTGTGGCCGTTGATCGTCACCAACCGGGAGGAGATGCGCACCTTGCAGATCGGCCTGCGCTACTTCGTCAGCCAGGAAACCGGAACCCCCTGGGGGATCTACATGGCGGCGGCCGTCATGGTGACCATCCCGGTGATCGTGATCTATTTCCTGGTGCAGAAGTCGTTCGTCGAAGGAATGGCAACCACCGGATTGAAGGGCTAGCCGCGGCGGTGCCACCGGCATAGCCCTCTTGAAACTTGAAAGGAGAAGAACAATGCCTGGCAAAACATCCATCAGCCTCGTTGGCCTGGTCATCGTCCTGTTGATCGGTGCGGCCTGTGGAGGATCTCCGGCCGTGGAGAAGACCGAGGTGTCCTCGAGCGGCTCCATCGATCAGAACGGAAAGATTACGCTGGAATTCTGGTACTCCCTGGGAGGCGACACCGGCAAGGTGGTCGAAGCGCTGGTCAGCCAGTTCAACGAGAGCCAATCCGAGGTCACCGTCAACCCCACCTACCAGGGGGAATATGCGGCCATCATGGCCAAAATATGGGCGGCCATCTCTTCCGGGAAAACCCCCAACGTGGCGCAGTTGGGCGCTGCGCCTCTGCTGGGCGAGACCGGGGCTATCGTCCCCATTTCCGATTATCTGGAACCTGGCGGGTTCGACCGCAGCCAGGTGTGGGACGTTTTCTGGCAGTACAACACGGCCGGCGGCACGCTGTGGAGCATGCCGTTCAACAACTCGGTGCCGGTGCTGTACTACAACCGCGATCTGTTTGCCGCCGCCGGGTTGGACCCCGACCAGCCGCCTCAAACCTGGGACCAGGTGATCGAGTACGGCAAGCAGCTCACCCGGGATACCGACAACAACAACGAGATCGACCAGTGGGGGATCAACACCCATGAAAATACCCACTGGTACTTGAGCACCCTCTTCCTGGGGAACGGGGCGCAGATCGTCAATCCAGAGGGAACCGAGGTGCTGTATGACAGCCCCGAGGCTGTGCAGATGCTGCAGCTGTGGTCGGACCTGGTCAATGTGGAAAAGATCATGCCGCCGAACCAGCACAGCGAGGCCAGGGCCGATTTCCTGGCCGGCAAGCTCGGCATGCTGCTCAACTCCAGCTCGAGCATCTTCAGCATGGAACGCGATGCCTCCTTCAAGGTGGGGGTAGCGGTTATTCCGGCTGTAGCCGGGCGGGAGCCGGTCATTCCCATCGGCGGGGGCAGCCTGGTGATCCTGAAACAGGAAGATGAGAAGATTCAGCAAGCGGCCTGGGAATTTGTCCGCTTCATGGCTTCCGAAGAAAGCGCCCTCGAGCTGGCAACCAAAACGGGGTACCTGCCCATCTACAGCGATCTGCTCGATTCCCCTGAATTCAAAGCGTACCTCTCAGAGCATCCGAACGTGAAGGCCTCGACCCAATCGCTGGATTATGCGGTTTCGATCCCGGAGTTCTCTGCGCTGGGGACGAGCGACTCGGCGCTGCGCGGTGCCGTCGAGCAGGTCGAGCTCGGCGAGGCGGACCCCCGGCAGGCGCTGGAAGCTGCCAAAGCCGCCGTACAGCAGTCAATCCAGGAGCAGCCCCAGCCTTAAGCGGCGGTGAAGTCCATGCCGAGCCGTACGAACCCGGTCGTCTGTCCCTTCTGCAGCTGCCTGTGCCGTGACCTCGCGGCGGTGTGGGATGGCGCGTCTGGGTTGGGTGTGGAGGGGGCCTGCTCCACCGGCAGGGCGGCCTTCGAGCGGACGGTCCACGGCCCCGGCCGCCTGCAGGCCGCCGCGGCGCAGGTCGACGGCGTCTCGGTGGGACTGCCCGAAGCCCTGGCAGAAGCCCGGCGCCTGATCGAACGGTCGTGCCTGCCGCTGGTGCTGCTGACCGGCGGGGCCAGCTGTGAAGACCAGCGAACCGGCGCCCGGTTTGCGCGGCGGATCGCGGCGTGTGTGGATACGCCCGCTTCAGTTGGCGATTTCGCCTGGCACAGCGCTGTGGCCGAAGCGGGGTTAACCACCTGCACGGCCGGGGAGATGAGGGACAGGACGCTGCTGGTCTGGGGAGCCGACCTCAGCTCCACCCACCCGCGTTTGCTCGAGCGCTTTGCCAATGGGCAAGTCCTCCCTCCCCGCCTACCCCACCCCCTCCCAACCTCCCCCAAAAACGAGACGGCTCCGCCGCAAGCTGTTTTTGGGGGAGGGGGTGGGCGCCGCCCCTGGGCGCACGGCCGTGCGCCCCTACCGGACCGATCCCCAGGCGGGTTCGTCCTGGTGGAGTCCAACGCAGACACCCCCGAAAGCGACCTGGACCTGCTGATCGGGCTGCGTCGCAGCCTGCGCGGCCGGGAAGATCCCCGCCTGGCCGGCCTGCTCAACCTGCTCCGGTCAAGCCCGGCCGGGGTGTGTCTGGTCGGAACGGGCCTGCTCTCCCAGGGCCGCACCGCCGTCCGGCAGCTCTTGCTTTTCTTCGCCGAGCTGGAAGCGATCACCGGGAGCCGTTGGGACATCCTGCAGCTGTTCGAGGGGAGCAAACCCCTAGGAGCACAGCACGC
>Ga0105104_10003207_pt1 | contig 11741 bp, 9 predicted proteins | sample PPLLaktember2015_3_FD_87034 | JGI IMG/M metagenome (GOLD analysis project Ga0105104, IMG submission 87034) | Freshwater sediment microbial communities from Prairie Pothole Lake near Jamestown, North Dakota, USA - PPLs Lake P7 Core (6) Depth... | ecosystem: Environmental > Aquatic > Freshwater >...
ATCGATACCGATAAATGTTACGCGATTTGGCAAGCGGCCAAAGGCAAACCAGTGCCGACGACGTCGGTATCGGGATTGCCCGCCGGCCGGATGATTTTTGGCGGAATTCTTTTCAACGCCTACGCTCGCGGCAGAGATTCGTTGTACGCCGCTGATGTAAAAGTAAAAAGAACACGTTATTTTCTTTGGAAAGGAGCATATTAGAATGTCGCGAGAGTGTTTTTATACCGGTAAACGGACGTCGTTCGGCAATACCATTGCCAGGCGCGGTAAAGCCAAGTACCTGGGCGGCGTCGGTCGTAAGATTACCGGCATCACCAGAAGGAAGTTCAAGCCCAATATTCAGAAGGTGCACGCCGTTGTCGAAGGCAAGATAACGCGCATCAGGGTATCAGCCAAGGCGCTGAAAATGGGTCTTGTCGTCAAGCGCCCGAAACGCAACTACAAACCCGCCGAGAAAAAGGCCGATTGATTAAATCATATCTGAGCGGCTTTCAAGCGAGGCGGGTTTGCGCCTCGCTTTTTATTTTACAGGTTGGTTAATATGAGCGAAAGAATAGATGAGGCACAGGTAAGAAAGGTCGCGAAACTCGCCCGGCTGGAATTGAGCGACGACCAGGTGCAGGAATTCGCGGGCCAGTTGAGCGCGATTTTAGATTACGTCGCCCGGATGAACGAGCTTAAAACCGAGGGAGTCGAGCCATTGGCGCATTGCCTGCCTGTAAGCAACGTTTTTCGCGAGGATATCGCAAAGGATTCCCTCGGGACTGAATCGACTTTAGCCAACGCGCCTCAGCGGGATGGCGCGTTTTTCAAAGTGCCAAAAATACTCGAAGAACCATAGAAACCCTTTTTAGGAGTTTCGGCAATGAAAAAAGGATTGATTGGATTAATGGTTTGTATCGGATTGACGGGATGCACGGCTATGGGAGCAAAAGGGACAAAGGCGGGTCAACAAACTTCACAGGCATTCAGTAAAAAAATCACAAAAACGGTGGATTGCAATTATCTTCTGTATCTGCCCGCCGATTACGACAAGAACTCGAAAAAGCAACGGCCTCTTATAATGTTTTTACACGGGGCAGGAGAGAGAGGCAACAATGTTGCGGTCGTAAAAAAGCATGGCCCGCCGAAGATGATTGCACAGGGAAAATCATTCGATTTTATTATCGTTTCGCCACAGTGCCCCAATAACATCTGGTGGCCGGAGCGGACCGAACTGCTGATTAGTTTACTTGACGAAATTGAAAAGAAATACAACGTAGATACAGACAGGGTTTATCTGACGGGCCTGAGTATGGGCGGATTCGGGTCGTGGAGTTTGGCGATTGCGTATCCAAATCGATTTGCGGCTATCGCGCCGATTTGCGGAGGCGCAGAACGGTATGGCGCGTATCGGCTTAAGAAAGTCCCTGTCTGGGCGTTTCACGGGGCAAAAGACCCGACAGTGCCGCTAATAAGGTCGCAGGAAATGGCCGATGCCGTCAAAAAAGCCGGCGGCGACGCAAAACTGACAATTTACCCGGAAGCCCAGCACGATTCATGGACAGAAACCTACAACAACCCGGAACTTTATCAGTGGTTCTTATCGCACAAGATAAGCGACAGGAAAAAATAACATGGATTCCCGCTTTCGCGGGAATGACAAATAGGAATGGATTTTTTAAGCGCTAAACAATTAAGAGACAGGATAAAGAATCGCCAGGTCAGCAGCGTCGAGGCGACCAAGGCGGTATTCGAACGTATCGCAAAAATCGAGCCGATTGTCGGGGCTTTCATAAGCACGTTCGAAGAACAGGCGATTCAAAAAGCAGCCGACGTTGACAAACGTATTGCTGCCGGCCAGAAGATGGGCCAATTGGCAGGCGTGCCAGTCGCGGTCAAAGATAATATGTGCACGACGTTTGGAACGACGACGTGCGCATCGAAGATACTTGCCAATTTTCACGCGCCTTATAACGCCACCGTGGTTGAGAAACTATTGGCGGCCGACGCGGTGATAGTGGGCAAGACCAATCTCGACGAATTCGCAATGGGGTCAAGCACCGAAAACTCAGGGCTTAAACGCACCGTCAATCCCTGGGATACTACGCGTGTGCCTGGGGGAAGCTCGGGCGGGTCAACGGCTGCCGTCGCGGCGGGGCTTTGTTACGCGGCTCTCGGCTCGGATACAGGCGGCTCGATAAGACAACCAGCGAGTTTATGCGGCGTCGTGGGATTAAAACCCACCTATGGCAGAGTATCACGCTACGGCCTTGTCGCTTATGGCTCAAGTTTGGACCAGATTGGACCAATAACCCAGACGGTCGAGGATTGCGCATTGATGCTAAGCGTCATCGCGGGCCACGACCCGGCTGACAGTACCAGCGTCGATGAAAAAACCGCGCCGGTGGCGGACTTCCTTGCTCAATTAGATGAGCCGGTGAAGGGGTTGAAAATCGGTATCGCGCCAACCTTAAACGCAGGCGCCGATGAACAGGTGCGGAAATCAATCGACGAGGCGTTAAAAATATACAAAAATTCAGGGGCATCGCTTATAGAAATTGATATGCCTCATTTCGATTACGCGATAGCGGCCTACTATATGGTCGCAACCGCCGAAGCGTCAAGCAACCTGGCGCGTTACGATGGCGTACATTACGGCTACAGGACCCCCAACCCCGGCGATTATATCGAGGTCTATACGAAATCGCGGGCAGAGGGCTTCGGCGAAGAAGTCAAACGCAGGATAATGTTAGGCACATACGCGCTATCGAGCGGCTACTACGACGCTTATTATTTGAAGGCGCTTAAGGTCAGGAACCTGATTCGCGGCGACTTCGTCAAGGCGTTCGATAAATGCGACTGCATTATGATGCCCGTCTCGCCAACAACCGCCTTCAAAATAGGCGAAAAGACCGACGACCCCCTGAAAATGTATTTATCGGATATATACACAATTGCCGCCAACCTGGCGGGTATTCCCGGCATAAGCATCCCCTGCGGCTTCGATGATAAAAACTTACCCATCGGCCTGCAAATACTATCACCCGCTTTCGGCGAAGAAAAACTTTTAAGAATCGCGAATATGTACGAAAAACAAACAACCTGGCACAAGAAAAGACCAACGCTCAATGAGTAAACTGGATTACAAAGTTTTGGTGGGTTTGGAGATTCACGTGCAGCTTTACACGCGGACAAAGATGTTCTGCGGCTGCGCACTTGGTTTCGCGGAGGAACCAAACAGCCGGGTTTGCCCCGTTTGTCTCGGTATGCCGGGGTCATTGCCGGTTATGAATAAGCAAGCGGTTGAGTATTCAATATTGGCGGGGTTGGCGCTGAATTGCCAGATAGCCGGCTTTACCAAATGGGACCGCAAAAGCTATTATTACCCGGATTTACCCAAGAATTACCAGATAAGCCAGTATGATTTACCCCTGGCCCTGAATGGAAATATCGAAATATCGCTCGCCGACGGCTCACTTAAAAAAATCAGAATCAGGCGGGCGCATCTGGAAGAGGACGCAGGTAAAAACCTGCATACCGCGGGCAATTTCTCGCAGGTTGACTTGAACCGCGCCGGAACCCCCCTGCTGGAAATCGTAACCGAACCCGATATGGAATCGGCAGCCGAGGTGCGGGCGCTGGCTGAGGAATTGCAGCGGATTGTCCGATACTTGGGCGTCTCCGAAGCGGATATGCAAAAAGGGCACATGCGTTTTGAGCCAAACGTCAATCTCATCATAACTCGCGCGGGCCAGCAATTCAAAACCCCGATTGTAGAAGTCAAGAACCTCAACAGTTTCAGGGCGCTGGAAAACAGCATCAATTACGAAATCGAAAGACAACTCGAACGCTTCCTCGAAACCGGCGAGACAATGGAAATGGGCAACAAAAGCACCCGCGGCTGGGACGACGCCAAAGAAGTTACCGTTTTGCAGCGGGAAAAAGAAGAAGCCCACGATTACCGATATTTCCCCGACCCGGACCTTGTGCCGGTTCAGCCGGATGAAAAATGGCTAATCGCAATTAAGAACCAGCTTTGCGAGCTGCCTTTGAAAAGGTGTTTGCGATACATAAAGGAATACGGCTTGAGCGATTATGACGCCGGGGTATTGACTGAAACACGGGCTACGGCAGATTTTTTTGAAGAAGCCGTAAAGTGTAACGGAGATGCGAAAAGAATTTGCAATCTCATTACCCAGACAGGATTGAAAATCGCCAACGAAAAAGGATGCAAAGTATCAGAACTTGGGATACCCCCCCTTCAACTCGCTGTGCTTGCTCAAATGGTTAAGGAAGGATTGATAAGTGCTACTGCTTCAGTTACGGTATTTGAGAAAATGACGCAAAGTAAAAGTACTCCGCAACAAATTGCAGAAAGTTTAAATCTACTTCAAAAAAGCGACGCGGGGGAATTAGAGGGGATAATTGACGAGGTGCTCAAAAACAATCAGCAGGCGGTGGAGGATTTCAAATCGGGCGGCAAGAAAAGCGGCAAGGCACGGGGATTTTTGTTAGGCCAGGTAATGCAAAAAACCAAAGGCACGGCCAATCCCAAGGTGGCGGGTGAAATCCTCGACAGAAAGCTTAGTCAATGACGCCCCGTGAGAGGGTAATGGCGGCCCTGAATTTCAAGCAGCCGGACAGATTACCCAAAGATTTAGGGGGAATGCGTTCAACAGGTATCAGCGCTTTCGCTTATCCGAAACTTGTCAAAGCGCTCGGATTACCCTATCGAAAATCCAAAATTCACGACGTATGGCAAATGCTCGCCCTGCCGGATACAGACGTTCTCGATGCCCTCGGCTGCGACGTTGTCGCCATTGATAATAACGTTACAAACGCCTTCGCCGAACCGGAAAAATGGCAGGAATACGATTTCGCCGGAAGATTACCCGCCCTCGTCCAGGATAAGAATGTATTCGTTGAGGATAGCGACGGTACGATAAATTGTGTTTGGGAGGGTCGCAAACTCAAAATGCTCCCCACGTCTTATGTTTTCGATGAGGAGCACGGCGGTCAATCGATTGACTATGGAAGCGTTATTCCCAAAGATGATTTGGAAACAGTAAAAGCCCAATTAGAACAGCAGCGCCCAACCGAAGAACAGATTAAGGAATTCGCGAGTTATTGCAAAAAGGTAAGAGAATCAACCGACCGGGCAATCTTTGTCGGCAAATGGATAACCAACGACATCGGCATTATCTGGCGAGGTGGAATCGGCATTTTCCCGGTTCTTTGCATAACTGAGCCGGATTACGTCGCGGCCCTGCATGAGCTGATAACGGATTATGCCGTCGAGCGTATCCGGCGGGTACTGCCGGCGATTAAAGATTATATTGATATCGTTATGATGTCAGCCGATGACTGGGGCACGCAAAATTCCCTGATTGCCTCGCCGGAGTTGTTTAAAACCCTGTTTTTACCCTATATGCGAAAGGTAAATGACGTTTGTCATAGAATCGCCCCCGAAGTTAAGATTTTTATGCACAATTGCGGCGCGATTTACCCCCTTATCGATTTGATTATCGAGGCCGGATTCGACATCTTGAACCCCGTGCAGTGGTCGGCAGGCCAACATTCATATAAACAATGGAAAGACAAGTGCCGGGGCAAGATTTCCCTTTGGGGAGGCGGGATTAATTCCCAGTCAACATTGCCTATGGGAACATTAGAAGACGTGCGGGCGGAGGTCAGGGAGGTTACACGTTGCCTCGGAGATGGAGCCGGCTACGTCTTTAACGGCACTCACAACATAACCGCCGAGATTGCGTCTGAGAAGATAATCGCGTTGTATAATTCCGCAGCGATTGCGGGACATTAATTTTTCAAAAACTCCTACAATCGTCCTTGACATAATTCCGGCTAAGTTTTACAATTGTAAATTTCGTAGTCAGGAGAAGATAATTCATCGCTAAATGATAATATTTTTGCACATCTTTTTCTATTTTGCTGGACAATCGCCGTTTCTGGTTTAGAATCTTTACATTGACTTGGATAATAGGATGAAGAACGCGTATTGGCAGCAGAGTGGAAAATATTATGCACAAGTCGAAAAATGACGGCAGCAGGTCTCAACAAGCTCGCACAAGCAGCCCAGCCCCGGCAAGGTTAGAGCCGATTCACCCTAAAACGGAACAATCCGGCAAATTATATGGGGATTTGACAAAGCTGCCTGTGGCCGAGGTGGAGCGGGAACTGACCATAAAGCTTTTGTCGCTCATCAATTCGAGCAATCAGATTCACGAGCTGATGAAGCTGGTTACCGTATTTCTCAAGGACTGGTCCGGCTGCGAGGCGGTCGGAATACGATTACAGGACGGGGAGGACTTCCCTTATTTTGAAACGAGCGGCTTTTCAAAGGAGTTCGTTCAGGCCGAGAGCAAGCTTTGCTCGGTCAACGAGATTGGCGAGGTTATCCGTGACAGCCGGGGCAGACCCTTTCTCGAATGTATGTGCGGCAACATAATCGGCGGCCGATTCGACCCGTCTAAACCGTTTTTTACCCCGCACGGAAGCTTCTGGTCAAACTGCACAACCGACCTTCTTGCAGACACGTCCAATGACGACCGCCTCGCAAAAACCCGCAACCGCTGCAGCGCCGCCGGATACGAATCTGTCGCCCTTATTCCCCTGCGTACGGGTAAAGAAACCTTCGGCTTATTGCAATTCAACAGTAAGCAGAAAAACCGTTTTTCCGCGGAAAAGATTGCTATGCTCGAACGCCTCGCCGACAACCTCGCCATAGGCCTCGCCCAGCGCAGGGCCGATGAGGCGATGCGCAAAAGCGAGACCAAATTCCGTTCGTTGTTTGAGAATATGACCGAGGGTTTCGCCCATTGTAAAATTTTATTGGATGAGCAGGGAAAGCCCGCGGATTTTGTTTATCTCGACGTCAATGACGCCTTTGAAAAATTGACCGGATTAAAGAACGTTATAGGAAAAAAAGTCACAGAAGTCCTCTCCGGAGTAAAAGATTTAAATCCTGAGCTGTTTGAGATTTACGGCAGGGTGGCGTTAACCGGCCGGCCGGAAAGATTTGAAACCTATCTGCCCTCTCTGGGAATCTGGTTTATCATTTCCTCGTATAGCCCCCAAAAGGGCCATTTTGTCGCCGTTTTTGAAAACATAACCCGGCGCAAATTCGCTGAGCAGTCGCTGGGCGAGAAGAACCGCCTGAATCAATTACTGCTGGAAGCGATGCCCTGTGTCGCTCTTCTATTGCGGCCGGGCAGCCGCGAGATTGTCGCTTTGAACAAAGCGGCCGTTGAGGCAGGAGCCGTTGTGGGCTGGACCTGCTTTGAGACCTGGGCCGGCAATCAGACCCCCTGCCCCTGGTGCCTGGCGCCGCAGGCCTGGGCGACGGGACAGGCGCAACACCTGGTCGTGGAGCACGAAGGAATCTGGTGGGATGCTCACTGGATTCCGATATCCGATGACCTGTATATGCATTACGCCTTCGATATCACCGAGCAGAAAAAGGCGGTGGAATCTCTGCACGCAAGCGAGACCAGATTCAGGGAACTGTTTAAAAATATGAGCAACGGCGTAGCGGTTTATGAGGCAGTCGATGACGGAAATGATTTCGTCATCAAAGATTTCAACGGCGCTGCGCAAAGAATCGAAAAAATCAGCAAAGAGAGCGTCGCAGGTAAACGGGTTACAGAGGTTTTCCCGGGCGTGAAAGAAATGGGCATGCTGGATGTCTTACGCCGTGTGTGGAAAACCGGGAAGGCCGAGAAGTACCCGGCGACCATCTATAAAGACAGCCGGATTTCAGGTTGGCGTGAAAATTATATATATAAACTGCCGAGCGGGGAAATAGTAGCGGTATATGATGACGTAACCGAACAAAAGCTGGCCGAAGACCGCCTGCAGGAAGATCGCAATCTTCTGAGGGCGCTTATTGACCATATCCCCGACAAGGTCTATATAAAGGATAAAGACAGCAGGTTCCTTGTCTGTAATAAAACAACATCGCAATACTGGCAGGCCGCGGATAAAGGCGATATCATCGGCAAAACGGATTTCGACTTATATGGGCCGGCCCAGGCGAAGGTCTTCTACGACGAAGAGCAGAATTTGATGCGAACAGGCGAGCCGATTATCAACGTCGGCGACCGTTATACCGATTACGCCGGCGAGGTTCGCTACGTTTTGACTTCAAAGGTCCCCCTGCGCGATAGTCACGGCAATGTTACAGGTCTTTTAGGCATTCATCGCGACATCACCGAGCGGCGACTGGCCGAGGAACGGCTCGAACAGGAACGTAATCTCTTAAGGACGCTGATTGACCAGATACCTGAGGACATATATGTAAAGGACAAAGACAGCCGGTTTATTATCTGCAACAAAGGCGTAACCGGCTTTTGGGCCTCGCAGGGCAAAGAAAACATAACAGGAAAGACCGACTTCGATGTATTTGAGCCGGCCGAAGCACAGAAATATTTCGACGAAGAACAAACAATTATTCGAACCGGAAAGCCCGTTATCAATCGCGAAGGTCAGGTTGCTCTCAAAAACGGCAAAATTCATCGCTGCCTGACTTCAAAGCTGCCCCTGCGAGACAATCTCGGCAATATCGTCGGTATCGTCGGCATCAACCGCGACATAACTGAACGAAAGCAGACCGAGGAAATACTTCTCGGGTATCAAAAACAACTCAAACGGCTGGCCTCCCAGCTTGCTCTCACCGAAGAACGCCAGCGCAGAAAGATAGCCGCCGGCCTGCACGACGAGGTAAGCCAGTCCCTTGCCCTGGCCAAAATCAAGCTCGACACCCTTCAATCGTCTTTGTCAGGCAATAAAGCGGTATCTGAAATCGAACAGATAAGCAACGCCCTCGAAAAAGCTATTCAGGATACCAGAGACCTGACTTTCGAGTTGAGCAACCCCATCCTTTACGAGCTTGGTCTCGAGGCGGCGGTCGCCGAATGGCTAAATGAAAAATTACACGTCAAGCACGGCATAGATGTCTTTTTCGAGGACGACGGCAGCGTCAAACCGCTCGAAGACGATGTCAGGGTGCTTCTGTTCCGAAATATCCGCGAGTTGCTTATAAACATAATTAAACACGCCAAAGCGGACAAGGTGCGGGTGCGCATCGGCAGGATTAACGGTTCGATTGAAGTTACTGTCGAAGACAACGGTATCGGCTTCGACCACGCAACCCGGAAAGCGGGTTTCGGACTGCTCAGTATCCGCGAGAGCATTCAGCAGCTCGGCGGACGTTATGAAATTGAATCCAAACCCGGCGCTGGCTGCAAGGTCATAATGACGGCGCCGCTTAAAGGCCAAAGCCGCAAAAAGGAGGAATAATTATGCACACCAAGGTTTTAATAGCCGACGACCACGCGATTATCCGCCAGGGGCTTTGTTCTTTGCTGGAAAAATACCCGAACCTGGAAGTCATTGGGGCAGTCGAGGATGGACTTAAGGCAATCGAGATAACCAAAGAATTGTCGCCCGATATCGTAATTATGGATGTAACTATGCCGAACCTTAACGGTATCGATGCCACGCAAAGGATAATTGCTCGATCCCCTGCCACAAAGGTCATAGCGCTATCAATGCACTCCAGCAGGCGTTTTGTGACTGAAATGCTCAAGGCCGGCGCATCGGCTTATATTTTGAAGGAATGTCTTTTCGATGAGCTTATCGAGGCGATTCGCACCGTTTTAAGCGGCGGTATCTACTTAAGCCCCAAAATCACCGGCGTCGTAGTAGGAGATTATATCAAACGCCTTTCGACGCCCTACCATCCCGAAGCGCCCGCGCTTACCGAACGCGAACGCGAGGTCCTTCAGCTTCTGGCCGAGGGCAAAAGCACCAAGCAGATCGCCCTGCACCTTCACGTCAGCGACAAAACCATCGAATCAACCCGCAGAAACATTATGGATAAACTCGACATTCACAGCGTCGCCGAACTTACCAAATACGCCATCAGAGAGGGCATCACAACCCTCGACCCTCCCGCAACGTCATGAACGACGCCTCTCATAGTGCCGTCTTTTGACACCCCCCTACGGTAATTCTCCATAGAATATTGCAGTTTTCCGAAGCTATTATTCAGCAATTCCCTATCGGACTTTCCCTCGCCATCGACCGATAAAACCATTAGATTCAACGGTTAAACTACTATGACCTGCCAAGGGGGGCTTTGGCAAGTCAGAAAAGACAGGCAACTTTGGATTGCCGTTGATAAAAAGCCATGGATGGCTGTTAGCCGCTTCGCCGAGGATTGCGCATTGACTTATTCGTCCGGGGATTTATTCTCCCGAAGCGGCTTTTTGCGCATTTGTCTTTTCAAATACCCTGCTCTCAGTGCCCGCAAGCAATCGTTTTATATTTTCCCTGTGACGGACAAATACAAGAACAGGTATCCCTGTCGCGACAATCAATAAGGGCCACAATTCCCCAAATCCCCATTCCGGAGACATGATAATCGCCGCAATAAGTGCCAGGGGAAACGCCACAGCGCCGGCCAGCGAGGCAAGCGATATATATCGCCAAATCAATACGAATACTACCCAGACCAGAAGCGAGACGCCCGCGCTAACAGTGTAATAAGGCCAAAGCCCCATCGCCACCCCGAAACTCGTCGCCACTCCTTTGCCGCCCTTAAACTTTATATAAACAGGAAAGATATGACCTATGATAGCGGCACAACCCACGGCAAGCCGGGCAAGCAATCCTGTCGTTCCCGCTATATCGCCAAGCCAAATCCCCGCCGCTAAAGTGGGTATTAATCCCTTGGCAAAATCCAGAACAAAGCAAACGTATGCCCATTTTTTACCCAAAGCCCTCGCAAGATTGGTCGCCCCGATATTGCCTGACCCGACCTTGCGCAGGTCGATTCCGTGCAAACCGGCTATAATCAGACCAAAAGGCACCGCGCCTAACAGATACGCGCCTATGAACATAACGATAAATTCCATCATCGCCCCCGCGACCTTAAAATATCATCATAAACCGCCTTCAGTTGCCCCGCCACACGCGTTACAGAAACCTGCTGCCTGATATTGTCTTCCAGAATCGCCTCGGACGCCTTTTTGATATTGTCGGCATTCGTAAAATAAACAAGCGTTTCAGCTATCTCGCCTATATCCTCCGGTTTTTCAATCACTAATCCGTGCCTTTTGTCGGTATAAAAATCCGCCGCCCCGTTATATCTTGTCGTAATCACCGGCTTTCCCGCCGCCAGCGCCTCAAGTATAAATCGAGAGCAAGCGTCCTGAAACGTCGGCAATACGGCAACGTCGGTAACCGCCAAAGCGCCGTGTATATTGCCTAATTTGCCAAGAAAAGCGATTCTGTCCGCAATATCAAGTTTAGCCGCCTGACTTTGATAACGGGATACCCCTCGATGCCCCGCGACGACTAAATAAGCCGGGCTTTGAGGATTCCGCGATACCAGCAATCGCAGCGCCTTTATCAGGCAATCCAATCCCTTTCTCCGAAAATCATTACCAGCGAATAAAAACAAAACCGGCTTATCAGTTTCCTTGAGATTCAGCTCGTCAAAAATTCGTTTGCGTAAATTGTCTGTTTCTTTCTCGTCAGGCGGCAAACCGATTTCAATCCCGTTGGGTATGACGGTTATCCGTGCCGGGTTTGTGCCGTAGTGCCTCTGAAACTGCCCCGCGACGTATTGCGATATGGCGATGATTCGCGGGCCGTCATTTCCTCGAGCGATTTCCCTTTCAGCGTTCAAAAGCACGGTGCGTTTGAAATTTGCAAATGAGAATATGCTTTTGAAA
>Ga0105104_10003208_pt1 | contig 11738 bp, 10 predicted proteins | sample PPLLaktember2015_3_FD_87034 | JGI IMG/M metagenome (GOLD analysis project Ga0105104, IMG submission 87034) | Freshwater sediment microbial communities from Prairie Pothole Lake near Jamestown, North Dakota, USA - PPLs Lake P7 Core (6) Depth... | ecosystem: Environmental > Aquatic > Freshwater >...
CCCATACCGACCGACTGGGACCTCAGGGCGACCACTGCACATTCCAATATATATGTGGCGTCCGGCCAGTTCGTCCCCCAATCAGATGTCGACGCTATAGCGGCGACCTTCGAATCCCCCATATATGACAACGTAACCGACTGGTTCCATCCGGTCTCGCCCCCCGCCAGTGTCAATATCAAGATATATGACCTCGGCGACGGCGCCGGTGGTGTCGGTGGTTTCTTCATACCCTCTCCCATGACCAGGTCGGACCTCTATGTGGACTCCCAGGACCTAAGGTACTCCCAGACCTGGGCATTCGAGATAGTCGCCCATGAGTTCCAGCACATGCTCCATTATGACCTGGATGCAAATGAGGATATCTGGCTCAATGAGGGTTTGGCCGACCTGGCCGTAAGGGTATCTCTAGGGCCGGGCACCTCTGGGATACAGAGCCACATCGACGTCTATGAGAGCCTGCCTGAGAACGACCTCCTCATATGGGACGAGGGGCAACCGCCCGATTACCTTGGGACCATTGCGGATTACGGTCGGGCATATGCATTCGTCGCTTACCTTGTTGACCATTTCGGCGGCAAGGACCTGGTCCGTTCGATACTGTCCGACGGCAGGAACTCCGTGGACTCCATAGACAGGCAATTGGAGGTCAAGGGTTACACCGAAAGGACCTGGGACGTCGTCTCCATGGAGAAGGGTGCGAACATGGTGGACGACCCGACATACGGCGGAAGGGTCTATCATCAGGGTCTGATCAATATCAAGATGACGACGATGTTCGCCTCAAGGAGCAGCTATCCGTACCAGGGGACCTTAGCATCGACGGTCAGGTACTCCGGCTACTACCTGAGGTTCACCAACGGCGATCCTATGCTGGGGGTCATTGTCAATTCCACTAAGGCCTACCACGCAGCCATCATCGGCACGCTGGGCGGTTTCACCATGTGGTCCACCAATCTTACGGGACCACCGTCGGTCCCGACATTCGCTCAGCTTTCAAGGTTCGGGGACCTGTATGACACTTTGTATGTCATTTTGCATACCAACGTCAAGGATGCCTCTATAACCATAACCGTCGAACGTCAGGAGCTCACCCCTCCGATGACCACCGTGCAGGTCTCACCCGAGATGCCCGACGGAGAGAACGGCTACTACCTTGGTCCGCCAGGGGTACTATTGACGACAAGGGAGGGGTCGGATGTGCAATATGCCTGGAACGATGGACCTTTCTCACAGGTCAGCGGACCAATAACGGCACCGGAAGGGACCAATATCCTGAGGTTCTATTCCACCGGGCCCCTTACCCTTGTGGAGGAGGAACGCAATATGACCTTCAAGGTCGATACCATCGACCCGGTCACGGCATCTAGCCTAGACCCCCCATCTCCTGACGGTATGGATGGTTATTACATCACCGCTCCGACCGTGCATTTCTCCGCATCGGACCCGGGTGACAGGGTCTTTTACGATTTAGGGGCCGGTATCATAGTATATGATGGTCCGTTCGATCTCATGGGCGGGTTATGGACGGTCAAGTACTGGGGTGTGGACGAGGCCGGTAGGAAGGAGAGGGAAAGGTCCTTCGAGGTCAAAGTGGACGTTTCCGACCCCAAGGTCGAACTGAGCATCTACCCGAAGACGCCGACAGGCAAGCTCGGGTACTATGTCGAAAGGCCCGTCATCACACTCGCATCCGATACCGGTAGTCCCATCTACTATTCCCTCTCGGGTGAGAGCTACCAGATATATACCGGCTCGTTCGAGCTCGTCGACGGGGTCTGGGACCTCCGCTATTACAGCGAGTCACCTTCAGGAAGGAAGGGAAGTATCGGAGCAGAGACCTTCCGGGTGGATGGGACGCCACCAGACCTTGATGTGGAGTTCGACCCGCCCCTCACAGGGGATTGGAACAATGCGAACACCTACATGACCATTGCACTGGCCAAGGACGGGGACCGGGCGTACTTCACTATAGGTGACCAGGGTCCTTTCACCTACAATGCACCATATCTGCTCACGGACGGTTCCTACGATATATCTTACTGGGCCGAGGACGATGCGGGCAATTTGGCGCCCAAGGGATCCATGATGGTCATGGTCGATATCACCACACCCGTCACTAGGTTGGTCTTCGACAGGGACCCTGACAACAATATCTGGTTCTACGACAGACCCCCAAGGATCGACTTCCTACCGAGCTTTGCCCCCGTTTCCGAGGAGACCACCTACTTTTCGATAGAGGGAGGCCCTTTCATCGAGTTCACGGGGAGCGGCATGGACATTGGACCAGGTATCAGCACCATAGAATATTACTCCAGGGACCTGGCCGGGAACAGGGAGTCGACAAGGAGATGGGAGATAGGCCTTGACACTTCGAGGCCCGAGCCCGCAGTCAAGGTCAACAGGACGCTGATACCGGTGCGCGGACCCGTGCGCTTCGACCTATCTGGGTCCTCGGACGATAATGGCATCTACAGGTATAGGGTCGATTTCGGGGACGGTTCCGAATCAGTCTGGGTCTACGATGACAAGATCGTCCACTATTACGAAAGGCTCGGGAAGTTCAAGGTGCAGGTATCGGTCGAGGACACATCAGGGAGGACGAGCGCCCGCATCGCCACAGTGACGGTGGAGGTCCTCACTCAGGATGATTACGATAGGAGGCTCGAGCCGGACATCACGGGGACCGTTATAGCCGTAGGAGCATCGCTCCTGATCCTGCTCGCGGTCCTTGGTACGGGCCTGCTGGTGCTCCTACGGGCCAGGGCCCATAGGGAATATGAGAGCGCAGAGGTCGTTTTCGAGCTGGACCAGGAGAACCCATGAGAGGACCTTGGGTATGTTCAACATCCGTTCTCATCGCTTGGACGACCATTGGAAATTGCTGACCGCTCTTCTGAGAAGGACCCTCTGTACTATGTGGATCGCAAGGTTGATGGTCGATCCTATCGCTCCCAGAAGGAAGGAGATGAGCAGACCCTGAAGGCCAAGGTCCCTGCCTATGATGAGGGTCAGCATGAAGGCTTCGATGAAGGATATCGAGCACCCTTTGAGGACCCCTTTCCAGTGAAGCTCCACGATAGCTCCCTTGTCCGGTCCCATCATGCGTGTACAAACCGCAAGGGACCTGTCCATGCCCAATAGGACTAGAAGTGTCGAGGTCTTCCTCGCTGTCAAGCACCCTTCTTCCCGGTCGTAATGTTCGACAGTATATGCCCTGGACCCCAGGAACTCCTTGATAACGGACATCATGGTCGAGACATCGTCCCCGCAGGACCTTGTATGCAGGATATCCCTCATCCGTTCACAGCTCCCTCCCTGGCCTGGGACCTATGTTACCATCTTCCAAGGCCTTCGAGGACAGACCGGACCCTCTCTTTGTAGTGGAGAGCGGCCTCCCCGGCGCATGCCTCTAAGCCCCTGCCCTCGTTCTGAGGCCTCTGGAACGCGAACATGATGTCCCTGGAGACGTTTATTAGGACCCCGGAACCCTTCTCGTTGGTCCCTAGTTCGAGGACCTTCCCCAGGTCGCCTCCCTGCGCCCCCACGCCCGGGACGAGAACGAGCATGTCCGGACCGACCTCGGACCTGACCGCCCCAAGCTCGTCCGGGAATGTCGCACCGACCACAAGGCCAAGGTTGTTGTTGGCGTTCCATACCCTCACCAGTTTGGCCATCCGGAGGTAGAGCGGAGCCTCCGGTGCCCCCATGTCCTGAAGCTGACCCGCGCTCTTGTTGGAGGTCCGGCAGAGGACGAAAGAGAGTCGGTCCTTGTATGCGGAGAAGGGGCACACTGCATCGGAGCCCATGTATCCATTGAGCGTCACAGAATGGGCGTTCAATGTCACGAAAGCAGCCCTGGCATAGGCCTCTGACGTGTTCCCGATATCGCCCTTCTTCCCATCCAGTACTGCGATGCAATCCGGAGCGGTCTCCCTTATGTAAGAGATGGTCCTTGACATGGCCCTGCAGCCATTCTCCCCCTCGGACTCGTAGAAGGCCATATTGAGCTTGTAGGCCGCGGCGTGCTCCCTGGTGCCGTCTATGACCTCCTTGTTGATGAGGAACTGGGCATCGGTCCCGGCGTACATATCGGATGGGAACCTTGTCATGTCCGTGTCCAAGCCCACGCAGAGCAATGTCCTTCTCCTGCTCGCTGAGCCCTCGACCATACCCATTGCGTCCATGGGGATGCGGAGGCCCTAACGGATATATCATATTATTTCATCCATGGTGCAAAACGAACGGATGCGGAACCGTTTTAATTCGCTGGACCTATTAGGTGTATGATGCCGACTGGTATGGACGAAGCGGGGAGGGGGCCTGTGATGGGCCCTATGGTCGTTGCCGCTTATTGGACGGGAGATGAGGAGGGATTGCGGAGGATGGGCATCAGGGATTCGAAGGTCCTTTCACCGGCCAGGAGGGAACATCTTGCTTCCTTGCTAGCGTCCAGGGGTGCACATTCGGTCCTGGTCGTCCCTGCATCGTCCATAGATACGGCAAGGGAGCATATGACCATGAACGAGCTCGAGGTCATGTGCTTCTCCTCGGCCGGGGCCTCCCTGCTCTCGGGAAGGTCGGTCCTGTCAAGCGGCCTGCCAAAGGGAATTGCGGTATCCGTGCACGGAAAGGTCCAGGGAGACCCGCTGGTCAAGGTGGATGCGGCCGATGTCGTCGAGGGGCGGTTCGGCGAAGGCATAAGAAGAGGCATACTGGACCTGGTGGGGGATATGGAGCTCGAAGTGCTATCCAAGCACAAGGCCGACAGGGACCACCCATGTGTCGGGGCAGCATCCATCATTGCCAAGGTCGATAGGGACCTCTCCATAAAGGGCATATCCAAAATGTTGGGCACGGACATTGGGAGCGGTTATCCGAGCGACCCCGTCACGATGGGATTCCTTGAGAGGTGGGTCCTAAGGACCGGTTCTCTACCCCCCCATTGCAGGCATACCTGGGAGACGGCGAAGAAGTTGATCTCAGGCCCCAAGCAGTCGACGCTTGAGGGATATTGAACGGTCAGAAATATCATCCCCTGGGCCTCAGTACGAGCGGTGCAAGGTCGCACTTCGTGGTCAATCCCATCCTACCGCCCAGGGTAACGCTCCAATCCGCTGAAAAAGGTCTCAATGCCATCAAAGAGAGCTCATCTCGGTTGGTCACCGCCCACAGGTCGGTGTCAGGACCCATACTGGGAACGATGGAGGATAGGACCTCTCTTATGTCCGTTCGGTCCCCCGACCATATGATGACTATCCTGAAGTCCCCATCGTCGATGTATTGTCGGGCCTCTTCTATCGACCTGGCGGTCCTCGACCCTGCTGGCAGGACCTTATCTATCCATTCGATGAAATCGGGGGGGGCCCCAATGATATAGACCTTCCTACCGGTGTCGAACCATAGGGTCCGCAGAACCTCGGTCCTTGAACAAAGGAAGTGAAGGGGCATGCTATGTGAATGCACAACAAGGATAATTATATTGATGGACGACAGCAGAGGGTGCGGGAAAGTAACTATCCGCCCCGGCTCTCCTTTGCCTTCATGCGCAGGCCCTTGTAACCGCACTTCCTGCACTGGGTGGCCTTGATGGGGTTCCTTGCGCAGCAGTGCATGCAGATCTTCTTGATCAGTCTCCTGCGCTCCACTATCTCCTTGATTGCGGGGTCAAGGCTCTTTCCCATTCACATCACCAGAGTGACGCGCTATATATCGGTCGTATTTAAACCCTTTGCAGCTGGGGGTCTATCGTGTCACAACGGTTGGTCAGGCTTTCCGAAGAACCTGACCTTAGGCGGACCTATGAGGGCCAAGAGGACGTTCGCCCATGTGAGCTTGCATCTCTTGCGGGTGTAAGATGCATCATCGATCGGCTCCCTGCGCCCTCCGTCCATTAGCTTCATTGCAGGTCCGCCGAGGTCGAAACCGAGAAGTGTGATGGAAGAACAACCGAAATGCGAAGCGATGAACGCTGCCCTGTCACCGTCGGAGAAACCCCCGAAATTATAGATGGGCCCAGGTCCCAGAGGTTCTGTCTGTACGGTCCCTATCACATGCCCCTTGAGCATCGGAGCGACCCTTTCGATGACCGATATATTGTCCCCATGGGCATGAACGAACATCATGGACCCGAGGCCCAGACATGAAAGTTGGTCCTCTATGCCCCCATCAAGGTCGGTCACTATGATATGCGGGACGTACCCCCTGGCAAGGGCAGCGGAGGTCGCACCATCGGCCGCTATCAGGACATCATCACCGGTGCCGTTCCTAACCCACCGACCACTGGCGGTCATCTCTGTCACCAGACGTTCCAGGTCCTCTTCTATCTCAGGCCCAGCACCAAGGACATAGACATCCTTTCCCTGAACCAGATCCCTGACCGAACGAAGTGTCTCGACCGCACTGGACAGGCCCTGGTTGGAGAGGATGATGGACGAGAGGATGGCCCCAGACCTCGAGTCCATTTCCCTGTCCAGCGATAGGTCCCTGGAGATGGCGTCATAATAGGGCATCCATTCCGTCCAATCCATGGTACCACCTGCCTACCTGACCAGTCCAGACCTTGTACTGGTGAGCTTGCTCCGGTTGTAGATATGGATCATCCCGGAGACGAGCAGGATGATGATGCCGGTCGAAAGGTAACCTATGGTCCACTTCCAGTTTATATGGGATTTGATCTCGGTGAAGTTGCCTACCATGCTGAAGAGCGAGTGGATGACCAGACCCGAACCGATTATGGTCAGGAGTATCGTTCCCGAGGAGTTGGTGAAGCTCCCGGTCCTTATATAGGTCTCAAGGGAGTTGGTGAGGGTGTAGATGAACACCCCGGACAGTAAGAAGAGCCAAACGTTCTCAAGGAACCTGAACGTGAACTCGCCAAGGACCACCTCCTCCTTGGCCTTTATGAAGCTGAACACGATCCCCCCGATGATGATGGCCAGAGAAACGAACACACCTAAAAAGAGCAGATACCTTCCCTTCCTCAGTGCCTCCCTGGTATCACTGAAGAAGCTTGTGAGCTGGTCCTCGACGCTCAGGGCCTTGATTATCAGGAACAGAGCGAAGAAAGTGACCATCATCCCTATGGCCTCCTCAACGAGACCCATTATCATGAGGATCCCCCATATCATGAGGATGAGGGCCACAGGGACGATGATCTTCTTCCCGATCTTAGGGCTCTTGAAGGCCGACATGATGATGTAATATGTGGACTCAAGGTTCTGCTGCTGCTTGATGACCACCCTGGCAATGTGCTCTACCTGGACCCTCTGGGATATGAGCGGGAGTATGACCTCGTCCTCGGCCCCGTCAGATACGAGCACGAGGGTGTCCGGAGTGAACTTCTCAAGGACCATATAGAACTGCTTGACCAGGTTGGCATCGGACTCGATGCCCACGTTCTTGTGGCCGCAGATGGAAGCTAGCTCCACCTCGCGGCCCATGGCCGTGTAGCGCTTGTAGAGCTTCAAACCCATGAAGATGACGTTCGTATCGGAGTCCTCAGGGTCCTCGACACCCAGCGCCAGGGCTGCCCTCAGGTTGTCCTTCCTGCCCATGACAGGACTGGCAACCTTCGCCTTCTCGCCCAGGTCATCGTCCCGGTCCACGCACAATATGAGTGTTTTCATCTTCCGCTCCGGATGGACCTAACGATATTTAATCGTATTCAGGGTCACCCCGGGTCCATGGCGTTTTTCTAGGTTAAAATGATGAAAAATAAGGAATTAGCGTTCGCATGGCATCGGGACCTTTCCTGCATTGGGCGTCCCGCGGGACATCCCACCCCTGCTGTTATAATCCACTGAAAAGATGATAGGCGGTATGAACCCTCGTTCCATAGTGATATTCCGTACCTATCAGATGTCCACCCACAGGACCCTTGGTTTCTTCACGGGCGATGAAGAGGCGGTCCTCTCCTTCTGCCACCTGAAGTACGATATGGAACTGGACGATATCGCCCTTGAGAGGGTCCCTGTGAGAAAGGTCACCAGGTCCGAGGCCCTCTGTTTCGGAGAGATCATGGACCAGCTGAAGGCCCACAGGGAGCGGTTGCGGGAGAGCGAACAGGTCTCGAATGCGACCCCGATGGGTGAGCCGCTCATCCTTGAGGATGACATCAACTAGATCGGGATGTGAGCCCTTTCAGGCCCTGGACAGGTGCTTGATCAGTTCGTTCACAGCCCTTATCCTGTGGCTGAGGGAGTTCTTCTCCTCAGTGGTCATCTGAGCGAACGTCCTGTCATGGCCTTCGGGAACGAACACCGGGTCGAAACCGAACCCGTTCCGTCCTGCCTCCCTGTCCAGGATCGTACCCCTGCATTCACCGGAAAACAGCGTCAGTCCCTTACCGGGCTCGTTCAGGCCTATGACGGTCCTGAACACTGCGCTGCGGTCCTCCATCCCCTCCATGAGGCGAAGCAGGCCCCCACATGAAAGGGTCCTGTTGACATAGGCCGAATACACTCCCGGGAACCCTAAGAGGGCATTTATGAAAAGGCCCGAATCGTCCTTAATGAACATCACGTCGGACAGGCCATCCGACATGAGCCTTTGCATCCCGTAGATGACGACCTCCTCCAGCGTGTCGGCCTGGACCTCGACGAAGGATGCTTCGAGCTGTCTGACCCTTATGTCCAGCGGCTCCAGGTATCGTTCTATCTCGCGAAGCTTTCCCGCATTCGTCGTTGCAATATGGAGGGTCCTTCCCGATCCGATGCCTGTCATGTCCATCTCTCCGCCGAGTACCTTCCCCTCGATGCGATCTCATTATGCCTCTTGGATACCTCTTCCCAACCCTCGAAAATGCTCGAGTACCCCTTCCAGAACGAGGGCCCCATGTCCCCGAGCCCGGCATGGGTGGACGAGAAGACCTCGAAGAACAGCCTCAGGTCAACGCCCATCTTTTCTAGCTCGTCGGTCCTCTCCGAAAGTGAGCAATCTATGACGCTCAGCTCTGGCCGGCCCCCCTCCATGGATAGCAGAACGAAGTTGGACGTTGTGAGGTCACCGTGGACAAGGCCCCTGGAATGCATGGTGCCGACCAGCCTGCCCATCCCTTCAATTGCCATCCTTTGCGCTTCCGGGGCCATCGAATTCAGACAGCTTGCGAGCCTTGGCCCCCTAAGGAGCTCCATGACTATCGTCCCGCTCCGCTCGTCCAGGTCCAGGACCACCGGGGTCCTGACCCCCGCCTCCCTCATGGCGCGGAGCATCTTAGCCTCCTTCCTGACCCGTGCAATCGTCAGTCTCTCATCAAGGACCCTCGCCCTATACCCTTTCGACGCCCTTCGCTTGACGGCCGAGGGGAACCCCGCAAAGGATGATGATGTTATCGTTGCTTCCGCCCCCCGTCCTATCACCGAACCTTCCCCGGGAACTGCACCCATCCCGATCTCGACGGTCCCGGGGGTCAACAGGTGGGCCACATCCCTGTCCCTCTTCCAGGTCACGTCGACCTGGTCGGTCCTGAACCTCTGGTCTATGATGGTATCACCTAGCTCATGGGAGATACCGTGTTCGTGCATGACCGCGCCAAGATATGCTATCATGGCGCCATTGTCCACAAGTAGGGGCCTCTCTGGTACGAAGCTCCTTCCCCCCCTTTCCCTGGCCATGATATCGGCCATCTGCTGGAGCCTCTGATTGCAGGCGACGCCCCCGCCCAGCAGGAGCTCATCGGCCCCCACGTGGGCCATTGCCCTTTCCGCCACCTCGCAGAGCATAGAAAATGCCGTCTCCTGTACCGAATGGCAGATGGAGGGGAGCCCGTATCCGCTCCTGGAAAGTGACAGGGCCGCTGTCATCATCCCCGAGAACGATACGTCCATGCCTTTGACCGAGTAGGGCATGTCGAGCAGTTCAGGTTCGGCAGCTGGACCACCATTGAAAAGACCCGGAACGTTCTCTCCCCGAGCTATCCTCTCTATCACCGGGCCGGCAGGGAAAGGGATGCCCAGCTCCCTTCCCAGCTTGTCAAGCATGTTGCCTATGCCTATGTCAAGGGTCTCGCCCAGGACGCGGTACCTCCCTTTCAGGTGAGCGATCACCTGGGTGTTGCCGCCGGACGCATACAGCAGGACCGGGTCGCTGACCCCCAGCATATTGCCTATCTCGAGATGCGCGACACAATGGTTTGCGGCGACGAGAGGTATGCCGTACCTCAGGGAGAGCACCCTTGCTACGGTCGCTCCCACCCTCAGGCACGGCCCCAGGCCGGGGCCCTTGGAGAATGCCACGAGGTCCAGGTCGGTCCCCCGGACATCGGCCGCCTCGAGGGCCCTGGTTATGACCGTATCGGAGACCCTGACATGATGGTCGGCCGCCTCCCTGGGATGTATTCCCCCTCCGTCAGGGACGTACATGTCCCTGATGTTCGATAGGACCTTTCGGTCCTCCACGATGCCTGCACCGAAGGTATGTGCCGTGGACTCTATCCCGAGGACCAGCATCAGCGCTCCATGGAGGACCCTCTATTTTACCTTCCTCCCCTTATGGAGCGGACCTTCATCTTCGCCCTTGCCCATATCATGAGAAGGACGGGCAGGACTATCACGGACGAGAGGAACGAATACAGGATCGATAGGGCGGTTATGGAACCGAACTGCTGTAGGGGCGGCATGAGCGCGAACACCAGGAGGCCGAAGCCGGCAATGGTCGTACCGGCCGCCCCCATGAGCGCCCCTCCTGTGTTCAGGAGGGTCCTTCTTGTCGCCTCCTGTACGTCGGAGGTGGTCCTCAGGTCCTCAAGGAACCGGTGGGTGATGTGGATGCCGTAGGTGATGCCCAGTCCAACGGTCAGGGAACCTATGGTTATGGTCATGACGTTCAGAGGTATCCCGAGCAGGTACATGGTCCCGACTATCCAGATGAGGCAGAAGACCATGGGAAGGGTGGCAACGAGGCCTATCAGCGGCGAGCGTTCCTCGAAGGCGAACACACCCATGAGGACCAGCAGGGATACCACCAGGGTGATGACGATCGAACGGACCTGCGATGACGTCAAGGTATCGACTATGACCGCGGTGAGTATCATGGACCCCGAGATGCTCACATCAATGACCTTGCCCCCTTCCAGGTCCTTCAGGGCGGAGGTATAGTGCCTCAGCTCGCGGTCCAGCTCCCTCCCGTCGGCGTCGTTCTGGGTAGCCACCGTGAACGTTATGGCGCAGGATGTGAATGAGCCTTCTTCGAAGAGGATGACCCTCCTTGAAAGAGATGGGAAGCTGTTGTAATAGGAGAGCACTACCTCCTCCACCTGGACAGAGGTGGCGTCATCCAGGGGAAGACCGGTCGATGTATCGAACGCCCTATCGTAGGCTCTGACGAACGGGTCAGCGGGGTTCAATGCCCCTATGTTGTTCGCCATCGTTTGCATCGAATAGAGGATGAACTCGGCCTTGGGCCTCAAGCCTCCGGAGGTGGCCTCGAAAGCGAAGAGGTCGGACCGGTCCTCTGCCACGTTTCTCATCATTTGGTCCATCGCCCGGAGCACCTCCGGGTCCGTCACATCGCCCTCTATGATGACTATCCCGAGCTCCCCCGAACCACCAAGGTCGAACCTGTCCAATACGTACTCGAGGTCCTTTGCCTCCTGGAGGTCCTCCGGCAGGAAATCGCGGATGGAGAACGTGACCTTGCTGAAGGATGCCAGGTACCCCATCCCCCCCGTCAGGAGAAGTATGACCAGGATGATGACGAGGGGCCTTTTCTCCGCTCCCAATGCCAGCCGGGCAATGGTC
>Ga0105104_10003209_pt1 | contig 11734 bp, 11 predicted proteins | sample PPLLaktember2015_3_FD_87034 | JGI IMG/M metagenome (GOLD analysis project Ga0105104, IMG submission 87034) | Freshwater sediment microbial communities from Prairie Pothole Lake near Jamestown, North Dakota, USA - PPLs Lake P7 Core (6) Depth... | ecosystem: Environmental > Aquatic > Freshwater >...
GCGCAAATCGTCGAATTGCCGTAAACGCCAACTCTCCCCCTTATGCTTCGTCGATTGGATAGCCCCACTCCAGGATCATCCGGATCCGCGAAGCAAATGGGGGAGGGATTCCAAAATGCCAAACCTGATTTTTCCCAAAGGCTTTCTCTGGGGTGTTTGCTCCTCGGCTTACCAGATCGAGGGCGCCTGGAACGAGGACGGCAAGGGGCCGTCGATCTGGGATTGGTTCTCCCGCCGCCGCGGGAAAACCGCGCGCGGGGAAAACGGCGACGTCGCCTGCGATCATTATCACCGCTGGCAGGAAGATCTCGATCTGATAAAAGCGCTGGGAGTCGGGGCGTACCGGTTCTCGGTCTCGTGGGCGCGGGTCATTCCCGGGGGCGGGGGCGGCGTCAACAAGCGCGGACTGGATTTTTACGACCGCCTGGTGGATGGCCTGCTTGAACGCGGCATCGAACCGTTCCCCACGCTTTACCATTTCGACCTGCCGCTCGCACTTCATAAGAAGGGTGGCTGGCCGGAGCGCGACACCGCGGCGGCCTTCGGGGAGTACGCGGAGACCGTGGCGGCGCGCCTCGGGGATCGCATCAACTGGTGGATCACGCTAAACGAACCGATGGTCGCGGCGCTGCTCGGATATATGACCGGGTCGCATGCGCCGGGGGTGCGCCACCCGGGCGCCTACACCCGCGCCATGCACACTATGCTCCTGGCGCACGGCGAGGCGGTGCGGGCCATCCGGGCGGCATCGCCGCGCCCGGCGCGGGTCGGAATTGCGCTGAACCTTTCACCGGTTTACCCCGAGCGGGAAACGGAATCCGACCGACGGGCGGCCGCCGTCTTCGATGTGCTTTCCAACCGCATCTGCCTGGATCCCATCCTTCGCGGATCTTATCCGCCGGACCTCTGGCGGCGTTTCGGGCCCTTCGCGCCGCCCGTCCGCGACGGCGATCTGGCAAAGATCGCGGAACCGATCGATTTTCTCGGTGTGAACTATTACACCCGCCACGTAATATCCCGGCGATGGTGGGTCCCGGTCATGGGCGGGAAGATGGTCCGCCCCAGGCACGGAGAATTTTCCCCGATGTGGGAAATCTACCCGCCCGGGATCGGCGAACTGGTGGAGCGGGTGTGGAGCGACTACCGCCCGCCGATGATTCTGCTGACCGAAAACGGCATACCCGTGGACGATGCGCCGGATGCGCAGGGCGCGGTGCGCGATCCGGAACGCATTTCCTATCTTGGGCGTCACCTGGAACGGTTGCACGGAGCCATGGCGAAGGATATCCCCGTGCGCGGGTATTTCGTCTGGTCCCTTACGGATAACTTCGAATGGGATTTGGGGTATGCCATGCGGTTCGGATTGATCCACATCGATTTCACCACACTGAAACGGACACCCAAATCCTCCTTCGACTGGTACGCGGGCGTGATCCGGCGGAACGGATTGGAGGAAACCGGATGACCGTCCTGCTCCTTATCCGCCATGGCGAGACCGATTGGCTGGGGGAACGGCTGGCCGGGCGGCTTCCGGATATTCACCTGAATGCGGAGGGGCGCGCGCACGCCGATGCGCTGGCGGCGATGCTGCGGCCGATCCCGCTCGACGCGATCTACTCCTCTCCTCTGGAACGCGCGAGGGAGACGGCGGAACCGGCCGCGCGGGCGGCTGGAAAGCCGATCCTCGAGGATGAGCGGCTCCAGGAGGTGGATTTCGGCGAGCTGACTGGAAAACCGTTCACCGAACTGCGCGGGCTGGCCATCTGGCAGGATGTCCATCACACGCCCTCCATGGTGCGCTACCCGGGAGGGGAAAGCCTGACGGAGGCGCAGGAGCGCGCGGTGCGGATGATGGAGGAGATCCTCGCCGGGGAGGGGACGGGCATCGTCGCGCTCTTCACCCACGCCGATACCATCCGCCTAACGCTCGCGCACTTCCTGCAGATGCCGCTCGCGGCCTATCACACACTGGTCACGGATCCGGCGTCCGTTTCGGTGCTCATCTTCAACCGCAAGACGGTCCGGGTGGCGGGGATCAACCTGCCCGTGGGATCGCCCTTGCATGTGAAATCGGAATAGGAGCCGATCGGTTAATCCCATGCCCTCTTCCCATTTTGAGATCCGGCCCGTGGAGCGAATAACCGTCGGGGCGGTCGGCGAGCCCGGTCACCGCTTTTTTTTCCTGCAGGCCGCCGGCGGCGGCAATTTTGTCACCCTGCGGGCGGAAAAGGAACAGGTGCTGATGCTGGCGGCATCGATCGAACAGTTTCTCGACGATCTGCAGGAGCGTTTTCCGGCGCTCGTGCCGCCGGATGCCGGATACGAGGAATCCGAGATGGGATTGACGCAGCCGGTGGATGCGGCATTTCACATCGGGAATATGGGGCTGGGGTACGACGAAAAGGAGGACCGGCTGCTGTTTGTCCTGCGGCAGGCGGTGGAAGACGTAAGCGGCGGGGGCGAACCGGCGGAAGCATCGCTTTGGTGCACCCGCACCCAGTTGCTCCGCATGGCGCGCTGGGGCACGGAGCTTGCGCAGCGCGGCCGGCCGATTTGCGGCAACTGCGGGAAACCGATCGATCCCTCGGGCCATTTCTGTCCCCGCCGCAATGGACACAAACACTGACCCCCAGCCGCGTCCGCCCGCGGCGGCGGCCGCGCTGCGGATCCTCCGCGAAGGCGCCGTGGAGGTGCGCGGGATGTTCCGCCTGGGTTCGAACGCCACGTTTCTCTGCCAATTGAACTCCCCCGCCGGATCGCTCCAGGCGGTTTATAAACCCGTACGCGGCGAAAGGCCGCTGTGGGATTTCCCGGCCGGAACCCTCGCCAAACGGGAGGCCGCCGCCTATGAACTCGCCTGTCTGTTGGGCTGGGATTTTGTGCCGCCCACCGTTTTCCGCAAGAATGGTCCGCTGGGGCCGGGTTCCTTCCAGGAATATATGGACCTGGATCTGGAACAGAATTATTTCCTGATTCGGGACCGGGATCCGGAGGCGATGCGCCGGGTCGCGGCCTTCGATGTGTTGATCAACAACGCCGATCGCAAGGCGATGCACGTCTTGCGCGACCGCTCGGGCCGCATCTGGCTGATTGATCACGGCGTTTGTTTTCACCGGGAATGGAAATTGCGGACCGTTATTTGGGATTTTGCGGGGGAGCGGCTGCCCGAAGATGTGCTGAGGGTGCTGGAAAAATTCACCAGTTCCAAACCGCGCGTTCACCTTTCCCAAAAGGCGGATTTTCGCAAGGGGCTCCGGGGAGCATTGTCCGGGTTAATATCCACCGATGAGATCCATGCCGTCCAATCCCGCGCCGGATCGCTGCGTCATGCCGGAGAGTTCCCGTACCCGGGTCCGGGAATGTCGGTTCCATGGCCTGTCTGGGCCTAGTTAAAAGCGCGTAAATTTTCTCCAGATTTCGAAAAGGTGATTAATTATTACGTAATATAGGATGGAAGTCGTGGGGGGATGTCGTCGCCCGGCGTTATAATTTTCACAATGGGGGCCGGTCGTTGCTTGCCCAGGGGTTTTGTGGGTAAGGCGGCCGCATGCCGGGCAGTGAGGACAAAACCTGGGGCCAAACCATGGAAATTGAGCGCTGGATCAAGAAAGACAGCATTTTTTACGTTTCGCCGGCCTTGGAGGGGGAGAATTGGTTCGCCTCGAAAGTGGTGGAAGTGGGGAGCAAGTCGTTTTACATCATCAAACCGGGAACGCTGGATGGTTCCTTTGCCGCGTCCGCCGGTGATTCCATCCGGGTTAGGGTTCCCTCCTCTGAAGGACTTTTTCAATTTGTTTGCGGCGTGCTTTCGGAGACGCAGGAAGCGGAAGCACGAGTCGAACTGGATTTCCCAAAGGAGGTGGTTCACTTGGAGCGCCGGGCGTATCTACGACTTCCCGTGAAAATGGATGCCCAATATGCCGAAATCCGCGACGGCCACGCCGGTTTGTCGTACGCCAGGTCCACGGCGCTCGACATCAGCGGAGGCGGTCTCCGGATGGAGACCCACCGCCACTGTCCGCAGGAAACGCTGGTGCGGGTAAAATTTCAAATTCCGCTCGGGCAAATGGAGGAGGAACTGATCCTTACCGGCCGGATCGTGCGCTCCGTTCCGGGTGAGGGAGCCCGAAAGAGCCAGGTGGGCGTGGAGTTCATCGATATCAGCCCCCGGCAGCAGGAATCACTCATACAATATATACTGGATAATTCAAAAGAAAAGCGCCTGCAGGCATAATCCTTTTGGAGAGAGGGATAGGAGCCGTTCATGACCCTTCAAGCAAAGCAGTTGATCGACCAGCTGGTGGCCAATTTTCCGCCCGACAAAGCCGCCGGACTGGACGCCGACGTCCAGATCAACCTGACCGGCGAAGGCGGGGGAAGCTGGATCATAAAATTCGCGGGCGGCAAAGTTACCGGTGCCGAGGGAACGACAGCTTCGCCCCGGCTGACCGTCACTACGAGTCTCGCGGACATCACGGCCATCGCCGATGGAAGCATGGACGGCATGGCTGCATTCATGAAGGGGAAGATAAAACTGGACGGCGATGTCGGCCTGGCGATGCGCATGGTCAGCATGTTCCAACACCCTTGATTGCCTGACATGCCGGAAGGATCCATCCACCGATCGGGGTTCGTCGCCGTTGTCGGTCGTCCCAACGTCGGAAAATCCACCCTGCTCAACGCCTTGCTCGGGCAGAAGGTCGCCGGAGTATCCCCCTGGCCGCAGACCACCCGGCGCCGGCAGATGGGCATTCTCACGATTCCCTCCGCCCAGATCCTTTTTCTCGACACGCCCGGATGGCATTCCCCGAAAGACAACCTCGGCAAGACGATGGTCCGCGCCTCCGCGGATACGATCGCCGAAGCGGATGTGGTTTTGTTCCTGGCCGATCTGACGGAAGCTGCGGCCGGGGAAGACCGCGAACTCGCCGCCTGGCTGCAGAAAAACAAATCGAGGGCGCCGGTGATCCTGGCGCTCAACAAGGCGGACGCCGTCACGGCGGAGGTCCGCGAACGGCGCGCGGAGGAATTCGGCGCGCTGCTTCCGGACGCCGAACGCCTGGTGATCTCCGCCCGGCAAAATACGGGATTGCCGGAGCTGCTCGAGGCGGTCGTCGCCCGGCTGCCGGAAGGGCCGATCCTGTATCCGGAGGAAGAAATCACCGATCTGTCGGAGCGGGAGATCACCGCGGAACTGATCCGCGAGGCCGCCCTGCGCAACCTGCGCGCGGAAGTTCCCCACGGCGTGGCGGTGCGGGTCGACCAGTATAAGGAGCGGGGGGAGGAAGGGGCGTACATCGAGGCGACTCTGTTTGTGGAAAAGGAATCACACAAGGCGATCGTGATCGGAAAGGGCGCCATGATGCTCAAGCGGATCGGCACCGATGCGCGCCGGAAAATCGAATCCATGAGCGGGCGGAAACTCTACCTCGACCTGCGGGTAAAAGTGCTGCCGGGCTGGCGCAACCGCGACGACGCCCTGCGCCGGTTGGGATACATCACGAAAGAGAAATAATTTCTCCTGCATATAAACCTCAGCATACGGAAAAAATCCACAAAAATGAAATATTTCACCGCAAAGCCGCAAAGGTCGCAAAGATATTAATATTAATATCTTTGCGACCTTTGCGGCTTTGCGGTGAAATTTTCAATGCGTTGCACGATAATTTACTTTTTCAGGTGAATTGAGAGCAGGGTTGTCGCATTCCCCAAAGTGACGCATAATTACGGAAGCGGCGGATAACCGCGCCCGCAAACCCCAGAACCGCCGGAGGCATTCGCATGGATGTCGACATCCAGATGGAAGATTACGCGTCACCGTTCAGCTCGCGCTACGGATCGGTCGCCATGCGGCGGATCTTCTCGGAGAAGAACCGCCGCCTGCTCTGGCGCCGGATCTGGATCGCGCTGGCGGAGGCGCAGCAGGGCTTCGGATTGGTGACCGCCGAACAGGTGGAGGACCTGCGCCTGCACGCTCCGGAGGTGACCCTCGAACGCTCGTTGGAAATCGAAAAGGAAATCGGCCACGATGTGATGGCGGAAGTACGCGCCTTCGCGGAACTCTGCCCGGCAGGCGGCGGGATCATCCACTGGGGGGCCACCTCGGCGGATATCACCGACAACGCGGACGTCCTGCGGATGCGCGACGGGATGGACCTTCTGTTGGACGGTTTCCGGTCGCTGCTGAAATCCCTCGCCGCCCAGATCGAGCGCTATTCCAGCCTGGTCGTCCTCGGCTACACCCATCTGCAACCCGCCGAGCCGACCACGCTCGGCTACCGCCTGGCGCTGTACGGCCAGGACCTGGTCGAGCACTGGGAGGATCTGCGGCGGGTGCGCGACGGTCTGCGCGGCAAGGGGATGAAGGGCGCGGTCGGCACGGCCGCATCCTACGGGGAAATTCTCAGCGGGAAGAACGTTTCCGCCGATGTGATCGACTCCACGGTGATGGAGAGCCTCGGCCTCAAGGCGTTCCCGGTCGCCTCGCAAACCTACCCGCGGATTCAGGATTACCGGCTGCTTTCGGCGCTGGCCGGACTGGCCGCTTCCCTCCATAAGTTCGCGTTCGACCTGCGCATCATGCAATCCGCCGGGTTCGGCGAAGTGCGCGAGCCGGTCGGCAAACGCCAGGTGGGGTCGAGCGCGATGCCCTTCAAGCGCAATCCGGTGAAGGCGGAAAATGTCTGTTCGCTGGCGCGGTTCGTGGCAGTTCTCCCGGAGGTCGCCTGGCAGAACGCCGCCCAGAACCTTCTGGAGCGCACGATCGATGATTCGGCCAACCGGCGCAGCATCCTGCCCGAGGCGTTCCTCGCCACGGAGGAGATGCTGCGGGTGATGACCGGGATTGTCGGCGGCCTGGATGTGGACGAGGCGGGCATAAAAGCGAATCTGGCCCGGTTCGGCGCCTTCTCCGCCAGCGAGCGGGTTTTAATGGCGCTGGTCGCGGGCGGCGCGGACCGGCAGGCGATGCATGAAAAGATCCGCGAGCACAGCCGCAAGGCCTGGGATGCGCTGCGCGAAGGGCGTCCCAATCCGCTCGCGGATTATCTCGCGGCGGATGTGGACCTGCTCAAGCACCTCCAGCCGGCGCGGATCCGGGAATTGATGAACGCGGACGAGTACGTCGGCACCGCGCCGCAGCGCGCGCGTGAAATGGCGGAGCGGATAAAAGGGGCGTTGTAACCTTCCATCCCAACCCCCCTCCCGAACTCAGCGTTTGGACAAAGCGTGATTCTTTCCGCCCTCCCCCCTTCCCGTATTACGGGAAGGGGGGAGAGTTGATTCACGCCTATTCCTAGGAGATGGATTATTGGGGAGGGGGGATGGGATGGTCTTGCGGAGATTCCAGCATTATCGTAAACGGTCCGTCATTTATTAATTCCACCTGCATATCCGCTCCGAACGATCCGGTGAGGGTGGAAATTCCCATCCCGTTCAACCGTTCCGAAAAATATTTGACCAGAGGTTCGGCGACCTCCGGCGCGGCGGCGTCGGTAAAAGACGGCCTTCTCCCTTTGCGCGCATCCGCGTACAGCGTGAATTGGGATACCACCAGCGCCCCGCCGCGGATATCCAGAATCGACAGATTGGTTTTACCCGCGTCGTCCCCGAAGATCCGCAAATTCGCGCACTTCTCCGCCAGATAATCCGCCTCCGCCCGGCCGTCCCGCGGGCCGATCCCGAGCAGGATCAGCAGGCCGCGGCCGATCGCGGCGATCACTTCGCCGTCGACCGTGACGCTCGCCTTGGTTACGCGCTGGAGGACTATCTTCATAGGGGGAGATTCATCCTATACAGGGTGTTAAAAACGAAATAGACAGGTGTCAGTGCGAGCGACCGGAGGGAGCAAAGCAATCTCCCCTTTCGGAAAAAGCAGGAGATTGCTTCGTCGCTTCGCTCCTCGCAATGACACCTCAGCCTTTTTCGATACCCCACTAAGGAAGATGACCGATTGCTTATAACCATCGACAAGTAAAAAACCAATTGGCACCTGTCCGATTATCGTCGAAGGTCTGCGATGGTCGATGGTCCATGGTCGATCGTCGGCCTTTACGGCAGCCCGAGCGCCGATCGCACTTCGTCCATCGTCTTGTCGGCGATGACCCGCGCGCGCTTGGCGCCGTCGGCGAGCACGTCCCATATGTAATCCGGGTTTTTCGCCAGCGCCGCGCGTTTTTCGCGGAACTCAACCAGGTTCTTGTTGATGTTGGCCGCCAGACACTTCTTATCGTCGACGCAGCCGAGTTTCGCGCTGCGGCATTCGGCCGCGATCCGTTCCACATCCGCCGCGGGTGTGAACGAGTGGTGCAGGGTGAATACGTTGCATACTTCCGGGCGGCCGGGGATGTTGCGGTGCGTGCGCTGCGGGTCGGTGACCATCGTCATCACCCGGGCCGCGGTTTCCGCGTCCGAGAGGGCCAGCTCGATCTGGTTGTTGAGGCTTTTGCTCATCTTCTGCACCCCGTCGGTGCCGATCACCTTGGGGTAGTTGGTCGTCTTCATCTGCGGCTCAACCAGTACCTGCTTGCCGGTTTTAAAGTTGAACGAGCGCACGATTTCCCGGGTGAACTCCAGATGGCTCTCCTGGTCGATCCCGACCGGGACGACATCCGCCTTGTAGAGCGCGATGTCCGCGGCCATCAGCACCGGGTAGCCCACCAGCCCGTAATTGATGTTGTGAGGATGCATGCGCGCCTTTTCTTTAAAGGTCGGCAGGTCGGTCAGTTTCCCGAGCGGGGTGAACATCGAAAGGATTGTGTGCAGCTCGGTCACCTGCGGCACATGGCTTTGCACGAAGAGGATCGACTCCTCCGGCCGGATTCCCGCGGCCAGCCAATCCAGCGCCATCTCGGCGGTGTTCTCTTTCAGGAGGTGAAAATCCTCGAGCGTGGTCAGCGCATGCAGGTCGACGATGCAGTAAACGCAATCGTATTCCTCCTGCAGCGCGACGTAATTCTTGACCGCGCCGAGGTAATTTCCGAGGTGCTGGCGGCCCGTCGGACGGGCGCCGGAGAAAACGCGACCTTTTTTATTAGCCACGATGTTGTTCCTTCGAGGAATTTTAAAATCACTCTAAAGAGTTGTCATGCTGAACGAAATGAAGCATCTGTTTCTGCGAGGAGAGACCCTTCGCTCAGGGTGACATTTTCAGTGATCTCGTTTTGGGAAGCTGAGGCGGAAGTATATCATGCCCGCGTGCCGGTCAGGTTGCCAATCGCGCGATCGTCACGCCCTCGCCGCCTTCCATCTCGCCGCCGGTTTCGACGTTCGCCACCTGCGGATGCTTGCGCAGCGCTTCGCGCACGGCGCTGCGCAGTTTTCCCGATCCCTTCCCGTGGATGATCCGCACCCACGGCAGGCCGGCCGCCACCGCCGAATCGATATAGCGATCCAGTTCGATCAATCCGTCTTCGACCATCATCCCGCGCATGTCGAGTTCCAGTTCCGGGCTGGGCCTGGACGTCCGCACCATCGGCGGAGGGGATGCTTTCATCGCGGGCGCCGGTTTTTCCGGCGCGGGGGCGTCCTCGGGGAGGATGAAATCCCCGCGGTCGGCGCGGATGCGCAGCGCGCCCAGCTGAAGCTCGTATTGGACGCCGTCGCGGCCGGTGATCTTCCCCGAAACCCCGAGCCCCTTCATGCGGACCGTATCCCCGATGCGCGCCTCGCGCTGCGGCGCGGCGGCGGGTATTTCCACGCCGGGCTTCTGCGTGCTGTGCTCGATCCGGTCCTCCAGCGTGCGCGCTTCGGCGGCGATTTTCTGAAGTTCCGGCGCTGCGGCGTGGCCCGCCCGGCGGCGGAGTTCGCGCAGTTCGTCGAGCAGCCCCTCGAGTTCGCGTTCCGCCTGCGCGCGGCTTTCATCGAGGATTCGGTTGCGCTCCTCCTCGATCCCCCCCAGCCGGTGGGCAAGCGTCCGTTCACGCTGCAGCGCGCGGGCGTTGAGTTTTTCGGCGTCGGCCCGTTCGCGGCGGGCCGTTTCCCGTTCGCGCTGGATTTTTTCCAGCAGCCGGTCGGCCTCGAGGTCGCCGGCGTCCACCATCGACCGGGCTTCGGCGAGGATCTCCTCCGGCAGTCCCAGCCGACGGGCGATGGCGAGCGCGTTCGAGCGGCCCGGCAGCCCGAGGATCAGCCGGTAGGTCGGGCGCAGGGTGCGCAGGTCGAATTCCATGCAGGCATTTTCCGCGCCCGGCGTGTTGTAGGCGAAGGCTTTCAATTCCGGGTAGTGCGTTGCCACCAGGGTCGGGATTCCCCGCCGGAGCAGTTCGGAGAGGATCGCGCGCGCGAGACCGGCCCCTTCCTGCGGATCTGTTCCGGCCCCCAGCTCGTCGAGGATCACGAGCGACTGCGGCGTGGCCGAGGCCAGAATGCGGATGATCTGCCCGACGTGCGCCGAGAAGGTCGAAAGCGATTGCTCGATCGATTGTTCGTCGCCGATGTCGGCGTAGATTGAATCAAAGAGCGCCGATTTCGATCCGTTCCCGGCCGGGATGTGCATCCCGCACTGGGTCATCAGCGCCAGCAGCCCGGCGGTCTTGAGCGCGACCGTCTTCCCGCCGGTGTTCGGCCCGGTGATCACGAGCGCGCGCACGCCCGGCCGCAGGGCGACGTCGATCGGCACCACGTGCGCCGGATCCAGGAGCGGATGCCGCGCGGCGTGGAAGAGCAGGGGGGTGAATTCCTCCGGCGGCGATGCCGGAATTTCCACCAATTCGGCCCGCCCGGCGTTCAACGCCTCCGCATACCGGGCGCGAGCGACCGCCGCGTCGAAATCAGCCAGGGCGTCGACCGTCCGGACGATCGCTTCGCGCTGCCCGCCGATCAGCGCCGAGAGCGCGGCGAGGATCCGGTGGATTTCCTCCTGCTCCTCGAGGATCGCTTCGCGCCAGCGATTGCCGAGTTCGACCGTGACCAGCGGCTCGATGAACAGGGTCGCGCCGGAGGCGGATTGATCGTGGACGATCCCGCGCAGGCGGCCTTTGAACTCGGCGCGCAGCGGGATGACGTACCGGCCCGCCCGCTGGGTGAGGATCGGCTCCTGAAGCCGCGAGCCGTGCTCGGAGAGGATCCGCTGCAAACGGGTCAACAGCCGGTCGTGGGTCGTGCGCACCTCGGCCCGCAACGCGCCGAGTTTGGGTGAGGCGCTGTCGAGCACCTCGCCTTCGTCATTGATCGTCCGGCCGATGGCGTCGATCAGGCCGGTGCCGTCCTCCATCCGCAGGGCGATCCGGTTCAGATCGGGGACCTCGTCCGCGATCCGGGCGAGCGAGCGGCGGATGGCGCGCGCGGCAACAAGCGTCGCGCGGATCAGGACCAGGGATTCCGCCGGCAGCGTGATCCCGCGGGCGGCGTCCTCCGCGGCCGGGCGGACATCCCGCGCGCCGCCGATCGAAATATCCGCGTGGCGGTCCAAAAGCATCCGCGCCTGGCTGGTTTCATCGAGCCAATGCAGCGCCGTGGCAAAATCCGCCGCGGGGCGCAGGGCCAGGATGCGTTCGCGGGATGCGGAAAACGACGCGTGTTCCGCCAGCCGTTCCAGCACCCGGTTCAATTCCAATGTCCGTAACGATTTTTCGTCCATGGTTTTTCGTTGGGCGATCCACAACCGCCCGTGATCGGTTTTGTAGGGGCGGCGTTATGCCGCCCGTAATAGTTTTGCAGGGCGGCGTTATGCCGCCCGTAATGGTTTTGTAGGAGCGCGGCGCCGCCGCGCCCGTTCCATTCATAGGATCAGCAC
>Ga0105104_10003210_pt1 | contig 11730 bp, 9 predicted proteins | sample PPLLaktember2015_3_FD_87034 | JGI IMG/M metagenome (GOLD analysis project Ga0105104, IMG submission 87034) | Freshwater sediment microbial communities from Prairie Pothole Lake near Jamestown, North Dakota, USA - PPLs Lake P7 Core (6) Depth... | ecosystem: Environmental > Aquatic > Freshwater >...
CTGCTCTTCAGCTTGGCGGATGAATTCAAGGGCACAGACCTGACCGCCAACGTGATCCAGGTCAGTTCCATTGACGTGGAAGGCACCGGCAACCCCGGACAGTCCGTCCGGGGCAAAGGGACCTCTCCCGATGAGATCGCCGCTGCGATGTCCTACCTGTGCTCGGACGAGGCTCGCAAGCTGAACGGAGCAAGAATTCCCTTATACGATTAAGTTCATATCATTTGAGCTGCTAAAGGGAGTCCCATTCAATTGGATTATAATTCTCTCATTAAATGGGCTTTTTTGGTTCGAGTCAACCTGCAAAGGAGGTACCAGATGACTGACTCTCTGTCGATCACGAGTTCGCAAGCCGCGGGCAAAGAAAATGTGACCGTGTTCCACTTAAGTGGCACCCTGGATGCATCCAGCGAAGATGACTTGTGCGAACGGGCCAATCAGGCCTTCGAAGGCGGAGCCAAGTTTTTGTTGCTTGATATGCAAGACCTGAAACACATCTCCAGCGCTGGATTGCGTGCATTGCATAACATCTTCAAAATGTGTACACCCATAGAAGAAATCGAAGCAGCGCGTGAGGGTGACGAGCCTTACAAATCCCCCTACTTCAAACTGGCCGGGGCCTCACCCGATGTGTTCTATGTGCTTAACCTGGCCGGGTTCCTGCATAACATCCCCTTCTATCCAACGATGGAAGACGCGTTGAAATCATTCGACAATTAATCTAATCACAAGTTTAGGGCGGACTGCCGGTCCGCCCTAAACAATGTTTCAAAGAAGTTCCAAAGAACCAAGCCTGCAACGCTCGTCGCAGGTTTTTGTTTTTAAATGTGATGTTTCGGTATAATCCTCCCCCGTGGCTGACCAGCAATTCCCCGAACCGACCGTTGATCTATTCATTATCAACCAGCAGGGCGAACTGCTGCTATTGCAATCGCATAAATGGCCGGGAGCCTAAGTAGTCCCCGGCGGGCATGTGGAGCTGGGCGAGCGGATTGAAGAAGCCCCGTCCGCGAGGCGAAGGAAGAGACTGGGCCAATTCATAGTGCTAAATCAGCGAGGCTGTCCAGGTATGGACAGCCTCGCTTGATTACAAATAATTAAGGAAGGTCATTTGCCCGATGTAGCATCATCCACCGGTGGCGCTCCCTTAGCCGGAACATCCTGTCCTTCCTCGAGCATGGCAGGCTCAGTGCTCGGCGTGATGATCACAGTAGCAACTCCCATCCTGACGACATAGCTCGCGTTGGTGATCGTTACATACACATTGATAGTTACCTGGTCGTTGCCCCAAAAGCTGCTTGGACTTGTGAAGTAGATAGTTTGGCAACCCTTATTCGTAAGATCGGTAGTGTCAGTTTTGGTATTCCACTCAGCATAGCCACTACTGTTGTACGTCAAATGCTTTAATTCAATCGCTGTGATGTAAGCCCCTACATCTGTCGCATCGTAGCACAATTTGGCGCCCTTGACGTACATCTTGGTATCATACAGGCTGCTTGGCAGGGATGGGGAAATAGAATAAAGAAAGGTTCCTGGGGAGGAAGCTTTTAAATGGCTAAAAGCCCAGTAGGGATCAACATAAGCAGCCGGATATAGAGCATTTGCCACCCAGTTGCTGGGACCGGTGCTTATGTATATATCGCCCTTGGTAGGTGGTAGATCCACCTGAGCTTTCAGGAAGGTGGCCATCTCGGCACGGGTGACACCGTTATCGGGTCTGTAGGTGCCATCGGGGTAGCCGCTCGAAAGGCCTTTAGTTTTCATCCAGCAGATAAAGGATTCAGCCCAGTGTCCGCCGGTATCTGTAAAACAGCTGGCAGCATAGACCTTGCCTACCGAGAACGCGGAGACTATTAATACTGCAAGGAAGACAGTCACTGCTATTCCCAAAGCAAAAGCCTTGAAAGGTTTCATCGGAGCCTCCATATTTAAAAAGATTTTTTTTCAAATGAACCATACGGTTGAAAAACTGTTTGTTATCCCAATAATGCCTCCTCTCTGTTCAGTTCCTCTTATGTATGCCAGTGATACTTGGTTCTGGCAAATTCTTTGTTATGTTATAAGCGTCAATGATATTCGTTTTCATTACCATGACGGTTAATATAAGAATTAGATACTAAGAAAATTCCCTTAGCGGTAATCTCTCAGACTTTGAGAAAGCCCTTCCTGTAGCTTGATGCGGTTATATCTTTGAAGCATGATGGGGTAGCCGTTGATCACGACGTTGAACACCAGCATCCACCCCACAGCATCGAACCAAAGCGTAGCCTATCACCAGTAATATCAGTATGAAAATAGCTACGTGGCCTGCTTCGGCTTTTCGCATACCATGGTCAAGATGTTCTAAAGGTGGGATAGTCTTTTCTTTAGGCAACTGAAGCGTTGGACTGAAAACCGAGAGCGGACCCCGAAGAGCGGACAGGTCTGACAAGCAGAAAAATGACAAAAAGCCTGCGGCGCAAGTCGCAGGCTTTTGTTTTTAAACGTGATGTTTCGGTATAATCTTTTCCCATGGCAGAACAACAATTCCCCGAGCCGACCGTCGGCGTTTTCATCTTCAATCAAAAAGGCGAAGTCCTGCTGCTGCAGTCGCACAAGTGGCCAGGTGTGTACGTGATCCCCGGCGGGCACGTGGAGCTGGGCGAGCGGATCGAAGAAGCCGCCGTCCGCGAAGCGAAGGAAGAGACCGGCCTGGATATCTACGATCTGGAATTCATCACTTTCCAGCAGTTTATCTATGACCCCGCCTTCTGGAAACATCGTCACTTTATCTTTTTCGATTATGCCGCGAAGACAGACAGCACGGCTGTGGTGCTGAACGATGAAGCGCAAGAATATATTTGGATAGAACCGAATGAAGCATTAGGGTTGGAACTGGATGCTTATACACGGACTTCAATTGAGGCATATTTGAAAAAAACTGGTCGAGGTTGAGGCTCGACCAGTTTTCTTATGAAGTTCTCAAAGCCTGTTTGTCTCATTTTAATTCCCATCTATATCACCTAGTGCACGAAGCCCCGTTTTTCTTCCTCTACCAGTCAGATACACCAGAGCGATGAAATCATATACCGCGTGAATCACCATGACAACATACAGATTCCCGGATGCCTGGTAAATCACGCCCAGATACAGCCCTGTCAGGCCGGCATAAAGGGCATAGGTGGTTGAAAGATAATGCGCCAGCCCAAAGATTGCGCTTGCGATCAATATTCCCGACCAGGCTTCGAATTTACTCGTCAAAACACTTTGCAACCATCCGCGAAAAAAGAGCTCCTCCCCTACGCCTGCAAGAAACGCAATCAACGCCAGGTCAGGCAGCTTGCTGTTCGCAAAGATCGGCATAATTCTCTCATCGAGTTCTGATTTCAAGCGAGACAGGGGCATCCATCGCGACCGAACGACAAAGAACAGCATGGCAAACATTGGAATACATAATATTAGTGCATATGCTGTCGCATTCCAGGAAATATTCATTCTGGACCACAACTCCAATTGTGAATAGCGCATCAGAATCAGACCGAGCACAATTAACCCGCCTTCGGCGAAAATTGTGATCAGGAGCAGCGCTTTTCTATCCATTTGCCTATTTAATAGTTCTGCCAGCAGAACTTGGTCCCTAAAATTCCATTACACTGTCGAGACCGCGATGTACGCCAACCAGCCCGCTCACTTTGCGTATCGCCAGCAGCGCGCCGCCGACATACGGCTCGGCGCTCGTGCCAGACTCGTGACGAATAATCAGTTTCTGGTCTGGCATCCCGAAGATCGCATCCAGGGAAATGACATAGCCCGGCAGGCGGACCGAATGCACTTGAGAGCCGTTCAAGCGGACTCCCCGGCTCTCCTTTGGCCCCTGCATTGATTCCAACGGAACGTCAAGTTGCGAGTCCCTGACCCGGGAAAGACGCTCCGCCAATTCACGAGCAGTCCCGCTGGGTGCATCGACCTTGCCGGCATGGGCATAGTCGATGATCTCCCAGTGCGGAATATACCTGGCTGCAATTTCGGCAAATTTTTGCAAGAGCACGGCGGTCAGCGCAAAATTCCCGACCGCCAGAACGCCACGCTTGGCTTTCCGCGCAACCTCATCGATCTCGCGGTAGTCGTCTTCGCTTAGGCCGGATGTGCCCACAACGACATGCGCGCCGCCTCTCAACGCTGAGACGATATTGGTTTTCGCCACGTCCGGCTTGGTATATTCGACGACCACATCCGGTTTGGTTTCCAGGCTCTCCGCTATCGTTGCAAAGATCGGGGTAGCAAGCCTTTCGATACCGAGCACATCGCCAAGCACTTGGCCTGCCTGGCTTCTGGAAATCCCGGCGACCAGTTCCATATCAGGCGCTTCGTAAATACCTCGAGAAAGCGCCGACCCTGCCCAGCCGGTTGCACCGGCCAAACAAACACGAATTGTCATAAGAAATTCTCCTAATAAAACGAGAAGACCTGACAGGTTTTACCCCTCCACTTCGTTACGGGGTGCTTCGCAAAAACCTGTCAGGTCTGTGCTTAATCCCCTTCCACCATATCCCGCGCCTGCTCCACATACGCCAGGGACTGGTGCCGGAAGTAGGTGTTGTACAAGTTGGCGTAGTGCCCGCCCCGGGCCAACAGTTTCTCGTGATCCCCTTCTTCAATAATAGTTCCATGGTCCATGACCACGATCCTGTCCGCGGCCTTGACCGTAGACAGGCGGTGCGCGATCAGGATGCTGGTGGCATCCTGCAAGATGAGGTTCAAGGCCTGCTGGATCTGCCACTCGGTGAATGGGTCGATGCTGGCGGTGGCCTCGTCCAGGATGAAGATGGCAGGTTTCTGCACCAATACGCGCATCAATGCGACCAGTTGGCGCTGTCCCATGGAAAGACGGTTGCCGCGTTCGCCCACTTCGGTGTGCAGGCCGTCGGGCAGGGTCTCCAGCCATTCGCCCTCGCCGATGCGATTCGCCATGGCGAGCATCTCGGCGTCAGCTACTTCAGGTTTGGCATAGCGGATGTTGTCTGCCACGGTGCCGGAGAACAGGAACGGCACCTGTGAGACGATTCCCAATTGTCTCCGGTAGGCCTGCAAGTCAAACGTGCGGATATCGTGCCCGTCAAGCGTCAGGTTGCCGGACTGGAACTCGTAAAAGCGCGCCACCAGTTTGGCAATCGATGACTTGCCCGCGCCGGTGTGTCCGACAAGGGCCAGGGTCTCCCCGGGTTGGATGCACAGGTCGAAGTCCGTAAGAACAGGTTCCTTGTCTGTGTAACGGAAGTGCAGGTTCTCGAAACAGACCAAACCCTTTAAACGGGGCACGTCGCGTACTTCCGTCTGGATGACATTCGGGTCGGCATCGATCAAGGCGAAGACGCGTTCGGCAGCGGCCAGTCCCTGTTGGATTTGCGCCCAGAACGCGGACAGGTTCAGCACGGGGAAGAAGAACTGGTCCAGACTGATGATGAACAGGTACCAGGCTCCGGCCGTGACGATGCCCTGCGTAATGCTCAGGCCGCCGGCATAGACCAGCACGGCCGTGAAGATGCCGCCCAGCGCGTTGAGCGTGGGAAAGACCAGGGAAAGCACGAACCCGCGCTGCACGTTGACATTGTAGGATTGCTGGTTGGCAAAGTCGAAGGTATCGAAAATACTGTTTTCCTGGCGGAAATTCTTGGCGATCGAGATGCCGCTGACCGTTTCCTTGATGGCCGCGTTGACATCCGCCATGGCGCGCATGCCGCGTTTGGTCACGCGTCGCGCCATGGCGCGGAAACCCCACGCAACGAGAAAGATGAACGGCATGAAAGCAAACATCAGCAAGGCCATATGCCACTCTGCGCGGAAAAGAATGACCCCTAGAATAATGGCCTGGAACATTTGCGAGGTGACGTCTGTAACGATGACCACCAGTTGGCCAAAGTCGTTGGTATCGGAGGTAATGCGCGAAACAATTCGCCCCGAAGAAAACTGGTCGTAGAAGGAAAGGTCATGGTCGGCCGCAGCATGGAAGGCTTTCGTACGCAGTTCCAAGACCACATCACCCACCGAGCGGACGACCAGGGCACGACGCACCCAGTTCAGACCCCAGATGCCTAAGCCCACCAGCAGGAGTGCGATACCGATAAAAGCGATCATGCTGAGAGCCGACTGGCTCCCGGCCAGTCCTTCTCCTTGACCGGGCGCAGTGATCAGGTCCACGCTCCTCGAAACGACAACCGGCAAGGCCGCGCCGACGCCTGCAATAGCTACCACCAAAACCGAGACGGCCGTCAGGCGTTTGACCTGCGGTTTGAAATATTCCGCAATGCGTCCGACCAACTGACGGTCGGAGTACTGGCGGTCGTATTTCTCTGCGTTAAGTCCACCAAAAAAACTCATAAATTAGCCTTCAGCTATTAGCTATCAGCAATCAGCGTTTAGCTGATTGCTGACGGCTGACAGCTATTCTTCAAAAATCCTCGCATACGCCTCGGATGTTTTTACTAGTTCCTCGTGCGTGCCGATGGCGGCGATGCGTCCCTTGCGCAACACCATGATCAGGTCCGACCAGCGGATCTGCGACAGGCGGTGCGTGATCAGGAAGGTTGTGCGTCCTTTGGCAGCGTTGGCCACCGCGCGCTGGATCTTGTCTTCCGTGGCGCTATCGATGGCGCTGGTCGAATCGTCCAGGATCAGGACGTGCGGATCGGTCAGGAAGGCGCGCGCCAGCGCCAGCCTTTGACGTTGCCCGCCGGAGAGCGTGACGCCGCGTTCGCCGATGACGGTCTGGTAACTCTCGTCGAAGGACTGGATGAACTCGTGCGCCTGGGCCGCCTCTGCTGCCGCTTCGACCTCCCCCGGGCCTGCTCCCGGTTTCCCGAAAGCGATGTTCTCACTGATGGAGCGCGAGAAAAGAAAGATATCCTGCTCGATCATCGAGATCTGCGAGCGCAGGGAGGCCAGATTCCATTCGCGGACGTCGATCCCGTCAACGAGGACCTGCCCGCCGGTCACATCGTACGTGCGGTTAATCAGTTTGACCAGCGAGGTCTTGCCTGAGCCCGTCTGCCCAACGATCGCGACAGTCTGGCCAGGTTTGACTTTGAACGAGATATTCTCCAGAACACATTCACCCTCAGTGCCGTGCTCAGGATCAGGATAGGTGAATGAGACATCTTGAAATTCGATTTCGCCACGCATCAGGCCCGCGTAGCCTGCTGCGTTTTGGTCGAGGTCCGTTTCGCGGTTGATCAGTTCCAGGATGCGGCGCGCGCCGGAGAGCCCCAGGGAAATCTGGGTGTAAGCGAAGGTCGAAGCAAAGGTGGGAAATTGCAACATAAGTAACAAACCGAAGTAGGCCACAACGCCGCCGGTGTTCAAGAGTCCAGCGCGTAACAGCAACAGGGCATGGACCAGGCCGATCGTGTAAGTCAACCCCAAGAGCAAGTTGGGCAGGAAGCGTGCCTCCAGATCGCCCTGGCGCACAAAGGCGTCGCGCACACGCCGGGCGTTGGTCACGAAACGCTCGATCTCCGCACCTTCCTGCGCAGCGCCCTTCATGATCTCCACGCCGTCCAACGCTTCGGAGAGATGCGTGTTCATCGTCCCGAAGGTAGCGCGCACTTCGTCCGTAATGGGAGAAAGCGTCCGCAGGTAGTGCCAGAGTGCGATGAAATAGGAAATCGTGAAGAGCGCCGGAGCCAGCAACAACGAGAGGTGATACTGCGGCGCGAAGATGAACGGCATGACCAGGAACATGAACGATCCAACCACCAGGTTGATGCCCGGGCTGAACATGAAATTGACTTCGCGCACATCGTTGGTAGCGCGCGCCATCGTATCGCCAACAGGCTGCAAATTATGGAAGGTCATGCTCTTGCCGAGCAGGGAGATATACAGCTCGTCGCGGATGTCGCGCTCGATCTTCTGTGCCATCAGTTCCGCGCCGAAGTTGCGCCCCAATTGCAGCACGCCGCGCACGATCTGCGAACCGCCCAAAATCAGCGCCAGCGGGATCAAGATGCTGGGATCCGGGTTGGATTTCAACATTTGATTGAATGCATCCCCCACCATGATGGGCACAACCGCTGCCAGAGCGGCGTTTCCCAGTCCGCCAATGAGGATCATGATGATGATCGGCCAGTAGCGGACGGCATGCGAAACGATCCATTTGACCGCGTTACTGCGGTCGGCGGTATGCTTGCGTTGCAGGGTAAATTCAGCAGGTTGGGAAATGGTTGTCATAGAAGTTTAAAATAAAGGGGGTAACGCACAGAGGCTGATTTTACCCCCATTACAGGTAGCTCACTGGATTAGAGAGAAATAAAAAAAAGTGTTAGATTGACGGTCGCTTTGATTCTTCACCACTGAGATCACGGAGAGCACGCCTGGGCCACAGGTGCAGGCAAACGGTGGCCGACAGGCCAGGGAGAAAAATAAAAAGAAATCTCCGTGCTCTCCCTGGCACGGACCGGCTGGGCCGTACACTCAGCTGTTACAATTTCGACATGCCCTGTTTATTTTTCAGCTTTGCACGCCAACGAGCCAGGTCCCGTTTGAGCCTGTTATCGCTCCACTTTCCACGCTTCAGCAAATTGTCATAGTGGTTTTCAGGTCTTTTAATGTTGATCTTCTCACCATTAAAATCAAATCGATCCTGCCAGGTGGCCTCATCATAATCTCGGATGGACATTTCCATACCCTCATACTCGAAGTTCTCAACCCAGGGCTCGATTTCGTATTCGGGAAATTCTTTCAAAATCCAGGGAACATATCCTTTCACTTGTTTCGCGCGTTCGATCACGCTCGCATGGATCTTCGGAACGCCGAGGGTCTTAAGGGCGGTTTCCGGCCAGAATCTCTGCTTGGCAGGATAAACCCTGCCTGCGCCTAGCCTGGGCGGATGGAATACATCTGTGGGGTCAGGCGCGATGCAGAAATTCCAGTACTTTGCAGCCCTGAGGTGAAGTTTAAGACCGTGCGCCACCGCTTTTTGGACCATCCACTCCAGCGAGATATCCGATAAGCCAGGTTCACGAAAGCCTCCACCCACGTCAGTATGAGAGCCGCTGAACCAGACCTGCTCGACCTTTTGATAATCTTTATTGTAGGCATCCCAGATGGTCGGGTGGAACCACTTGCGGTCATCATCGATGGACAGGGCATGGTACGCATTCTTGACGCTGGGATGCAGCCTGAAGTCGTGATAGCGATGTTTCCAGCCGGGGACGTAGTTGACAAAGGTATCGATGACGGCACCCGGGAAGCCCAAAGCCGGCACAGTATCCCAGACCCCCAGGAAATCAATGGCGGCCCATTGGTTGGGGTGCGCATGGACAAATTGTTCGGCCATTTTATTAAGCGGGGTTCCGCGGATGACCGCATCCTGCAATTCCGTCAGGCTTTGCATCCCCCGGTCGGTCAGCTCTTGAGGAGCCGATTCTTCCGGGACTTTGTTTTCGTGCTCGACGGTACTGGTCTCTCTTTCCTCTATCCCTGCTTTATAGATTTTATAAGCCAGTTTGACCAGTTTTGGGCGTGATTTGGGAAGCACCCCAAAATAATGAATAAAATTTGCCAGGCTCCTTACCGTTGCTGCCCCGCGGCTAAAGCCGAAGAGAAAAATCTTGTCACCGGCATTGTAGTTATCATAAATAAATTGATAGCATTGAAGCAGGTTTTCGGAGAAACCAGCCCCGGCGATACTGCCTAAAATCTTGCGACTTTCCGTTCCAATTCCCTGGTCGTAGAAGACGATCTGGTGCTCCGTGCGGTCTTCGAGCATACGAAACAACTTATAGACGTTCGTGTCGCGCCCCCTGCCCCCTTCCTGCCCGGTACCATCGGATAAGATAACGATATTTTTGGACATAACACCCTCTATACAAACTCTAATTTCAGTAAATCACAAAAGTTGAAAGGATTCCCAGTTATTTCGTGATTTACTGAATTTGGATAAGTATTGTCAATTATATTGCATAAACAGGGATATAAAACAAGTGTGTCGAAACGAAGGGTAACAATTTTCCGGCAGATTTAGTTTCCCCCCAAACGCAGCTCTCATTAATCCAAAGAAAGTGCGCCCGTCACGCGCCCGCGCCCGCCGCGTTTGGCATGATACACGCGCTTATCAGCGGCTTCCAGCAACATCTCAGCCGTATCCCCATCGGCAGGGAAGTAAGAAACACCAGCGCTGAACGTGATGGTCAATGGCGGATCGCCGGGGAAGTCCTTCGTGCTGATATCATCGAGCAAATTCCGGACCAGAGCAGGCCCACGGGTTTGATCAACCCCTTGCAGGATCAGGACAAATTCGTCGCCTCCAAACCGGAATAACAGATCTGTCGTCCTCAATTTGGCCTTGACCCGCTCGACGAAGGATATCAGTACTTCATCGCCCCGCGCGTGCCCGTGGGTATCATTGACTTCCTTAAAATGATCGATATCAAGAAAAACCAGAGAAAGATTATATTGGTACAGGCGCGCCCGTTCCATCTCTTCCTGCAGACGGATATCAAAGGCCTGGCGGGAAAGCGCCCCGGTCAAATGATCGTACAGACCGGCGCTATAATCGGCCGGTTTGACCTCGCGCAGGCGCGAACTAAGCATGCGCATGATTTCCACGCCGAAACCGGGAATGAGTGCTAACAAGCCCTGGAATTTTTCTTTGCTCAAATATCTTAAGCGGGTTGGAGCAACAGCCGCTATACTTGCAGTGCGCAGAACGTTTTCAAGCAGGGCAATTTCCCCCACGACCTGTCCCGGGTGACGGAAGGTCAACAAGCGTGGTTCGTCCAACCTGCCCTGTAAAACGACCAGCAGCCCCGATTCGATCCAGTACATGCCGTCACCGGGGTCATCCTGCTTGAACAGAATTTCCCCCGCCTGAAGTTCCAATTCGATCCCAGAAGCTTCGAGAAATTCCTTGAGAGATGAGTTGGCTTGGAATGCAGTTCCAGATAGCTTCGAACGCGAAGGAAGATCTTCGTATACTGTTTGTAATCTTGCGAGTATTTTCGGGGAGAGAAATTGCGCGTCTGGCATGGCCACCTGGGATTTTAGCATAGCCGGAATAAAAAAGCCTGGCTCTACCGTTTATAACGGGAAAAATACCGAAAATTGGGTTGTGAGCGAGCGTACGCTCGCTCACAACCCAATTTTCGGGCCTCTATCCCGCCAAAGACGGAAGAACCAAAAGCCTCCGGCACAGCTACCGGAGGCAGATACGTGGTTACGCTTTCACCCAACCCAGGCCGATACGCCCGCGTTCGGGTTCGATCTTCAGGATCTCCACATCGATGATGTCACCCACTTTCAAAACAGTGCCAAATGGGATCTGGGATTTGTGTAGCAGACCGTCCTGCTTGATGCCGATATCGACGAAGGCCCCAAAATCGACGACGTTACGCACGGTTCCTTTCAAGCTCATGCCTGTTACCAGATCCTCCACCCTGAGCACATCCGAACGCAGGATCGGGGCGGGAGTATCGGCGCGCGGGTCACGCCCCGGGCGGACGAGCTGCTCGAGAATGTCTTTCAAGGTCGGGAGGCCGCAACCCAGCTCGGTGGCTAACGCTTCGAGCGGGATTTTGGCGGTCAGCGCTTCGAGGGCGGGTTTGCGCTCTTCGATAGCGGAGGCAGGCGGAAGGCGTGCGCGAGCGAGTACAGCTTCGGCGATGGCATAGGATTCCGGATGGATAGCAGAAGCGTCGAGGGGGTTGATCCCGTCGCGGATGCGCATGAATCCGGCGCTTTGTTCGTAAGCTTTGGGTC
>Ga0105104_10003212_pt1 | contig 11722 bp, 10 predicted proteins | sample PPLLaktember2015_3_FD_87034 | JGI IMG/M metagenome (GOLD analysis project Ga0105104, IMG submission 87034) | Freshwater sediment microbial communities from Prairie Pothole Lake near Jamestown, North Dakota, USA - PPLs Lake P7 Core (6) Depth... | ecosystem: Environmental > Aquatic > Freshwater >...
CCGCATAAAAGCGCTCCTGGGCTATTATGTGGTCGGGCCTTCAGCCCTCCAATGGTGCACCCTGCCAGGTTACACTTGTCACCCTGTCACCTTGTCACCCTGTCCACCCTGTCACCCTGTCACCTTGTCACCCTGTCACGCCTCGCTCTGAAGCTTCCGCGCCGATCCGTTAAAATGGTTTGGGAGGCTCTCATGAAATTCATTGATCGGCGGCATTTCCTCGGCGCGACAACCATTGCAGCTGCATCCTCTGCTCTCGCCCAGAGACGGCCGGCACAAAGACAACCGGCAACCCAGCCCGCAGCCACAAAACCTGCTGTCAGCAACCCCAACCGGAGACTGGGCCTCGGCCTGATCGGCTGTGGCTGGTGGGGGATGCTGGACCTGAAAGCCGCCCTCCAGGTGGGAGGTGTCGATGTCCTGGCGCTATGCGATGTAGACTCCGAGCATCTTCAGACGAGCGCGGCCGAGGTCCAGAAGCTACAGGCCCATGCGGCGAAAACCTTCAAGGATTACCGGCAGCTCCTTGCCGTACCGGGCCTGGAGGCCGTCATCATCGCCACTCCCCCACACTGGCACGCGCTTCCTTTCATTGAGGCATGCGACAAGGGGCTCGATATTTACTGCGAGAAGCCGCTCGCGTACGACATCCGCGAGGGTCGGGCGATGGTCAACGCGGCCACCCAAGCCAAGCGGATCGTGCAGATCGGTTTTCAGAGGCGCAACAGCCTGGCAACGACCCAGGCGGGGGAATACATCAAAGGCGGGTACCCGGGCCGGATCGTCCAGGTTCACGCCCAGATCAACTATACCGCCCAGCCGAAAGACACGGCCATTCAGAACCCGCCCGCGACACTGGACTGGGACCTCTGGTGTGGACCCGCGCCAAAGCTTCCCTACAACCCGAATATCGGTCACCTTGCCTGGCGCCTCGAGGCGGCCTACGGTAACGGCCACCTGGTGGACTGGGGGATTCACTGGATTGACGCGATCAGGAACATTCTGAAGGCCGGGGTCCCGCAATCTGTGCAGGCAATGGGCGGCCTTTACTCGCTCAAAAACAAAGTCACGACTCCTGACGTCCTGACCGCGCAGTTCGATTTTGCCGAATGCCCCGTGACTTGGAGCCACCGGATCTGGGGCGCCGGCGAGTACGCAACCGATCTCAATAACTGCGCGATCTTCTACGGGGAGAAAGAGACGGTCTACATCGCCGACGAGCGGTGGGCCGTAGTCCCGCAAGGCAAAGACGTGCCGAGGAAAGTCGTGGACGCTCCGGCCGGCAAGCTCAGCGTTCTGCACATGGCGAACTTCCTCGAGGCTGTTCGGACCCGGCAAAAGCCGATCTGCGAGGTGCTCGATGGATATCAATCCACGGCAACGGTGCAACTGGCGATGGTTGCTTATCGGGCTGGGACGAAGATCAGGTGGGACGATCAGAAGGAACAGATTCTCGACAATCCGACTGCCGCAAACCTGGTAAAGCGCCCCTACCGGGCGCCGTACAAGCACCCGGGGGACGCGTTTTCGTAGGATAATCCGCTTTTTACAGAGCCGCGCACGCAGCGAAAGGGCTTCAGCCCCGGAGCGGAGTAAGCGGACCACCCAACGAACCGTAATGGCGCGTTGGGTGGTCCGCTTACTCCGCTTTGGGCTGAAGCCCTTTCGCTACGTGCGCGGCTCTGTAAAACTGGCCTACTTCTTCCGGATGAAGATGTTTCCGTTGGTGGTCTTCATCTTAATCACCGGACCGCCGCCGTTGATGTCGTAGACCGCCCGGATTTCCTTGGCTTGATCGTCCATCATCTGCTCGCCCTTGAAGTCCGACACGATCTGGTACTCCTCATGGTTGGTTGACCAGCGGCCCTCGATCTCGATGACGGCCTCAACCCGGGCATGGGCGCCCGCCGGGAGGTAGAGCTCCAGCTCACCGCCGGCGGTTGTGAGCGTACTGTTGGCCTTCCCATCGGGGTTCAGCTCCGCGCGGATGTCACCGCCGGCTGTCGATGCTTCGATAGACCCGGAAATTCCGTTCAGCACGAGATCGCCCCCGGCCGTGCTGGCCTTCACATCACCGGTTGCGCCAAGGCATTCGATATCGCCTCCTGCTGTAGACAGCTTGGCGGTGCCTGTTACCTTGCCCACGTGCACATCGCCGCCGGACGTCGAGGCGGTCGCGTCACCGTTGATGTTGTTGATCCGGATGTCGCCACCGGACGTGGAGGCGGTCAGCGACTTGCCGACGTCTCCAACGATGATGTCTCCGCCGGAGGTTCCGACGTCGACGCGTCCCTCCGCAGAATCAAGACGGATGTCGCCGCCAGCCGTCTTCAGCGTTACATCACCACCGACTTTACCGGCGATAATGTCGCCCCCAGCCGTCTTCAGATTGGTGGTGCCGTCGACATCACCCACCTTCACGTCTCCACCGGCTGTCTGTCCAGTGATTTTACCGGTGAGATTCCCGGTGACGACGATGTCCCCGCCGGCTGTCTTGAGGTCTACGTCGAAATGATCGGGCAGACTGATATTGAAGCGGATATTGTGCGAATGGCCATTGTTGGGCCGAAAATCGACTCGCACGGTGCTTCCGGTCTGGGTCATGCTCAGGTCCGCAAGATCCTGCTGGCTGATGCCAAGCGCCTCAACCGTGACCTGCCCGGCCGATGATGTCCTCAAATTGACATCACCCACCACGACCACGACCAAAGAGCCGCCAGCTCCGACATTGAAACTCTTGGACGTCTGCGAGTAAGCCGGGCTGATGAACACGGCGGCAATTAAGATTGCGACTGCGAGAAAGAGCCATGGATTCTTTTTCATTGTTGTTTCGCCTCCTGGACGACGGCGCGCGAACGATAGCGGATGTACTCGTTGCCGTCAGTGTGCATTTTTTCCTCTAGAACCCTCAGCACTTCCGGATCGCGGTAACGCTCGGTCCTGATCGCATCAATCGCAGCTATCCGCATGGCTGGATTCGGATCATTGTTCAGGACGAACAGCAAAGCATCCCGAATTTCATTGTCAACCGGGAAGTTTTCGAGAGCGGCCAATGCCTGCTTTCGGACTCCATTGTTTTCGTCCATCTTCAGAGCGGTGATCAACGCTCTTTTCACATCGGCATCCGGCTGCTTCAGCTGAACTGTATTGAGTACGCTCACAGCCCTCAGTCTCACACCGGGGTTTTGAGCGTCGACAAGAGCCTCGCTTAGCACATCTTGAATGAGAGGATCGTTGATGCTTCCTCTGAGGTGTACCGGCGCCGTCGCTTCATACGTGAACTCGACATTGCCGTCTGATGCATCGGCATCGATAAAGCGGATATTACCTACCGAAATATTCCCGGGCGAGCCGGGCAGGCCGCGTACGACGGGTCTGGTTATGAGTGAATTGTCGTCGGCGGGCGGCTGCCGGTAGACTAAATGCCCGCCGGTCAAACCGAGAACAAGACAGACAGTCCCCGCCACTGCCGTTCGAAAGCTGGGAACCAACCAGGACCAGTTCCAGTCACCGAGCCAACCACGCCGCTCGGGCTCTCGGTGCCGCAAGCCGATTCGCAGTTCTCGTCGAGCCTGTTGGAGCAACGTCTCACTCGGTTCGCGCGGTGACCCGGCTGCCTGTTGGATCTCCTTGATCTCGTCGAGCTGCTCCCGGCATTCGGCGCAAATCGCCAAATGTTGATCGAGGAGGTACTTCTCATCCTCGTCCAGCTCGTCATAAGCCAGCAGCGGGATCCATTCCTTGAATTTCTGGTGTCGCATACTTGCTCCATCTACTGAAAAACCGGCCGCAACCGTTGGCGCAGGCGTTCTGTCGCCGTGAAGAGATACTTCTTCACGGTCCCCTCGGCACAATCCATCAGGGCCGCTATTTCCTTGAGCTTGTACCCCTCGTAGTGCCGAAGCGTAAACACCAGGCGCTGTTGCGGCGAGAGCCCTTCGAGCGCTGCCCGGACATGTTGCGAAATCTCGGAGCTGAGCGCTTTTTGATCAGAAGGCAGGTCGTGAGAAACAGGCTCCAGGTGTCGAGACTCACCATCATCTTCTGCGATATCCAGCGACTCATACTCGCGATTTTGAGAGCGGCTTTTGTAACTCAAGCAGACATTCACCACTATTCGGTGAAGCCAGGTTGAGAACCGGCTCTCAAAACGAAAGCCCGGCAAAGCACGGAAGACCCGGATGAAGACTTCCTGGTAGACATCCTTGGCGTCCTCTTCATCATTGGTGTAGGAGACCGCCAGTTTCAGGACTTTCCTGTCGTAGCGATAGACCAGCTCCTCAAAAGCCGGGCCATCTCCTTTTTGGGCTTCCAAGATAAGCTCCCTTTCGTCCAGGTCCATCTCTTATTGCTCTCTGAACACCCGGTTAGACTCGAGGGTGTTTGAAAAGGTTGTGGGGGCCCGCGGATTGCGCGGATCTACGCGGATTTGCGCGAATAGAAGCAGGAAGTGTCAGCGCACTTCGTGCTTTGCGGGCCAATAAATCGTCAATTAAAAGACGCGCGGGCGGAAAACGTGGCACTTGAGCTTCTGGAATTCTTCACGGAGGCGGGTAAAGGTCTCCTCAGTTTCGCATATCCCGACGATTGAACCGCCCGAGCCCGCGTAGGTCGCGCAGACGCCGTGATTACGTGCCAAGCAGACCATTTCGACGTTACGGGGATCCAGCTTGCAGATCGAGGCGCGGATATCAAAATTCCGGTCCATCAACTTGCTGAACGTACGGTAGTCCCGGTTGAGCAGGCACTCTTTGCCTTGGGTGACCAGCCCGGCCAGCTCCTCCATCGCCTCGACTACGGCCGGCTCTCGGCGTTCCCAACGAGCGCGCAGGTCGCTGTGAATAATGCCTGAGATCTCGCTCAGATCCGTTCGGCAGGCGATATAGAGCGGAGGCAGGAGTGTGCGGTCCAGATTTTCATACGCGCCATAGCCGTTCTTTTCGATCAGGCTGCGGTCAAAATCCATGTAGACCAAGCCTTCGTAGACCTGGCAAACACGATCCTGCAAGCCTGCATCGATCCCTATTTCCTGCTTTTCAACGTTGAGAATGAGGGTGGGCAGGATCTCCTTCCCGATGGTGATCCCATAGAACTGCATCAGGCCTCGAAAGACCGCGGTGATAATGGCGCTGGAGCCGGCGAGGCCCACCTGTCGCGGGATATTCGTGTCGTAGCGCATGGAAAAGGCCTGATTGCCTAGATCAAGGCCCTGGCTTTGACAGTATTCGACGAACCGTTTGATGGAAGCCTTGATCAGCCGAAGCCCGCCATACAACCCGTTCAGCTTTACGTCCTCGACGAGTTCCTCGATACGGTTGAAATGGCAACGATCCTGGCGGCTGAGGACGATTTCAACTTCCGGCCATTCGTAGACGATGACTTCGGCGCAGAAATTCCTGACGCTGACCGAGATGGTCTTCCCGTAGTATCCGTCGGACGGGTTCCCAAGCAATCCCGCTCTCGCAAAAGCTGAAGCCTTAACGATCCTCACAGAGACACTTCCTGACGTGATTTCGAAGTTTCGGTCCCAGCTGGCGGTCGCTGAGCGCAAAATCAATAAAAGCCTCGAAGTAACTCTGGAAATTACCGATGTCGTATCGATGTTCACCGGGCGGGAGGCAGACGCCGACGACCTTCTCGCCTTTCTGCAAGAGCAGGCGGATGGCGTCGGTCAACTGGATCTCCTGGTTCTTTCCTGGCAGCGTGCTGCAGATCGCATGATAGATGCCCGGCGCAAACACATACCGGGCGGCAATCGCCAGATTACTAGGCGATTCCTCACGACTCGGCTTTTCAATCAGATCCAGGATCGGGAACACGTTGCTTCGGGCTCCCGGCTTGACGATTCCGTACTGGGAAACGCTCTCTTCCGGCACCTCTTCCACCGCGATCACGCACGCCGGCTTCTCTTCCTCGAAAGTCCGTATCATCGTGCTGACCACATGGGAAGAGGCATTGAGACCGAGAATGCTGTCCCCCAGGGCTACGACGAACGGGCGGTCCCGGGTAAAGTGCTGGGCGCACAAAACTGCGTCACCAAGACCTTTCTGACGCCGCTGCCGTGAATAGAAAAACTCGAGCCTCATCCTCTCGTACTCGAGCTCGGGCAACAGCTCTTCCTTCCCGCCTTCGCGCAGACGGCGGGTCAGCTCCGAGTCGTAATCAAAATGATCCTCGATGGAGCTCTTGTTTCGCCCCGTGACGAACAGGATTTGTTTGATTCCGTTCGCCTCCAGTTCTTCGACCACGTACTGCACAACCGGCTTTTTTCCCACCGGCAGCATTTCTTTAGGCTGGGATTTAGTGGCTGGAAGCAGACGAGTGCCGAATCCGGCGACAGGAATGACAGCGATCTGAATTTCCGGATTGTTCATGATGACTCAGCGTTTGTAACGCCTGGGAGCGCAGGCAATCTTGCCTGCGCTCCCAAAGCCTCAGTCCGACTGCGGGCCCACGGTCTGTGCAATTTCGAGCGCCTTGGTCGTCGTGTAATACTTCGCGATCATGTTCGGGACTTCCCATTCGGGGAGTTTTCCACCGGTCAGATAGCCCATGAACTTCTCGGCTACCTGCCCGAAATGGGCCTCATGTCCCACCCGATACTTGTCGGGAATCACGACGTGCCAGTTCTTGCCATCCTGAACGACCTCCAGGCCAGGATAAGCACCCGCCAACCCCTCGATAGCCCGCTTGACCGCATCGGCAAAAATGGTCGCATCAACTTCTGGAACCGGCTCGATGTACAGCTCCGGTTTGTAGTTCTGTTCCTTCCCCTGCCGGATGATGATGCTCGAACGACTCCCCTTCATAACCGAGAAGTGGGTATCCCCCGCGCCTTCAGGCGCCTCGAAATTCCACACGACGGAGACCTTCGAATGGATCCCTCTTATCTTGTACACCATGTCGCCGTTCGAGTAGTAGGGCAGAGCGCCATTGGCGTCGAGCTGGCCCTTCAGGTAGTCGGGGAAATCGGCTGCCCCGGTTACCTTCGTCAGCTGCGCCTTGGTCACGATGGTCGGCCAGCGGCGCGCCTTGATCATCTCTATGTCGGTCTTGTAGTTGATTTTCTGCTTGGGGAAACACTCCCACATAACGAGGTCGACCAGGTGGCTGGATACGTCGACAATACCTTCCCCCTGCTGCTTGACGTCCAATGCCCAGACCGGTCGTATAAGCGGCTTGCCTGCGACGTACTTGAACAGGTGATGCACGCTTTCCTTGGTGACGGCCGGATCCTCCGGGGTCCCTGCCCGGAAGGCGCCAAAGACCTGGTAGTTGTGAGTTAGTTCCTTTTGCAGGATCGTCGTTATTTCGTACCGCTCGGTCATGATGTCGTACAGAAGGACGTCGTTCTTCCGCGCCGAATCAAAAGCCGCGCGGAGCATTTCCCAGCCCTTCTGGTCGATGCACATCGGCTTGTCAGCCAGCACGTTTAGTCCGGCGTCCACCGCTGCCTTGATGTACTCCGTCTTCTTCTGGTTGTTGCCAGCCATCACAACCATGTTGCCCGGTTTTTCGGAGAGCATCTTCTGTAGAAAATCCGGGCCTCGGTAGATCTTCTGTTCCCACTGGGTCGGGTTCTCGGCACGGGTATTGAAACTCTGCACCCGTTTGAGATGTTCTTCGAGATCCCACCCGTCTGGAGCATAGACATAAACCAGGGGGGAGACGGCTTTGTACATCGTCTTCTGGACGAGTGCGGCATGGAAATGCCCGGGGTCCAGAACCATCAGCTTGATCTGGCCTGCCGTCCCGGAGGATTTGTCTTTGTCTTTCCCCTGCATTGCCGCCAACCCCAACGGTAACAGCAAAATACTGACGATCAGTAACATGTTGTTCTTCATAATTTTCACTCAGGCCGACGACCCCGCCGTCTCGCTAGGTCGGCAGCACGCTCAGCACCCCTCTCAGGTACCCGATCGATTCCGCGGAGCCGGGCAGTGGTTCGTTGTCGTCCTTCTCGTACTCGAGAGCAACCACGCCGTTGTACTTAATCCCGATCAACGCGGTGAGGAGCGCCGGAATATCAACAACGCCTCGTCCGATTTCGACCGTCGAGCCTTCCCGGGTGGCGGCCGAAACGTCCTTGACGTGAATATCGAAAACGCGATCGGCGAAATCCTTGACGGCCTTCGCCGGCTCTATTCCGGATCGTTGAGTGTGACCCACGTCAATGCACAAGCCCATTCTCGGATCCCGGCCCTTCACTTTTTCATAGACACTGTCGGGAGTCGGGTAGAGCTTGTCGCCTGGACCATGGTTGTGAATCGCCACGCGAATGTCGTATTGCTTGATTCGCGCCTCGGTGGCATCCAGCAGTTCGTGCTTGGGCACCCCGACGATGACCTTCATCCCCGCAGCCTTCGCGTAGTCGAAAGCCTGCTGGACCTCGGCCTCGGTGTTCATATACACGACACCGCATCCGTAAGCTTCCAAGCCGGCCGCTTTGGTTTTCTCGATGACCTGCGCGATCTGCTCGGGACTGCTGTCAAGGGGCAAGTGCATGCTTTTGAACGCGATCTTGTCGACCCCCGTTTTACGGGTCATGGCCAACGCCTGCTCCAGTGGGAACTTGCGGAAAGTGTAAGAGGCCATGCCGAGTGTCAGGACTTTGGTTTTCTTGCCCGCTGCCGCTGTCGCCTGCAGATGCCCGGCTGTGCCTAAAGTGGCTAAGCCCGCAGCCGCAGCGCCGATCTGGAGAAAAGACCTTCTGCTCTGATTTCCCGTCATTTCAGTCCTCCGAATCCTGCCCGCTATTGTCCTATAAGGAGGGTCAAAAAACCAACTTTCCTGGGAGCGCAGGCATCCTGCCTGCCCTTGCCGCCTGCACCGTCAATAGTGCAGATAGCACGAGCAGGCAGGATGCCTGCGCTCCCATGAAGATTCACCCAATCAGCACAAACCGAAAATCCATGACATTGGTGCGGGTGGGACCGGTGATGATGAGGTCGTCGAGGGGTTTAAAAAAATTGTAGGAATCGTGGCGGGTAAGATAGTCCTCGATCGAGAGACTCAAGGCCTGGCCCCGAGCCACGGAGGAGGGATCGGCGACTGCACCGGCGGCGTCGGTCGGCCCGTCGGTCCCATCCGAACCCAGGCTTGCAAACAGAATCCGCTCATGCGGCCATCCCGCGGTTTCCCGAGCGCACCAGAGAGCGAATTCCTGACTGCGGCCCCCTTTTCCGGACCCAGTGACCCTGACCGTCGTCTCGCCACCGGAGATCAGGCAGCAGCGTTTGCGAACAGGATTGGCGGTCGCCAGAATCTCGCGAGCCATTGCCACATGGACTTTGGCCACGTCCGCCGTGTTCCCTTCCATGGAGGACGAGAGGATAAGAGGGGCAAATCCCAGTTCCCGACTCTTCTCGGCGGCTGCTTTCAGACCGAGGAAATTGCTGCCAACGATCAAATTCTGGACTTTGAGTTTCCGCGCCTCGTCGGGCTTCAGCGTTTCCGGAGCCTCCGTGTGCCCCGCAGCGCCGCGCTCGAGATAGGCCCTGACGCCCGTCGGCACATCGGATTGCAGGTTGTATCGGGCGAAAATTCCGAGAGCGTCGGCGAAGCAGGTGGGATCAGGCACCGTCGGCCCCGATGCGATCGTGCTCATATCGTCGCCCACTACATCGGAGAGCGTCAGGGCCAGGACCGTCGCCCCGTTGACGTGGTTCAGCAAACGGCCGCCCTTTATCCGGCTCAGGTGCTTCCGGATGCAGTTCATCTCGTGAATCGTCGCACCACACTCGAGCAAGAGTGCCGTCGTCTTCTTCTTGTCTGCCAGGGAGACACCCGGAACTGGCGCAGGAACGAGCGCGGATCCCCCTCCGGAGATCAGGACAATGAGCAGATCTTGCGACGAAAGGCTGCCCACCAGGTCAAGCAACGCCGCAGCGCCATCCTGGCCTGCTTGATCGGGTTCGGGGTGGCCGGCCTCGAGGACGCGGGTCTTCCGCAGTTGACCGCCGTGCCCGTACTTGACGATAACCAGGCCGTCCTCCAGCCGATCGCAAAGCAGGTCCTCCACGGCCTTTGCCATCGGGACTCCGGCCTTGCCGAAGCCAGCGACAACGATCCTGCGGAAAGAGGACAAGCGGTAGGTTTGATCGCCGAGACGCAGGGTATCGCCGTCGAGGTTCAGAAAGCGGAGGACGGCAGCCTCAGGATCGACCGATCGAAGGGCGTGCTCGTAGATCTGGCGCAGGATGTGTCGGAGATTGGTAGCCATCGTCCAATATGGCCCGCGGATCACACGGATAACACGCGGATAGCGCGGATCAATCCGCGCTATCCGCGTGTTATCCGTGTGATCCGCGGGAGAGAAATCATTGCCGGCGAAAACCGTTCTACCGTTCACCCAGCTTCAACCGGATCATTTCATCTTTCTTACTCCAATCCGGATGGCTGCGGATGAACAGGTAACGCAAATAACCGACGATGATCCCAATACCGCCGGTGGCCAACAAGAATGCAAGAGTCCCCAGGATCGCCCTGGTGACAACGCCAAGGAAAGTCCGGGTTTGTTTATCGTCTTCGGGCTTGTCCTCGATCCACTTGATCTTCGCCTTGTAATTGAGGTGACTGAGCACGCGAGTCGCGTCCGCCTCATTTCCAACCACCAGGCCGATCAGCGGACCCGATTTCTTCAAATAGACGCCCGGCCCGAAGTAGGAAGCCAACGCGTCCTGGATCTTCACCGAATACTTTTCGGCCAGAGCCGGCGTCGGATAGGCAATCAGGAACAAAGGCGTATCGGCGGGCTTATACCGGCCGAAGCCAATTTCAATGTGGTCCTCGAGACCCATCAGGGGAACAAGCGGTTTCGGAAACGTGGGGTTAAGCGCGAGACCGTTGCCGCCGAAATAGAACTCAACGGAATCCTCCTGGAGGTCGGCGGTCGGAAGATGGGCAATTGCGACCGGAAGAGCATTAACGGCAGGGATCGCGTCCATCATGTTCCTGACTAGCTCTTCCAGCTTCGCCTTGTCGTGCCTGCCGTCCGCCTCCTTCAGATGCAAAAAGTAGCTGCCCCGCCAGAGGATCAGGTCCGGATCGGAGTAACGATGTTCAGTTGGAAGATTCAGCCGGCCGGTCAAGGCAGGATGCCCGGTCTTGTCCCAGAGCGAATAGAGCCCAAATGCGCCGGGAGGGTCGAGCAACTCGTACACCTCCACGTCAACGCGCGGCTTTCCTGACGTTTGATCATCAGGGACGAGCTCCCAGCGGGAATAGGATTTGAGGGCGAACTCTTTCAGCACCCCGCCTGGGTAGGAACCGACCTTTTCCCCCTCGGCGATTTTCGGCTTCTCTTCTTGAAGCTTGGCCGTGTAGCCCGCAACCTTCTTAAGGTAAGCAGCCACGGAGACATCGGCGCGGGCTGAGTCCAAGAAGGCTATTAAAAAAACGGCACAAAACAAGAGTGGTTTCAAAGTGACACCTGTCATCACCTCTATTAGACAACAATTGTAAGCGGGAGTTGCCCCAAATCTGAACAGAGCCGTGAGCGCAGCGTTTCGTGCAGAGCGACCCGGCCCGTGCATTTACACTAGCGTGTTGGTGATAAATGTACGGGCCGGGTCGCTCCGCACAAAACGCTGCGCTCACGGCTCTGACTTGATCTTGGATTATTGGGTGACCGCAGTTCTCTCCAGCAGCGGGACCGTGCCCAGAGCGCGAAAATACTCCTCGACTCCCTTGTACAGGGCTTCCGCAAGCGTCGCGCGCGCAG
>Ga0105104_10003213_pt1 | contig 11722 bp, 2 predicted proteins | sample PPLLaktember2015_3_FD_87034 | JGI IMG/M metagenome (GOLD analysis project Ga0105104, IMG submission 87034) | Freshwater sediment microbial communities from Prairie Pothole Lake near Jamestown, North Dakota, USA - PPLs Lake P7 Core (6) Depth... | ecosystem: Environmental > Aquatic > Freshwater >...
CCAATACAAGCAAGATGGCGACAACGCACCGCCGACCTGCTACAGCGTGGACAATATCGCACCGCCCATCGACCTGCCCACACGCCAGAGCGAAGTGTGCGCAACGTGCCAATGGAACGTCAAGGGCAGCCATATCTCCAACGACGGCATTGAATCAAAGGCGTGCGGTTATTTCCGCAGGCTGGCCGTCATGCTCCCCGGCGATCCTACGTTGTATGTATTAGACGTAAAATCAATGGGCATCTTTGGCGAGTCGTACAAGGAACGTGGTCTGTTCTCGCTCAACGACTACGCAAAGTTTCTCAATGCGAACGGCGTGGACGCTTCCAACCTCGTTACGCGTATTTCATTCGATACAAACCAAAGCGTGCCGAAGCTGCTGTTCAAGGCCGCACGTTATATCGAAGAAGATGAGTTGCAGGACGTGTTGAGCGTAGTTGAATCCGGCGAAGTGAACGAATATCTTACGATCAATTTCCGCACCGTAGATATTTCGCGTGAACGGCCGATGGAACAGGAAACGCAGGACGTACCGGACCCGGAACCCCCACAAGTCCAGCGCCCGGCCCCTGCCCGCCAAGCCGCCCCAGCCGCCCGCCAAGCCGCGCCGGCCACTGCCCGTACGTCCGCGCCCGCCCAACAGGCCGCGCCCCGCCAAGCCGCGCCTGCGCAGCGGCAGGCGGCACCCGCAGCCCGGCAAGCTGCACCCGCACAACGGCAGGCCGAACCCGTATCCCAAGCACACACCGACGCAGTAGCACGCATGGACGCACGGCAGGCCGCAGCACAGCAGCAGGCACCACGGCAGGCCGCACCGGCACAGCGACAAGCAGCCCCCGCTACAAGGCAGGCAGCCCCCGCCCAACGGCAGGCAGCACCGGCCGCAAGGCAGGCAGCACCCGTACAACGTACGCCCGCACCGACGCCCACACGGCCCGCCCCTGCACGTCAAGCCCAGGCTCCCGCGCAACAGGAGTTTGAGATTGACAGCGATGTAATGGTGGATGATATGCAGCCAGTGGAAGTCGGCACGGATGGTGAAATGAAGGCCATTCTTGACGAACTCGGATTGGGTTAATGGAAACACTAAGTAATAGGATGGAAAGTACGATGCAAGCTGCGGGCATAAAAGCCCGCAGCTTCGCCGCGCTTGTTGGGTGCCATTACACTACAATATACGATATAGTAAAGCGCCCCGAAGTAATCCCGCTACGTATAATGCAGGAACGCATATATGATGTGTTGGAGTTTTTAGAGGACCACACACGTAGCAAACGCTTGCCCTTACGTAATGTTAAGGGCGTAAACGCAAAAACGAGGGAGCTAGAACGCCTGTACTCCGCGTACAAGCGCCGCGAATTGACACACACTGGTTAAGTTGCACGGGGTCAACGTGTATACACAACGCGATTTCTTCAATGCGGTTTTGCCGCAGGACGGCCTTCCGCTAATAGCATGGAAGGTTCCCGGTTCACCGGGCGGCTTTAGTCATAAATTATTCGATAACATAGACGAATTATGCGAGTTTACTTCGCGTATTGACTTCCGCCGGGCGAACTATTATTTCGGTATTTCGACGTTCAAAGAACGTTTCGTAATCATATCAAATCAAAAGCGCGTACGCGTAAAACAGAATACATTACAGACGCGCTGCATCATCCTTGATATTGATATGAAGGATGGACATTATGCCAGCATTGATGACGCAGTAGATGAAGTAAATGCTTGCGCCCAAGCACTTAAAATGCCTACGCCCATCATCGTATATACGGGCGGCGGACTCCATGTGTATTGGCCGATGGCAGCAGGTATCGACTCTAAAGCATGGGTCAATGTTACAAAGAAGTTTCGTAAGAAAGCGCAGGTGTTATATCCGGCCCTGTTCGCTGATCCTACACGCGTATCAGATGAGGCCGGCGTATTACGTATACCCGATAGTTTCAATCTTAAATATGACGAAAAGCCCGTCGTAGAAATTATACAATGGGTAGACGGCGCGTTAGAAGTAGATGCCGAAGGCGTACACAAACAGCCGGAATTGAAGCCGAGTAAACGCGTCTCGCTAGAGCTTGAACAGCAGACTACAGCCGTACCCCTTAAAAAGATCGTAAAGAATTGCGATTGGGTCAAAGATTATATTTTGCACAAAGCTGATGCTAGTGAGCCGGAATGGTACGCTATGCTCGGACTTGCGCCGTATATTACACATGATGCAAAAGACGGCCGTACATTGAACGGCGCAGACATTGCGCAATTTCTATCGCAAGGGCACGACGGATATGATCCAGAAGCAACGGCCATCAAATTCACGCAAGCCAAAGAAGGACAAACCGGACCCACAACCTGCGAACGATTCGAGTCAATCTGCCCCGAACGTTGCGCCGCGTGTCCATTTCGTAATGCTGTTAAAACGCCCCTCCACGCAGCCGTTCTCGCGCGGCCCGCAACGGAAGAAGAAACGGTAACGGCGACCCATACAGACCGACGCGGAGACACTGTTACAGAACAAGTAACGATACCGCTATACCCGCACCCGTACTTTAGGGGCGAAGAAGGCGGCGTGTTCGTGCGGGCAAAACGGCAACAAGACGATGGTACATTCTCCGAAGTAATAGAGCCGATATACGACTACGATATTTACCCTGTAAGACGTTTGCGCGGGGAGAATGTAAATTTTGAATCCATGTGGGTACAGGTATGGTTCCCGCAAGATGGATTAATAGAATTCCCACTGCCAAGTGAATTATTGGCAGAACCGAAAAAGCTGGCGAGTTATCTCGCAGCGCGCGGCGTAATCCCGCCATTCGGAGGTTTCCCGCGCGTAGCGCAGTACATGATAAACTTTATTCGCCATCTACAAACAGTCGGAGCAGCACAAGTGGAATTTACCCGATTCGGTTGGCGCGACGCCATGAGCGGGAATCCTAAATTCGTAGTAGGCAACGGGTGCATTGACAAGGAAGGTAATTTGAAGTCTGGTAGTTTCGCACACTTCCTAAACGACGCATCGAAGTCTGTCACTACCGCAGGTAATTTAGAAGAATGGAAGCAAGGATTCGCCGTATACGAGACAATCCCTAACAGCGACGCATTTATCATGGCCTCGATGATGGGATTCGCAGCGCCCCTCATGGCACTCACGCCGTACAAAGGCGTGTTGTATAACATGGTAGGATCAAGCGCAGCGGGCAAGTCCACAGCACTACAAGTAATGACTAGTGTATGGGGCCAGCCTACGGAAACGCATATCAAAGTAAGCGGTGGCCGAGGACGTGATACAGAGATAGCAATGTATAACCTGATTGGTTATTTAAACGCCATCCCGGTAGCGATGGACGAATTAACCAACATGGAGCCTGAAAGCCTATCAGACTTCGCACTAAGTTTTACCAGTGGACGCGGCAAGATGCGCGCCGACCGCGACGGGCATAACAAACTTAATGAAACGGAATGGGAGACAATCGTAGTCGGCACGTCTAATACATCCATGTACGAAAAGCTGGCTTCGCACCGACACGGCTATAGCGCGGAAGCGATGCGTATTTTCGAGTTGAAAGTACCACCGTCTGATCCGGCATATAAGCAGCACGTAGAAACGCACATCAAGAAACTACAGCGTAACTACGGACACGCCGGCCGCGTATACATGGAATATCTTATCAAGAACCTAAGCACGGTTCAAGGTATTGTAGACAAGACAATCGAAAGGATTACACGCGAAGGACATTTACGTAACGACGAGCGGTTTTGGGGCGTGATGTTCGCGTGCGTACTAGTGGGCGGCACCATAGCTAAAAAGCTAGGTCTGCATAATTACGACGTAGGCGCGCTGATCCAGCGATACACCAGCACCGCACCCGACGTACGCGAAGCCATACGCGCGTCGCTCACAGACCCGGTATCGTTGTTGTCGGAATTCTTTAATCAGCGTATTGATAGCATGGTACGTATCAATAGCGATGGGCGGCCGTACTTGGGACTCGACGGGCGTGGCCTACAGAATTTGCGCAGCATATTGATTCGTATGGAGCTAGCCGCAGACACTACGCCAGCCCTAGCGTATATCTCCGTGCCTGCGCTACGTGACTACTGTAACCAACGCAAGATAGATTTTGCGTGGCTAAGTAAAGAATTGCGTGATCTTGGAGTATTTACGAAAAACGCAGTACAGATGCGTATTGCTGCGGGCACCGGACTCCCAAGTACGTCCATCAAATGCTTTATCGTAGATATGACCCATCCACGTCTGACAGACGTATCGCAAGGCATAATGGAAGATACACAAATAGCCGACGAAATATCAGAATAGTTTGCAGCAGGAAAGCCCATCCTGCCCTTGTGCCCGGTAGTTGACCCCTACCGGGCTTTTTTATTGCGTGTATTTCTCCGCTTCGTTAACTGCACTGCGCAATTTACTATCTACCTGACGTAGTAAAATCTCCCTGCGCGCCGGGCTTAGTGTTCTATTACGAGTAATCTTCTTCTTTTCTCGACTATACGCGTCGCTTGCTTTATCAAGGGCCTTCCACGCGAGATATTGGCGGTTGAGGTCGGGCATCCTAGCCACATCGGACGCAGCGGCCCGCCTCGCGGCCTTGTCATCCATACCTTCGGCCAGGTGTTCATTTTTAAGTAGATTATATTCCTGCACAGCGGGAAGTAATTCGTCCGACACCTTGGCAAGCTGACGAGCGTAGTAGTACTTAGGATCGGATACTTTTACATTTGCCAATTCCAGCACTGGATTTACTTCTTCCGTCGCCGCCCGCATCTTCGCTATCTTATCTACGGGGATAGCGGCTACGTATGAATTCGCTAAGAATTTCAACGTTTCCGGGTACGCGTCAATACCAGTTTCCTCGCGTAGTCTCGTCGCCGCATCCTTCCATATGTCGGCCGTAGCCGCCTTGCCCTGCTCACTGGCAAACTGTTCATCGGCACCAAACCCGGCTTGTCTATGTATAGGTTCACCAAACACGCCTGTATTAGACGCGAGTTGCTGTACTCCCGCTAATAGCGTGGGCGTCATGGACTTCCATGCGGAATCAGTGAAATCCGCGAACGTCCAATCTTCTTTGAGTCCGGCTGCACGTACTGGTGCGTTGCGTACGAATATTTGATGCATTGCCTTGCCGGCTTCTGCGGCGCTAATGTCACCATTCAAATACGATTCCGCAACAATGCCCGGCCCCATAAGTAGCTGGGGCAGTCCTAAGCCAATGGGCACCTTCCACGGCTCGCCGTCGATATAAACTACGAAATTCTGCGTGAGCGTATTTATATCTATCTTGGATAATTTATCCAGCTTGTTGCCATCCTTGTCCACTTTTTCTTCTTCGTCATCGCCGCCGATAGCACGCGTCATCATCATGCCCATCATGCCTATTGCAGAGAACATACCTACCCACTTAGCGAATTTCGCTTTATTCATCGTGCCGTCTGGATTGGTGAACCGCTTACGCATTACGTCTGCCGAGGTCATGCCGACCTTAAAGAATGCGACGTACGAATTAACACTCTTGGACCATGCACCCTGCTGATCGTAATTTAATACTTCCTTCGTAGCGATGGCAGCGTCACGCTCTATCTTCGCCATATCCGGCTGCTGGCCTGCGGCTATCGCTTGTTTCTGCCCATCCTCCACCAGCGCGCGGAACGCCGCTACGCGCGACGTGGTTTCTAATACACTGGCGAAGTTAATGGCCCACTTGTCTAGTGCTTTAAGCGGTATTGAAAGTTTCCACAGGCCATCGTTATTGTCGTAGCTCGACGTAAGCCTATTACGCATATTCGCGCTATTGAACATACCACGCAGATTCACGCCGCCGCCTGCGGCCTGATACCGCATAATCCATGCCGTAGCCGACTCTGGATTATTCTTCGCATACTCTTTTACTTTATCCTCAGTTTCCGAGAATATCATGTTGAATGCAGTGGAGAAATTACCTAGCTGCATTCCATTCTGGAATAGTGACTTGTAATACCTACCGATCATGCCTAGACCGGACAATATGCTTTCATCTTTCGTGCCTAAAGCTACAGGCACGTATGTTACGTCGCGTGCGAGCGACGTAAATAATGTCCAATATGGCTTCCACACGGTATACGACTTGGATAGGTAGTTAGTGAACATGCCAACGGTTTGCGTTAAAGCCCATTGATCTGTTTCAGCATTTAACTCTGCCAGCGCACGAAGTAGATCGCCCTTCTTGGGTAATTCTACTAGATAATGTGTGTCACCTTCATGTAGGGTAAAGCCATCTACCGGCGGCAGGCGCTTAAGTATACCATCCCTGCCGGCCCTGCCTTTCGTCTTTCCGCTCGATATTTGTTCGTACCCTTCTTTCGGTCGGCCTTTATAGACGTATATTATGGCGCCTAGCTGATCTTTGTATTTTAAGGCAAAGTTATATAATACTTCGGTAAAATATTGTTTCTCAGCACTGCGCGTCGCTGCGGCTATATTATCTGCCAATAACCTCTCTATGCCGTTCTTAAGCGGCTGCGTTGTACCTTTTGCGAGTTTGATTTGTGAGTTAAGAATACTCAACGACATTCTTTCATCAATGCCGCCAAAGTCCATATTTAACGAATCGAATTGGCCTACTTTTTCGCCTTTCAACGGTACATACCACTTGTCGCCGTAGAATGTAATCCACGGATCATTTACATCTGTATGCCCGGATTGGTCCGTACGCTCCTGTACCCTGTCACGTACCCGCTGTAATAGATCATTTAACTCCGTCATCGACTGTTCGTTGATGCCTAGCTCTTTATCTAGCGTCTGTAGGTCTTTCCTGAAATTCGGATAGAATTTATTATGCGCTGTGCCGTAGGCTTCTTCCGTTTGTTTTGCATACGTGCTGACTAAAGAATTTAACTCTGCGTGTAAAGCCCGTATCTGATCCTTGTCTGTTACGTCAGACAACTCCGACACTTCCTGTAATATTTCTTGGCGTCGCACGTCCATACCATGATGCAGGCCGACTTTCTCTAGCCATGACTCATGGTATCTATTAAGCTGTGTCATAGACCTAAAGAACTTATTTACGTTCTGTAATGCGTCAGCACGATCCCCCGGATTCTTGGTAAATCTCAGTAGATTTTTACGTAGGTAATCTACTACGGGATTGATAACCTGCGTAGTATCTTCGGCTACTATATTAGACTTCATTCCGTCGAAGTGTATTTTTGCATTCGTTAGATTTAATTCCTCCGGCACAGTGAACCCTGCCTGCCCATCAGCACGCATGGTACGTACAAGTTTCTGCATAACCTGTTCTAGACCTAACGCCTTATCCACCAGACGAGCGCCAAACCAGCGGAACGTACTATCGTCCGCATCCATGCCCATCCTGATCTCTTGCTTTTCCTTCGGCGTCGGCGCCCTATCTATGTTAAGCCCTAATATGGTAAGGAAGTCCGGCTCTCGCGGTTGATGTTTATATGTTTCAATTCCAATCTCGTTAGCCTGTATGGCTACGTTGGGATTATTCTCGACATATTCAAGTACAGCCCCGGTCGCCTCAATTAAGGCGTCTAGTGCGTTATGTTGTGCAGGGGTAAAAGCGCCGAAGAAAGCACGTATGGCCTGCTTAAATGCCTCCATTGTACTACCTTGAGTTTCCTTATATGGAATACGCGCAAGGTAATGTTGAAACTCCTGGCTTGTCATGCCATACGCCATTAACTCGTCTATATTTTTCTTTACGGCCTTGGGGTCAGTCATCAAGGCTTTAATGTATGGCGGCGCGTCGGCTGCATTCTTACTGTAATAATTCATTACAGTTTTATGTATATCTTCCAGATTACTACGCAACTGCTTAACCGCAGGGGTATGTAGGTAACGCAGCACATTACGCGTTACACTATGCACGCCCTCATGCAGTATTACCTCTGGATGAGCCTCATTAAACGCTATTACGTTGTGCGCGGCATCATACCACCCTGCGGAACTCGTATTCTCTAACGACTTCCCATAACGTACGTTTATATTTAGCCCTTTCGCAACCTTAGCTAATTTCTGTGCGAGCCAACGCTGCGCCGCTGTCATATCAGGATTCATGGATAGCAGTCTAAACAGCGTCGGCGCGCGTTCTGTGCGTGGCTGTTCTATGGCTATATCTATTGCCTGTAGCGACTTAGCATCTAATTTATATGCAGTCTTAGCTTTGTCCGCTTCTGTACCATGATCGGCAGGCGGTTCTTCTGCTAAGGCTTCCTGCGTGTCGTCTAGATGTTCTACCTGCTCCGCGCCAACTAAACGTACTTCTCTGCCCAGCGCCTTTATTTTCGATCCCTGTTCCGGCGTAATTATCTCGTCCGCTACTAACTCGTTAACCATGTTAACGAGCGCAGGCTTGTTATTACGTTCGTCCAGACGTGACTGTACGACGGCATCAGCTAACTCCTGAACCGTTGTATTAGAAAAATCAGTGCCCTCTAATATGGCCATGACTTCCGCTTCGGCCACAGCAGGGTCTACCTGCTCAGATAACTTCGCGGCTGTACGTTGCGAGGTAGACGCAGGCGCTAGCGGTACACGCTCTACTAGTGACGATAGATGCCGTTCGACGGGCCTAGATACCTGTTCTTCTCTAGCACTATGGGCATAATATTCGGGAGTGCCTACGATTATATTGCTTGGCAACCCCGGTACTTCACGCGCCCTAGCGAGCGGTCTACGTATTGGCGAATTAGGGTCGCCAACCTGCTCTGCCAATATATCTACTGCGTTACGAAATGTTGCAAGAGTACGTTCGTTCAATTCCTCTCTATTCTTACTGTCAATATAACGCTTTGGATTATCGTCATAGATTCTGTTTCTAATACCGCTCACCATAGAACGAATTGCTATGCGAAGCTCCCAAGGGGCATTCGTTCTTTCCGGAAAAAGTATTTCCTGTGCCCGGTCAATTAAACCTTCTTCTGTTCTATACTGACTCTCCTGCTCAGGCGTCAGTGCAGGCGTTTCCGGCGCCGATGGCGCTGGCGCCGGTGTAACTTCGGGTTGTACGGCTGCTGGCGTGGGCTCAGGACTTTTTGTTTTTAAGGACGTTTTTTGCGACGGCTTTTTTGCCTGTGCCCCGGCTGCCTGCTTTTTTAAGCGGGCCGGGGCTTTCGCTTTTGGGCGGCGTTCTTCCGCTGCTTCCTTATCAAACCGTTTACGTACGTCCTCTGGCGTATACGCCTTTATTTTGTCTTTTATACGCCGTGCCGCATCTAATGCTACCTCTTGCGCTGTACGTCCGTCCGCACTACGCCAACCGGCCTTTTGTGCGTCCGCCGCTTTTTGAAATTGCGTGCCAAGTTTAGCTGGAATATCTGTTCCAGCTAGCTTGCCTAATTCCCTAATAGTAGGCACGCCGCCTCTACCCTTTCCTAATCCTTCAAACTCCTTTCCATACCGATCTACGGCTTCCTGCGCTACGGCGGCGTTACCCGTTGCCATTTCTACGGCATTATATAACTCACTTGGCGCACCGCCCTGTACCAGTAGCCTACTGTATATCTGTTCAATTTGCTTCTGGAACGGCGCGCTGATACGTACTTTATTGCCGCCGGGCGCATGTAGATTAGCGATCCAGTCGCGTACAAACGCGGCCTTTGCCGGCCCCGACGTAGGTGTTCCCTGCGGTATTCCACGCCCTGCTTCTTCCTTCGCTGCTCTGTGTTGGTCGGCCTCTGCCTCATTACGCGAATTAAATACTGCATCTGCTTCGGCATTTAACTTATTAAATATATCTGTGCTGGCAGGGGTCTTGCCGGCAAACGTATCAATGCCTGCGGCCAATGCGCCTACGGCCGGGGAGTCCTGCCCATCCCGGCTAATAATATCCCACGTCGCTTGTAATTTAGTCTGCGCGTCACGTGAAATACGTCTGCCAGTAGACGAGCGTAACTCCGATATAAGCGGATTCACGCCTGCGACTGGCGTTGCTTCTGCACCAGTAAACGTAACCGTAGGCGTTACCTTACCTTCCGGCGTTACTACTTGTCGGTTTCCTACTGCACCCGTGCCTCTCTTTGTCTTTATTGCCGCTGCGCCTGTTGCTTTCGGTGGCTCCTGTGCCGGCGGTTCTGCTGGCCGTACTGTACCTGCGGGCGGCGCCATGCCTTGCCCCACAAGCCGCTGATACATTTCATCAGCTTCTACTAACTTTAGATTATCAACTACTGCCGGCTCTACACCCATGCCGATAAGTGCCGCGCGTGCTTCTTTTGCTTTGTTAATGGCGTAGTTACGTGCCTTTGAAGTGGCGTCAACCTTACGGCTTGCCTTTTCCTTATACATGTCGCCAATGATCTGCGCACGTCCTACTGTTACACCCTCGGCGAAACCCGGCGATGGCGGTATAAGTGCCTGCGCCTTCGCTGCCGCTTGTGCTTTCGTACGCTGTGTCTTAAGTGATCCTGTGTCATTTATAAGACCGGCATCCATTGCCTGTACTAAAAATGGCCACTCAGCCGACTCGCGGATTTTCGCTTCCGCTTCGGATGCTGGCTCATTTTTCCTGTTAACCAGTGCGCCTAGAATGTTCTGTAATACTTTCAACGGCGCAGTCTGCTTCGTCACCGGCGCTTCTGCTACGGCTTCCGCTACTGGTGCTTCCACTGCCGGCGCTTCCGCTACAGGCGTTTCCGGCGGCGGTGCTACCACTGTGCCCGTCGAAGCTAATGGCGCTCCTGCTACGCGCGCGGCGTTTTCCGCCTCAACACGCTGACGTAATATTTCTTCCGGCGATAATGGCTGCGCTACATCTGGACGCGCTTCGGCTTCCGTCAATGGCTGTGCATTGATTAATTCCTGTTTTTCGTCTGGTGCCAATGCGTCCCATGCCGCATCACCAATACGCGCGCGTATTAATGCTTCTGCCTCCGCCGTAGCTTTACCCACAGGCGCGGCTGCCGCCGCTGCGGCTGTGGGCGCTCCGGGCGCTGCTCCTGTCGCTGCTGCGGTCGGCGCTGCGGGAGCTTTATTCTTTAATGCTTCTATCTGTGCCGTTGCATCTATGGCCTTTCTACGTCCCTTGTTGGCCTGTTCGACTATACCTTCTACTACGCTGACCTGCTGCTGACGATCTAACGTAGCCCACTGGTCGCCGAGTATTTTCTGCGCAACGAATTCAGCCTGTAGTACAAGGTCATTGGCGCTTAATCCTGTGGCAGAAAACGCTTTCTTATACGCTGTATTTTCTGTGAATGAACCTACGGCTTGCTTAAGTAATGTATTGAATTGCGGATTCGGTGTAGCCGCTGCTATCCCTCCCGGTGTCGGGGGTGGCGGTGTAGCTGCGCCCGGTGTAGCTGCGCCCGGCACCGGACGACGTAATTCGGCGGCCATCTCGGGCGTAGTCGGGGCAATAGCATTGGGATTCGGTTCCAGCGGCGCGCGTGTCGGCGCAATTGCACCAATTCCAGCGCCCGTCAATCCACCTAAGAATCCGCTTTGCACAGCGGACCTACCTACGCCTTGGCCTAGCGGCACGTCACGTCCTGCTAACTGCGCGCCTACGTTTTGTCCGAATGTTTCTAATGCACCTGCGGCCGTTTCCTCTACAGTTTCACCTACGCCTGTACCAAATGCGGCCCCTGCACGGCTTTCTGCTATCTTCGGTAATACACCACTGACGCGTTGCTCGACCGTCTTTAAATAAGGCAATGCCGCAAGTATTACATTTGCAGCCATCGACGTAGCTACTACAGCTTCATACCCCGCGCC
>Ga0105104_10003214_pt1 | contig 11721 bp, 11 predicted proteins | sample PPLLaktember2015_3_FD_87034 | JGI IMG/M metagenome (GOLD analysis project Ga0105104, IMG submission 87034) | Freshwater sediment microbial communities from Prairie Pothole Lake near Jamestown, North Dakota, USA - PPLs Lake P7 Core (6) Depth... | ecosystem: Environmental > Aquatic > Freshwater >...
AGTGATAGAAACGGTATTAGGCTCGCAGGCAGGAGGAATAATCACCTGTACCCGTTCGCCATTTGGCAGCGCTGATGAAAGCACTGGCTTATCGGCTGAAATGGATTTACCGTTATAACTTGCTATCAAAGTCGCCAACTGACGACAATGGCTAAATGACAGCTCCGGCATTTCATATCGTTGCCAGCCTACACTTCCTTCCGTCCAAACCTCTCGAGGACGATTGATACAAATTTCAGTTAAAGATGCATCATCAATAAACGCTTGTATTGGCAATAGATACTCATCCAACATTTCTGATGGCTGAATGTCGTCAAAATTCATCTTTGTTTTTAACACTTGTTTACTCTTTAAGTTCTAGGCCATAAACAGTTGAGAAATCCAAGTCTCTAGCCACCATGATTTGTATATGTTCGCCTTGATTAATATATAAGGTTGGTGGAATATTGACGGTATTTTTAAGAATTTCCGTGGCTAATTGATCGCTACCGCCACCGCCAATAGTAACGGATGTATTAGTATTATCTTTTGCAAGTGAAATTCCATCTTTAACAAGACTCATTAAAATTGCAGCACCAAATCTTTCAAAAAAATGTGTATCAACCCATCCAGCATGTCCAGACCTACCAAGTTGATCAGTACCTGGCGAATCAAGCGCAACAATTACACCATTTGGCGTTTTAGCACGCGTCCACAATACAAAAATCCGCGCTTGACCTGCAGTCAATCCACCCTGGTACTCACCTACTAATTGAGAGCCCCGATCCAGCAATACAACATGACCATTATCAGAGTACACATCCCGAGTTAATCGACATGTAGTTAGCCCTGGTACTGTACTATCAAGGGCTGTTTCTAATGCACAATCCAATGCCGTACCTTTTGTAATTAAATAATTTCGATCCGGTAACAAATTAGCTGAAACCCCAGGTGAGACTGTGGGTTTGAGTTTCAACGCCAAAGGGCTAGGAACATCTTGTTTATCCACATCAGGTTGGCGATTATCCTGCTGTGCCACTTGCATAACGCCTGCTGGCTGAGTTGTTTCGCCAACCAAAATACCTGAGCTCATTTTTCTATCTGACCAGGATGGTTGTGCTGGCTGATTACCTTGTGAGTTAACGCTTTGCAAGGGTATAACTTGCTTGGAATCAGCATTACCAGGTGGAACGTTAACTTCAATAGGTGCAGGTCGCTCTGGTGGAGGTAGATTGGGCATTTCAAGTGGAGGCAGACGATTAGCGATTTCCATTCTTTTTGGTTTTTGCTCTATTTTTTCTTTACTATCTGTATTGATAAAATAAATCATCATTAGGCCCGCACCAAGCAGTGTGGCGAACCCCAGTATATCAACTAACTTACTTCTACCTTTATTACGATTAACTGAGGGTAGCTCATCATCAATAACATCATCAATTTCTTCCGATTGCCTACCTAGCACAGGGATATTTTCGCGCGCATTACGCGTATTTTGAAATGCGCTTTTTTTCTTAAGTAAGGTATCAAATATTCCCATTACTGTCTCTCCTTGATTACGCGCTGTACATCAGGGGCTATGGTACCCAGAGAATTATCGGCTCCGCCATTCGGGTCAAAAGAATTGTTGCGAATACAAACGACAGCATCCCCTTTACGTAATTTTAAATTTGCTACTACTCGATGAATAATAATAGTGTTGCCTTCTACATTAGTATTAATTAAAGCTTCCTTCCCAGCTGAATTCACAGAATAAACTGCGGGCATATCTCGATTGTTACTGAAAGCCAAATATGTAAAACGGCCATCATCACGTGCTGCTGTAGGGCTAATCTCATCAGATCCAGCCATCCAATAGTCATAATTTTGCTGCTCTAATGGAATTTCTTTTTGCCCGACATAATCCACAGCTCCATCCTTAGTTGTCTTGGCAAATTTAGATCTAATGCTGTTAAATCGACGTTTAGTCTCTTCAGATTTTGCTCTTGCAGTTTGCTCTGAAGCTAATTTGGCAGCTTCAACTTCAGGATATCGAAACGAGACACCGTATACCAAGTTGGGATCTTTCCACGCAGTGGAATCTTTTGTAGATCTGGGGGCGACTACCAGCGCAAAGTTGTATACCCGCTGATCGGTAACAACAGTCACATTAGTATCAGCTTTTCTTGCTTTAGGCTTAATAAATAGATGATTATTACGAGGAACGATACTCCAGGCCTGATCATCTCCCACCGCAACATCTTTAATTATTTCATCATCTGCAAATTGCACATGCGTAGATACTCCATAAAATGTAGAAAGCTTGACTACATCCATACGGTTATAATCAATTACCCTAACACGTGAATCATAGGGGCTCTTGTCAGGAGTGATTTCGGCCATAACTAATGATGGCAATAGCACCAAAACTAATAACAAATATCTCAAAATAAACTCCTATTGAATTGATGGCACCGAAGGAGTAACAGACATAGGGACTGAAGGGGATGCACTCTGCCGTCTGGTTACACTGGATGGCAGTGAATTTTCAGTGATTTCCTGATCGGGATCATTGCGATACTCTATGACTTGAAAGCCTAGTGGATTTATTGCGCGATCTTGTTCTGACATAGGTGTACCAGAATATTGAAAAGCAATAGTAGCTACCCAGTGAGTTATTCCGTTAGTGGCAGCATTCTTCACTTCTTTGATATAGCGAACCGATGCTATATTTTCTTTAATAAATGAAGTGCTTTTAATAGTTATTGTGGCAGTGCCAGCATCTCCATATATATTCAATGGGGAGTTAGGGTTTCTTTGCGATATCAATTGACTGTATGTTGATTGCTCATTAAGTTCACTCATAATGCCTACATTTTTGTAATAATCGCTTATCAGGTTTTTAGAGTACCCTTCACGCCAGCGGACATACCATTGCACATGGTACTTATTCATTGCTTCATCGTAAGTTACTTTTCCATTTTTTAATGCACTAATAACGTCAACTGCACCAGTAGCATTATCTACACGAACAACATAAGGCACGGCCGTTTTTAGCGGTGACAGCATAGCCAAAGCAAATACTGATAGCATTGAAAGCACACCAGCGCTGATTGCAACTATCCATGCAACTCTTTTTGATTTTTCTAATGATCTTAATTTGTCAGTTTCCCATGATTTTGCTTCTGACAAATAATTTGCAAAATTATTTCTATCAACCTTGCTTGCCATATACTCCCCCTTCATTACACCGTACTATCTTGCTTGACTTATCTATAACGGTGATTTTGTTTTCTACTACATTGATGGGTTTAAATTCCCCCTTGCATTCTGGTGGCTTTGGAGGAGAGAAAGCACAGCCTGTAAATGCGCATAGCAATGCCATTACAACTATTATTTTCATAAAACTGATCATCCTAGTAAAGTTCATTTAAATCCAACCAAGCTGGCTTATTGGATACTTAATTCAAAACCAACTACATTTATTAGTGAGGTTTGTTATACAAATTTATTACATCACTATCAAATCAGGCACAAGCTTGCACGTGTTCTCATCTTCGCTGCGCATTAACTTCTGCTTGTGATTGAACCGCACCTTTCTGATTATTCTGATTACTGTAACCTGATGGTGAAATTAAACTCCGCTCGCCAGGCGCATTAATGGCATAGCCTCTCACGAGAGCAGCGGCTGTTGTAGGTACCTGTCTGATTATTGCCATAAAAATACCGAGTAACGTCATGAGTTCTACACTTTCTTTCAACGAAAGGGCCCCTGCCAACTGTGCAATTAAATAATAAGAGCTAACTGTAATAATCAATATTGGAAATAACACATAAATAGTAAGCGTCAGCAACACGACAACTACGACATAATTAACGACTTGCGCCAGCCAGCCTTCGAAATAGTGTTTTGTTTTCTCAAAAAAAATAGAAATAATAAAAAACGGTCCCAAAGCCAACAAAACCGATAAAGATACTTTGGAAACCAACAAAATCCCTGCAACTACCGCAGAAATACCGGCTCCGGCAGCACCTATGCCCAAGCCAGCTGCAAATGAGGTAGGGTCAGTCTGGCCACCTACATTGGACGCCAGAAGAGTCGAGTTCATTATTTCAACAACCGCAGACATTACAGTGGAAATGAGCAATATTGAGAGATCCGTAGTACCTGTCGGGGCGAACGGCACAAGTTGTTTAATAGCAGTAATAAGCGGGGCTGGAGTTAACCAGTCAACCAAATCTTCAGGCAAGTTCCAGAAAAAAGTAGCAATGTAATTATTATAAGAAGCAAAGTTCATGGCCAATTCGGCTACTATGGCTATTTTAAATACTCTAATAGAAACATCATTAAGCGGATCTTTTATCACTCCCCGCATCAATGCAAATCCATATAACAACATAAACAATGTCACGCATGTCTGAACAAATGGTCGAATTTGACTGACAACCGAACTTGCGTAATAAGACATGGCAGCTTGCGCTGAAACAAGCGTACCTTCCAAATTGATAAGTACTTGTAATGTATTAAAACTAGGAAAAAGATCAGTAAAAACGAAAGCCATTTTATTTCCTAAATAAAAAAACAAGTTTCATCATAAAATAACCTCGACCAGGGGACTTTGGGTCTGGTACACACTACCCTGCATGCTCATCTGCAAATTAGTTACCATATAATCCATTAAGTGTGGCATAGGCAGCAGTAGTACCAAGGGCAATTGCAGTACGTTCACTTGATTGAATTAAGTTAGCATCACGATCACCAGTTTTGATATAGGAAGCGATCTCTTTCCTGCGCTGCTCATAAGCATCACGTTGTGATTGTTGCAATATGGCAAGCGCAGAGAGCTTGCTTTGCTCGTTCGCATAAAAAGCCTGTTGAGCTTGAATTTGTGCTTGTAGATCCGCCATACGCTTTAAATCATTTTTCGCACCATTCTTTCCAATTTCAGCTTGTAATTCCTCAATTTTTTTAATCCTATTGTTTGCTTCAATATATGCCTCCGAGGCCATTGCCTGGATAACAGCAATTTCTTGTGCATTTTTCTCAGCGGCTTCATTGGCTATTTTTTGAATATCATCACCAATACCCGTCATGAACTCTTTACCAACAGAAGAGTCATCCACACGCCAAGAATCACGAATATTTTTTGAGCTGACATCTGCTGCTTTTCCTACATAACCAGTTGATGGTGCCGCAGCTTCACATTTATTGTCACTGTCACACACAATTACAGGCGTATATTTTTCTGGAAGACTGTCTGCATATCGATAGTCAATTGTGTCTTTTTTATTTATTGGGTTGAGATTAAAAGGATTAAATGACGATGCAATACCGCGAAGTCCTGTAATTTGGCTGGTCAACTTTTCTTTTGCATCATTTATAGCTTTAAGGTTATCAATCATTTGTTTCGACTGCTTCACCCACGATAACTTATTAAATTGGTTCATAAGTTTAGTTTCCGCTGCAATTATTTTAGTTGAAGCAGCTGTCAATTTATTTGAAACAGACGACAATAAAGTGTTGGCTGAAGTTAAAAGTGAAGTAGCTTCTGTAGCTACCACTGCATTAGCATTGCCACCACTAAAAAGACCTACAACTAAAACTGCCGTACTAAGTGCCCTCTTCATACTTAATCTCCTTTACGAATACGATGGAATTCAGGCAACCACTTGTCAGGATCATCCCCCAACTCGGCAACCAACCGCTCTGCTAATAATGATGTTGCTGTATTGCCAGAAAGAACTGCCAGCTCATCATCAAACCCACGCAAGTTAAGCTCTGCTACCACTGAGTTTTGTCCTTGCTTAATTAAAAATTGGCGAGATTTTTCACCCAACTCCCTGATAATTTCAAATTCACGTACTGTTAATTTAAAACCGTTAACGTAGTCGTCGTAATCTGCCCCTGGGTTAGGTAGAAAGATTTTGGTTGCTGTCTGTTCAATCAATGAGTGACTGATTTTCGACCTAAGGGCGTCTCGTGGTGACTGTGTAAACATCACCAGGAAGCCGTTTTGCTTACGAATGGTTTTGAGTTTGTTTTGCACTAGATCTTCAAAATATTCATCCAGTAACAATTTCCAAAATTCGTCCATAAAAATGATCAGACGCCGGCCGTCAATCAGCTTTTCGATGCGATGGAATAAGTACATGATAGTTGGTGTGCGTGTTTCCTCATTATCAAGAAAATCAGTCACATCAAAACCAAATATTGGTGATCCTTCAAGTGAAAAGCTATCCTCAGCATTATCAAACAACCAGCCCAACGCACCACCACGACACCATCGTGATAAGCGAGCATGTAAGCCATTAGCATCAGTAGGGTCAAAAAATTCCAGCAAAGCACTCAAGCGACGTTTTTGCCTTGCTGCACCCATGACGCCAACGATGGCCTGATTAATTTCTTTTTCTTGTGCAGGCGTAAGTGGCATTCCCTCATGCTGCACCAGCTTTTTAACTAACGCTTCTAAAAAAACTAAGTTATCTGGTGTTGGTTCTAGCTGGAATGGAGAAAAACCTGATGGCACACCATTTTTAATCGGGTAATACTTACCGCCCATAGCGCGAACACCAATAGCACCACCTAAGTCTTTATCAAACAAAATATAGGTTGCTGGATTCTCTGGCGGCTGGTTAAATTTCATTGCCATTGCCAGCATGGTCATTTCCAACACTGTTTTACCACCGCCAGATTGACCAATAACCATAGTGTTAGCTAAATCTTTGTGGTTTTTATCTATCTGCATTTCCTTACCTTCAGCACGGTGAAAGTTAAAGTAATACGGACTGCTGGATGTAGTCTTAAACATCATCACAGCATCACCCCATTGATTGTGTTTAATACGTCCAATAGGAAAATTATGAAAACTGGAAAATCCTGCAAAATTAAGACTGGTAATATCACCAATCCTGACACGATAATTAAAATTACCGGGTAACATTGCATAGAATGACCCAGCGATTCCCATCTCCTCACGTGTCCATTTAATGCCGATATCAGATAATGCTGCACCAGCTAAGTTAACATTCTCTGTTAACTGTTTTTTATTTTTCCCATAAACCAAAATACTAATATTATGAGCACCCATCACGAAGCGACTCGAAATCAGATCATCCAAGGCATCATGAATAGCATTCACCTGAGATTTAGCTAAATCTCCAGATGCAACCATACGTCCATGTTGGCGTTGCATACGACCCACAGCGACTGGCTTGGATAAAAATGTAAATGATTGCGAAATCACAAACTCGAATGGCATCGCCAGCAACTCATTCAGCAAGCCAGGTTGAGTCATTGATGGATACTCTTGAATTGCGAGAATTGATGCGTAGCGCTGCTGAATAGGGGTCTTGAGTGACATTAACCCACCCTTGCCAAAGAATGGGCGTGAAGTTGTGAGCACATCTCTAATTTCTGACCTTGGTAGCGGAAACCTAGCCCATTCCCCATTCACCAAATACCCCAAGAATTCGCACAGTTCTGAATACATGACACTGTTGTATTCATAACATCCTAAAACTTCCGGCTCGTATCTAAATAAGGCTGCAAGCACTGCACCGGTTACTTCATTGATATTTTCTATATAATCGGCTTGCTGTTCTTCTAACTCACTCTCGCTTTTTACATCAAATTTATCAAACCATTTATTCACCTTGACAGGCTGCGGCCGATAAATGATGGTTAAGTAAAGTTCATTAACCAACATACGGTCAAGAGCCATTTGTGCACGATATTTCTCGTTAAAATCGTGACAAAACCCTGGTGGAAAGTCACCATTAGGATATTGATTGTATTCGCGGCGCACTACGTGCGACCATAAAGCGATATGAGGCGATGCAATGTTGCGCATCATCCCATTAAGCTGATTGTGCCAATTGTTTACATCCTCCACATCAGCACTCTCGTGCGCAGCACCTTGTAACTTGATGATTTGCATAAAATCACCACTTACCAACTTAATTGTATTCTCGGTAACGTGACTGGAGTATGGGATAAATGAGGACGCAGCAACTTCATTTTTTAATGCGTTTGCAAAATTAAAAATCTCACCCATAACTCTCCTTTTCCCTTATTCAGCTTATGAAACTTAATATATCTGAAAGAATTTTTAATTTATTTTTTCCACTTACGTGTTGTAACCGGCGAAAAACTAGCAGCTCCCCAAAACCCCTTATTCAGACAGCGCCCTATTGTTCTTGTCCAAACTTCGATCTCTGAAAAGATACCTGGATCACGTACACTAATCGCATAAAGAACAGCGTGCATAGGTAATACAATCAATGCATAAAGTGGATTGCCAGTTAAAACATTCGCCAGCGATGCAAATACCAACTCAAGCACAAAAGCAACATAGGGTACCCCCAGGATAGTGGGTACCCGGGTCAATGCAACAAAAAGCAAATCCTGATGAATTTCATTACTTTTTTCAGTCATCACATTGGCCCTGTTTATGTTTAATTAAGCAGCTACGCCGCCCATAGTTGGTGCAATCCACTTGATAACCGTAGCTGCACCGAACACAAGAGTAATACCTACAATCACCTTAATTGCAGTATCCCAAGCAAGCTTGCCGAACATCGCCATAAATCCCAGTGCGATCACAGCCAAGGTTGCCAGCGTCTTACCTAGCGTCCCCGTCAAGGCTGTGAGGATGTTTGTTGCGGCAGTCTCTAAACTGGTAGTAGCGGATGCAATCGCAGGATCCAATGCAAATAACCATAGCGCCGTAATAAATGCGAATTTCATCAAATGTTCGTTTTGTTTTTGTAGATCAACAGCACTTATTGAACTTGAATGAAAAGGCTTAATACTTAAAACCTCGCGAGTCTTTTTAATCATACTTTTCATGCCCATACGTCTTATCTCCTAATATATTTTAAAAAAACCAATAAAACTGAAAGTTTTAGCTTTTTGGTACTTCCTACTACTTATCAAAATCAGCTGCATTATTTAAAACTTATGAAACCGATTTTTGGTAAATAACTACTATCCTCAATAGTTAGTTTTTAGTTACGCTTCTTACTCTTCTAGCGATAAACCATGATATTTTGCTCGGGTTTGTTTTCTCCATAAACGATCGGCTGCCTAATCTCATACTGCTCTATTGGTGCTGTAGTTTTTAATTTAACAATAGCCTCTTCCTTTGATTCTCGGCTAGTACGCTTTTGTGAAACACTTTTCGATATATTTACTAGTGGAATAGGTGTGATTTCAGAGTTTTGTTTCACGGCAGACGTGTTTATCTGTGCGTTATTTATTACTTTTTGCACATATCCATTAGAGACCCCTTTAGTAAAAGATCCTGTGTTGTATGCTGATATTGCTGCATGAAGTGCAGCTTGCTCATCAGGAATGCGCTTGCTGGCAGATTCGTAATTCCATTGCAAAATAGTTGCAGCTGCAGCTAAGTTTTTACAAGAGTCAAATGCATCTTCAATGTTGAGATTTGTTTTAGCTAAATTGAGAGAATTAACCTGGCCCAGACCCATATCAATATTGTAATTATTGGCGATTAGCCATTTAGCTGTTACAACAGCCTCTTCTTTGGTTGTAGGCTGACGCTCAAGTTTGGCGCCGCCGTTTACATTAATAGCCAAAGGTTTGAACTGGGACTCAGTTTTAACTATAGCGGCCATGGTTTGGGGTGCAACCCATGGTGCACATTCTGTAACTAGCGCGTTAAAATCCATGTGATGAATTAGCAAACTTTAACGTGCGAAGTTTGAATTACCGGCAACATACAAACCTTAAGGTTGCAAATGAAATTTACTTTCCACTGATACGTTGATGGTGTAGCGGAGATTTTATTTAAAACACCAAATAGGTTATTTAATAAGTAAACCCGGAATGATCGCACAGCAAAAATACCATACGAAAACGATAGCTCTGGAACTGTCTTTTCTCCCATAACACTTTCCCTTAGTTATGTATCTATCAACATTTATCATTACTACCAAATGTAACTATTGTTTTTATTTTGTAACGCCAGTGTAAAGGATTGTAATTTTAGCGTTGTAAACTATTGTAAAGACAACACAATATTTCTAAATTCAAGAAACTAAGTCGTCATACAATGCACATATACATCCATAACTAAACGTATACCGAGTTATAAAAAAAGGAACTGGCAGATAATAAATGGTTGCTGATAAACAAAAAATTGTGGTGATTAATGGTGAGTTAAATAAGCTTAAATTGCTGTGCAATTTGCTTGAAGCTGCAGGTTATCAAACTATACCTGCAAAAAATGGGCATGAAGCCTTATCAAAAATCTCTGTTGAACGACCTGCATTAATACTGAGTGAATTACGTTTATCTGACATGCATGGTTTAGGTTTATTTGATATCATTCATCTGACTGATTCAACACTTCCAATGATCATTCTCACAGCTTATGGCTCAATTCCTCAAGCTGTAGCCGCAACCCAACGCGGTATTTTTGATTTTCTTACAGAGCCCATAGAAGAATCAGTGTTGCTAAATCAAATCAAAGCAGCAATCGGTGCAAGTAGCCATTCAGATGCTGAGAAAAGTAAAGAAAATGCTTGGAGAGAAGGCATTTTCACACGCAGCCCGCAAATGGAAAATCTAATTAGCCAAGCAAGGCTAGTCGCTGCAACAGACGCCAGTGTTTTGATACAGGGAGAAAGCGGGACTGGCAAAGAGTTGCTAGCTCACGCGATCCATCAAGTTAGTCCGCGCAAGGATGGACCATTCATCGCGATTAATTGTGGCGCGATGCCAGAGGCCCTATTAGAGTCAGAGCTTTTTGGGCATTCAAAAGGTGCATTTACTGGAGCTATAAGTGACCATAAAGGCCTATTCCAAAGTGCTGAGGACGGCACGATATTACTGGATGAGATTGGCGACATGCCGCTTTTGCTACAGGTAAAACTATTGCGAGTACTACAAGAGCGTGTTGTTCGTCCAGTAGGATCTAATACCAACATTCCAATCAATGTCAGAGTGATATCGGCAACACATCGCGACCTTTTAGATGAAATGAAAGCCAAACGTTTTCGCGAAGATCTATATTACAGAATTAACGTCGTCGGTTTATCTATTCCCACTTTAGCTGAAAGACGTGAGGATGTTGCGCTGATCGCCAATAATCTGTTGCAAGCACTATGTAAACGATACAATAAAAAACTCAATGGCTTTGCACCAGAAGCAATGCAACTATTGATTGCTGCACCTTGGCCGGGCAATGTACGCCAATTGCAAAATATTGTTGAACAAACAGTTGTTCTTGCTACCACACCTATCGTGCCGGTTTCATTGGTACAAAAAGCACTACAAGATAATGTCAGTACGATTATGCCACTGGAAACTTCACGTAAAAACTTTGAACGTAACTATTTAATCAATGTTTTAAAAACAACTAGTGGAAACGTCGCTCAGGCTGCTAGCCTTTCTGAACGTCATCGCACTGAATTTTACAAGTTACTGGAACGGCATCAACTCACTCCGGCTATGTTCAAAGATAACCAAACCACCTAAATTCATGTAGCAATTTAACTACATAAATTACTATTAATTTTCAATGGGTTAGTGTTTAACTCAAAAAAATCAAACAATATTTACTACATTCAAGTTCACCAGTTTTTATCTTGAACACTAATTTATTTAATAAATATCAATAACTTATTGATTTTGTTTAATAAAAAATAAATGGCATAGCAATTGCTTATACAATTTAATTAGATATAAATTAGTACCGAAGGATAAAAATGAATAATCAATCTAATAAAAACAATCATGAATAC
>Ga0105104_10003215_pt1 | contig 11719 bp, 11 predicted proteins | sample PPLLaktember2015_3_FD_87034 | JGI IMG/M metagenome (GOLD analysis project Ga0105104, IMG submission 87034) | Freshwater sediment microbial communities from Prairie Pothole Lake near Jamestown, North Dakota, USA - PPLs Lake P7 Core (6) Depth... | ecosystem: Environmental > Aquatic > Freshwater >...
AAGTAAGCGGGACCACTCACCGAACTGCTAGGCACGTTGGGTGGTCCCGCTTACTCCGCTCCAGGCTGCTCCGCACAAGACGCTCCGCAGCCCTCCACTGCGTGCGCGGCTCCGTAATGCGACTCCAGCCCCACTTTTGTCGACGACCGCTGAAGCGGTGGCCGCCCCCGCAGGCGGAAAGCCTCGTGTGCTACTATAAAGCTTGGATGCTGGAGATTTCCTCTCTTTTGGAGCTCGTCTCTCAATGAAAAGATTACTCGTTTTTGCCACGCTTTTACTCTTTGCTTTTCTCCTGTGGCGGCCGGACCTTGTGTCTGCTCAGGACCCAAAACCACAGGACAAGAAGATCGAAGAGGAACAGCCCAAGACCCAGGGACGGACCGGGATAAGAGTCGCTGTCAATCAGATTCGAGTCGATGTGACGGTGCAGAACAGTAAAGGGGATTTGATCCAGGGACTCCGGAAGGAGAACTTCAAGATCTACGAGGACAAGGTCCTTCAGGAGATCAGCAATTTCACGTCAATCGAAGCTCCAATGACGGTCGTGCTCGTCACGGAGTACAGCAACGCGGTACCGTGGCACTTTCTTTACGATGTGCTGATGGCGGCTTACACGTTCGTGGACCAGATGCGCAAAGACGACTGGGTGGCCGTTATGGCGTACGACATGAGGCCCGAGATCCTCGTGGATTTCACCCAGAACAAGATGGAGGTCTACAACGCTCTTCGCCGCCTGAACTTCCCGGCGTTCAGCGAAAGCAACATGTACGACACCGTCTGGGATGTCCTGGACCGCGTCGACGAGTTGGACAGTAAAGTCGCTGTCGTCCTCGTCGCTTCGGGCATCGATACTTTCAGCAAGAAGAATCTCGGGGAAACGCTGAAGCGGGTCCAGAACAGCAATGCCGTGATTTATCCGGTCAGCACCGGGGGGAACTTCCGCGCGCGTTACGAGGGGGACCTTGGATCGTCAGCCCGGCTGGATCTCTACCAGGCCGACTCCACTCTGAAGACTTTCGCGAAGTCGACCGGTGGAGCTGCCTTCTTCCCTCGGTTTGAAACTGAATACCCGTCGATCTTCCAGAACATCTCGGCGTTGTTGCGCCACCAGTACTCCCTGTCCTACGTCCCCACGAACACGAAGAACGACGGCAAGTTGCGAAAGATCAAGGTCGAGGTGGAAGCGGACGTGGATGGCGACGGCAAGCCTGATAAGCTCAAGACCGCGCATCGCGAGGGGTATCTGTCGCCCAAAGGGAACGCCGACTAAGAGCGTCAGGGCTGGGAGCGCTCCCGGCCCTCAGCTGTCCAGCCGCTGGCCTAAGCTAATCGGCACGTATTCCACAACATTCAGGCCGAATCCTTCCAGCCCGACCATGCGTTTGGGATGGTTAGTCATCAAGCGGATATCCCGCAAGCCGAGGTCAGCCAGAATCTGGGCGCCAATACCGTAATCTCGAAAGCTTTCCGGCTCCGGGGTTTGTTCTCGTTCCTGGCTGCACAGTCTCAGTTCGTGATGGAGCGCCTTCTTCCAGTCCACGGCGTTGTGAGTCAAATAGACCAATACTCCGCGCTCGGCCTGCCTGATCAACTCCAGTGACCGTCGCAGTTCGCGCCCGGCCTCGCTGTGGCAACCCTGGAAGACATCGGACAGCACCGCCTCGACCTGGACCCGGACGAGCGCCGGCTGGCCGTTGTCGACTGATCCTCGGACGAAGGCCAGATGCTGATTGCGGTGAACCTGGTCCTCGTAAACCGACAGCCTGAAATCGCCATACTCGCTCTTGAAGGGAACCGTCTCCGTTCGGGTCACGAGTTTTTCGGTACCCAGTCGGAATTTGATCAGATCCACCACCGAGATAATCTTCAGAGCATGCTTTGCCGCGAACTTCCTGAGCTCCGGAAGGCGGGCCATCGTGCCGTCGTCGTTCATGATCTCGCAAATCACACCGGCAGGGCGCAGCCCCGCGATGCGTGCCAGATCGACCGCCGCTTCGGTTTGCCCGGCCCGTTCCAGGACCCCGCCCGGGCGCGCCTTCAGAGGGAAAACATGACCCGGCCGGATAAGGTCCTGCGGCCGGGCGTCGGGATCGATGGCCGCGAGGATGGTGTTGGCCCGATCGGCCGCCGAGATGCCCGTCGATACATTACGCCGCGCCTCGATGCTTACGCAAAAAGCCGTGCCGTAGATGGATTCGTTCTCGGAGACCATGAGGGGGATCTTGAGCTCTTCAAGCCGCTCGGCGCTCATGGGGAGGCAGATGAGGCCCCGGCCGTGGGTAGCCATGAAGTTCACGGCCTCCGGCGTCACCTTTTCGGCCGCCATTGTCAAATCGCCTTCATTCTCGCGGTCTTCCTCGTCGACAACGATGACGATCTTGCCGTCGCGGATATCCTGGATCGCCGATTCTATAGTGTCGGTGCTCATTTGAGATAAATAAGGCCCTATTATACCCGGAGAGCCGCCAATCCCAGCGGGACTGCATGCCTGTCAGTCTGTCAGCTGTTTGTCAGCAGTCAGCCGTCAGCTGTCAGCTGCGGGCGTTTCACTTCACCGGCGGAACCTGCTTGATCCACTTGAGGCCGGGCCAGGAGGCAGTCGCGACCGACTTGAGATACCTGCGGTAGCGGGGCGTTTTGTATTCGACCATCAGAGGGTTGCCGGCATCGTCGTTGAAAACCCAGGTGTTGTTCCGTTCGTCTTCAACCGTTATCACCGGAATCTGTGTTTGCTGCTTGTCGACGGTCAGATCAAAGGTGCCTGTGCCGACGACCTTCATCTTGAGGGGCAGGTTATTCAACTGGATTTTGGCGTGGCCGTTCTCTTTGAGCTGCTTGTACATGCTCTGGGAGAGCCAGATTGTCATGGCATCCCGCGACTCCGCATCAACGCCCGCATCAAAAAGACCCTCGAGGACAAACTTATCGCCTTCTTCAACGGCTTCCTGGTACAAGTGAATCGTTCCCTGATGATTGACCGATTCCCATTCTACGAAGATGTCCGGCTTGAAGCGCGCGACCCGTAGAATCGTCGGTGTTTCCTTGTTGGCCACCGTGCTGTGGAAGATCAAAACCGTCTTGGCCGGGACAGGCAAAGAGCCGCCGAATAAGGAACCGCCAAACAAGAAGCCGCCGAACAAGAGCAGAGTCGCCGCCCCACCGAGCACTCTCTTAACATGGGATTCGACGTACTTGCTGATAACATCGGCTTCGAGGTTGATCTGGTCCCCGGTCCTCAGCTGACCGAAATCGGTGACCTCATCCGTGTGAGGAATGATAGTCACCTCGAAGTAATCTGAACCAAGGCCCGAGATCGTCAGGCTCACTCCATTGACGCTGATACTGCCCTTCATGGTGCAGTAGTGGAGTACGCTTGCGGGCGCTTTGAATCGAAAAACCCTGGAATCTCCCTCCGGGCAAATGGAAACAACTTCACCAGTTCCGTCAACGTGTCCCTGGACCAGATGTCCTCCCAGGAAATCGGTCAAGCGAGCCGCAGGCTCCAAGTTCACGCGATCTCCGGGTTTCTTCCGGCCGAGATTCGTAAGCCTGAGGGTCTCAGGCACGGCAAAAACTGTGAAGGAGTCGTCGCCTTTTTCGGTGACCGTCAGACAGACCCCATCCACACTAATGCTATGGCCGATTCCCAGGTCGTCAAAAACCTCCCGGCACCGGATTCGAAAAGTCGCTCCGGCCTCGGTTTGGTCTTTTCTTACGACCTCCCCCGTTTCCCTCACGATCCCCGTGAACATTACTTGTCCTTTCTCCCTTTAAGCAGGCGAACTTCCTCGTCGGTCAGTTCCCGGTATGCGCCAGGCGGAAGTTTTCCGAGCTTGAGTTTTCCGATCGCCACCCTTCGCAGTTTCATAACCGGATGGCCGATTCGCTCAAACATACGTCTCAGCTGCCGGTTCTTTCCTTCGGTCAGCTCCACTTCGTACCAGGCGTTGTTTCCCGGCTTCAACACCCTGACCTTCGACGCCCGCATTCGAACTCCGTCGATGGTCAGACCTTTGCGAACGCGTTCGAGCTGCGCTTCCTCCGGCTGGTCTTTGACTTTCACCTGGTAGACCTTCGCCAGCTTTCCACCCTCGGTAATGCTCCGTGCCAGTTCTCCGTCGTTGGTCAGGACGATGAGTCCTTCGCTGTTGTAGTCCAGACGACCGGCCGGATAAAGCCTGGCCGAGGACTTTACGAGGTCAGTCACCACCTGCCGACCTTCCGTGTCTTTGACGGAGCTGAGTACTCCCCGCGGTTTGTTGAGCATGTAGTATTCGAAGCGCTCGGCATGGATCAGCTTGCCGTTGACCTTGATATGATCGCGCTCGGGATCCGCCTGAGTCCCCAGCGTACGGACCGTCTCGCCGTTGACCGTCACAGCCCCTTCCTGGATCAGCGTCTCTGCCTTTCGCCGGGACGCTATTCCGGCCCTGGCTATGATCTTCTGGAGTCGCTCCCTCATTCAGAACAGTATAACCCTCCCTGGGAGCGCAGGCATCTTGCGGAGCTGGAGTAGCGTTACAGAGCCGCGCACGCAGTGGAGGGCTGCGAAGCGTTGTTTGCGCAGCAGTCTGGAGCGGAGTAAGCGGGACCACCCAACGAGCCCTGAAACCTCGTTGGGTGGTCCCGCTTACTCCGCTCCAGACTGCTGCGCAAACAACGCTTCGCAGTCCTCCACTCCGTGCGCGGCTCTGTAACGCTACTCCAGCTCCGCCAGATGCCTGCGCTCCCAGCCGTCAATTCTTGGTCAAATCCTGCCCCAGGATCTCTTCCAGCTCGGTTAGAGTGGGCAATTCAGATAAATCGTTCAGCCCGAAGTGGACGAGGAATTCCTTGGTCGTCGCGTACATGATCGGCCGTCCGACGACTTTCTTCCGGCCTCTCGTCTGGATCAGCTTCTTTTCAAGGAGCGTCCGTATGGTCGTGGTGCCCTTGATGCCTCGAATCTCCATGATCTCGGGCAAGGTGATGGGCTGCTTGTAGGCAATTACCGAGAGCGTCTCGAGAGCGGCGAGCGAGAGCTTGGCCGAGGGTCGGGTCCGAAGATAGCAGCGGACAATCTCATGGTGTTCAGGACGCGTGGTTATCCGATACCCACCGGCCACCAACCGGATGTCCACCGCCTCCTGGGTCGCGTTGAAATCTTCGATCAGCTGATTGACCCGTTCCTTGATAGTGGCGGGTTCAATCGTCTGGAAAACGAGCTCGAGCTGCTCCAGGGTGACGGGTTCGGAGGCGGCAAACAGGATGGCGAGAAGCTGCGAAGTCAGTTCGTCTTTGAGCATGCCCGGATCCGTATGTCTTCGAACATTCCCTTCTGAAACAACCTGATCTCGTGACGCTTGACGAGCTCGAGAAGAGCCAGGATGGTCACGACGAGGTGAACTTTGGAGAGCTTCTGTTCGAAGAACATGGAAAAACAGAAGTCTTTCCGCACCATAAGAAGCCGCCGGATCTCCTGAAGTTTGCCCTCCAGCGTGACGTTTTCCCGACGGACCTCCATCACAATCTGGTCTTTGTAGCGCTCCACGATCACATGAAATGCTTTGACCAGATCGAAAACGTTTGCAGAGACCATCTCCTGTTCGTCTTCGGCAAACTCGTTTTCGCCCCGACCCCAAACAGACAGCTCGACGGTCTCCCGCTCATAGAGCAGCTGAGCCGCATTTTTAAAGCGCTCGTGCTCGAGCAACTGTTGCACCAGGTCCTTGCGCGGATCCTCGATCTCCTCACCGCTTTCCGCAGGCTCGGCCGGCAACAGCGTGCGCGATTTGATGTAAATCAGCGTGGCCGCCATGAGCAGAAACTCGCCCGCAAGATTAATGCTCAGATCGCGCATCATCTGGAGATACTGGAGGTACTGGTCCGTGATCCGGGCAATCGGGATATCGTAGATATCGATCTCTTGCGTCCGGATCAGGTGAAGAAGGAGGTCCAGCGGACCTTCGAAAATCTCGAGCCGGACCTTGTAGTCTTCCGTCTGCGCCACTAGGTGTACTTTATCCTCATGGCCTGACGCACCTCGTCCATGGTCTGTTCGGCCAGGATTTGGGCTTTCCGGCTTCCTTCGAAGAGCGTTTCCTTCAGGCCTTTGATGTTCTTCTCCAGCTGGACACGCTTCTCATGTAGCGGCTCAATGACCGGGATCAGGGACTCGAGCAGCCGTTTCTTGCAATCGATGCAGCCGATCCCCGCTGTCCGGCATCCTTCGGCGGCCCACTCCTGCCCGCTCGCATCCGTAAAAACCTTGTGAAGGTCGAAAACCGGGCACAGCTCCGGGTTGCCGGGGTCCGTACGCCGCATGCGCGCCGGGTCCGTTACCATCGTGAGGATCTTCTGGCGCACGCTCTTAGGGTCTTCGGACAGCTGAATCTCGTTTCCGTAGCTCTTGCTCATCTTTCTCCCGTCCGTACCCGGCAGCTTGGAAGACTTGGTGAGCCGAGCCTGAGGCTCGGGGAAGACCGGCCCATAGAAGCTGTTGAACCGGCGTGCTACTTCGCGGCATAACTCAACGTGTGAGACCTGATCCTCGCCGACCGGAACGGTGTCCGCCTTATAGATGAGGATGTCCGCGGCTTGAAGCAGCGGGTAGCCAAGAAATCCGTACGTCGACAGGTCTTTTTCTTTCAGTTGCTGCTGCTGTTCCTTGTAGGTGGGAACGCGCTCCAGCCAAGGGACAGGAATAATCATCGAAAACAGCAAGTGCAGCTCGGCGTGCTGGGGCACCAGTGACTGGATCATCACGATCGATCGTTCCGGATCCAGTCCGGCCGCAAACCAGTCGATCGCGATTTCCATCACGTTGCGATTGACCTTCTCAACATCCGCATACTCGGAAGTGAGCGCGTGCCAATCGACGATTCCAAACACGCAATCGTGCGTGTCCTGCATCCGGACCCAGTTATCCAAGGCGCCTACCAGGTGGCCAAGATGCAGCCGTCCGGTGGGACGCATGCCGCTGAAGACTCGATTTTTCATAGAGATGTATTGTCAGGAAGCGAGGATGTTAACGAGATTAAGAACCGGAATAAGGAGAATGTCGATGAGCCCTGAAAAGAAGAGCACGAGAAGGAGCATGAAGCTGTAAGGCCGGATCGCGTCAAAAAAAGAGCCAAGCTGGTTCGGAAGAACACCAGCCAGAACCCAGCTTCCATCCAGTGGAGGCACAGGGATCAGGTTAAACACCGCAAGGATTGTGTTAAGGAACAAACCCGTCACGCACAGCAGATACAGGGGAGAAGCGACCGTATGACCTGCCTCGAGCTCGCCCGGGAAAAAGCCGATCAAGAGTCTGAGTCCGAGCAGGAAGGCTACCGCCGCCAGGATATTGCTGACCGGCCCGGCAGCCGCCACAAGCACATGGTCCCACCTTGGGTTCTTCAGGTTCGCGGTATTCACCGGCACCGGTTTAGCCCAGCCGAAGAAAATCCCTAATGGGCTTAGCAGGCCGAGCAGCGGGAAAAGAACCGTGCCGATCCAATCTATATGAGGCAGCGGATTGAGCGTCACGCGGCCCAGATGCCGGCCCGTCGGGTCCCCGCGCCTGTCAGCCATCCAAGCATGAGCCGATTCGTGGAGGCTCAACGAGAAGAGCAGGACGACCATGCCGATGATCACTTCGGACCAGTCAATGTTGGCCAATGACGCCAGACCCATCGAGACATCATAGCATGGGTGGGAACGAAGCAGGGCCGGGAGTCGCGTTACAGAGCCGCGCACGGAGTGGAGGGCTGCGGAGCGCTTTACGGCGGAGCAGCATGGAGCGGAGTAAGCGGGACCACCCAGCGAACCGCAGAGCGCGTTGGGTGGTCCCGCTTACTTCGCTCCAGTCTGCTCCGCAAAATACGCTGCGCAGCCTTCCGCTCCGTGCGCGGCTCTGTGTTGCAACTCGGCGCGGCTGCACTCGGCGCGGCTGCACGCGCGAACCGACGCGCCCAGTGCTATAATACGCATTCAATGAGCGGCTTATTGTTCAATTTGGCAACATTCGCGTATGCCGTCGGCCTCGCTTCGAGCGCGATCTACTTTGTCTACCGGAAGAAGCCTTTCTTTGACGCCGCACTGGTTGCGATATCCATTGGCTTTGGTATTCATACCGCTTTCCTTATACAGCGGGGTATCGCCACGGGAAGATGTCCGCTCATTGACCTCAGGGACTCCCTGGCCTTTTTCGCCTGGGCGGTTTCGCTTTGTTTCTTTATCTCCTATGTTCGCTACCGGGTGCAGGCGTTGGGACTTTTCCTGATCCCGCTGGTCGCGCTGCTCATGCTCGGCACGTTCTTTGTCCGCTCCTCACCGATCCCCGAGGTGCTCCGCAGCTCCTGGATGTACTTCCACGTCCTCTGCCTGGCCCTGGCTTACGGCATGTTCTTTGTGACTTTCGTAGCGGGCCTGCTATATCTGTTCCAGGAACGCGAACTCAAGAGTAAGAAACCAAGGACTTTCTACTATCGCCTCCCCTCGCTCGACTTGCTGGATGACCTGTTCTACAAATTCCTGATATCGGGCTTCGGCTTCATGACGCTGGGTCTGATGGCAGGCATCATCTGGGCCGAGCAGAAGTGGACCAACTGGCATACCGACGCCAAGGTAATTGCGGCTCTGGTGACCTGGTGCATTTACCTGGCGCTTATTTATCTGCGCACCTCCGCTGGATGGCGTGGGAAACGGGCCGCAGTCATAAATGTGGCCGGTTTCCTCTCGGTGATTTTTACGCTCGTCAGTGCCAGCTTCCTGGGAGGCCTGCATAAATTCTAAGCTGTTATAAGGAATGAAGCTGGTACTCGTTGGCGTGAATCACAGGACGGCACCTGTCGAAGTGAGGGAGCGCCTTGCTTTCCCTGAAGACCGTCTACCGGAAGCCCTGTCCGCCCTGAAGCAGGATTTCGGCTGTGAGGAAGCCCTCATACTGTCTACCTGCAATCGCGTCGAGCTGCTCGCTCACCCACGGGACGGCTGTCTTCGGACCGACAGGCTGATCGACTTTCTTTACGATTTTCATCACCTGCAGCCTCCCTGCCTGCAGCCTTACCTGTACACCCTCTCGGAGCGTGATACCGTCCGCCACGTTTTCAGGGTCGCCAGCAGCCTGGATTCGATGGTCATTGGCGAACCTCAGATCCTGGGACAAATGAAACGCGCCTACACGCTAGCCAGCACCGCAGGCAGTTCGGGACTGCTCCTCAATAGTCTGATGCATCGGGCTTTCCACGTCGCGAAGAGGGTCAGAACGGAAACCAGGATCAGCAACTCAGCCGTCTCGGTCAGCTATGTGGCGGTCGAGCTGGCACGCAAAATCCTGGGCGAGTTGTCCGACCGGACAATTCTGATCGTCGGGGCCGGAAAGATGAGTGAGCTGGCGGCCAGGCACTTGCTCAAATCCGGTATTTCGAAGACGTTCGTGACCAACCGCACCCCCGCCAAGGCCGAGGAGATGGCGGAACGCTTTGATGGGGTTGCGCTGCCGTTCGAAGGCTTGCTCTCTCATCTCGCGCTCCCGGATATCGCCATCGTTTCGACCGCCGCCGAAGGCTACGTGCTCCGGAAACCGGACATGCAACGAGTGGTTCGCGAGCGCCGACATCGGCCGCTGTTCCTGATAGACATCTCGGTGCCCCGGAATATCGACCCCGCCATCAACGACATTGAGGAGGTCTTCCTGTATGACATCGACGACATGCAGTCGGTCATCCAGGCAAATCTCGAGGAACGCCGGAAAGAAGCCGAACCGGCCGAGGCGATCATTGCCGAAGAGGTGGACGCTTACGTGCGTCGCGCGGCCACGAGACAAGCCGGAAGCCTGATTAGCGCACTTCGCGATCGCTTGGAGTCCATCTGCCTCTCGGAGCTTGAAAAGAACCGGACGGCGCTCACCCCTGACGAGTACGCCCGGGCCGAAAGAATGCTGCGGACCACTGCCCACCGGCTGGCCCATCCCTTCATACAGCAGCTGAAAAACCCGGATGGCAACCTGAACCGCTATCAGCACGAAGTTGACCTGATCAAGAGAGTGTTTCAACTCGAAGAGGAGGAATGAAACCGCTCATCATCGGTTCGCGAGGAAGTCGACTGGCGCAGTGGCAGTCCAACTTCATCAAGGAAGAAATTCAGAAAGCAAACCCCGGAGTGCCGGTCGAGATAGCCGTCATCAAAACCACCGGTGACAAAATCAGCGAGACGGCGCTCGGGGGTTTCTCAGGCACCGGCAAGGGGATCTTCGTCAAGGAGATCGAAGAAGCGCTTTTGCGGGGGGAGGTGGATCTGGCCGTCCACAGTCTTAAAGACGTCCCCACCGATCTCGCACCCGAGTTCACTCTCGCCGCCATACCCGCCCGGGCGGACGTCCGGGATGCGCTGGTTGCCGCTCCGGGTATAAAGAGTTGGGAGGAATTGCCCGTCGGAGCCGCCCTGGGGACCAGTTCGCTCAGGAGGACCGTTCAGCTGAGGTCACTGCGCAAGGATTTCACGGTCCACGTCTTGCGCGGAAACGTCGACACTCGAATCCGGAAGCGCGAGGAACTGGGCCTTGACGGCGTGATCTTGGCCGCCGCAGGTCTCAAACGCCTGGGACTCGAGCAGCACGTCTCCTGCTTTTTCTCCGCTGACCTGCTAGTTCCGGCGGTGGGTCAGGGGGCGCTGGCAATTGAAACCCGGGCGAACGACCAGCAAGTACTTGAGGCCGTCGCTCCCTTGGAGGACTCCCAGACCCGGGCCTGCACCAACGCCGAGCGCGTCTTCCTGGCACGAATGGGTGGAGGCTGCCAGGTACCGATGGGGGCGCATGCCCAGATCACCAGCGGAAGAGCCCGTTTCACGGCGATCGTCGCAAGCCCGACGCGAGGAGAGATTCTCCGCTACACTTCCGAAGGAGATCCGACGCGATTTCTCCCGCTGGCGGAGGAGACGGCCGACTACCTCCTCTCCCATGGCGCCGATCGTATTCTCAAGGAACTGGGCTTGTGACCTCCGAAGCGAAGCCGCTGGCAGGGCGCACCATACTCATCACTCGTACCAAATCGCAGTCAACTGCTTTTCGGGAGCAGTTGGATAGGGCCGGCGCCCGAGTCCTCGAAGTCCCAGCTATCGAAATCCGGCCGCGGATGAGCCCCGAGCTCGATCAGGCCGTCCTGCAACTGGAGACCTATGACTGGCTTTTTTTCACGAGCGCCAATGCGGCTACGATATTCGCCGATCAAGCCGCCCGCCTTCGTCCCGGATTCAGGCCAGAAAGCCTTGAAAGTCCGCACATCTGTGCAATAGGTCCGGCGACGTCCGAGAAGATTCAGGCATACGGATACCGCGTGGCGCTTGTCCCGGCCGTCTATCAGGCGGAAGGTGTGATCGAGGAGTTCGTCCGGTTCCTGAAGGGCAAATTGGAGGGCGTTAGAATCCTGCTTCCTCGCGCAGCACGAGCGCGCGAGATTCTGCCGGAGGAGCTTAGACGACGGGGTGCGGTCGTCGATTTGATTCCCGTTTATGACACGGTCTTGCCGGGGGGAATGGCAGAGAGCCTGCAGGACCTGCTCCGCCACGCTGACATAGATCTGATCACCTTCACGAGCTCGTCAACCGTTCACAATTTCGTTCAGGCGGCGGGACCCGACGCTGATCTTTCCCGTTTCCAATTCGCTGCAATAGGGCCCATCACGGCAGCGACCGCCAAAGAATACGGCCTTCCCATTGCCGTCCTTCCGCACAACTGGACGGTCCCCGACCTGGC
>Ga0105104_10003216_pt1 | contig 11716 bp, 14 predicted proteins | sample PPLLaktember2015_3_FD_87034 | JGI IMG/M metagenome (GOLD analysis project Ga0105104, IMG submission 87034) | Freshwater sediment microbial communities from Prairie Pothole Lake near Jamestown, North Dakota, USA - PPLs Lake P7 Core (6) Depth... | ecosystem: Environmental > Aquatic > Freshwater >...
CGGCCGCAGTCAAGGTGGTCAAGGCGGCCGCAGTCGAGGTCCGGGTCAGCGGGTCCTCGGGCCCTATAGTCGGCGAGCTCAGGGCGGCCGCAGTCAAGGTGGTCAAGGCGGCCGCAGTCGAGGTCCGGGTCAGCGGGTCTTCGGGCCCTATAGTCGGCGAGCGCAGGGCGGCCGCAGTCAAGGTGGTCAAGGCGGCCGCAGTCGAGGTCCGGGTCAGCGGGTCCTCGGGCCCTAAAGTCGGCGAGCTCAGGGCGGCCGCGGTCAGCGAGGCGGCTTCCGGTAGGCCAGAACCGTCCGACCGGCGCCGGTCAGCGGCAGCCGGTAGCGCTCGAGGCTCGGGTGGGTCCAGCCGGGCAGGGGCGCTGCCGCGGCATCACTTCCTGCCATCACGACGAGAGTGCCGCCCGGCCTGACGTACGGGGCGGCGAGGGCGGCCCAGCGTCCGGGGTCTGCCAGTGCTCGCGACACCGCCGCGTCGAAGACGCCGAGGCCCTCCTTCGCCGGATTCCCTCGAAGAGTCAGGTGGATGGCCCGGACACGGGGCGCGATCCCAAGGTGGGCGATGGCGTGCTTCAGGAAGCCCACCTTCTTCGCCACGGCGTCGACGAGGGTGACGGAGAGGTCGTCGCGGGCGATGGCCAGCGGCAGCCCGGGGAAGCCAGCGCCCGTTCCAGCATCGAGGAGCGTCAGCGGACCGGACTCGAGGGCTCGGAGGACGGTCAGGGAGTCGAGAATGTGCTTGTCCGCCATCTCGATCGGATCGAGGATGGCGGTCAGGTTGATGCGGGAGCTCCACCGAGCGAGCTCAGCCGCGAGCCAAGACAACGCGTCAGCCTGGCCTTGGGTGAGAGGCAGCCCGAGCGCGTGGCTCCCCTCCAGCAGCATTCCAGAAATCGCTGGTTTCTCCACAGGCACGGCGAAAGCTACAGCTCGGAACCCTCTGGAACCACTCAGGGAAGCCGCTGGCACGGTGTTTTCCCCAGGTCTCCCACAGAGGGGCCCGTGGCGACCTCAGACGGACGCTGCAGGTCGCGGCAAAGGAGTCGTGCGGTCGCCTTGTTGTTTGCTCGCGACTGGGGGCATCGCGGGCCACCCCCCGAAGCGCGAACTCCTCTGCCACGACTCGCTACGAAATACCAGAGGTGTTGTTCTCCGGAGGACAGTCGGGCCTGCCTTCGAGCGAAATCGCAGGGTTCCCCCGGGCTCGCGGGGGGCGTGCCCGAGCACCTCACGGAGATCGGGCGGCATCAGGCGAGATCGGTGCCGAAGCAACGAGTGTCCGCCGCGAGGTGTCCGCAACGAGGTGTCTGGTACCTGGAACGCACCCGGAAGAGGGAACGGGGCCGCTCGAACGCGTACCTCGGAGGGGGCGCGGCGCGTCGGACTCGGACAAGGGCCGGCACTGACCGTGGCACCAGGTCTCGGCCCCTCCCTTGTTCGGCGCCCTCGTGAGGCGGGGAGTTCTCGGTGGTCGCCTCGGTTCGACCGCCGCTCACGATGCTCAGGCCCCGACGGAGCCTTGAACGGCGAGCTCCCGGACCGAGGGGTCTCGCGGAACGAGGTGTCCGTAACGAGGTGTCCGTAACGAGGTGTCTGGCACCTCGGGTGGGCATCTTGGTGCACCGGGGGGGACCGTCGCCGACGTTCCACGTGGAACGCCCGCCAGGGTCTCCGCGCCCGTAACGAGGTGTCTGGCACCTCGAGGTGGGCACCACCGGTGGGACATCGGAAGCACCTCTGCCGCAGCTGCAAGCGTTCCACGTGGAACGCCTAGGAACCTCTGCGAAGCAGGCATCCGGACGGGCCGGAAGTTGCCCTGTCATCCCACCGTGCTAGGCCCCGGATCCAGCAGCACTGAACCCGGAGGGGTTGCGGTGGGCCGCGTCATCTGCATCTCGAACCAGAAGGGCGGGGTCGGGAAGACCACCACCGCCATCAACCTTGCCGCCAGCCTGGCCTCGGCGGAGCGGAAGGTGCTTCTCGTCGACATGGACCCCCAGGGGAACGCGGGGAGCGGGCTCGGGCTCAAGCGCGACGCCCTGAACGGCACCGTGTACCACGCACTCCTGGGCGAGCGGGCCATGGCCGACCTCGTTCACCCGACCGAGCTCCGGTTCCTTCAGGTCGTCCCGTCCACCCCTGACCTCACCGGCGCGGAGATCGAGCTGGTGAACCAGCCGCGGCGGGAGTTTCGGCTTCGGGACGCCCTCCGGCCCGTGGTCCCGGACTACGACTACCTCATTGTCGATTGCCCCCCGTCGCTGGGCCTTCTGACCCTGAACGCGCTGACCGCGGCGGATTCCGTCCTGATTCCGCTCCAGTGCGAGTACTATGCGCTCGAAGGCCTCTCGCAGCTGATGCAGACCGTCGAGCTCGTGCGGCGAGGGCTCAACCCGACCCTGGCGACCGAGGGAATTCTCCTGACCATGTTCGATGGGCGGGCCAACATCGCCCACCAGGTGGCGAACGATGTTCGCGGGTACTTCAAGGACCTGGTGTTCGAGTCCGTCGTGCCTCGGAACGTGCGCCTGAGCGAGTCCCCGAGCTTCGGCAAGCCCATCCTCCTGTACGACATCAAGTCGAAGGGTTGCGAGAGCTACCTCGCGCTCGGACATGAGATTCTCCGGCGAGACCAGGGCCCGACGGATCGGCGGGCTGCCTGATGACCGTTCCTGCCATGCCGCCCGGACCTTCCGATCGCACTCCGAAGCGGGCGCTCGGACGAGGCCTTTCCGCACTGATTCCGCAGGCCTCGGTGCCCGTTCAGGGAGAGCTCCCGCCCGCCACTGGAATCGTCCGGCTCCCGGTCGAGCACATCCTCCGGGACCCCGCTCAGCCTCGGAAGTCCTTCGACGAGGTCAAGCTCCGCGAGCTCGCTGAGTCAATTCGGACCCAGGGTGTCATCCAGCCGATCCTGGTTCGCCGGGATGGGTCCGACTACCGGCTCATTGCCGGAGAGAGGCGCTGGAGAGCAGCCCAGCTCGCGGGACTGCACGAGGTCCCGGCGGTGGTCCGGGACGTCACCGCCGCCGAGGCGTTCGAGCTTGCCCTGGTCGAGAACCTCCAGCGCACGGACCTCAACCCGCTGGAGGAGGCCGAGGGCTACCGCCGTCTCATCCAGGAGTTCGGACTCACGCAGGACCAGGTCGGCGAGCGCGTCGGCCGCGACCGAACCAGCATCGCGAACGCGCTCCGGCTCCTCCAGCTCCCCGACGGAGTGAAGGAGCTTCTCGCCTCCGGTGCTCTGGGAATGGGGCACGCAAGGGCGTTGCTCGGGATGGGCTCCGGGCCGGAGCTCGTCGCCACTGCCGAGCGCATCGTGCGCGACAAGCTCTCGGTCCGAGAGACCGAGCGCCTCGTGCGCACCTCGCGTACTTCCGCGGCGGCTCCGTCACGGAGGCCGGCCGGCAGCACCGCGGCACGGGCGGTGGTGGAGGACCTTCAGCGCCGCCTGGGGACGAAGGTGCGACTCGAGGATCGAGGCGGGAAGGGGACGCTGGAGATCGACTTCTTCTCGTACGAGGACCTGGAGCGTATTCTCGCGCTGCTGCGGCGGTGAGCCGCGGCGCTCATGGAGCCCGCCGCTCGTCGCTCGAGCGTCTTTCCGGGCTTCCCCTCCAGGAAACGGAACGAGGAACTCGATGATGGCGGTGCTGAAACGCGAGGAGGAGAACGTGGTCGTTCGCGGTGGTGACGTGCACACGCTGCTCGGCAAGGGGAGTGAGTTCGAGGGAAAGCTCACCTTCGAGGGGCAGGTGCGAATCGACGGGAAGTTCTCCGGGCAGATCTTCACCAAGGACACGCTGGTCATCGGCGAAGGCGCACGAGTGAACGCCGAGATCAACGCCGGCACGGTCATCGTCAACGGCGTCGTCGAAGGGAACGTCCGCGCCACGCAGCTGATCGAGCTCCACACTCCCGGCCGGGTGAAGGGCAACCTCGAGACGCCGTCGTTGAGCATCGACAAGGGCGTGATGTTCGAGGGCTCGTGCAAGATGGAGAGCACCAAGGGCGGGAGCCCGACCCCCACGCCGCTCGCCGCGGCCACGCCTCCCGATCTGATCAAGCGGTAAAGCGGTGGGAGGACGCCGCGGGGCGCTGGTCTGCTGCGCCGTCGCCGCCGGGCTGCTCGGCGGTTGCAAGCGTCCGCATCCGGTGACGGCTCCATCCGAGGATGGCGGCGTCCTCGTGATCCGTCCCTCCGGGCTGCTTCAAGTCCCATCGGGCTGGCTCGTGGTGACCGGTGGTGACGGGACGCTGCGCGTCTCCGATGCTCCGGGGCACCCCGTGCTGCGGGCCGAGCTCCGCAGCGGCGTGGGCCTGCCCACGCCGGAGACCTTGCGCACCGGATTCACCGAGGGCCTTCGCCGCTGGAAGGTGCGAAAGAGCGAGGCGGTGGAGGAACCTGGGTACGTGAGTGTCCGACTTCGGGTGGCCGAACCCGGCGACGCCGGGACCGAGCAGGAGGTCTTCCTCTCCGCGACGGCGCTCGGAGCGGACACGCTCTTGTGCGCGTCCCTCCGGGGAGCCACCGACGCTGCCCTGGACGTCATCGAGCGGGCATGCCGCAGTGCCGGCGAGCGCCCCGACGGCGGCTAGCGACTGGGCGGCCGCCCTAGCCGCCGTGCTCGGTTCCGCACACGGCGAGCGTGAGCGCGAAATCCCCGGCCCGGTCTGTCCAGCGCGCCTCGGTGCGCATTCCGGCGGCCTCGAGCTCCCGGTCGATCTGCGACGGGGTGAACTTGGCGCTGATCTCGGTCCGCATGAGCTCGCCCTCACCGAACTCGACCCGGAGGTCGAGATCGCGAACGACGATCGTCTGGCGCACGGTGGACCGGAGCAGCATCTCGATCCACCCCTGACGCGGGTCGTACCGCGCGACATGCTCGAACTGGTCGAGGTCGAAGTCGGCGTTCAGCTCCGTGTTCAGGACCGAGAGCACGTTCTTGTTGAACTCGGCGGTCACGCCCTGCGCGTCGTTGTAAGCAGCCTCGAGCCGCGGAATGTCCTTCACCAGGTCCGTGCCCAGCAGAAACGCGTCGGCAGGACCGAGCTGGCCGGCGATGTCCTCGAGGAAGCGTGCCCGCGGCCGGGGCGAAAGGTTCCCGATGGTTCCCCCGAGGAAGGCGATCAACCGCCTGCCTCCGCGGGGCAGCAGCGGGACGTGACGCTCGAAGTCGCCCACCACCGCATGCACCGAGAGCGAGTGGAACTCCGAGGCGATTCGCAGCGCCGAGCCGCGCAGCGTGACCGCGTCGACGTCGAAGGGCACGAAGCGACGAAGCGTGCCCGCCGCCGAGAGCGCCCGGAGCAGCAGCCGCGTCTTGTCCGAGGTGCCGCTGCCGAGCTCCACCAGCGTGTCGGCATCGGAGCGCCGGGCGATCTCCACCGCGCGTGCCTCGAGGATCTCCCGCTCGCGGCGCGTGGGGTAGTACTCGGGGAGCCGGGTGATCTGTTCGAACAGCCGCGATCCGTGCGCGTCGTAGAAGTACTTCGGTGGAAGCTCGCGCGGGCGGCGACCGAGGCCATGTCTGACGTCCAGCTCGAGCGCCCGGCGCAGGTCGCGGGGCCCGAGCAGAACGTCCCAGCTCACCCGCGGATGCGGGCGCCAGTCGAGTGCCTGTGGGTCGACGTGCATGTCGGCTCGAGCTCCGTGGTCCGCTCAGGCGTCCCGAGCGCACCGAAGGCCGGCGAAGATCTGTCGCCGGATGGGGTAATCCCAGTTCCGGAAGGTGTTCCTGATCGCGTCCGATGCGACGGCCCAGGAACCGCCGCGGAGTACCTTGTAGTCACTGCCAAAGAAGACGGCCGAATACTCCGGGTACGGAAACGCGCGAAACCCCGGATACGGCTGGAAATCCGAGGCCGTCCACTCCCAGACGTCGCCGATCATCTGCTCGACACCGAACGCACTGGCCCCTGCCGGGAACGCGCCGCCGCGAGCGGGATGTCCGCCCTGCGGCCAGAGGTTTGCGCGCGACAGATCGGGAGGCGCATCTCCCCAGGGGAAGCGCCGGATCCTCCCCTCGGGAGTCGCGGCCGCCGCCTTCTCCCACTCGGCCTCGGTCGGAAGTCGCCGCCCCGCCCACCGCGCGTACGCGTCGGCCTCGTACCAGCCGACGTGACACACCGGCTCGTCCAGCCGCAGCGGCTCCCACGTTCCGAACCGGCGTCGTTCCCAGCCAGCGCGCGTGCGCCGCCAGAACAGCGGATGCTCGAGCCGCTCCGCCTCGCGAAACGCCCAGCCCGCGTCGGCCCAGTGGGCTCGATTCGCGTAACCGCCGTCTTCCATGAAGGCGAGGAACTGCCCGTTGGTGACCGGGAAGCGGTCGATGAAGAAGGCGGGAACGTGAACCCGATGCCGTGGACGCTCGTTGTCGTAGGCCCATGCCTCTTCGTTGCCCATCTCGAAGGGCCCGCCCGGGACGTGGACCTCCCGCACGAGGACGGAACGCTCGGGCAGCGGGACCTCCGAAGGGAGCGGGTCGAGCACGGTGGAGGTGACCAGCTGCAGAGTGGCCACCAGCGTCTCGACGTGCTGCTGCTCGTGCTGGGCCACCATGCCGTAGACGAAGCCACCGTCCAACAGCGCGCCGGTGCGTGCCAGGTCCTCGTCGTTCACCGCCTCGAGTCGGCGCAGCGCCCGCGTGCGGACCTGCTCCGCGTAGGCGAAGGCCTCCTCCACTCCCAGCAGCGGGAGCTCGCCGCGGATCCCTCTGGGGGTCCGGAAGGCGTCGTAGAGTCGGTCGGTCTCTGGGCCGCTGAGCCCTGGCTCGCCGAGCGCCCGGACGAGCCACTGCTCCTCGTAATTGGCGACGTGGGCGACGTCCCAGACCGCCGGGGACATGAGCGGGGAGTGCTGCGCCACCAGGACCGCAGGCGGAAGGGGCCGGAGGAGGTCCAGCAGCCGGGCGCGCGAGGTCGCCAGCGCCTCCAGCGCGCGGTCCTTCCAGGCGAGGGTCCCCCCGAACTCGCGCGCGTCCATGGACCGTGTCATTCCTCGGCAGGCAGCCCGGCGCAACCCCCGGGCGTACCCTGATCACATGGCCAACATCCGAACCCCGGATCCGGGGCTGAAGCTCGATCTCGCGGGGAAGACCACGTACGGCGACTACCTCAGGCTCGACCGGCTCCTCTCCGCGCAGGAGCCCAGGAGCCGCCCCGAGCACCACGACGAGCTACTGTTCATCATCCAGCACCAGACGTCCGAGCTGTGGATGAAGCTCCTCATCCATGAGCTCACCGCGGCCCGCGCCCTGGTGCGCGAGGACCGGCTCGAGCCGGCGTTCAAGATCCTCGCCCGAGCCGGTCAGATCCAGCGGATGCTCTTCGAGCAGTGGAGCGTGCTGGAGACGCTCACTCCCTCGGAATACCTCGAGTTTCGGTCGGTCCTGGGTCCAGCGAGCGGTTTCCAGTCGGCACAATACCGGGCGCTCGAGTTCCTGCTGGGGAACAAGGACGCGAGCGCGCTGCTGGTTCACCGGCAGAGCCCCGAGGTGCATGCCTGGCTGGAGCGCTACCTCCACGAGCCGAGCCTGTACGACGAGTTCCTTCGCCACCTGGCTCGCCGGGGGCTGCCGGTCCCCCCGGAGCGGCTGGATCGAGACTTTTCGGGGCCTTACGAGCCTCACCCCGGGGTGGTGGCGGTCTTCCGGACCGTCTACGCGGACCCCGAGCGGTGGTGGGACGGCTACGAGATGGCCGAGAAGCTGGTGGACGTGGAGGAGCGATTCCAGCTCTGGCGATTTCGACACATGATGACGGTGCACCGCATCATCGGGTTCAAGCCCGGAACGGGGGGGAGCTCGGGAGTGCCCTTCCTGAAACGGGCGCTGGACGTCCGCTTCTTTCCTGAACTGTGGGACGTCCGAACGGAGCTCGAGCCTCCGCACTGACCCCCGAACGTCCCCCATCGCGCATACACTGTCCCCTCTCGCGAGCCCCGCTGGGGGTGCCCTTGCCCTTGGACGCACCGACGTACGCGGAGTCGGAGCTGATCATGAACCGCGCGCCCGTGCTGCTGTCGGGCGGCGCGCCGCAGGACCGGGCCGGGTGGGCCCAGGAAGCGGCGGAGGTGGGCGGGCGGCCGCTGGTGACGGTGACCCGTCCGGAACAGCTCGGCCCGGCGCTGATGGTCCGGAGCGCGGTCCTCTTCGTCCCCGACCTCCTTGCGCTCGGCGACGCCGGACAGCAGCTGCTGGTCCGCACGCTCACCTCGCTCGACGAGAGACCGAAGCTGGTCCTGGGGCTCGGGCGCGCCGAGGCGAGCGTGCGCCAGGCGGGGCTGCTGCGCGAGGACCTCCACTACCGCCTACGGATGGGGCTGCTGAATCTGGACGCCTCGGGGATGCGCGAGGCGATCGCCGCCCGACGGGCCGAGGCTGCGCGGCGAGCTGCGCTGCCACCTCCCCGGCCCTCGCCGGCGGCCCGGATGCAGTCCTCGACGAAGGTCACGGCGCGTCCTCCTCGCGGCAAGGCGAAGGCGCGGCCTGCGCAGCGGAGCCGTGCCGCCCCGCGGCTGAAGTCGGCGCGAACGGCGAAGCCGGCGAAGAAGACGCGTCCCGCGAAGAAGGGCTCCAAGCGGCGGTGAGCGCACGGGGCTCGACCACGTCGGTCGCGCCGAACGTGTCATCACCCCACGAGCGCGACGGCCTCCGGACTTGCCGGCGCTCGACGGCGGGCGAGCCCGACTCAGCTGGAGGGACGATCGGCGACACGGCGCGCGTCGCGCACGAGCCGCTCCAGTGCATCCGCGTCGTTGGAGTCGTAGTAGCCGCGAATGCGCCCGCGGCCGTCCACCAGGACGACGTGAACTCCATGGGTGATGGTGGCGATGTCCTCCGAGTCGCGGCTGAAGGCGATCTTGAAGCCGCGGAGCACGGCCTCCTGCACGTGTCCGCTGTCGCCGGTGAGGAAGTGCCAGCGGGGAGAATCGGCGCCGTGCGCACGAGCGAAGGCGGCGAGTCGTTCGGGAGTGTCGTAGGCGGGGTCGACGCTCACCGACACCACGTCCGCCTGCTCTCCGAGCGCGCGCTGGACGCCGGCCAGGCGTTCGGTCATTCGCGGGCAGACGTCCGGACAGCGGGTGAAGACGAAGTCCGCAATCCACACGCGACCGGACAGCCGCTCGGGCCCGAACGGGGCGCCGGTCTGGTCCACGAGCCGGAAATCCGGAACCGTTCCGAGAACCGGCGGGGGCGGCACCGGCGTCGGAAGTGCCGACCGGAGCACCGGCACCGCCATCACCATCGCCAGAAAGGCGGTCCAGAGCCAGGGCTGAAGGCTCGGGGGAGCAATGGAATGCGAAGCAGGACGTGCGTCCATGACGATGTGCGGCGGGAGTGCTAACTCGCGCCGCGGAGGACTTCATCCGATGTACCGGGATTCCAGGCGAGACGCAGAGCAGGCGCCGGCACCCGGACGAGCCCACGGAGCGGGAGCCCGATGCGTCGGGCACTGAGGAGCGGGCCGCGTCGGGAAGTGGTGCTGGTGACCGCGTGGGCGGTGGTGTTCGCGCTCCTGCTCGCGTTGCGCGTCCTGTTCCAGCGGGCGGAGGGATCCCCGCGCGACTCGGAGGCCTGGCTGCAGCTGGGGTCGGTGGCGCTGCTGCTGCTCCTGGTCGGCGCCGCCGCGCTCGGAAACCGGGCGCCTCTGGTCGGCAGCGTCGTCCTGCGGATCGAGCAGGCCGCGGTCTTCGTCGCCATCACCCGGCTGCTCGGGCTCGGAACCCAACCGGATCCGGGCCGGGCCGAGCAGGTCCTGATCGCGCTGCTGGGGGTGCATGCGGTGGGAGCGATCGTCGTGTCCGACGAGCTGTCCACCGGAACTCCGCCCTGGCGGATGGGGCTGTGGGTCCTCGCCCTCAGCTTCGCAGCCTTGACGATCAGCGTGCTTGCACGGTGAGCCATCGCCTGGCATTTCGGGGCCCTCCGACCAAGCCTGGCCTTTCGGGAAGCTCCGACTACACTTCTGACGCACCGCGCGCTTCGGGTTGACTTGGGCCAGCGTGGGCAGCAAAAGGCATGGGCGCGGAAGGGGTGCGAATGAAGCTCGAGTACTACCGCCATAGCCGGGCCCGGATGTTCCAGAACGACTTTCTCGAGTTCGCCTCGAACATCCATCCGGTCACGCCGTTCGTGGTCTACATCCCGCTCGTCATCGGGGTGCTCACCTACGGCCTCGTCCACGGGCTGACCCGCTGGGCGGCGGTGGTGGTCTTCTTCCCCCTGGGCTGGGTGGCCTGGGACCTGGCCGAGTACGGCATCCACCGGTGGTGGTTCCACTGGGAAGGCAACGGCCCGTTCACCCGGAAGCTCTACGACATCATCCACGGCTACCACCACAAGTACCCGGACGACCCGCTCCGGCTGGTGATGCCGCTCGGGGCAAGCATCCCGCTGGCCCTGCTCATCGGCGGCGCGCTCTACCTGGTGGGCGCTCCCGCGCTGACCATCCCCGGCTTCGCGGGGTTCGTCTCCGGCTACCTGTTCTACGACTTCACCCACTGGTCGACCCACGCTCGCAGTCCACGGAGCGCGTGGGGCAAGGCGATCCGTGGTCACCACATGGCGCACCACTTCGCCGACCCGGAGAAGAATTTCGGGATCAGTCACCGGTGGATCGACGCGGTGGTGGGGACGCTCCGCCGGCGCGATCAGCGCGATACCGAGCCGGATCCGCGCGCGGCGGCGTAGGAAGTCTCGAAGCCGCGCATCGGGGAACGCCGCGCGAGGCTTCGGTCAGGCGAGTGCGCTTCCAGAGCGTGGCCGGGCTCACATGGCCGGCTCGTGGATGCGGGCGTACTGGCGCTGGTCGGTGATCCGGCCCTCCTTGATGCAGGAGCAGCGAAGGACGCCCTCCAGCACGAACCCTGCCTTCTCCAGCGCGCGGCAGGACGCGACGTTTTGCGCGAACGGCAGCGCAAAGACGCGGGTGAGGGAGAAGCTCTCGAACGCGTCGTCGGTGAAGGCGCGGATCGCGTCGCTCATGATGCCGCGCCCGCGGTAAGGGGCGCCCAGCCAGTAGCCGAGCTCGGCGGAGATGCGCTCCACGTCCGTGCCGAGCTTGAGACCGATGCTTCCCACTGCCTGCCCGTCGACGACGATGGCCAGATGACACCCGGGCTTCTGGGTGAGGGTGTGCTGGATGAACCCCCGCGCGTGCTCGAGCGTGTACGGGTGAGGGAACATGTCGCGCAGGTTCCGCCACACGGTGATGTCATTGGCCATCTGCGCGAGCGACGGTGCGTCCTCGGGGACGAACGGTCGCAGCTCGCAGCGCTCGAGCACCCGTCGCATTCCGCACAGTGTAGCGCCGCGCTGGTGACGCGGGGACTCTCCGCGCCGGGTGCAGGCGACCACCGCCGTGCACATCGTGGCGGTTCATGCCGGCCGCCCTCTTCGACATCGACGGCACCCTGGTCGACTCGGTGGACCTCCACGCTCGGGCCTGGCAGGAGGCGTTCCTCGCCTTCGGGAAGGAGATTCCCTTCGAGACGATCCGGTCCCAGATCGGGAAGGGTGGCGACCAGCTGCTCCCGGTCTTCTTCACGCCCGCCGAGCTTGCCGCGCGCGGCAAGGAGCTCGAGCGCTGGCGCAGCGACTGGTGGAAGGTGCGCTACATGCCCGAGGTGAGGCCGTTCCCGGGCGTGCGGCCGCTGTTCCTCGCCCTCCGGGAGCGCGGCTGGACCCCCGTGCTCGCCTCGTCGTCCAAGGAA
>Ga0105104_10003217_pt1 | contig 11716 bp, 6 predicted proteins | sample PPLLaktember2015_3_FD_87034 | JGI IMG/M metagenome (GOLD analysis project Ga0105104, IMG submission 87034) | Freshwater sediment microbial communities from Prairie Pothole Lake near Jamestown, North Dakota, USA - PPLs Lake P7 Core (6) Depth... | ecosystem: Environmental > Aquatic > Freshwater >...
CCGTGACTATCCAGAAGAGTCCATTGTTCGCCTGTTGGCAGAAGCCGAGGGCTTTCGATCATTGGTTCACTGCCCACTGACGATTGGGAAACAGGCGGTCGCCGGTGTCGACTGCTACTACAACCATGCTCACAACTGGTCAGTAGACGACCGGAAAGCATTGGAGTTGTTCTCCCGCCAGGCCGCTGCGGCCCTGGAGAATACCCGCTTGTATACCGAGCTGGAAGATGCCTATTTCCAAACGGTTTTGACGCTGGCAAGAGCGATCGACGCCCGCGATTCCTATACGGCGGATCACAGCCGGAGGATGGCCAACTGGGCGGAGGCCATGGCTCAACTGTTCGGATTTTCTCCCACCGAGATCCAAATGATCCGCTGGGCAGCTTTGCTGCACGATATCGGCAAGATCGGCGTACCGGATGCGATTTTGAGGAAAGCAGGGCCTCTCACCGAAGAGGAGTGGCATATCATGCGCCAGCACCCCATTGTAGGGGCTGAGATCGTGGCGCCTATAAAAAAGCTTCAACCGGTGACCGCCATTATCCGCTCACACCAGGAAAAAATGGACGGGACAGGGTATCCGGATGGCCTTAAGGGTGATCAGATCCCCTTGCCCGCACGCATTCTGACCGTGGTGGATGCCTACGCCGCCATGACCGATGATCGCGTGTTTCGTAAAGCACGTTCGCGAGCCGAAGCCACAGCCGAACTGGAACGCTGTTCAGGCACCCACTTCGATAACCAGATCGTGGACGCATTTTTCCGCCTGATCCATACCGGAGCGATTGCCTGAGAGAGTGTGCGCCGACACACTTGTGGTGAAATCCCTTTGAGGGGCCTCGCAATCCTGCGAGGTCCTTTTTGTCGGATATTCCTGCTTGCTTAATCATCGGGTCGCACCACAATTAACCGTGGAGGAGTTTGTGTTGTGCGGATTGTGAGCGGCTTCGCCGCTCACAATCCGCACAACACAAGAACACCCACGCTTTATTGCGGTGCTACCTAATCATCGGAATATACTCTAATTAATACCTATTGATTCTTACTCAATGACTGGTAAAATGTATACCAGAGTAATAAAACCTTTTTTCGATGCAAAAGGCGGTGATCTAGAGTTCCTGATTGCTCCAGGTCCGATCAGCGGAGCAGCCAGCTGCGATCAACCCTCCCTATATATGAGACACCCCACCCTTCGAGCCACCCTGCGGATTGTCGCAATCTATGCGGTTGTTTCCGTGGCGTGGATCTTCTTCTCCGATCGCCTGCTCAATTTAATCGCAGCCGATTCCATAATCCTCACTCAACTACAAACCTATAAAGGCTGGTTTTTTGTCCTTGCCAGTTCGGCGCTCTTATTTTTCCTCCTCTCCCGCGAACATTCCTCCCGTTCATGGGTCGAGAGCGAGCTGCGAAAGAGCGAAGAATCGTTGAGGCTCGAGGATCTACGCTTGCAAGCACTGGGGAAAATTAACCGGATTGCTGATCTGGCCTTGCTGGAAATTGCTGATTTTGCCCTGCAGGAAGCCCTGGATTTGACCCACAGCTTGCAAGGCTATATTGCCGTGATCAACCGGCCCAAATCCACTCTTCACATCCAGACCCGCCGGATCAACAATCAAACCGAGTCCTTTACGGTCCCATTAAAAGACCTTGACCTGTTCCCTGAATCGAGTGATTGGGCAACCGTTGCTCGGCAGCGCCAACCGCTGATTATCGAAAAACCGGTCGGACTCCCATTTCTATCGGTTGCTCCTTCAAAATTGGACGGCCTTCCTCAACAGCTCCTCGTCCCGGTCTTTGAGGAGGGCAGCCTGGTGGGGATCACCGGCTTATCCAGGACAGAAGAGCCGTACACCGAAGCAGATCTCCGCCAGCTGACACTGCTCGTGGAAGGCTTCTGGAAGATCGTGGAGCGCAACGGAATTATGGAGGCGCTGCGCGAAAGCCAGAGCCGTCTGATGGCAGCCGTCGAAAATCTGCCGTTCGATTTCTGGATGCAGGATGAAAATGGGTGTTTTGTTCTGCAGAATGAAACGTCGCTGCAGACCTGGGGAGATCTGATCGGGAAACAGCTGCCAGAAACCCAGGTGGAACCCGACATTCAAGCTGTCTGGGACCGGAATGTCCAGAGCGCCTCCCGCGGCGAAGTTGTTCGCATGGAGGTAACGTACCCTGGACGGGAACACCTGGGGACATTCTTCAATATTACAGCACCCGTGCTGGATGGCGATACGCCCCGTGGAATCCTGGGGATCAATATTGGGATATCGATGATCAAACAGCGCGAGCGCGAGCTGCAAGCGTTGGTAACCATCGCTGGGGCGCTCCGGTCTGCCACGAGCCTGGAAGAAATGCATGAAATCGCATTGGATCAAGTGATGGATCTGCTCCACGTCGAAGGAGTTTCCCTCCTCACGGCAGATCGATCCTCACGGGATGTCGTCGTTGAGCTGGGGAGGGGATCGTGGTCCCATTTATCGGGAAGAAGCGCTCCTAGGGAAGGGACGATCTCAGAAAAAATCTTGAGTTTGGGGGAAATATATTGGAACAACAATTTCCAGGCAGAAGATCAGCTGGCTTTCCCAGAAATGAAAGAAAATATGATCAGCGCTGCATGCGTCCCGCTGATCGCCGAACAGACGACCTTTGGGGCGATCTGGATCGGAAGCTTATTTCCGCTCAGCGAAAACCAGGTAAAACTCCTCCGGGCGATCATCGATATCTCTGCGAACGCCATGTATCGGGCGATGCTGAACGAACAAACCGAACATCACCTGCAGCGGCTGACCATCTTGCGTTCGATTGACCTTGCCATATCCGCCAGCCTTGACAGCCGGTTGACGCTCAATATCCTCCTCAATCAAGTCACCAGCCAGTTAAAACTCGATGCAGCCGCGATTTACCTGTACGATCCTCAGGACCGGGTCCTGACTTACTCAGCCGGCCGAGGCCTCCAGGCGATCAACATCAATTCAGCGAAGTTCGCCCTGGGGGAGGGTCTGCCAGGACGTGTCGCCTCGGAACGGAAGATCCAGATCGTCTCAAACCTCCGCAATCTGGAAGAGATCCCCTCCAACCTTACAGAAATCCCGGAAGAAGAAAATATCACCTACATCGGCCTTCCTCTCATCTCGAAAGGGGATGTGAAGGGAGTGCTCGAATTGTACAGCCGGAAGCCTATCCCATCGAACCCGGATTGGATCGATTTCTTAAAGGCGATCTCAACCCAGGCTGCTATCGCCATCGATAATGCCGTGCTGGTGGATCAGCTCCAGCAGTCGAACACAGACTTAAAATCGGCCTATGATGCAACGATTGAAGGATGGTCCAGGGCTCTTGAACTTCGCGACCGGGAAACCGAGGGGCATTCACGCCGGGTTGCCAATCTGACGGTGCGCCTGTGCAAAACCATGGGCATTCAGGACGAAGAGCTCGAAACGATCCGTCGCGGGGTCTTGCTCCACGATATTGGGAAGATGGCCATCCCCGATAAGGTGCTTCTCAAACCGGGTCCCCTGACGGCAGATGAATGGGACATCATGAAGAAGCATCCCCAGTATGCATACGAGCTGCTCTCGTCGATCCCGTATTTACGCTCGGCGGTAGATATTCCCTTTGCCCACCATGAACGCTGGGATGGGAGGGGTTACCCCCGGGGATTGAGGGGTTATAGTATCCCGCTGGCTGCCCGCATATTTGCCATCGTCGACGTTTGGGATGCTCTCAGTTCTGACCGGCCGTATCGGTCGGCCTGGTCCATCGAGCACATTCACAGCTATCTTCTCTCGCAAGCAGGGAAACGGTTTGACCCGCAAATCGTTGCGGTATTCCTGGAAAAATTCTTAGAGAAAAATTTGCTCCACCAGCAGATGTAACCACCCTGGCACGTAGGTTGCTTCCTCGAGGATTATAATTTATCCACAATGCCGCAAACCATCAGCCGCCGCAGCTTCCTTGCCAACAGTGCCGCCGGGTTAGGTGCCCTGGCTTTCCGGCCGTTTTCCGCGAAATGGGATGACGACCTGACCGGGGATCTGGCTCGAGTATGTGTTTATTCGGTCAGCGTCTACCGTGAGCCGGACGACAAGAGTCCGATTGTTTGCCAGCGGTATCGCGATGAATTGTTAAATATCTACTACGAAGTGACCGCTGAAAACGGACCGGAATGGAATCCGGTATGGTACCGTGTCTGGCGAGGATACGTGCATTCTGGGAGACTGCAGCGTGTCCGTATCCGCCACAACCCCGTTCTTGATACCATCCCGGAGGGTGGGCAGCTTGCCGAAGTTACGATGCCTTTCACACAGACCTTGCGGTACACCCGCATCCGAGGTTGGGATCCGAACAGCTACCGCCTCTACTCCGAATCACTGCATTGGATCATGGGCGTGGATGAAGGACCCGACGGGGAGCCCTGGTATAGGTTAAAAGATGAGCTTCTCAAGGTAGAGTACCATGCACCGGCAGTCGATTTGCGGCCGGTGATGCCGGATGAGTACAGCCCCCTCTCGCCGGATGTTCCGATAACGAAGAAAAAGATTGTCGTATCGCTTTACCAGCAGAGCGTGACCGCCTACGAAGACGGGCAGGAGGTCATGCATACCCGGATTTCATCGGGCGTCCCCAATCGTGGAAACCCGACCAACGGCATCCCCACCGCCACGCCGGTCGGTAAATTCAGGGTGACTTCCAAGATGCCCTCCAAACATATGGGGGATGGGTACCTGACATCCAATCTCAACGCTTACGAACTACCCGGCGTGCCCTGGACGACCTTTTTTGATAAATCCGGTGTTGCCTTCCATGGGACGTACTGGCACAACAACTTTGGCGTCCCCATGAGCCATGGGTGTGTGAATATGCGCACCGAAGAGGCGAAATGGATATTTCGTTGGACCACACCGGTAGCCGAACCGAACAAATGGGAGAACCGGGGTTACGGGACTTTGGTCGTGGTTGAATGAGATTTTGACCGCTTGCCGATGAAACGTACAAAGACCTGATTTCCCAACAGTCTTCCGCGACGGGTGAGGCGTAACCGGTCGCCATCCTCTCCCGCCCATTCCAACAGCTGCAGGTCCGTAAGGATCCTGATTTCCTTTCCGAACACCTCGGTTAAGGTTTCCCCAAAACGATCCATAAAGATCACCTGAGAAACCCCCTCGCCGGTTAACCGCAAGCCGGTCATCATGGTTTCTTCCAATTCACTGTCTCGATCCACGATCACCGCATTGGCCGTCGCCGGACTGAGTGGAAAGTCCCTCCTCTGGCCGTCTAAGCAGCGCTGGATATACGGCCAGATACCCAACACGTTGGCCGTCCGCATTCCACCGGCATACCCATGCGCTCCGGCGCCAAACCCGAGGTATGGCAGATTGCGCCAATACTGCAGGTTGTGTATGCACGCCTTTCCATCCCCATCCATTTTTGCCCAATTGGATATCTCGTACTGGTCGAATCCGGCCGTTTCCAACCGATCCGACGCCCATTCGTACATATCCGCAGCCAGGTCCGGGTCAGCAGCGGGGATCAGGCCGCGGTCGGTCCAATGCTGGAATGGGGTGCCGTGCTCCAGGGTTAACGCATACAAGGAGAGGTGTTCTACGCCCAGGTCCACGGCAAAATCCAGGGTGGACTTCCACCGGTCCATGTTCTGGCTGGGTAATCCGAACATCAAGTCCAGGCTTAAGTTATCGAAGCCAGCCTGCCGGGCCCATTTTACAGATTGGACGACATCTGAAGTGTCGTGCTCGCGCTCCAGCAGGCGGAGATCGTCCGGGTGGGCGGACTGCATCCCCATGCTCAGGCGGTTGACCCCCAGGATGCGCATCGACCGCAGCTTCTCCGGATCCAATGTGCCCGGGTTGGCTTCCAGGCTGATCTCCGCCTGTGGATGGACATCGAATGCGCTGTGGAGTGTGGCCAGGATCCGGTCCAGCTCCTCTGCCAGGAGCAAGGAAGGGGTGCCTCCCCCGAAAAAAACCGTGTGGACCGGAAGCTTTACCGGGGAGGCTTCTGAAACAAGCTCGATCTCACGGCACAACGCCTGGACATACACCGGGCGGTGGGCTTCCATTCCAGCATAGGTATTGAAATCGCAGTAGCTGCAGCGGTGTGTGCAGAAGGGGATATGGAGATAAACACTTGTCGAACCGAACATGAGTCTAAATAATAACACGGATTGAAATCCCTTGCGACCTGCAAGCACACCGGCGTGCCGCGGGTGCGCGCCTTTCACGGTGAACATAGCCCAGAAAAAAGCTGGTATAATTCGCCAGCCGGACAGATCCATCGATCAATAATGCTCGTTCTGGCGTACCCGGTTTTACAATTCAATATGTCCGATACCACATCAACCCCAACAAAACTGTGTCCAACGTGCGGCACCCGCCTGAGTGAGAATGCTACCCGCTGCCTGGTTTGCGGCAGCACGCTCGGAACAACCGCCTCCGGAAAAGCCGGAAAACCCGTCCAGGGTTCGCGGATGCCGGAAATTACCCTGAGCCTGCCCGCTGCTCTGGGGTTTCTGGCGCTGTTTCTCACCATTGGTGCCGTCCTGGTGTTTTTCGTCGTTCGAAAACCCGGGAATGTCGTCGAACCTACTCCAACCCTGACCCCCACGGTCACCTTTACAGTTACGGTAACCCCCACGGAGACCAATACCCCAACTCCTCAACCAACAGCAACCCCGTTACCCCCGCTTGAATACAAGATTGCGTCGGGAGACACCTGCAGCTCCATCGCTGGATTTTTCAAGGTGTCGGTCAACAGCATCATCTTGCTGAACAACCTGCCAACCGCCTGTGACAACTTGATCATCGGGAACTCGATTCTAATCCCGCAGCCGACCCCCTCACCCTCCCCCGAACCAACCGGAACCCTCAATCCGAACGAGGCGACCGATGTGGCTTGCGAAAAAATCAACCACACCGTGAGTGAGGGCGACACCCTCAGCTCGATTGCTGACCTTTATGATGTCTCGACCGAATCGATCAAAGAGTATAACGGGCTGGTCAACGACGTGGTTATGCAGGGTTTCCCCCTGGTGATCCCCCTGTGCGAGCGGGTTGCTCCCGGAACGACACCCACCCCCACCGTCCCACCGGATTATCCGGCGCCGAATCTGCTGCTGCCCGTGAATGGGGCACCGTTTACCCTGGCCAACGATACGGTCAGCCTCCAGTGGGCTTCGGTAGGAACATTACGCCCGAACGAAGCGTATGCAGTCACAGTAGAAGATATCACCGAGGGAACCGGACGGAAACTGCTAGACTACGTCACAGAAAATAAGTTCATACTTCCGGCCAGCTTCCGACCGAGTGACAGTACCCCCCACCTGATCTACTGGTGGGTCCTGCCTGTGCGGCAGGTGGGCACCTCGGATGACGGCACGCCGGTCTGGCAGCCGGCCGGTGCGCCAAGTGAAAAACGCGGCCTGATCTGGTCCGGCGTGGCGCCGGCCACCACGCCAACCCCATAACCATTTTTAAACAGGATGGTGGTTGGAAGCTGGCTTTGCCAGCTTCCAACCACCATCCGTTTGCCGAAAAGCCGGTTTCGATCGTCAGATCGAAACCGGCTTTTCGACCTTTTCTCCCTGTTCTTCCAGGAACCGCGTTGCCTGGATGGCCGCGGCTGCTCCCATCCCTGCAGATGTAACCACCTGCCGGAAATGCGGATCTGCAGCTTCGCCTGCAGCAAATACCCCCGGGATACTAGTCTGCATCAGTTGATCCACCACCAGGTATCCGCGTGCGTCCATTTCCACCTGGCCTTTGAACAGGCCTGTGTTGGGGGTATGTCCAATAAAGATGAACACGCCCTGGGTTGAGGGGGTGGTTTCCTCGCCTGTTTGGGTATTCTTCAGGCGAACCGTTTCCACTGCTTCCTGTCCATTGATCCCGGTTACGACATTATTCCATATATATTTAATTTTCGGGTTGTCGAAGGCCCGCTTTTGCAGGATGGCTCCTGCACGAAAGGCATCTCGACGGTGGATGATGGTCACCGTTTCGGCGTAGCGGGTTAAAAAGATGGCTTCTTCGAGGGCGCTGTCCCCTCCACCAACGACCACGACATTCTTTTCCCGGAAGAACCAGCCATCGCAGGTAGCGCAGTAGGAAACCCCTCTTCCGGTCAGGGCAACCTCTCCTGGAACCTGCAGGTGGTTGGGAGTTGCGCCTGTGGCGATGATCAACGTTTCGGCCTGGTATGTGCCGTTGTACGTTGTGACCCGGAAAGGCCGCTGTGAAAGGTCTACCTCCGTGGCCGTGTCCAGTTCGACTTTGGCGCCAAAACGTTCGGCCTGTTTTTGGAAAAGTTCCCCCAGCTGCGCGCCGCCCACCCCATCCGGGAAACCCGGATAATTTTCGATCACATTCGTGAGGGCAGCCTGACCACCCAGTTCAATGCCGGTAAGAACAACAGGTTGCAGTTCGGCTCGCGCCGCATAGAGAGCTGCAGAAAGGCCGGCGGGTCCTGATCCAAGGATTAAGACCTTTACAACCTGATCGGTTCCGTCCACGTTTTGATTGCTCATCCCTGTCAGACTGAGTTCCATGCAATATCCTCTTCTTTCCGTACTTCATCCTGGATTCATAATGTTGGATGCGTGTTTCCAATAAAAAGTGACATCTTTCAGCCAGGTACACGCTCTTAATCCCTTACCCCTTGATCCGTGAGACTAAGAGCATCATCGAGAATCGGGGAGGTCGATCATACGCTCCTTCGTGAGCAGCGAGGATGAGAGCTCGCTCAACCTTTAAATCTTAACATAAAATTGGATTGGGTGATAGATTCGGTCAAATTTGAACGGGTGGGTTCCGGTATAATGAAAGCCTGGTGATCGTTCGATTTGTCAGGGCATCGTATGGTTGACGAACGGGGGAATTCGATGATAGAAAATGCGGTTCCGGTGGACTGCCAGGGAGAGATTCATCCCCTGGCGGTAGAAGGGATCCGGCTTTTCAATGAACACCGGTTTTTCGAAGCCCACGAAGCCCTGGAAACCGCATGGATGCAGGAAACCGGTGCGGTGCGAGATTTGTACCGTGGGATCCTTCAGATTGCCGTCGCGTACTATCATATTGAGAGGGGGAATTTTCGGGGGGCGGTCAAAATGTTCAAGCGCAGCGAGCGCTGGCTTGCCCCGTTTCCCGAATTCTGCAGAGGGATAGCAGTGGCTCAATTTATCCACGATGCCGAAGCCGCAGAGAGGCTCCTCGTTCAGGGGGGTCCGAACCGGATCAGCCAGTACCCTGCAGCGGCATTCAAGCCCATCCACACGCTTTTCTCCTAGAACCGGCCCACAATTGATGTATAGGGTTGGCGCCCCAATTCTTGGATATTTTTCAGGAAGCCCCTTAGGGATAATCCTTACCAGCCGATGGGGATTATCCCCATTGAAGTTGGAGTATTATCATCAATATACTCAATTATCTATCCAAACGCTGGCAGAAGATGTTTTTCCACTTTCTGAAACGATTGCACTGCTTACATGGAATGGTTTAGGGAAGGATACAAAACAAGAGGTTTGGGAGGATGCCAGATCAGATGCGCGGTGAATTCCAAAACGCTGTTGGAAGCAGCCGGCGGGAGAGGAAAACCCTTTTTGCCAGCCCTTGGCTGCTGGCTCTGCAGCATGAATTAAGTTCCCGCCTGACCTCAACCATTCGGATACAGGAGGTGGGCGGCTATTCGTTTCAATTGCTCTCAAGCCATCAATCGGTGTGGATGGTGTGTCAGAACCCCGGTGCAGGGCAGCTGGCTGTACGTGCCGTTTACTGTCCAGGTAGGGATATGGAGATACGCCAGGTCCGCGAAAGAGGCCGCACCATTGAAATCGTGGCGTCGAGCCTGATGGGGAAGATCCGGGTGGAAATCGATTTTCCGGATCGTGAGCGATCACTGGTGCATTGGACCACTCGCTTGATTCCAACCAAACCGTTGATCATCCCATTCTGGCCGCGTGATATCTACCCCTTGGATGAACGGGGAGATCCGTTTCAGACAGGGGGAGAAATTTTTTACCGGCAGTGGGGCCAGGGGAGTGGTTCTCTCCTGGCTTCATTCCTCCAGCCACCGACCGGGACCTTCTTCTATCTTCAAAACCTCTCCTCGCTGAATCCATACTTTGCGTACACCCATTCGTCCCCCAAAGACCGGGTAGGCGGGGAATGGCCGGAGATGGGTTTTGCTTTACCACCCTCGGAAGAGCATCCGCTTCCACCGGGCGAAGAAATCACCCTTTCGGACGCCTATCTCCATTTGAGCAGTGCGGCTCCCATGGACGCATTCGAAGCCGCCAAAACATATTTGGATTTGCTCTCCGAAGTGTATATTTATCTCCCCCGACCCGCCACGCAGGCCCACGATTGGATCGACCGGGCAAAAAAATCCCTCCAGGACCTCTCCCGATCCAATAAAACCCGTATCACCCTCCAGAAAAAAACTTTTGCAGCCACCTTTGTCGGGGAAAAAGATGGTCCAGTGGACCTTAACACCCAGTGGGAGGTGATGCATTCTTTACGGGAGTATGAACGATGGAGGGGGAAGAAAATCCCCCTGGTTCAGCAGATAGGGAAAAGCTTACCCCTCTTCTATAATTCTAAAGGTAATTCAAAAATCCAGACCCTCTCTGATCTGCCTGGGCAAACCTTAAAGAATGATGGGGAGATCCGCAACGGGCAGGGGGAGACGGCCCACATGACCCGGCTGTTCTATCGGTCCTTATACCTGCTTGCTCACCTGGTTCTCCTGGGTGACAAAGAGCATGAGCGTCTATGGCTGGACTCCCTCGGGATGGGCATTAAGGCTGCCCGCCATTTTCGCTACCGGTGGCCCGAAACGTTCGATTTCGATCCGCAAAAACAAGCCTTCCAAACGGTCGATAACGATAGTGCGAACCTGGCTCAGGTAGGGGGGATTTACATCGGCCTGATGGTCCAGGCATTTTATATCACAGGAGACCGGGACTATTTACAGGAAGCGGACCTTGCCGCCCGCTCGGTAGATTGGATCTCAGCAAAACCGGTCCACAACCCGGAAGACGCGGCGGTTGGGGCGTTGGCGCTCTGGCAGCTGTTTCAGGAAACGGGAAACACGCGCTCGCAGGCACTGAGCATTCACTGCTTTGCACACGTGATGCATGCTGCCTGGATGTGGGAAAGTGACTATGGTCACGCCGCCGGTTACCCTACATTCCTGGGAATCCCCGATATCTCCGCAGGAGATATCCTCTCCGTCCAGACGGGAACCACGGTATTAGATACCGTCCATGAATACATACGCACAGCCCATGAAACCCTGCCTGCCAGCCTTCAAATCTTGATCCCCGAGCTGCTCCGCTATCTGGCAGATGGCCTGTGGTATTTTTACCCATCCGAGCTTCCAAAAGATTCCCTGGCGCCACAGCCCATCCACGGTGCCATCGATCCCGGTCTGGATATTCCTTTGCTCGATTTGAGCGATGGATGGCAGCCTGCCGGGCAGATCGGGCAGTCTATCCCTGGAGCATCGGCGGCTTTTCGCATCCTGGCAAATCACTTTCTCAAGATACAGGATGCCCCCTTTCTAGTTTATTGCGACTATCCCGTATCCGACCCTGTCAAGCAGGCCGGAGAAGACAGGCCGGTATGCCGGTTCCGCATCCTGGGCAATGAGCAGTTCACCTGCCGGCTGCGATTAATCCCGCTGGCCGGAGAGGATCTGGCGAAAG
>Ga0105104_10003218_pt1 | contig 11712 bp, 12 predicted proteins | sample PPLLaktember2015_3_FD_87034 | JGI IMG/M metagenome (GOLD analysis project Ga0105104, IMG submission 87034) | Freshwater sediment microbial communities from Prairie Pothole Lake near Jamestown, North Dakota, USA - PPLs Lake P7 Core (6) Depth... | ecosystem: Environmental > Aquatic > Freshwater >...
TGCACGAATGCACGCCTGACCCCAAACAAAAAGGAGCTATATGCGAAAAGCTAGTCTTTTTTTCATCCTCGGCGCTATGATCGTCGTCGGATCAGCTCTTCAGGCGAACGGGACAACAACAGTTCAGCCCATTCCTGTTCCACAAGAAGAGTCAATAAAAGATCCCGTAGCACGGTTGGATGCTCAAATTAAATACCTCGAGCAACAGAAGAACGAACTCGAAATACGGAACCGATATTATGGACGAGAAGCAGAGCGTCTTCTTTTCGATGATTTTGTTGCCTACCGAAGCTATGTGATGAGACAAACGAAGTTGGAAGCACAAATAGCCCAGGTAGAGGAACAAATTGCCACACTCAAAGCGCAAAGAGAAAAGCTCGCCCCCACTCGCCACTGATTCTGGCATGAGCCTTGCTCTCTTGACCGATTTCTATCAGCTGAGCATGGCCTACGCCTATTGGAAAGCAGGAATTTCCCAAAAAGAGGCGGTGTTTCATCTTTTTTTCCGCCGCCCGCCTTTTCAAGGTGGCTTTACTGTTGCCGCAGGACTCGAATCGGCCGTCGAGTTCATCGAAAATTTTCGTTATGACTCATCCGATATCGACTACCTGGCGGGTATTCGCAATCCATTGGGCAAGCCCTTCTTCGATCGCGAATTTCTCCGGATGCTCGAAAAGCTTCGACTCAATGTATCGGTCGATGCGGTCCCGGAAGGGACGGTGATTTTTCCTTTTGAGCCACTCCTACGAGTACAAGGGCCCTTGCTCTCGTGTCAGCTTCTCGAAACGCCACTTTTAAATCTCATTAATTTTCCGACGCTCATTGCCACGAAAGCAGCACGTGTTGCCCTTGCGGCCGGGAGTGATCCTGTTCTCGAATTTGGCCTTCGCCGCGCTCAAGGTATAAATGGGGCGCTGGCTGCAACAAGAGCCGCTTTTATCGGCGGCGTTGCTGCCACGTCCAATGTGCTTGCTGGCAAAATATTTGATATTCCCGTTGGTGGCACACATGCCCATAGCTGGGTGATGGCCTTTGACGATGAGGAAGAGTCATTTCGAACCTATGCCAAGGTATTACCTGACGCCTGTATTTTTCTCGTCGATACCTATGACACCATTGAAGGGGTGAAAAAGGCTATTCGAGTCGGCAAATGGCTCAAAAAACGGGGCAAAAAATTGCTTGGTATTCGCCTCGACTCTGGCGATTTAGCCGCGCTCTCTATCGAAAGTAGAAAATTACTCGATGACGCGGGCTTTACCGATGCGAAGATCATCGCTTCGAATGAACTTGATGAAGAGGTCATTTCGGAACTCAAAAAACAGGGCTCAAAAGTAGCTGTGTGGGGTGTTGGTACCAATCTTATCACCGCCAAGGGCAGCTCGGCACTCGACGGTGTGTATAAGCTCAGCGCGATTCGCGACGTAGGCAAGCGCTGGAAATATACGCTCAAACTCTCTGAGCAGCTTGCCAAAATTTCAACACCAGGACTGCAACAGGTACGCCGCTTTTTCCGAGAGGGCCGCGCAATTGGTGATATCATTTATGATACCGAGCTCGGGGGGCCGCAAGCAACTCGCGGGATCGATCCTCTCGATTCGACGAAACAGTATACCTTTGCCAAGAATGATGTGTGGGAAGATCTCCTCGTGCCGATCTTTTCTCGTGGCAAAAAGGTGTACCGAACACCGAGTTTGAAAGAGATTCAAGCGAATACTCGAAGAGAACTCTCACAATTTTCTGCAGGAGTCAAACGGTTTTTAAATCCCCAGGGCTACCCTGTGGGACTCGAGCAAAAACTCTACGATCTCAAAACTCAATTAACAAAAAAAATCCGGAGCACAAAACGGCCGTGAAAAAAGCGCTTATTGTCGTCGATGTCCAAAACGATTTTCTGCCCGGAGGCGCCCTTGCAGTGCCTTCTGGGGACGAAATTATTCCCAATATCAATCGGATGCTGCAGCTGCCGTTTGATCAAATCATCGCGACCCAAGACTGGCATCCGAAGCGTCATGCGAGTTTTGCTTCAACCTGGGGCAAAAAACCAGGCGAGCATATCACACTGGACACAGTAGACCAGATTCTCTGGCCGGACCACTGTGTCAGTGGTACGCGTGGTGCAAAATTCTCGAAGCTCCTCGACACCACCCATTTTCATACAATCATCCACAAGGGAATTGAGGCCACAATCGATAGCTATAGCACCTTTTTCGATAACATGAGGCTCAGATCAACCGGACTCGAAGACTATCTCCGCGAAAAGGAGTGTGAAGAGATCTATTTTGCAGGCCTTGCCACCGACTACTGCGTGCTCTATTCTGTTCGCGATGCCCTGAGATTAGGTTTTCGAGCTTTCGTCGTCACCGATGCATGCCGAGGCATTGATCTTTCCCCAGGTGATGTCACCCGCGCGCTCGATGAAATGGCTTCGCTCGGCGCCATCCTCCTCTCCACCACCGATGTAGAAAATAAATTTTCGCTCGGAGATCTTGTTCCCTAATGATACCCAGTTGCGAAGAAAAACAAAAAAACGTGCTCGCGCTCTTTTCCGAGTGCCGAAGTGCTACAGCCAAATATGAGAAGATCATTGAGCTCGGGAAAAGCGCAAAACCGCTAGCGGCTCATTATAAAACCGAAGAGGCCCGAGTCCGTGGTTGTCAGAGTAAGATGTATCTCCATACGGAATACCACGACGGTAAATTATTTTTTAAAACCGAGGCGGATGCGCTGATTTCACAAGGGCTTGGAGTGCTGCTCACAGCCGTGTATAGCGGCGAGAGTCCAGAAACTATTTTGCAATGTCCTCCACGCCATATTGAAGAGCTGGAACTGGGTAAGATTCTATCGCCGAGTCGTACAAATGGCTTAGCGTCCCTCTACCTGCGAATGAAGCAGGAGGCTACGAAAGCCATCCAAAAGAGAGACTCACCTCAACGCACAAAATAAAGGCAAAAATAGCTGCCGTGAAGAGGGCAAGCCCTTTTCCACCGGCCACTCTGTAGATGCCCTTTTCTTTCATCATTCGATAGCGTCCGATCCACACCATGAGGACAGGGAATATGCCGCACAGAAGTGTGTCTCCAAAGCCTCCAGAAGCATCGAGTGCCACTAAAAATATTCGCTCGTACGAGACTGCAAAGAAGAGCGTGGGGATGATGATGAGGGCGCCTAAAATGAGAATACCGAACCGTTTTTTTGGAATATTGAGGCCATCACTCAAGAAGTCAAAGAGGCCAAAACCGATACCGAGAAATGAAGTGATCAGCGCAAAGAAAGCAAAAAATGTGGCCGCATATTCGACCCCAGGGGCAGCGGCCCATTTGCCGAGATATCCTGTTGCAGCTTCTCCCTTTTCGAGCGCGATTGCAAGTCCAGAAGGGCCTTCGAAAGGCACCGTGCCAAGGACGATAGTCTGCCAGATGAGATAAAAGAGAAAGGCAATGAATGTTCCGCCAATGATTGAGGCGCGCAGTGACGGTGCATGATGGTCGAGGAAAGGGTGAAGGCTTGGTACCATGGTTTGGAAACTAAAGGCTGTCAGGAGGAGTGGAAAGGCCAAATAGGCATTCTGCCACGATTGTCGCTCGAGGAGGATGCGCTTGACGCCTTGTGCTCCAAGTGTTGTAAGCACGACATAGCTTACAATCATGCCAACAAAGAGGATGGTGTTCACAGTTCCAAGTTTTTTATGGGGCAGAAGCAGTGTTGGCCCGAAGAGAGCAATGAAGATATAGCATCCAACAGATTTCGAAATATCGGCTTTGATTATGGCACCACACGCTCGTGCCATCATCTCTCCACAGCCGGCAGTGTAGGCAACGAGTGATGCATAACAGATAAAGAGATAGAGAAGCCAGCTTGCAGCTTTGCCACCGCGGCCGAGCATCTGACCTGTCATGGAGATGATGTGAGCATCATCTTTTTTCATCCAAAAACCCACCTCGATGAGGTAGAGGGCGCTTGCGGTCATCGCAAACCAGGCAATGGTCATGACGACAAGACTCGGGAAAAAACCGGCTTTGGCTGTCGCGACAGGGAGGGCGAGCATGCCAGCACCAATGCAGGTTCCTGCAACAAGAAACATCGCTGAGAGTAGTCCAGGGGAATATTTTTTCATGTAAAAAAGTATATCAAATTCGAGGTGTTTTGTGCATGAGGGAAAAAAGATTGCGCTCATATCCGCTTTGGTAGAAACTTTTAGAGTAAATCCAACTAGGATGGGACACACACGTGACCATGTTGCACCTTGACAACATCCTGTTTTCGTATGAGACGAGGCCCATTCTCGACCATATTTCCTTTGATCTTGCCGAGGAAGAAATTGTCGCGCTCGTCGGGCCCTCAGGTGTTGGAAAAACCACTCTCCTCAAAATTATTGCTGGCATTATTCCCCCGGAATCAGGAGTCGTGAAAACTCGAGGCAAAATCGCCCTCATGGCACAGCATGAAGTGCTTCTTCCTTGGAGGACTGTTCTCGACAATGTACTCCTGCCTTTCGAGCTCGGTGGAGCAAAAAAAATAGGGGCAGATTGTCATGCACGAGCCGTTGCGCTACTACGCCGTTTTGGCCTTGCCAACTTTCTCGATGCTTTCCCGAAAACACTCTCTGGAGGCATGAAAAAGCTCGTGTCGCTTGCGCAAACACTGGCTGTGGAAAAAGAGATTCTTCTTCTTGATGAACCCTTTGCTTCGATCGATGTCCATCTGCGAGAGCGCCTCTTTGTCCTTCTGCGTCAGGTGATTCGTGAAAATAAAAAGTCGTGTGTGTTTGTCACCCATGATTGGCGTGATGCGGTGAGTCTTGCGGATCGTATTCTCTTTCTAGCGAAAGGGCAGATTGTTCGAGCGTGGCCGATTACTGATGCTCTGCGTAAAGGATATCGAGCACAAGCCGAACTACTCGATAGCATTCGCGAGGCGCATAGCATGTATCACCCTCTCGAGGCAGTATGAAGAAAAAACATCTCATCTTCATGTGGCTTTTATTTCTTTTCTTCGGAGTTGTTGGCTGGGAATGGATATCTCTCACCTCTCCCGAAATTGCTCTCGTTTTACCGGCGCCATCGAGTATTGTCGCAACACTCATCTCTCGCTTTGATCGCCTGTTTTTTCACGCACAAATTACCTTTCATGAAATGATCGCCTCCCTCTTTATTGCCCTTGTGGCTACGCTACCGCTTGTTTGGGCGATGGTAACTTTTCGATCTGTGAGTTCGGCGGTCCAGGTGCTTTTCATTCTCTTTCAGTCGGTGCCGACCTTTTGCCTTGCCCCCCTACTAGTGATGTGGTTTGGCTGGAATTCGATGACGATTATTATTCCGTCGAGTTTGATGATGCTCTTTCCGCTGACAGTGAGTATTTATAAAGGCCTTGGAGCACCAGAAGTGACCTATTTCGACTATTTTCGCCTCAATGAGGCAACAAGGTGGCAGGTCTTTACGAAATTGCAGCTTCCTTTTGCCTTACCCTATTTTTTTTCAGGCCTTCGCATTGCCTTAACGATTTCTGGAATCGGTGCTCTTGTTGGAGAATGGGTGGCAGGCAATGCAGGTCTTGGTGTTCTCATGATTGAAAGTCGCCAATCGATGGATTTTGAGATGACCTTTGCAGCACTCAGTCTGCTCTCGGTCATGACGGTTGGCTTATATCTTCTTGGAATCTTTTTTGAAAACAGGTGTTGGGATATGTATAGGGCAATAAGTTCGTTATTTCGAGTGCGGGCAATGCACCTGTGTGCATGTGCGGCGCTACTTGGTTCGTTTACTTCGTGCCAGCGCGAAGAAAAACCAGAGGCACAAAATAAAGCCGTGAACCTCATGTTGGACTGGATGCCAAATCCAGACCATGTGCCACTTTATGTCGGTCAGAAACTCTCCTTTTTTGCCGATGAAAACATCAACTTGAATTTGGTCAAACCGACCTCTTGCGATCCTCTCCAGCCTCTTGCGTCGAAGCAGATGGATCTTGTGATCTCCTATTTTCCGCGAACAATTGCTGCTTGTGTCAAAGGAGTCGGCTTTACAATTATCGGCAAACTCATCCAAGAGCCACTCGATTGCATGGTGGTTTTGGAAGATGGCAAGATTAAAAATCCGTGTGATCTCTCGGGCCATACTATCGGTTTTTCCGACTGCCACTTTACAAGCGCCTATCTCGATATGATTCTCTCGGAGCAGACGAATACCCCCGTCAAAAAACAGAATGTCAATTTCGATCTTGTGACAGCGCTTGCCACGAAACAGGTCGATGCCATTTATGGCGCTGCATGGAATGTGGAGCCCGAGCAGCTTGCGACGATGGGCTTTCGCGCGCGCTTCTTTGTTGTGAGCGAATTCGGTGTGCCTCCCTATGATGAGCTCATTTTTGTCGCACGGAGTGGAACGCGGTGTGCCGAAGCCGATTTTATTGAGCGGTTTGATCGAGCCATGCAAAAGAGCATCGACTACTGTCTCGAACACCCGCAAGACGCCTTTGAGATCTATATGGCCCAAAATCCTGACAAAGGCCCCAAAACTCGCATATGGGAAGAGCGCTCCTGGCGAAGAACACTGCCAGTCTTGGCGCGATCCCAAAAATTCTCCGAGAAGAGGGTGAAAGCTTTTATAACCTGGTCACTCTCAAAAGGACTCATTACGGTCGAGCCTGAAATCGACCGCACTATTGCGGTGCTGAAGTCGTAAGAGGGAACTCCTGTTTTTCTCTCGATCACTGTTCACTGGTTGTAGCTGTTCAACATATATTGAACAGTTGCTTTAGTGATTCAAGCATTGATAGATTGCGGCGGCCGCTAGGACCCGTGTGAGGGGATAGTAGTCATCGAATGAGGTGACCAAAAAGGGCAGCGATTTTTTCGAGCCGATCATGCCAAGACAGAAAAGAATTTGCTCTTTCATCTCGCGCGTAGCAGTCGGAAATGCCTTTTCTAATACTTCTCGTGCATTTTCATCTTGGTAGAGAATGGCAAGAAGTGTTGCCGCCTGGATGCGTACGGCGGCGACCTTTTCTTCTAAAAGCCTTTGCAATGTTTCATGAACGCTATCGCCCCTTTCTTGAGCTAAGAGAAGGCCTGTCATGGCAGCAACGCCCCAACTTTGCTCGCGCAGTAGCATAGAGATAGCCCCGTCAATATTTTTTCCGGCACTGTGCAGGATGCTCGAGAGTTCGAGGCGGACGAGAAGATCTTGCGCTTCTGGATAGCGTGCGATTGGAACAAGATGGACGGCATGACTTTTGGTGATGGCAGAAAAAATACCCATCTTTCTCTCTTCGAGTCGCGTTTCTGTTTTAAGGGCACTCTCGAGGGCATCTGCTGCCTCGGACGTGCATACCCGTTCACGAATCAGATGACAGGCAAGATTGATGGTTTCAATGGGATCGCTGCTTTTTTCGAGAAATTCACGAGAAAGATCGACCGTTTTGGATTTCCCGTTTATAGCCATGAGGACGGCACATTCTCGAAAGCGGGGATTGGAATGAGAAAACCACTTCTGGAGAGTCTCTTCGGCCTCTTTTTTTTCCCTGTCGCGGATGAGAAGTGCAAAGGCCGCACGGCATGAAATTTCGAAATCAGTGTCTTTCAGAAGACCCCTGAGGGTCTCTTGCGGCACATTATTGCCGAGCGTGCCACACACTTCGAGAGCGGCCACTTTCACCTCTTTTGAGCTATCGCAAAGAAGCGGATAGATACTCTCGCAGAATGACGCGTCGGCATGTTCAATGACGAGACGACAAGCGAGAGCCCGCTCGGTTCGATGGGAGCTTGTGGCAAGGTTTTCGAGGTACTCTTTAGAGAGCGTATCGGTAATTGTGACGAGGGCACAAGCGGCCGCTTCCTCGATTTCTGGATCTTCAGCCCTGGATAGTCTCTCGAGCATCTTTTCAGCATCATGCGCATGCATCTTGCCGAGCGTTTCGATTGCGCCGAGTCGCACTTCGGGAGCTGAGTCATGTTGTGCCAGAGTCATCACCTTTTCTTGGATGATGCTATCACGCATATGTGAGGCAAGATCGAGGGCAAAAAGACGAACTTCCATGATCGAGTCATCGAGCGCCGCAAGGATCATTGGGACCGAATTTTTATCTTGTGTGCTCCATGCTGCAAAATAAGCCGCCGCACGGCTTTGGGGGCAGCTTTGGCGTGTGCCCTTCTTCATGATGGCAAAGGAGAGATCTTCGAAAAGAGATTCATCGATTTCTCCTCGTAGGGCTCGTAAGGCGCGAAAATTTTCGACCATTTTTTTCTCATCGCCAAGAGCAATCGCGCATCGAATTTTTTGGGAGAGTACGGCTCTCGAGTTTTCTGTGCCCTCGAGGCAGACAAGGGCCTCTTTTGGCTGACCGATGATGAGGAGATTGCGGCTCTTGTCAATGAGTGTGTCAGGCTCCGTGACAAGCGCTACGGCAAGAATGAGAGAAATCATGCTTCGCGTCCGAGAGTTCTGCCGCCGACGAGGTGGAAATGGAGATGAAAAATAGTCTGACCTGCATCTGGACCATTATTGGTGAGGAGTCGAAATCCTTTTTCGATCTGAAATTTCTTTGCGAGTTCTTGCGCGACGAAAACCACTTCTGCCAAGAGCTCAGAATCCTCTTGTTGAGCGTGCATGATGTCCCGAATCGCTTTTTTAGGGACGATGAGAATATGGACTGGCGCTTGTGGGTGGATATCATGGAAGGCGATAATGCGCTCATTTTCGAACACCTTATCGCATGGCACTTCGCCATCAATAATTTTCTGAAAAATGTTTTTCATATTGCTGCCTACCAGGTTGTTCTAGAATGAGAATAGCATGCCGAACACCAACTTTTCCACACGGTCCTGCACAAATGTTACCAAATTGGTAACAATTGTGTAATTTTCGCAGGGAGCACTCTCTTTCATCCCTGTGCTCTCGACTTTGATGCCCGAATGCGTAAATATCTGATGATTAATAGTATAAACGAGAAAATTCAGAAACAACATAATTGAAGAAACTGGGAGGCGCACGCATCTGCACACATGTTACCAATTTGGTAACATGTGTGTAATTTGAGGGTTATTTTTTCGTCATTTCTTGAACTTTCTCGTAGGCACGAATGGCGTCTTCTTTTGTTGCCCAGACAGAGATAAAACGGCCTTTATGGCAGAAGATGGCACCATCAATTCCCGAGAGGCGTTTCAGGTCTGCGTCGAGCATGCCGGCCCACTCTTCGGGCAGCGGCTGACGGACGCGCATTTTATCATCGGCCGTCGGAGGAATGCCTCGCAATTTCCAATACCTTCCCGATGGCATGATGACAAATTTGGCCGGATGGTGTGCGCCATCTTGCTCGAAAAAGGTATCCATCCAAGGAATGGGCGTGTCGAAGATGAGGCAGTCGCGATATTCGGCCATAGCTTTGATAACCTCTTCGCGACAGGAATGGGTATATTTATAACGCTCCCACATACGTCTAATATGGCCTGTGGCAAACTCTTGAGCCTCAAAAAAGGCGGCGTTTTGCTCTTCAGAAGTTGCTTCGTAGGAGATTGGCGTAAAATTGGAGATAATATGGGAAAAGGTGCACAGGCCCGCCGGAGCGGTCTCTTTGCCATTATCATGCGCATCCACACCGCGGACAAGAGAGTTATTGAGAAAATCGAAATCAGCATGGGTGATGATTTTTTGGCTTCTGAGATACTCTAGAATCATGCCCGCACTGGAAAGATGGCCACGATAGTCGACCTGGTGGTGGTCAAAACGCTTTTTTTCAGGCTCCCACGTGCCGCCCACATCACAGACAAAGTCACAGGCTTCGAGAGCTTCGAGGCTTCTCGTGCGAATGATTTTATCGGGATCGATGAGGTTAAATAGGCGCAGGAGTGCGCATGCGGTCACTTCATCTGCATGAAATGTTCCATCATGAGTGCCAAACGAACGAGGAATTTTTTCCATAAAAAATCAAAGGTAATCCCTCATCCTAACAAAACGCGAGATTCGAATCAAACATGGCGAGAGGAGTTTTGATTTTTTTGTCGAGCGGCAGTGGTTGTAGGCTACGGCCGAGGCAAAAAAATGAACAGATACGACAAAGATCAAGCTCAAATCGATAGAGGTGATTCGAAACTGGCGGCTACAAACTGGCTTTGATTGTCATTGGCCAAAAATGTGGAGGCTCGCAGGTTACTGTGAGCGGTTTATGGGAGATTGGATGGGGAATTGTCATGCGAAAATGGTGCAAGGTAATGGCATCTCTAGAAAAACGATGCCGGCTTCCATATTTTGTGTCGCCCAAGACAGGATGGCCCGAAGCTGCAAACTGAGCTCGAATTTGATGGTAGCGACCAGTTTCGAGTGTGACGAGAACGAGGCAAAATGTATCACTCTCTTGCAGCACTTCGTAAGAAAGACTTGCGAGTTTGCCTTCCGGCGTGCCTTCTGGAACCACACGTGCTCGATGCTCGTCGTGAATGAGTATGTGCTCGCGAGATCCAGAGGAAAGATGTCCCTCACATATGGCAAGGTACTCTTTCTTGATGCTGTGTTGGCGCTGGGCCAGATTGAGTCGCTCGAGTGCTTTTTGGCTCTTTGCAAAGAGAACAATGCCTGAGGTGGGCTTATCAAGACGATGGATGGCATGGAGAAAGACATTGCCTTTTTTTTGGTATTTTTCTTTTAAAAATGCCTTCAGAATATCTTCTAGGCTCTCTTCTTCGCCAGCCGGTTGCGTGAGAAGGCCTGCCGCCTTTTCTGCAAAAAGCAGGTGGTTGTCCTCAAAGAGTATTTTAGGCGCGCTGTCGTGCTGCTTCATAGAGAAGAATGGTTGAGGCCATCGCCACGTTGAGTGAATCGGCAAGGCCCTTCATGGGAATACGAACCTTGATGTCGGCAGTTTCGAGCCAGATATCTTTCAGGCCAAGTTGTTCGGTGCCTAAAATAATTGCCACTGGTTTCGCTAGATCGGCCTCATAATAGAGTGTCGAAGCTGCGGGAGTCGAGGCGATAATGGAAATATGGTGTTTTTTGAGGAAGGCGATCGCTTCTTCGGTTGATGTTTCGATGACAGGTTGAGAAAAGAGCGTGCCGACACTTGCGCGTACGACATTTGGATTGTAGATATCGGTGCAGCGGTCAGAGACAATCACGCCGTGGGCGCCGGCACCATCGGCAGATCGTAAAATCGTGCCCAGGTTGCCTGGTTTTTCAATGCTCTCAGCCACGACAAGAAGCGGATTTTCGACGCCCCGAATGGCATCCTCAAGATCAAGGAGAGTCTTCCGCATAGCGTGACCGAGCCCTAGAAGACCATCAGGGCGGTCTCTATAAGAAATCTTTTGAAATACTTTTTCGTCGCACGTGATGATGTGAGTGCCTTTTTTTCGTGCCTCGTCGAGGAGGGCGCCTTCATTGGTTCCAAGGAAAAATTTGGGACACACGTAAATTGCTCGGCACCCGACGCCCGCGGAGAGGGCCCGAGAGAGCTCTCGATAGCCTTCGATGAGAAAGAGCCCTGTTTTATCGCGATCGCGCTTGTCACGTAGGGCAAGAAGCTCTTTGATTTTGGGATTGGCGGTACTCGTTATATGCAAATCATGAGGCATAGGAGCACCGTGCATAGGATCCGCTCGGTAGCACTCGTGCCCCCTCGATGACCATTTCACCGGCATCGATCTTTCCACCTGTGAAGATATCTTCCATCAAATTGTGAAGTACACGTGGTGTAAAACCAGGCGTATGGCACGAGAGAAGGACAAAA
>Ga0105104_10003219_pt1 | contig 11709 bp, 16 predicted proteins | sample PPLLaktember2015_3_FD_87034 | JGI IMG/M metagenome (GOLD analysis project Ga0105104, IMG submission 87034) | Freshwater sediment microbial communities from Prairie Pothole Lake near Jamestown, North Dakota, USA - PPLs Lake P7 Core (6) Depth... | ecosystem: Environmental > Aquatic > Freshwater >...
AAGAATATTTTGCTAAAATAAAAGTAATAGATGACACTCAACAACGTAATACAGGAACTAAATAATATTGCAACAAATCATTTACAAATAAATCATTTCTTTTTTGGTGAGGAGTGGGAATTTGCTAGTAGTGGTGTTGTTAATTGCCCTGCAATGATAGCGGTATTAGAGCCTGCTATGTTGGAAGGTTCTACATTAACACATTCCTTTAAAATTTACATCGGTGATTTAGTTCAAAAGGATTTATCTAATAAAAAAGAAGTGTTAAGCGATTGTTTGTTGATTGCGTTAGATGTTATTTATCAGCTTCAACAAAATGATTACGATTGGGTTTTAGCAAATAAAAGCAGCATAACTTTAAATGATTTTGAGGATAGTTTTGACTGTGAATTATACGGATATTATTTTCAAATAAAATTAAAGTTGTCATCCCCTTATGATAGATGCGCTATTCCACAGGTTCCATTGGTAACTAATTAAATTATGAAAAAAATATTATTAATTATTTTAGTTTTTTTGAGTAGTTGTGTAATTGCACAAACAACACCTAATTTAGGGATGGTTATTTCTGTTGATAGTGGTGATTGCGAAAGTCAAAGAATAACTAATTTAAAAGGTATTTTAATAGATACAAATTCAGTTCCAACTCTTCCTGCTTTGGGCAAACTTGAAATATTTGCATCTGAAAATAACGGTATAACAAATCTAAACACTTTAGGAAATGATGGTATTTTAACAAGGCTTGGAAGGGATTTGGTTTCTACTGTACGAAATACATCCGGTGTTACATTAAATCCGGGAGATGTGGTATATACATCGGGAGCGACCGGAATAGCCCCAAACGTAGCAAAAGCAAAATCTAATTCACAAACAACAATGCCGGGCTTAGGTGTGGTTATGCAAACAATGACAAATAATAGTTTTGGAAAAATTCAAAGATTCGGAAGGACTGAATTTAATTTTAATACGTCGGCTTTTAGCGTTGGAACTATATTATATGTCAGCCCTTATGTAGCAGGTCAATTAACAGATATACAGCCGGTACACCCTTATATTCAACAAGAGATAGGGGTTGTGGTAGTCAGTGGAGTTGGTAACGGTTCAATTTTCATTTCTCCTGGAGCGGAACAAGGGGTAGAGTATGGCACATTACGAAATAGTTTTGCAATAGGCGATTCATTGGCAGGGACAAAGAAGTTATCATTTGTAAATACAAATACAGCTAATATTGAATGGGCTCCAACAAGTTCATTTAGTTTACTTTTACCACCAAGTCAAGGTGCAGCTACAACTATCTTACAAAATAATGGATCAGGAGTTTTAAGCTGGGTAAGTTATCCAAGCACAGGGTCAACGGGTAGTACAGGTAGCACAGGTAGCACAGGCAGTACAGGCTCAACAGGCACAACAGGTTCGACAGGCAGCAGTGGTGCAACAGGCACAACAGGAGTAACTGGCGTAACTGGTTTCACTGGTGTTACGGGTAGCACTGGTGTTACTTCTTCAACTGGTGCAACGGGTAGTACAGGAAGTACTGGTTCTACAGGTGCAACGGGAGCGGACGGGGCGTTAACAGCATGGTCAAGATTAGGTAATGCAGGAACGGTGGCAGCAACTAATTTCATTGGAACTACTGATGCTATTGATTTTAGAATCCGAACAAATAATACAGAAAAAGTTAGTGTTACAAGCGCTGGCGGTGTTATAATAGGTGCAACTTCTTCTATTTTGGGTACTCCATTTTCTCCACAATTAACTATTACAGCTAATGCCAGTAATAATTATAGTAGAATAATTATTGCAGGATTTGGTACGGGGAGTGGTGAGTTAGATTTTGGAAATCAAACAATCAGACAAGCGGGAATTTCTGGTTTAAATGGTTCTCAAATGGGATTTTACACAAATAATACAAATATAGGCAATACTCTGACTGAAAGAATGAGAATAACAAGCGCTGGTAACGTAGGTATAGGAACAACAACACCTACAAATTTGTTACATATAAGAGGTTCCAATCCTATTGCTGAAATAAATCACAATGCAAATGGATTAACTGCTATTGTTAAAAATATTGGTGGTCTTGAATTAAACGCTACTGAAATGAATCAAACGTCAGCATATACACCTGCAATTAAATTTGGTTCAAGAGATGCGCAATTTACAACTTACAATCCAAATTTTTTAGCTGGAATTGTTGGTAGGGCAGTGCAATCTTATACATCGGATATTGCCGGTGCAATGGCTATTGATTTTTTAACAACTAATATAAACGCTGGGTTATCTATTCCTTCAACACGAATGACAATTGATTATAATGGCAACGTAGGTATAGGAACAACAGCACCCGCTGCAAAGTTAGATGTTAGAACTAACGTAGCATATAGAGGTGTTATAGAAGCTACTTCTTTATTTGCTGCAGGTACTTTTTTTAATGCTTTTAGAGCTATGCCTGCCGATGGCACTGTATTAGATAAAGCAGGTTTATACATGGGTTCTATTGCAGCTGATAATGCAGTAATTTCTTCAAATACCGTTTTTAGAAATTCAGGGCAGTGGCAATCTTCATCAACTACTGGAAGTGCTATTCAATTAGCTACAGGAGATATGTATTTTATAGCTAATAGTGGTTTAACAGCCAATACTGATTATGTACCAACAACAAGATTATTTATAAAAAGTACAGGCAACGTAGGTATAGGAACAACAGCACCAACAGCTAACCTTCACATAGCACAAACAGCAACAGCAACAGGCGCTTTAGTTGGATTACGATACGTAGGAGCAGTAAACACAAACCAAACATTATCAACTGAAATTCCAGCAGCAACTTTTACAACAGCAGGTAGGCAATGGGCAACAGGTGCAATAACATTGCAGCGTGAGTTTTTAATAACAGCCCCAACGTATTCTTTTGTCGGTGCAAGTACTATCACAGACGCAGTTACATTAGGAGTAACCGCACCCGTAGCAGGAACAAACGCTACCTTAACACGTAGTTGGGCGGCACAATTTACAGGTAATACAGCGGTATCAACTAACTTAATGGTGGGTAGTTTAACAACAGCCCCTGCCGACCCATTGCACGTTATCGGTAATATTAGAACTTCATCATTAGCAGGAACAGGTGATAGACCTGTAAAAGCAAATGCGAACGGTGTTTTAGGAATAGAAACAGATGCAACTATTATTTATACTAAAAAAGTTTCTTTAACCTCAGCGCAAATATTAACTTTAGGAACTACGGCAATAACTGCTATTCCTTTAGTAACAGGAAAAACAATCAGAATAATATCCGCTTCGGCAAAATTAAATTATAATACAACAGCTTACGGTGCAACGACAAATATCTTTTTTTCAACAGGGGCTAATTCGCAATACATGTTTTGCGACATCCTAAATGCAACAGCAACGACGCATCGTTATTTTATTAATACTGGTTTGTCAGGGGCCGTTGGTACGGAATTACTAGATGCAACAGCTGTCTTAATTGGGACAAGTGGTGTAAATCCAACATTAGGCAATAGCACAATAGACTTGTATATAACTTACGAACTAATAACACTTTAAAATGAAAATACTATTATATTTTAATGCTATTGATACACCCGAGGGAGTTGGTCAATCACAAATGTTGGATGGCACGATTGAGGAATTTATTGAAGCCAATGAAACTAAATTTATCGAACCAATAATTGAAAATGATATGCTAACTTTTACAAAATCAATTACAGAAAGTGAAGTGATAACAGGTTACGCAATGATATTTCAAGTCCCTAACGATTTTAAAAATTAGTTATGAGCAAAGACGAAGCAAGTGATAAAACGTTACGTGAACTCGTAAGGCAGTCCTTAACAGAGATAGAGCAACACCGAAAAGACAGTGAAGAATATCGCAATAGTACCTCTGTATTACTCGCTAAAATAATGGTTCATGGCGAATACACGCAAAAGGCTTTAGCTGAACACGACGCAAAAATAGAGATTTTGGATGCGTACAAAAATAAGAGTTATGGAGTTATCGCAATAATCGGTTTGATATTCGGCACGATTGCAGGGTGGTTAGTTAGTTTAGTTTCAAAATCGTAAAAAATGCAAGATAAATTAATTGTAAAGCGTAACGAAGGAACAGGACTTCAAACATTGGGCGAGATGACTTTTGGAGATTTCAAATGCAAAACATTAGAATTACCATGGTTAAATAATCAGCAAAAGATTAGTTGTATTCCTTATGGACAATACACGTGCGAAAAGAAGTACCCAACAGCAGCAATACCGTATCAACACGTTACTATCTTAAATGTACCCAATAGATCAGGAATAGCTATTCATAAGGCTAATTTTTACACTCAACTAAAAGGTTGTATCGCTGTTGGCGAAGATCAAATAGATATAAATAAAGACGGACAAAAGGATGTAACTAATTCTGGAACAACGTTTGAAAAGTTAATGGAAGTACTACCTAAAAGATTTACACTAATAATTATATAAAATGGAAACAAAATCAATCTTTAAATCAAAAATATTTGTTTTAAATGCCGTTGTGGCTTTATTGGCGATAATGGATATTATTACTCCTGACTTATTAAATGTGTTTGAACTTAGTTTGCCTACTCAGCACAAAATAATGGCTTTAATTGCGCTATTTGTGGGTATTTTGAATATCTTTTTACGCACTATAACCAACAGCGCAGTAACTTTTAAAAGTAATGACGATCTAAACTTAAAACAATAATGATAAATACAAACTTTTCAGAAAAGGATTTAGTATTAGATGCTGAAATTCAAGAAGGCGAGCATAGTGGAAGCAAAGCAAAGGATTTATTTTGTAGCCAGTGGGAGAACGCTCGTATAGGTTTGACTACCTTACAACTATTGACTTCTAAAAAAACTATTTTTAGTTTTATTTTAGGAGTAGTTATAACTGTTGGCGATAAGATTCAAACTAAATTCTGCAAAGAATGAAAGACCATCCAACAACAAAAATAGTCAAACAGTATTTAAGAAAATTTCCAAACACACCGACACGAACTTTAGCGAAGGTATTGCACAAAGATTATCCGCAGGTGTTTGTTGCTGAAGATTCTGCAAGGTCAACGATTAGAAGTTTAAGAGATTTGCTTAATAATAAAAAAATTACAGACAAAGAATTTGTAAATCAAAAAAAACATTCTTTAAATCCTTTTCAGCTACCAGAATCGGAAGCCAAAGAATATTCGCAATACATAATTCCTGAAGGGAATAATCGTATTTTATTTTTGTCCGATATACATATTCCTTATCATAACGTGGAAGCGTTAACGTTGGCTTTGAAATACGGTAAAGAAAAGAAAATTAACACGATCTATCTTAATGGGGACATAATGGATTGCTACCAAGCAAGTCATCACGAAAAGGATGTTTTGAAACGTAGTTTAGCGTTTGAGATTGAGCAAACAAGGGAGTTTTTACAAACTTTAAAAAAGCATTTTCCTGAATGTAAAATTTATTTTAAAGAGGGTAATCACGAGAAAAGGTGGAAGCGTTATTTACGCAGATGCGCTCCGCAGTTGTTAGGTATTGAGGAATTTGAATTGCCTATCTTATTACACTTTGGCGAAATGGGTATAGAATGGATTCCAAATGACCTATCCGTTAAGGTTGGTAAACTTAATATCATTCATGGTAACGAGTATTTCGGTAATAGTATAAATCCTGCTAAGTTTTATTTTGATAAAGCAGGTGAAAATATCATTGGTGGGGATAAACATAGGACGAGTGAGTTCATTAAGCGATCAATCGGAAATAAGGTTGAGGGCGGTTGGTCCGTAGGCTGTTTATGTGAATTAAATCCCGAGTATTTCCCTTTCAATAATTGGAACTTGGGATTTTCATATATTGAATTTAACAAAGATGTTTTTCAAGTTGAAAACAAAAAGATAATAGGGGGTAAAGTGTTATGACGTTTGAGTTTAAAATATGGGTTAAGAATAAGATAGTTGATAGTATGTATATGCCTCGCAGGTTAGCAGTCGATTTAAACTACCAACCTATAAGCTACATACAAAGCCACGTTATAACGAATAATAAGGAGGAGGTTAAATGTACTTTAGTAACCTTTTTTGATGGGACTAAAAAGATAGCAGCAGATCAATACACCACGTTCATAAAAAAGTACAATGACTTTGTAGATGAAATAACTGCAAAGAATGTGACGGGTGTTAATTAGTCTTGTTTGTTTAGTTGAACTGTTGGGAATTTCCGAACGGTTGCCGATTGCTAAAAAGAGCAATATATCCGTTGCGATTCAGTAAATCTAATTGACTTAGCTTTAGTTAGTTGTTTCACATTTAAATTACATTTATAGCGCATAGCTGCAAAACGTTATAAGCCATTTAAGTAATGCTTTACCCTTGTCCAAAAAATTGACTGAAATTGTGGTATTCCAGCTAATCTTTTTATGTGTAAACAACTTATTTTAGCACTTTCAATAGCTATTTCACGCCTTTGCTCATTTGTTGTCATTATACTTTTATCATCTTCACCAATCAAATAGACTATCTGATGTGCTTGATGTTCGCTGATTAATCCTTCAGCAATTTCTTTTACTTTTTCGTCTGTAATTTCTGACATATAAATTTATTTTAGTTGTTAATAATAAACAGCACATAAGCAAAATCCAAAATCCCTCGCTAAAGCCAACGCTATTTGTGCCTTCGCTTATCTGCAAACCGTTATAAGCTATTTTAAATCATCAACGCTAATAATTCCAAATTCATCATCAAAAACAAAATCAGACCCACGCTCTTATACTAATGGTATTTTACTTAACCATTGATTGTATATATTATCAGCTATTTGTGCAGTCATAACTGGTGGAACTGACATACCGATTATGTATTGTTTATTAGGTTTAAAAATATAATCTAATGGATATGTTCCGCATAAAGAAAAATGATTTTCACCTAAATAATTAGGTTTATTAGGCATCATAATAGAATTAGAACTGCCTATTGTCGGACAAATCTCGGCTTCATTCAATTTTAAATTATTAAAACCATTGCCATTATTTACGGATGCCATCGAGTTTCCTTTTTCACATTTAAACCATAAATCCTTGTAATGTGTTGTTATTTCTCTGCTATCATCTTCGCAATTTTCCATAACTTCACCAAAAGTTATTCCAGTTTCATTAAATATCATTTCAATTTTTGGAGCAAAAGTAAAAATATCTTTTTGTTCAATAAATTGTTCACATAAATCTTTTCGTAAAGCTATAAAAAAAACTCGTTCCCTACGTTGTGGTACGCCCATTTTTGAAGCATCCAATAAAAAATGTTGTACAATATAACCAGCTTTATCAAATGCTTTGTATATCTCAATTACATAGCTTTTAGCTGCACCCATTAATAAACCTTTTACGTTTTCAGCAACTACAACTTTAGGTTGCAATTCATTTGCCAAATCAATAAAATCAAAAAACAAAGTATCTAAAACCTGCATAGCTTGTCCCTCTCTAAAAACTTTATCTTTTCCCCAGTCTTTTTCTCTATTGCCAGCCATACTAAAAGATGAACAGGGTGGCGAACCGTCCAATATATCTAATTCGTATAATTCTTTTGGCAAATCTTTACGGAGTTTAAAAGTTTGTATAGGTTCTAAATAAGCATACTTTGGATTGTGGTTTACTTTATACGCTTTAATCATTTTAGGATCAATCTCATTACATCCTAATACATCAAAACCAGCTAATTTATAACCCATAGTTGAGCCACCACCACAAGCAAAGCAACTAAATACTTTTCCTTTATCTTTTGTAAAAACTGCATCTTTTAAAGTCCAGTTGTAGTTAAATTTGTGTGTTTTTTTGTTTTCCATAAATATTATATTTTAATTTACTATTGCTACTCTAAAATTTTTCCTAACTAAGCATAACAGCACCTAATGTCAAGCGGCATTATATAACCGCTTAGAGCCGCCAGCCATTAGCCGCAAACCGTTATAAGCTATTTTAAATCATCAACGCTAATAATTCCAAATTCATTATCAAAAACAAAACCAGACCAAGGGTTTGATTTGTAAATACTTTCTATTCTTTCTTTTTTTTCTCCTTCTTTTAGACCTGCAATATATTTAGCTTTTTTATCATCTTTAATTTTTTGTTCTAATTCCTGTTGGTTTTTTTGCCATATATAATGTTTGTCTTCTCCAAATATTAAAGAATCAATATGTGAATTTATTTTTGACTCTAAATTTTTTAATATATTTATGAATGATTCCTTTTGTTCTGAATTATTAAATTGTGTTTTATTTAATAATTCTAAAATTTTATTTATTTCTTCCATTATTTTGAAAATTAAACAGCTTATAACAAAGGCTAAAAGCAATTGCCATTAAGCATAGTGCAAATTTTGAGCAGTATTTTAGGCAACTGCTGTTAGCCTCAATCCGTTACCAGCAAGGCTACCATTCATCCATCTCAATGACGATAGTTCTTTTGGTTTCTGTTATTGATTCACCAACTATTCGGTGTTTATCTTTTTCTAAATAATGACCTATGCAAATTGGTTCAATAGCTGTTGATTCTCTTCCTTGATTATGCGTATATCTTATGCATCCGATATTATTTATAAAAATATCTGTTGCTTCAATAGGTACTTCTACCAAAATAAATCTTTTCATTTTCTTAATTGTTTTAGTTTCTCGATATAAAGCACAGCATCCATTAGTTCTTCCTGCAAATGGTTCAAAAAGTCATCTGTATCGTTATCTTGAAGCGTTGTGCCGTACTTTTTTATACCAAGTTCAGACCTTGTGCTGAACTTTGCTATCACTTGTTCTACTATGCTATCTTTCATATTTACAATAAAAAACCCCGCTCCAATGGTAGTTGGTAGCGAGGTTAATTAATAGCGCATTGTTTCCGTTGCGTATAGCTTAACTATCTACCAATAGTTTTATGTTCTGAGTGCAAATGTAATAATTTATTTGTTATCTGCTAATTTTTTTTGAATTAATAACAAAAATTACAACGCAAAGACAATTCTCCTTATTAGCAGTCGCCAACATTTTTCAACTCGAGATATTTTCATTCTGATATTGGCATCGTTTGCGTTGTGTTTCAATGTTTACGCGAAAAACTGCGTTGTAATCTTATTTAGAATGATTATAAATAACAAATTATTTTTAATAGTATGTAATTTTATTGATTATTATTTGTACTTTTGTAAAACGTTACGGTCGAAACATAGGTAACAAAAGAAACTTTAATAGGCTCTTGTAATGAAAACGCTTCGACCCGTTGGATTTATAGGGGCTTTTTTAATTTAAAAAACTTATGAAAAAATTAAAAAAGGGTGAAAAATTCCAAGTATTTATGGATGAATTAAAAACTGTTAAAAATTTAGATGAATTAATAGAGTGTTGGTTAATTTCAAAAGGTGGACCAAAAAAAAATGGCGATACCTATGTTCATCAAATATCTAAATTAAATTTATTGGAGTTGCAGAAAACAATATTTGATTTTTACGGGATATGTTAAACTGTGAGCAATTAATTTTAAAACAAAGGATAAATGATTTTGTTGCGTCAAAAGAGTATGGTTTTTTCGGTGTACTGGGGGCAGGAGGGACTGGTAAATCTTATACTATATATTTTCATTAATTAAAGTATCTATTGCTATGCCTATTTCCTTTACATCTTGCATCGGCATTTATGCTCCTCTACGCCATTTGTTGTATTGAGTAAGTATTTGTATAGCTTTTTTGTTACCCATTTTTTGCTAAATTAATGATATAATCTAAAAAACTTTCATAGTGAAAATAAAAAGAATCAAAATCTTTAACAACCCAATACTGCCCTCCTGATGATTCAATGCTTTGTTGATATTCCTTTTGCGCTTGGCTTTGATAATCTTTTCCAATCTTAACTTCTATTTTTACAGACCTTCCAAATATTGTAGCGGATATATCAGCAGTACCATTAGTGCCAGTACCTTTAATATAACTAATACTTCCGATTGTTTGAGTACGACCTAATACATCAGTAACTTGTTTGGTGTTATCTATTGGTCTGCCGGTATTCTTAATGCGTTCAGCTTGGTATCCATTATACCGTATAAAGTCGCAAATACAACGTTCTAATCCGTTGGCAGTAGTATCAATGTACTTTGTAAGTGCAACGCAATTTAATGGCACATTAGGATACTTTGATCGCTGATGTTTAAAGTCTAAATCTTTTAGTTTTTCTATGTGTTTACTTTTCATATTTATAAATCATTTGTAAAGATACATTTAATATTTCTGCTATTTCTTTTTTGTCCATTGATGGATTCGATTTAATAATCTCAATATACTTTTCTTTATTTGATTTATTTTCGTTTTTAATAATTATTTTTTTAGCATCATTCTTTTCTGCTGAGTCAATTTTTATTTTTTTAGCCATTCCAATAAAATATTTGCTTAGTTTTTCAGCTTTTAAGATACTATCTTTTGATATTACTAATATATCACCTTGCCTGCTATCATAGTACTCTAAACAATGAATTATCAATGCAAAACGTGGTATGTATGCCTTTTGTTTAGGAAGCATAGATTGCATGTACTCATTTTCGCTATCATTATTTTGAATAGTTGTTATGTCGTTAAACATTCGCATCCATTCTTTGTTGGCATCTTTTGAAAATTTACAGATATGAGGATCTATTTCCTGTTCTGAGGTATATCTTGTTATATCATTTTTTATTATTTGAAAAAATGTAATCATGTAGTCTGAATACCACAGTAGTATAGCCTCGTCCATTTCAGCTGCATTATATTCATCTATTTTTAAGTCAGGAAAACAGGTAAGCATACGATCAATAAATCCGTTATCTTTATTTTCTTCTGTAAAAAACTGTGTTAATATGCTTGGTTGAATACCGCCTAATACTGGAATGATAGGACTTTCAACAAATGAACTTTTAGCAGTCTTGCGATTTAAAGTAATTCCTTTATTACTCCATGAAGATAACCAAAATTCAAGATCAGAGCCCGCCCTGTATTTATTCATGTCTTTAAACCATCCGGCTAGTTCATCTTTAAATACACCTATACTATTTTTATTTTCCTCATGTAATTCAATTAATGCTTCCTGTGTTATGTCATTTACAATAAATTGGCTTTTAAATGGCTTTTTTATCTCCTCGGCTACATCCTTTTCTTTTTTATCTAGTTCTAAATATGCTTCATATTTTTGATATTGTTTAATGTATTTTTTTATCTCTAAATTATTGATTTTTTGTAATGGAAACAATACATTTGATAGCGAGGGAGTTTTACCTATACCAGCTTTACCGACTACACTTAACCAAATATTAACAGATTCAATCCAACCAGTTTTAACTTGCACTTTTAAAGTATTACCTACAATAACCGATACCATCCAAAGCATAGCACTACCCATAAAGTCAATCGAACTATCTAAAGTTTTGCTGCATTCTAAAAAATAGTTTTGAATACGTAACGGAAATACCTCAATAGGAAATTCTAAATCTTTTTTATTAATTTTTATTTCTTGCGATAAAACCTCAACTTCTTTAATTACTCTGCTTCCATAACCTTTTTGATACAAGTCTTTAGCTGATTCGCTCCAATCCCCTTGATGATTTTTATATGTATAAATCGCGAATGGGTTTAACCCCTTCTCGTTAGGGTAACAAGTTCCGGTAGTAAACAGGTACATCATTTCCTTATT
>Ga0105104_10003220_pt1 | contig 11709 bp, 9 predicted proteins | sample PPLLaktember2015_3_FD_87034 | JGI IMG/M metagenome (GOLD analysis project Ga0105104, IMG submission 87034) | Freshwater sediment microbial communities from Prairie Pothole Lake near Jamestown, North Dakota, USA - PPLs Lake P7 Core (6) Depth... | ecosystem: Environmental > Aquatic > Freshwater >...
AACTGCCGCGGTTCCGATTCACCGTGCGAGCGGAAGCGGTTGGTCTTGTGTTCCCACGCATTTCGGATTTTGCGGGTGAGCAGGTTCGAGACGAGCAGGTAATCCAGGTCGCTTTCATATTCGCCGAACGAGAGTACCACATGCTGTCCGCTTTCGAGCGATTGGATGATCTCCCGCACGCTGTCCGCGGCGGGCTTCTCGACAATATACGGTTTGTTGAACAGGCGGCGCAGCTTATCGTGCAGGGCTTCCGCGGCCGTCACATTGACGCCGTTTTCGTTCGCCCAGGCTGCAACACTTCCCTGGGCGGGGACCTCTTTCTTCTTTCCTTTTTCATCCTCGACGACGGCAGTCTCGCGGTTCATCGCCTTGAAACTCCCAAACCAGTCGTTCTTGAACGATGAGTACAACGCGTTGAGCGTGGTCGGTGTGGTCTCTTTGAGGTTCAATTCGCGCGCGAGCGTTTCGATGTCGGATGTGGAGATGTCGTCCGTGGCAAGCTCCAGGTTGAAGTCCGGAGTATGCCCGCGGATGGTGCCTCCCGCGCCCAAGCCGACGACTCGCAGCTTGGACTTGAACTTGCTCTTCAATCCGATCACGGCCTTTTTCGTGTCTGAGGCGACATCGTCGAAGCCATACTCGTTGTGCATGTCGAGCACCAGCACAGAGGCTTTGTTCGAATTGATGAGTCCCGCCAGCACAACGCGCGTCAGGAACGATTTACCCGTACCGGTCGCACCGAACACGCCCGATGAGCGCTGGACGAACTTCTCCAGGTCGATGCACACGGGATGATTCTGCTCGCGTGTGTACCCAATGATGAAGTTGCCGCCCTGACCCGCTTCCCCGAAGATCTCGGCAATATCGCCCTCATCTGCGAGGTAGACCTGGGCATGATGCGGCGGCACGTTTTTGACCGGCAGGATGCGCGGCGGCTCCTTCAAGCCTGCGTTGATCATGCCCTGCCAGTCCTTGTAATCGGGAGAGCCAGGCTCAGGACCGATCTCGAGCATCAGGTTCGGCAGCACTTCCAAATTGGCGTAAAGCGTTTGTCCATAAAGGGCTTTGGCAATGTTGGGAGGATAACGGATGCCGGATTGCTCATCGGCAAAGCGCGGATCGGTCGCCCCAAGCTGGATGTCGGTCACGATGCCGTAGTAGTTCCAGTCCCCGCTCTGGATGACGACGAAGGCGCCCTCCTGAATCTCCTGTGGAGAGACCGTGAGCCGGACGCGGAAATTTTCCTTCAAACCACCGCCGACGAGAAAGCCAATTTTTGTTCGTTGAACTTCCATAATTACCTCATAATCGTGTTTATGTAATTGCGAGTTCCTGGAAGGTACTTCCTCGCAACTATGAAATTGCTCCGGCAGAATTTCCGCTTAAAACAGGAGGGGTTGCCGATTCGATATCTTCCTCATCCCGAAGGAAACTTAACAGGGTGGTGATAGTTAGTAGAATGACCAGCAGCGGAAACGTGTTCTGTAAGTATACTGGTTTATGAATGAAAGGCACGAGGGTGATGGCATACGTGCAGGAGGCGGCGACCCGTAAAAAGATCACCAACATTCGCCCGCGAACATTTTGCGTGAATTGTTCTGCCATGATAAGGGCAAAGGGGGCCGTAAGTAATGGCAAAGTGTAATCGTGATTGATGGAAGGGAGGATCAATGCGCCAAGGACGCAAGTCATCAGGAGTAATGAGTCGATGCCCCGCGTGTTGCGGCGGTAGGCATTCAGCCACACGAGCAAGAGGCAAATAACAAAATACAGTACCAATACGTTCATAACCAGGTTGATATTACTTTCCACCCAGGCAAACAAGTTTGCATCCCCAAATCGATCTTTTGAGGTCAATAGATAGGTGAGAAAACTTGAAATGGAATGATTTCCGAGCCAGGGTTCGGAATAACTATTGCTTGCTGCAATATGGGCAATGAACTTTGAAAAGTAGGAATATCCCAAGAGGAAAAGCAACAGAAAATTAGTCAAGCCCAAAGCAAAAAATCTTTTCAGGTTGGTTTTCCAGTCTCTCCAGTCATCTACAAGCAATACAACAAATACGGCTGGGTAGATTTTGAATTGAACAGAGATGCAAAACAGCACGTATGCAAAGAAGCGTTCCTGTAGGCGCCTGTGAAAAAGATAAATTGCCGAAAGACAAAATAACATAGCAATGGTATGGAATTGGCCGCGTTCCACTTCAAATTGAAAACCATAGGAAAAAGCGGAAGCCCCAAATATGAACAGGGGTATGGAAAGATCCTTCTTGCTAATAATTAGGAATGGCAGGAGAAAAGCAACAACAAAATAGCTGGTGACGGTCATGGTCGTAATAATATAATAATTGATTGGATATGCCATCAGCGTAAGAGGTGCAAAGAGAATGGTTAAAAGAGGAGGGTAATAAACTTTCGCAACCCCCTGTGCAAACCAGGTTCTAATGGAATCAAGGGTTGATGTAAAATCGGCTCCGATAGGATACATGCCGGGCAGATATCTATTGAAATAGACCACCTTGTGAGCCGACGCAAAAAACATGGGGAAAATCAGAAAGAACATGTAAGTAATGGAAAAACCCATCACCACCCACACTATATCGGGAAGATTTGGGATTTCATCAAGCCAAGATGATGGGATGATAGCTTGTTTGTGTTCCTGGCTGCCAAGCATGCGTCCAACGCCGAGGAGAACAAGCGTCGCTCCGACAATAGTGACTAATACTTGGGCGGGACGGATATCGTTCGTGCCAAACCGGGAAACGTCAGACACCAGGGAAAACAGGATGATGAAGATACCGGGCACAATCAGAAAAAGGATAGATTTGTTTTTTGTGGCTTCTTTGAAGAAGTTCATGATAATCAGCCCTATGGATTGAGACGGCAATGTAAACCACAATTTATCATAATTGCTCGTTTGGTGTAAACCCCAGATTCTTCCAAATGAGTACATCATATACTCGGGATATGAAAATTCCATCTTGAACATTAATATACCTATAATGCGACTCTACTCTGCCCGGTACGAACATCCTCTCAATGAGGGGCTAAATAGAATTGACCATTACCTCTTTCATATTAATACTTTGTAGATTCGTGACGTTAAAACGTTGTTCTGGATACTAATGAACCGATAGTGTGGCGGAGCGAGAATCAGCAGAGGGTTATCTACTTTTGCGAATGGATAGGCTGTGGACCGCAGCCCCAGAATTTGAATGCCTTCGTATTCATCCTCATACGTGATATGCACATGACCACAAAGGATACCTAATATCTTTTCCTTGATGCCGGGTGCTGTAATGATCTCCCAGAAGTCATCGATCTCATCGGCAATAAAACTATCCAGCCAGCGACTGTCAATGGGCTTTACGTGTTGATGGCAAACGATCACGGACGGCAGCTCAGATTGTAATGCCTGATAGAGAAAGTTGCGCGTCTCTCGCAGAAAAACCGCTTTTGATGCCGGACCCCAATCCATGAAGATGAACTGGATACCTTTATGTTCGAATGTGAAATTGTACAAATCCACGGGCTCTGAATCCGGAAACAAACAACGCGTTAGCATTTCGCGATCATCGTGGTTACCCGGAAGGAAGTATATCGGGTAGCCGCGCAGCCCTTCGACACTAGCGTGCTGAGGTCCCGGCAGAGACGCAGATTCGTCCAAACCCAGGAGCTGGCTGGCACACGCATATGCCGCTTCGGTGGGCGGTTCCACCAGGTCACCGGTCGAGATGATGAAATCTGCTTTGTCGGCGACGTGTTCCGCGATGTGCCTCATTACCATGCGCAGCGCGTGACCAGGCACGAATCCCTCGCGAATCTGCCCTTCGGATTCGAGGAGATGATGATCGGTGATCTGGATGAAGGAAAAATCCATAATTTATTATGTCGTTGCGAGGAGCCCTTTGGGCGACGAAGCAATCTCCTTATTCCAGGGGGTTGCTTCGCCTGCGGCTCGCAACGACATTAGCTACACTTCTGATAACACTCCAATTACAGACATCAGCGTCGAATAATCGTCACGCAGGAGCGTGATCAATTCATGGATGGCGTTCTCTTTCCAGATCGCGCCGTTCTTGCCATGTGCTTTGCTTGCCTCTGCCAGATGGGCAGCTACGACTTCGCTGACAGGCACATCCTTGTTGTGCAGAATATGGCGGAAATAGCCGAAGCGCCCGGCGGACGTAAAGCGCGCCACATCCTTGTCCTCGCAGAGATAGATCACATCCAGGCTGAGGGGCGGACGCGGCGGGAGCATGTGATAGATCTTGCCTTCCTGCTCATATCCTACCGCCATGACGGACATTTCGACCGGAACGATGCGGCGCTCACGGTTATCCCGCAACACCTCCTCGCTGACGTTATCCGCGGTGACAAGCTGGCGGACCAGCCCATCATCGTCAATGTGAATGTCATAGATCAGTCCATACACTTGATACGAATCGCCCAGGTGTGCGCGCACCAGTGAGCCAAGAGCTGGGACAGTAAACTGAGAGACGCGGCATCCAGCAATAAAACCCGTCGTCCCTGCGCGAAGTAGCCTCCCGATTTCGATTTGATGGTTCATCATGCCTCCGTAAGTAGTAACGGCAGTTGGTAAATGTGCTGCCTATTTGTTCACTCTGTACGGTGGAAGGCGAGAAACCCTCGCCCAGTCAGTTAACTGTTCTTTTCATTTGACCTCTTGCGCACGCGAGCCTTTGCTCAGCCACAGAGCCCACTGAGACACTTGAGAAAAACTCATTCTCTCTGTGCTCTCTTTGGCAAACGGCATTCGCAAAAGGTTTATCTCTTTTTTGTTCTTCCTGGCAGTGCTTTTGCCGAATCCTTATAAGACCTTTCGCCAACCTCATCACGGACCCGGCGCAATTCCAGCGCCAGCAGTTGCTCAACCTGATCCTTCTCCTCGCGTCGCACCACCGCGGTCTCATGGGCGCGGTGTAAAAGATAGGGATAGGGTTTGCTGCCCATCATGTTGCACTGTTCGACCAACACCGAATGCAGCAAGTTCAGTTTTTTCTTGTCTTCTGCCACCCACTTGGGAAATTCCACGCGCACGGGCCAGGGGTGCCCCAGCGAGCCAACATTCAAATAGAAAAAGTGCAGGGAAAGTGGACCTGTATATTTCTTGACAGAACCGGATTGCAGTCCAAACACTGCCGAACGATGCCCGGGCGGGATGATCGGATTCTCGCGCTCGCCATAGAGCCACCGGGCACTCACGCCGCGCAGCGGCTGTTACTCGCGCAAACGCCGGATCTGTTCCCCGTCAGCGGTCGCGATCTCGAGCAGGCGCACGATCAGGTCCGCGCTGGGCTTTTCCACGTAGCCCGCGGTGACAACGCCGCGCGAGTGCAGTCGCGTCAGCACCCGGATATATTTTTCTACAAAGTCTGCATAGGCTTGCGGATCATCGCCTTTGGCTCCCCATAATTCGATCGTCCCGTCTGTGAGGTTGACAACCGGTCCCTGGATATTTTTTGATAATTCATCGAGTTGCATTCGCTCGCTGATGTCCCGCCGCATGGCAACCATGCCATCAGAGATAAGGTTGCCGTTCGAGATCAGCTCATCCCCATAGAGCATCTCGGTTTTCACGCAAATCTCCGGAGCCTGCCCGGAATGAAGCTTCATGATGATGACACCGACATTGATAATACAAAACTGTGTTGAGGCGTGACGGTCAGGGTTGACCTGGGAGCCGTCCGCGGCGATGACCGTTACATCGGCAGCGGGAGTAGGCGGCGGGAAGGTGGATGTGAGCGGCTCGTTGAACGGTACCGCGCAGCGGATGTTGGAGTCCACTGCTGTGGCTTCCTCCACTTTGCGTTTCAGGAAGTCCAATTCCGACGCGTAGGCGCCCAGCAGCTTGCGTGCCAGTTCACGTTTTTCTTCGAGAGTTCGGTTCCGCTCTTCAGCCCCCGCGGCGATCTCCCGGATGCGAGCATAAATTTGCTGGAAGTCTATCGGCATAGCTTCTCGTTTCTCTACGGGGCGCGCATTCTTAGAACAAATGTATCAAGATTGTAAATGCAAATCCGCGAAAATACAAGTGCAAATCCCCTAAATCTGGGCACCCACGGAGATGAACTCCCCTATTTGGGGATATCAATCCGATAACTTTTATGCTATTTTTGAGCAAACCGCCATATAATTTCCCTACGGGAACCTTTTCCGCTTGGTATCGTCTACTCCAAGAGGAGAAAATTTTTCAACAAGGAGTTTATGAGAATGAAGACTAAATCACTTATTTTTTTGACTGTGGCGGTGCTTGCGCTCATGGTGACCGCCTGTGTGCCTACCACCATCAACCAGGAGGCACAACCCAATGTGCGGACACTGAGCGTCTCGGGCAACGGACAGGCGTACCTCGCCCCCGATATTGCCTACATTTATATTGGTGTACATACTGAGAGTCCGACCGCTGCGGAAGCTGTGACTGAAAACAATGACCAAACCCAGGCGGTTATCGAGGCGATCCAGGATTTCGGCATCGATCCGAAGGATATCCGCACCACGAACTTCAGCATTTGGCCCATGGATAAGTTTGACCCTGCCACGGGCACGCCGACCGGCGAAAAAACCTATGCAGTGGACAATACCGTCTATGTTACCGTGCGCAAGCTCGACCAGCTTGGAGACTTCCTCGATGCTGTTGTACAGGCTGGCGCGAACACCGTCAACAGCATTCAATTCGATGTAGCGAACAAGGATGATGCCCTCAAACAGGCTCGTGTGGACGCGGTAAAGAAGGCGGAAGCCCAGGCGAATGAACTTGCCGAGGCGACCGGTTATTCTCTCGGAGAAGTCCAATCCATCAGCTTCGTTGACAACCAGTATCCGATCTTTGACGGGAAGGGCGGCGGCGGTGGTGCGGTAGTGGAAGCGGCAGCCGTGCCAATCCAGCCTGGACAGTTGACCTTCACGGTGACTGTGAACATCACCTACGAGCTTAAGTAATTCACCCGTTTCGCTCTGAGCCTGAACCTGCTTCCGTTAAAGGAGGCAGGTTCTTTGCTTTATCTGTTAACCACGGAGTCACGGAGACACAGAGTTTGGATATTCTCCGTGGCTTAGTGTCTCCGTGGTTAGTGCCTTTACGATTTAGAATGCTTGTCTGTGGCAAGGTTATAATTGCCAGCCTGTTAACAATCTTCATAAATCGGCGTAAGAGAACGCCGGATACGCTTGAACAGGAGTCAGCATGCTCAAAGTCGGATACATCGGTCTCGGGTTGATGGGCAAGTCCATTGCACGGAACATCCTCAAAGCGGGGTTCCCTCTTGTGGTCCATAACCGCTCGCGGGCTTCTATGGATGAACTCGTCGCGGCAGGTGCGAAAGGTGCAAACTCTCCAAAAGAAGTAGCTGAACAGGTAGACGTGGTCTTCACCAATCTCCCCGATACCCCCGATGTAGAGAAAGTGGTTCTCGGCGAAAACGGGATCATCGCAGGCGCACACGATGGATTGGTTTATGTTGATAATTCCACGATCAAGCCCGCCTCCGCGCGGATGATCGCGGAGAAGCTTGCGAAGAGGAATGTCTTCGCATTGGATGCGCCCGTCTCCGGCGGTGACATCGGCGCAAAGAACGCTACCCTGACCATTATGGTCGGCGGCGAGGCATCAGCCCTGGAAAAGGTAATGACCGTTTTCATGGCGATGGGCAAGACCGTTACCCATGTTGGTGACTCGGGCGCGGGGCAGGTCGCCAAAGCTGCCAACCAGATCATGGTCGCGGCGCAGATGGTGGCGATGGGCGAACTGCTCGTCTTCTCGAAGAAAGCCGGCGTGGACCCGCGCAAAGTCGTCGAAGCGATCAAGGGCGGCGCGGCACAATGCTGGACTCTGGATGTGAAGCCGCCGCGTTTATTCGACGGCAATCGCAATCCCGGATTCAAGGCTCACATGCAATTAAAGGATTTGAAGATCATTATGGAAACTGCCAGGGAATATGACATTCCCGTTTCCGGTACGGCTGAAAATACCCGACTTTTCCAGCAAATGATCGAGTCGGGCATGGGCGAGTTGGATAACTCCGCGGTGGTGGGTGTGATTGAAGAGAAGGCGGGAATTAAAATAGTTTAGGATAACCCGCTGGTCGAGACGCTTTGGGGAGTGGATAATCTGGTGGGCTAGCCACAGAGCCCGCAGAGATTTTGAGAGTTTTTTCTCAGAGAACTCAGTGATCTCTGTGGCGAAATTTTATGGAGCCCATTCTTTTAGCCACTCCCACGCTTTGCGTCGAGACCAGATATAACAAGTATGCTTGTAATCTGTGGTCTCGGTATGCCCAGCGACAAATACTCTGGGCTACTCGACCATCGTTTATATAAGGAATGAATGAAAAAATACTGGTCCACGATTCGTGATTACTTTTTGATCCTCCTCGCTGCGTTCCTACAGGCACTCTCGCTGCGATTGTTCTTTGTCCCTGCGAATTTAGCATCGGGCGGTGTGAGCGGTATTTCCCAGTTGATCAATCATTTTACGGGATGGCCTATCGGCCTCATGATCCTGCTTGGGAATGTACCACTATTCGTTTTGGGCTGGCGTTTCCTCGGCGGATATCGCTTCGCCGCGCGGACAGCTCTTGCCATCTTCATGCTCTCCTTCTTCACCGATTTCCTGATACAGACTCCTCTCTTTTCCGCCAACGGTGCCGGGACAAGACTCATCAATGATTTGCAGGGCGATATCTTTTTGAATTCGCTTTACGGCGCGATCACCAGCGGCATTGGCTATGGACTTGTCTACCGCGCCCGCGGCACAAGCGGCGGCTCCGACGTTCTGGCGCGCATCCTGAGTCATTATCGCGGTGTGCCGATGACTCAGAGTTACCTGATGGTGGATACGATTGTCGTTTTGGGCGCGGGCTTTGTCTTCGGCTGGAAGGCAGCTTTATATGCAATGATCGCTTTGTACGTCAGCGGTCTGGTCGCTGAAACAGTTCTCGAAGGTGGCGGGACGGTCCGCACGGCGATGATCATCACCGGGGAAGCGGAGGCGATTTCAGAACGCGTGCTCGAGGAACTGGAGCGCGGCGTCACGGTCCTGGAAGGGACAGGCGCTTATACAGGAGCAGAACGCCCGGTTTTGTATTGTGTCATCACACGTGCGGAGGTGGCTTCCCTGAAAGCCATTGTCCATGAAGTGGATCCTCGCGCGTTCATGGTGATCGGTGTGGTGCATGAGGCATTGGGCGAAGGCTTCAGGCCATTAAAAGCGTGATGCATACGGCGGGATGGTATGGTCTTAACTACATTGAGCGATTACCCCTGCGGTTAGCCCGATCTGTCCGAGATGATATAACGTAATACACCATACCCTTCCATACCTGATGGGCTGGACAAATTTATTCCAAGCCAGGATCGCGTCCGAAGTGCAAAAGAGTAATGCTCCGAGACTGACGAACAAAGCCGCATTCGTTTGCCATTCGGGATTGGAAACGGCTAATAGCGCCGCGTAGAGCATTACGGATATAACTGTCCCATAGATGACAACTGGAATGACTAAATGATTCCCTCCTTTGATTCGCAGTGCTCCAACAATCCGCCCAAGGAGACCTCCCGCACCGATTGTGATGAACACCAGCAGAATCGGTGACCAGACGTTGATCGTTACCAACCTCTCCCGCAACCCAATGATATAAGCGATGTGTGCAAGCAGGAAGGCGATCAGCCCAAAGAGAAACATCCTGTCCTGAGGCATCATTAGCAATATATCTCCCGCCAGCGAAAACAAGATTCCCACTCCAAACCAAAACGCGATTCCCTGCAAGCCTGTGGTTGCATGCAGCCATATGAATAGAAAAACCATCACAGCCGGCTTTGCCAGGAATTCCAATTTCTGAAAATTTTTCGATACAGCTATGGCTTCAAAGGCAGCGAAGATGAAAGCGAGGATGAGCCAGAGATACATTGGTTCCTCCCAAATCCATTGCCGTCATTGCGAGCCGAAGGCGAAGCAATCTCCTGATTTCCAGGAGATTTGAAGCTAGCCGCGCTTCGTCTGCGGGTCTCGACACCTGTACTCCCCGGCACCTGCACCCGGGGCAGGTGTGCGCCAGATGCAAGTGTACGTCCTGCGGACTACTCGACCCTCCACTCAGCGCGAGGTAGACTTTCTCTTCTTCTTCTTTGTATCGATTCTATACCCCAATCGCTTCATTGCATTCTCGTCATTCCGCCAATCTTTCAGGACCTTCACACGCAATTCCAAAAAGACGGGTCTGCCGCCCATGCCTTCGATCTCCTTGCGCGCCGACGAGCCGATCTGCTTGAGCATCTTTCCACCCTCGCCGATGACGATTCCCTTCTGCGATTCGCGCTCCACAAAAATCGTTGCAGCGATGTAAAGCATCCCGTTCTCGCGCTCGGCAAATTCATCAATACGGACGCCCACTCCGTGCGGCACTTCGTCGCGCAGACTGTGCAAACATGCCTCGCGGACCAGGTCCGCGGCGATATCGCGCTCGTACGAATCGGTCACTTGTTCTTCGTCATATTCAGGTGGTCGGATGGGACTTAAGGAAATGAATAAATTGAGCAAATCATCCAGATGCTGATTCTGTGTAGCGGAGATGGAGATGACATGCGCTTCCCTCTTCAGCGACGCCTGGTACGCTTCAAGATGGCGGGTCAACGCCTCAGCGGGGACCAGGTCCATTTTGTTCGCGGCAAGCACGAGCGGAGTCCGGCGCGGGACGCGTCCAAGCAGGGACGCGATCTGTTTATCCTCCTCAGTCGGTCTCATGGATACATCCACCAGCCAAAGGATCACATCTACACCCTCGAGCGCTTCCTCCGCCTCCTGATTTAAAAACGTTCCAAGTTTGTGACGCGGATTATGGATGCCGGGCGTGTCCACAAAGACAAGCTGCGCATTCTCGTTTGTCAGAATCCCAAGCTGACGTTTGCGAGTCGTCTGCGGCTTCGGTGAAACCGCCGCGATCTTTTGTCCCAACAACGCATTGACCAATGTTGATTTTCCAACATTGGGTCGTCCAATAATCGCAATAAACGCAGATCGAAATTCAGCCATCAGTCCGCCGCGACTTGTTCCGTGGAATGTGCCTGTTTTTGCGGTCGCATGTTCGCGACAACCAGACTCAATATGATAAGCACCGCGCCGACGATCAATTGCCAGGAGAGTGTTTCGTTAAGGAACGCCACACCCAGGATCACGCCGCCCAGTGGAAAGAGATACGTGACCATGCTGGTGCGTGTGGGTCCGATCTCATGGATCAAATAATACGATAGTACAAAGGCAAACCCTGAGCCGAGAATACCCAGAAAGAGCAGAGCGATCCAGGTGATCCCTAACTGCGGCATCTTTACCGGGCTCTCGACCAGGAACATCGCCAGCCACATCACGACCGTTGCGGGGACAAGCGGTCCGGCGCTGCGCATAATTCCCGGCATGCCTTCCGTCGTCTTGCGCGCGTAGACGGCGCCGCCTGCATAAAAAGCCGAAGCAAGTACAACAGCCAGTTGACCGAGTATGGAACCAACCGAACTCCCGATGTCCTTGCTCATCAGGATGACTACCCCTGCAAACCCCAGCAGCAAACCCAGTACTTTTGGCACCGTCATTTTGTCATCGCGCAGCAGGTAGTGGGCGATCAGGATCGTGAACAGAGGCACTGTGGCATTCAGAATGGAAGCGACCGCCGAGTCAATGGATAGTTCACCCCACGAGATCAGG
>Ga0105104_10003222_pt1 | contig 11708 bp, 13 predicted proteins | sample PPLLaktember2015_3_FD_87034 | JGI IMG/M metagenome (GOLD analysis project Ga0105104, IMG submission 87034) | Freshwater sediment microbial communities from Prairie Pothole Lake near Jamestown, North Dakota, USA - PPLs Lake P7 Core (6) Depth... | ecosystem: Environmental > Aquatic > Freshwater >...
AAACAATGTCAATAAGTATCCTAAAATTAGGAACAACAGGAATAAAAGATGCATTCAAATGGCATGTAAGAGAACATTCTGGTGACAACTCTGGCTAATACGTATTCCTGAGCTTATAATATTGATTCTTCCAGTCATAAAAGGCTCGCATTTTATGATAAGATAATTGCTATGTAACAACAAATCCTTTGGACATATCTTCACAATTACTAATAAGCATCTATCATGCTCATTTATGATAGTGCAGAATAAATCTTTGGAAAAGATATGTTATACCTATAACTTATGCTCATGTGACCATCATCAAACTCCTCATAAACATGTTTGATGTTCATCTTTTCGAGTTTTGAGTGAAGCATTCTAGCGCCCCAATGAAGATTAAATTCATCTCTGGTGCCACAATCAATGAAAATAAGTTTAAGCTTTTTCAAGTTCTCGCGATATTTTTCTATCATTCTCACTGGATCCCAAGCAAGCCATCGATTCCATACCTCTGGTAACATCTCACCCGTCTTGAGATCGAAGGGTAAATCCACGCCCATTTCTTTTGATTTAGGATTTGGTGAATAATGCGCCGCCATTCCAAATGTATTCAAAGGAGGTCCATCATTTTTTTGATGACGATTAAATTTCTTCCAAAATTTATCTAGCCACTTCTTTGGGCCTCCCGATTCCCTAAAGGCATCAAGAGCTTTAGGAAAATCTGGAGGATAACAGTATTCAAAACCAGCATCCCCTGAGTGATCCACGACTCCTTGAAATACATCAGGATGTCGCATACCCAAGACGATGGAACCATAACCTCCAGAAGATTTTCCCCATACAGCATGTGCAGAAGTGTTGTAGTTTTTATCTATAAATGGCACTATCTCATCCGTAATGTAATCTTCGTATCTACCCGTTGCTGAAGAATTGATATACTGATTCCCTCCAAATCTTGTAAAACAATCCAGCAAAACCAAAATCATTGGCCCACACTTTCTTTCTGAGATCAGGCGATTCATTCTTTCTTCTAAGTTTTCTGCAAATGGATCAGCATTTAATAGCATCTTTCCCTGACCTCCGAATCCTACAAGACCAAAGGCAGCAATGTAACCTTTAGAATTGCTTTGTGTGTATTCTGGAGGAAGATAAACCAAGACATCTCTTACGTATGGATCTTTTAATGGATTAGATTTTAGTACCTTGCTTGCATAGCGATGCGTAACTATCTTCCCTTTTGACTTATTTGTCAATCTAGCCAATTATGAACAACACTGGATTTGTTTGTTATTAGTATTCTCTTATTTTTTGTGCATTAGCTAATTTGTGGTATGGATATCGCACTGCATAAAATGGCTCTAGATTCTTTATCTCTTTTTAGGCATAGTAGTTATTTGGAATTTCAACTATCAAAGTAGCCATTAGCTTGAGTCACATTGTCTTATAGCTTATTCTTACTATGAGTTTGATGGCATCATGATAGCGTTATTCAAATTAGAAAATTTCTGTAGCATGCCAGTATTTTCTTGGAAGGGTCGTTGCTACAATTCTACCAAATTTGAATAGTCAAAAATGAGTTCATTACATTACCAACCTTTACGCCTTGTCATTTACGTGAGATAATATATATGAGAGTGCAATTACAGCAGTCACTATCTGTAATTATGAGCCCACCATTTGTTGATGATTTTCTATTCAGTGAAATTGAATTTGTGGATTTTTAATCAAACTGAAAGAGATATCATCAGACTGTACAACTCTTTGACTCCGTATGTCAGGACAGCAGTGAATGATTCTAACGATTATATGCTAAACTTTGGTTATTGGGTAAAGAATAGTGATGATCCAGTCAACGCACAACATGAACTCAGTGCGATATTTGGCAAATTCGCTAAATTCGATACTGTGGAGATGATTGCTGATGTTGGAAGTGGGTTCTCAGCTCCCGCCGTTCAATGGAGATCAGAATACCCTCACTTAAGGATTTTGTGTGTTGACATCAATTACATGGAGTTGAGTACGGCTAGAAAAATGGTAATTTTTCCTCCTCTTCCCAATTCATCTCCTGCTTCTTCTGATCGCATATCTTTGATTAATGCCAGCTCAGCCATGCTACCATTCGGGAAAGATAAACTTGACATGATCGTTGCATTTGAATCCGCACAACATTTCCAAAGTATAGACAATTTTCTAGAAGTATCTAAATCCATTCTAAAGCCTGGTGGATTAATTGTACTCGCAATTCCTGTTGTAGATTTAAAACTATTGGAAAAGGGGGAGGAGTATCAGAATGTTAGCGTTGTGAAAAAATTGAAGCTAATGAAAAAACTTGGAATTCTATACTTTAGTTGGGCCTCTCACCATTATGATATAGATACAATATCAAGATCTATTACAAACCATGGTTATCAGATAGAAGAATTTCAACAAATTGGACATCAAGTGTATGAACCCTTGGCAGAGTATTATGTTAGAAACAGAGAAAATATTAGACGTAGACTCATACAATCATTGGTAACGTATAAGCAGAGAATGTACTTAGAGTTTGTTGAGTATATGGTATACAGGTCCGCTTTAAAGATGAAGGACCTATCCAGAAATGAAATGTTGGATTATGTGTTAATTAGAGCTAAAAAAAATAATCTAAAGCTAGATTCCTAAGATGTTTTAAGTCAAAGAATAGTCATTATGAGTCAAAATACGGGAGATTCTGAGATAAAATCATTTGGGTCATTCAGGCAACTAATTATCGATGATCAATGCTATAGCGATTCCAATTGCAAACAATGCACATAATAAGCCAAATGCTTTCCCCATATTATTATACAAGGCGTATAAGACTACATTATGTATGATTGTAACAAATCATAAGAGATCTTTATATTTGATTGCTAAAGAACTTTCACCTGCTATTCTAGTTGTTGCCACTAGCATTGTTATATTACTGCTACAATCAAAACATATTTTGAATTCATTTCTGAAAATTCAGGGAGAGTTTGGTTTATCTACATTAATCAAGATTGAACACTCTGAAATCTGATATTTACTCTACTAGATAATAAGAAAATTGTTGTTAATAGTCCGCTTCATAAAGCCCTAACGCATAGATTCACACTCTTCTTTAGACCAACCTCGTTTAACCGGTACAATATTTCGTGTGCGAGGATGTTCTACCCACCAGTTCACAAGACCATTGCAATTACCGCATCGTAATTCAATTCTTGAACCATTTATCTTGAAATATTCTACTGGCTTTGAACTATTCATGCGTTGATTACAGTTACAATCTTTAGTGCTAGACATTTTGTACCGATTCCACAAATCTTCGAAAAACAAGATAATATTAGGTGTGATCAATAAGACTATCAAAAGAGTATTTGATATAGTACTTGTCAGATCTAGTAATCCAAAGTTGAAGCAAATAACATATATCTTAACAAGTATCATATTTAGATCAATATTTGTTATAGCTACAAAAGTTAGAGCTAACTCTTGTCTATCATAACTTTCGTTAGTATGGAGCTAGTATACGGTAAGAAGATTTACGTGTATATATTATAACGTCCATACATTTGAAATAGTGAGAAACTTTTCCATGGATAATATTCATTTCAACTACCCTTCTTCATGTTTATGTTTATGTAATTGCTTGAACTGTACAATCTTTCTTCTCATGTGACCTTTCATCTACCGCAAATCAGATCGTGACAACTACGGACGTAAAACCCCTTATATATCTAAGTAAATCAAAATGTCAATGTGCAAAAAAATTGTAATTTGTCTTTTTGGTCTTATCAGCGAATACCATTTTCCCATCTCTTGAATCTATAATAAGTATTTCTTCTTTGCCTTCGCAATTCCCTTGATTGTGATTTCATGTTGTTAACTGATTCGGATTGCGCTTCAATTTTAGTAACTATTTTTTCATATACAGATAGTAAAAAGGGCTTGTTTGAAGTTGTGATATCAATATTTTCGCCATGCAAATGTCCCTCAATAACTTCTTGATTATCTGAAAAGTGATCGTTATCATGATCAGGTTTAGAGGATTTTTCATTTTCATTCATATCTCTTTTTTTGAAGAGAAACCATTCCTTGAAATCGGCGTAGTCATCTTTAACAAGTCCAATACCTAAGCCAGTAAGTATAGCTGCCGGAACAGGCGCACCTCTGAAAAATAGAGACAGCATTAATAATGCACCTATTTGACCATGATGCATCCTTCTATTGAAAATATGCACTTTTTGAGGCGAGGAAGGAGGCGATCCTCCTGGATTTGTTCGATTTCTATTGTTCCAATAACCTGCTATTACTTCTGCCGCAGTCAGACCGAGAATGAGTCCTCCTTCAACTCCTAAACCGCATAAAAGTCCGTACAATACCATTACAATTATAGATCTGAAATAAGCAGTAATAAGCATTACACTACAATTCTGATTGATATGACATCACGTTCTAACCATCCATCCTAATGTTCAAGGTTATACAAATTATTCAGCTATTACCAAAATGTGCTACGACATCAGTCTTATGTTTGAAATGTGCGCGACTCTGGAGTGAGGTATTGTTTGGGCTGAAACCGTGTAATTATATTGTAGACTCCAATAGTCATAATACAACTGCAAAAAAGGGTTTTAGTTCAATTACAACTGTTTGAAGCTTCCGTCGGAATTGTGCTCATGCATATCTTAGAACGGGGAATATAACATCTAAGCATTACCAGATAGAATACGTAGACTATCCAAAAATGTGTCTAGAAAGGCATTACCATTTGCTTCTTTTGCAAGATAAGTAATTCGAGCGAGTTATGAGCAGCAATTTGTGGGAGATACTTTTGATACACCAGTCTTTCGAGCTCTTTTAACTTCGAATTACGTTCTGCGATCCTATTTGAAACGTAAGGAACATTTTGATTGATAGGCCTATAAGGATTCCCAGAGCTAGGGTACATTGATCTTCCCTGAGAACCTACTGGATATCTAGGGTTAGAAGGACTTGGTTTGTGCGTATACACATCAGTATGCATTCCAAAATTGGATCTAACGTTATTGATAAAGGAATCGGTTTGTCTTCTTCGATCTCTTCTGTAAGCAGCAGGTTCACCGGGTGAAAATTCACCACTTAATCTTCCAATTATATAATCATACGGTTTTACAATCATTGCCTGCCCGGAGTGAAGATTATAGATGTGTCGGGCGGCACTACTCTTCCTTGTAAATCCCTGTCCACAGGTTGTACATATGCAAGTATGTTTGTCCGTATTCATATCCTTAATTATGCTAATTACATATTCAAGTTTAGTACCAGAGTGTAGCGGGATGCCACACTGTGCAGCGGGCCAGCTATTGATTGATCGACACACAAAGATTGTGATAAACCCGACTACCCAAAAACCGTCATATTATAGAATTATCAAAAAAAAGGGGGTGTAATTTCTATAATTATTTAGTTAGGATAAAAAAACAGCATAAAAAATGCCAAAAATCATAGATTATAAAGTCGTATCAGACAGTCCCTTTATGATGAAATAAACCTCTTCGTTACTTCAGCAACTCTTCTACCTAAGGCCCTAGCAACCTTGATATCAGCTTGTTCAATCTCCTGATTTGCTAATCTCCCAACTATTCTACTAGGTCCATAAGGGCTACCACTCTCAGTCAGTTCTTCAACAGAATAAGGTACGCCAATCAATATCATCCCATGATGAAACATGGGAAACATCATAGAAACAGCTGTAGTCTCTTGTCCTCCATGCACTGATGCAGCGCTAGTAAAGACAGCACCGATCTTTCCTATTAGCGAACCAGATGTCCACAGTTCGGTTGTTCCATCCCACATAATTTTCATTGGTGCAGCCATATTTCCGAAGCGAGTAGGAGATCCAAATATTATTGCATCATTATTGGGCAATTCTTTAATTACATCTTCTATCGGTGAAGTTGGATATCTATTATTCATATTTTCAGCTATCTTTGTCCATGCAGGATCCTTCGAAATTACTTCCATCGGGATGTTGTCAGCAAGTCTTCTTATAGTTACCTGAATGTTAGATAGCTCCTTTGCACCATATGCTATCTCTTCTGCCATTCTTGCAGTATTACCATATCTGCTGTAAAACACAATGAGTATCTTTGTAGGCTTTTCATCATTATTGCTCAATTTGTGAACAAAATCAACAACCAGCTTTCATAATATATCTTTATCCAACAGTTGATTACTATTTTTGTAACATAATATAATAGAAGCTTGTAAAGCCGTCACTTTTAGTAGAACAGATTCTATCAACTTTTCTATTTTATGATTATTTCTTATTTCCAGAACTGTCTATTGCTTCGAAATCAGTTTCTGTACAAGGATTTCCTTGATAATAATTAATAGTAAATATCAGCTCGTCCATGTTTCTATGCTAGTCGTGAAAATCACCATTTTCCATACCTTCAGCAAGATTATCTGTTGAGTCGATCCTTGTTTATTATCTTTAAAACAAAATTTGTGGGTCCTCTCCATAAAAGAATAGCGATAGTATCATGGAAGTACAGCATTATAGAATTGTATTTCTGTTTTCTAATGCCTATCGTAATCTATAATCCATTGGCCAATAAATGTGATCTAACCCCTCCCTATTTAAATTACTGAGGTAAACGGTACTACTGGAAGAAAATCATCGCCTTTGTGCAATTAGTAAAAGATCATGCTGGATTGTAAGTAGGGAGAGAATCATTTTTTTTAGTAATCATGTTCTACTTTGTGCTATGAGCGATCATCATCTCTATTCACTGAATTGAATTAACACGATGCAAAATACTCTGTCTGGTTCATTCTGTGGTTTTCCTTCTCTTGATGTTCATTTGCCTTTGTAAGCTCATCGAATACTGCATTACAATCTTGACACCAAAAGGTATATTTTTTCTTACTAATTATAGGCATCGCGTATTGAAGAGCTGTAGAAGTATTTAAGGTCATACGTATCATAGTTGCCTGTCAAAAAGATTGGATACTACCTACAATTATATTTCAATTCTAGATAGTATTTATTGTGCTTGAGACAATTGAGATAGAAAAATTTATCAGGGATTTGTAGTTATAGTTAGAAGTAATGAAAGAACCATCATATGTATGTGTTACCCACCGGAATGATTTTACAAGTAAACGCAGCATATATGGGTACATCAAAGAATACATTCTATTTCAAATTGCTCAAATTATTCAATTAGATTCTTTGACTATTTCAATGAGATTAAATGGGATAAATCTACTAAAATGCGTTCTAGAGAGAGGCAGAAATGAGCGAAAATAAGAATATTAATAGCGTCTCAGAAGGCATCGGTAATCAGACTACGATATATCATACCAGGTGGAAGAATGATAATTTCTTAAGGCTCACGAAAAACTTAGAGGAAATTGGCAAAAACTTTTATTCACGCGGATGGGTTTTGGGCACAAGCGGAAATTTTAGTGCAGTGATTTCTCGGGAGCCGTTGCGCTTGGCCATCACTTCAAAAGGATCGGATAAAGGTAAACTAACACCGGCACAGTTTCTGGAAATTGATGGTGTTGGAGATGTTGTCAGATACGGCGATGATGAACAACAACCATCAGCCGAGGCCTTACTTCATCTAGCAGTTGTTCGCTGTATGAATGCGGATGCAGTTTTGCACACCCATTCGGTCTGGAGCACAGTGCTCTCTGACATGCACGCATCACGAGGTGGCATTGTGCTTGAGGGCTATGAGATGCTCAAGGGATTAGATGGTGTTGGGACCCATCAACACAAGGAGTATCTGCCAATTCTAGAGAATTCTCAAGATATGATTGAATTGGCGCAAAGAGTTTCTGCAACTCTGCACGAATATAATGGTATTCGCGGTTTTCTCTTACGCGGACACGGATTTTATACCTGGGGCGTAAGCCTAGAAGAGGCAAAACATAATGTTGAAATTTTGGAGTTTCTGATGGAAGTGCTTGTTCGATCCGCCCAGGCGCGGGGCAGCGCAGTGAGCCTGTAACCAATCGACAACAAATGAGATTGTTATGGCTATCCTAAACATCCCAGACGAAAATCACTTATTACAGAATTACGACGAGGTTAGAGACTACCTCGCAGGCATTAATATAATTTATGAATATTGGAAACCGGTTGCAGACCTTCCACAGGATGCATCGACCGAAGAGGTTTTGAGTGCTTACTCCAAACAAATCAATGAACTTAAACGCCGTGGCGGATATGTAACTGCTGACGTCATCAGCGTGAATAAAAATACGCCAGGACTAGATGCAATGCTCGCGAAATTCAATATCGAGCATCGCCACGACGAAGATGAAGTCCGGTACATTCTCAGTGGACGAGGATTGTTTCACATCCACTCGCAGAAGCAACAACAACAACAACAGCAGCAGCAGCGAGATCAAGTTGTTGCAGTAGAAGTAGAAGCAGGAGACCTGATCTGCATTCCCCGCAATACAATGCACTGGTTCGATCTTTGTGGCGACAGGAAAATCCGTGCAATTCGTCTGTTCCAAGATGTTTCCGGTTGGACACCTCACTACACACATAGCGCTATTGATCGAAAATACGAGCCAATGTGTTGGGGTCCTATGTATATCCAATCACAATCACAATCGACTACTATTGCAGAAAAGTAGTGTGTGCATGTTTGTCACACAACATCATCATCGATCCTCCAACCTTTATCATTCTACTTGATATAGAGGGTACCACCACTCCTGTCGATTTTGTGTATCAAACACTATTTCCGTATTCTTTAAACAAGCTGCCCACTTTCCTTCAAGAACACTTTCAGGAACCAGAGACTAAATCACTGATTCAACACTTGTACTTGCAACGCGAAACTGATGAACGTCACGGTTTAAAGCCCCCTCCTTGGATTGACGGCTCGGATCAACTGCAGCTGCGTTCCTGTGTTGCTTACGCCCAATGGTTAATGAATAAGAACAGCAAGTACGCAGCTTTGAAGGCTCTTCAAGGTAAAATCTGGCAAGAAGGGTATAATACTGGAGAATTGCAAGGACAGGTTTATTCGGACGTTCCTCAAGCATTTGAGCGATGGCGACGGCAGAACCGAAAGATCTGTATCTATTCCTCAGGTAGTGCTCTAGCGCAGCAGCTATTGTTCTGCACCCTTGAATTAGGCGATCTGACTGCATATATTACTGCGTTCTTTGATTCAAATATAGAGGCAAAGACTGAAATTGAGAGCTACAGAAAAATTGCGCAATCATTGAAACAGATTCCACATGATTTTCTATTTGTTTCTGATACTAAGGAAGAAGTTGAAGCAGCCTATGATGCAGGAATGCAAGTAATTCTTTGCGACCGCCTACATGGTCACTTACAAATCCCAAGATCACCAAAAGCAAAAATATTTATCTCCAGCTTCGATGAGATCTTTCCAGACTAGCTGCAAAGTGCAAATTATATTGATTACATAGTTTGCATCTTCCCTTCTAGCGAATGTAATGATTGAATTTCAGTAGAACAAAAAATATTTTTCTACCTCAGATTCATATTAGTCACTGAATCCGCTTAGGGATTTTGAAATAGCAATCGAATGCTCGAGAAGATGTTTTAGAGCTATTTATCAATCTGAATATTGCCTAAAAATGGATATTGAAAGGGACGATATTGATCGGACCTGAAAATATCTATTGATCGAAGTTACTTAGTTAGATGTGATGATCATTGGAATGTCACTATATCAATAACCAACATATTGCCAAAAACATTCATAACTTTACTAATTTACTGTTTAGAGGATGATGATTCGATTAGTTCAGAAATATGTTCAAGGATTTTGATATGGTGATCTTCATCTACTACTATGCTTCTTAATATAGATTTTGATTCAGGATCATCTGTCATATCAATACAACTGTATAGAAGATCTCGAGATTCTTTCTCTTCAGAAATAGATTTTGCTATCCCCTTGCTCGTTAAGGCTCTACTACTACTTCCACCTTCAATATTTGACATCATTGCTGAAATGTATTGTACATGTTTAAGTCCATCAGTAAGTAACGTCTGAAAATATGTTCTTATGAGATTATTTTGCATACTACCTAAAAGTTCCATATAATGTGAGAGTTCACTCAGTTCTGCCTCGTATTGGGACTTGAGCAAATTATATAATTTTTGCTTTCTTTTAAAATCCTCTAATCCCAATATCTCAATATCATAATCCATATTATTTCATATCTTATCAAGGTTCCTATTCAAAATGACTTAAGAAATTCTAAAAACTTCCAAAAACTCAGAATTTTCTATTCTTATATCTGGTAATACTTGTGCTTACCATCATGCCATGAAGAGATGATTTTTATACTCCTTATTTTTTCCCTGTATAATTGGCTGGAAGCTGGTATTTTTTACCTTCTAGTCTATACAATTTCCAGCAATCTGCATGTAAGAATCTAAGTGAATCTACATCTTTGCTATCCTGATTAGCTCCGCAGTAATCACATATTCTTCCCTGATTAAATAGATCCGATCTTGTGATAATATCAGTCTTCAATACTATCACCTCCTCCTTCTCCTACATACCGATTTAGACAAATCTTCATATGAGGTACTTGTTACGAAGGATTAAAATAATTATCTTTTCAAAAATAAGCTATCATACCTATCAAGGCCAAGTACCCAATTAACGTTAAAGGTACTTTGCCTTCATTGTGATTTGAGTAGTCCATTGATGGTAATCTGTATCATATCATTACAACTGAGATGTCAGTCCCAATTAGCTATATCTTTTTCTGCCAGTATTTTTGTAGGTTTTACACGTATAACGACTTCGTCTTCGCCACTGTTTCTCTTGCCATACGTTTCGGCCTTATCTTTACCCATATATCTTTCTGCTATTCTGGTAGCCCACTTGAAAAGCTTAGTCCGGTTATAATGATAAATTCTGGCAATACCAAATATCGTTACAAAAGGCGGTATTTGATCATCTACACAAATACTAACCTTATTGTAACGTTGAATATTTCTTGCTTTGAGCGAATCAACCCCTGTCATAAAAATAATATCTCCTAGTCTTCCTCCTCTGTTATGGCTTTCATCCAACACGAGCCAGTCTGGAACGATATGAGGACTATTATCTTTCTTAACTGTGGCAAGCTTCCCTGTTAAGGTACCTTGCATTAGAAACCTCTTGATTCCTTTTGTATAAATATATAGAAATCAATATTTATAAGCATGCGTGCTCTATTTTCTTGAAAGAAAAATAGGATGAGAGATTCTATCTTACAAGGATAGACCATACAACAAAAAAGATGAACCTATCAAACGAAAGATAAATACCTTTAGAACTGGAGATAAGCTTAGCATTGGTTCGCTTGAAGTAGAACCAATTCATGTTGACCACTCTGTTCCAGGGGCTTACGGATTTATAATATATACATCAGTAGGTCCGATTGGATATACTGGAGATATCAGGTTACATGATACAGTTCCCCAGATGACTAGGGATTTCATTGAAAGAACAAAAAATGAGAAGCTGATCGCGCTCATAATGGAAGGAACTAGAATTGCAGATGAAATGCGAGAGGAAGGGTCTGAGGAATTAGTTTCCAAAGAATCAATGAAAATAGTTTCAACTACAAATAGATTAGTTCTGGCAGACTTTAATTTTAAAGATGTGGACAGACTTCGGACCTTCCTTAAAGTAGGAAAGGATAATGACCGAAAACTTGTCGTAAAAATGAATGATGTG
>Ga0105104_10003223_pt1 | contig 11706 bp, 10 predicted proteins | sample PPLLaktember2015_3_FD_87034 | JGI IMG/M metagenome (GOLD analysis project Ga0105104, IMG submission 87034) | Freshwater sediment microbial communities from Prairie Pothole Lake near Jamestown, North Dakota, USA - PPLs Lake P7 Core (6) Depth... | ecosystem: Environmental > Aquatic > Freshwater >...
CCCTCTGCCATTTCCGGATCATTGGGACATGTGCCAATCAATCGGACAATTTGCGAAGCTTCAATGCGTCTTAACAGCGATTCGGCAGGAATAATCGACCCGGTTCAGGAAAAGCTTAATCTTATTCTGAGCGACATATTCATCGACAACCTCGCGAACACCCCGCCAATGCCCATAATCATCGATAATGAGTATTCCTCCCACGACCAGCCGGGGATACAGATGAATCAGCTCGTGACGCGTCGACGCCTCCCAATCGGTATCCAGCCGCAGTATCGATATCTTGTCCGGGATGACCCCCGGGATGGTTTCCTCGACCTTCCCCTTGACGAACATCATCTTCTCCGGGCTGTAGCCGGTGGACAGCATGTTGCTCCTGACATCCTCCAGGGAGCAACGGCACCATCCGTCGCTCCCACCGGACCGGCGCATTTTATCCGTGGGAGGGGCATTCTTGCCCCGATCCGGGCCAACGGCGGACTGTCCGTCAAACCTCACGTCCCGGGCGGATGATTCGGGCATCCCTTCATACGTGTCGTATAGATACAGGACGCGGTCGGTGCGCTTCAGGGCCAGGAGCGTTTTCGCCGCCGCCATCATGCTCCCCCCCCGGAATACGCCGCACTCGACAATCGCCCCGGGAACATCGTTGCTCGCCACGTACCTAACCGCCTGGATGAGAGCGTGGAGGCGCTTGAAATTCGTCATCGTGAAGGGCCTGACCTCATTGATGATGCGAATGTCTTCGGGATCGTAGTCCACCACCATCGAGAGCTCGGTATAGTCCCACCCGAACCGATCGATGATCCGCTTGATGCCTCTCTGAAGCAGTGTCTTGATCTGTTTGCGCATAGCGAGCCCTTTCGCCTGGAATCAGCCTCCGGAACGACGTCAGCGTGCCTTCATCCGGTAGACGGTGATCTCATCGCCGGGGGTGTCCTTGTCCGGAAGGAAGGACTTGATCGCCTCGCCTTCCTTTTCCAGCCAAGCGTAGTATTCATCACGTGCGGCGGCATGGGTAGAATATTTCTTCCTAGTAATCTCCTTTTCGAAGATCGCCTGGGCGCTCGAGCAGGTCACGATATATTGATATCCGGCATCGATGAACTTCTGCGGGTCGACGATCTCCCTTACGGAAATAGTCGTGGTGTAAAACTTCTTCCAGGGCGGGTGTTCGATGAAGTGCTTCAGGGCGAATGAAGGCTGGCCCTGGCTGATCCTCTCCCGGAGAAGGACCCGCAGTTCCTCGTCCCCCAGGTTATAGATCCAGTAGTCGAGCACCGGCGTCAGTTTCAGGTCCGGACCGGTGTATCCCATGCGCTCCACGGCGATCCGCGTGCCGGCGGGGAGATTGGAGAAAATCCATTCCTGCGCCAGGTCCTTGGTGGATGTCTGCCGCTGCCTCGCATTGGCCTCCGCCACCAGCTTGATCGGGACGATCGCGAACAGGAGAGCGACACCAATACATATCCAGCTCCGCAAGCGTTCCGATACCCGTATCAATCCGCAACCCGAAGCCAGGACATCGGCCTCCAGAAGATACAAAAGCGGTAAGATCGGGAAGAGATAGCGGGCGGCGCCGATCGTCCCCCGCCCCATGATCAGAACGTAGAGGGCGACGGAGATGGCCAGCGGCGGATAGTAGGGTTTCCTGAACCTGACCATCCCCACGATCAACGCGACGACGCCCAGAGCGTAGACGGGCAGGCTGAGAGCGTCGGGGATGGCCTCCCGCAGATAATACCCCAGCGAATTCTCCTTCTCGGTCCCCAAGAGCACGCTTCCCAGGTCGGCATCCGAGGAGATCAGCGAGAGGTTGGACGAGACCCTCGCTTGGAAATGCCTGAAGCTGTACGGGGAGGATACCGCGAAAATAAGCAGGGCCCCGAAGAGGAAGGACCACGCCGCCCGGTCGATCAGCGCGCACCTAAGAAAGGCGGCCGCCTTTTTCCCAGCGGAGGAAACGGCAGCGCCGGAAGAAGTTCGCAGCTTATCCGCGGCGGCCCGGTAGTGGAAGTAAAGCAGGGGCAGAATTATGATGGCCGCGTAACTCCGGATGGTAAACGCAGCGCCGAAAGAGAGGCCGGCCAGCAAACCGAGCAGGCCCCTTCGTCTTCCCCCGATAGCCTCGTAAGCCGACCACAACGATACAATGATCAAAGAGAGGCAGAGCGCCTGGCCCCGGGCTATCTGCGAGGTCTCCACCGCCACCGGGCTTACTGCCAGGAAGAGGGCCGCCACGAGCCCGGTCCGGCTCCCGAACATCTTCCTGCCCCACAGATAGAGCGACAGAACTGCGGCGGTCCCGACGAGCGATTCGAACAACCGCCCCAGGTAATAGAAAACGTGCATGCGGGAAAAATAAGTCCCGATAAATTCTGTCGGGCCCGAAAATATCCCTCCGACCCAACCGGCCGCATAACAAGCGCCGTAGAACAGGAACAAGGCGATCCGGTGAAAGTTCCACGGCTCCTGGCCGCTCGCCAGGGCGAGAGAGTTATAGACATGGAAATGCTCATCCCCGTAGGAATGGTAGTTGATCCCATGGACTCGCAGATAGAGCGAGAGAAGGACCACCAGCGTCACGGCTATGGTTTCCGTCTTGATCTTCATTCCCCCTCCCCTATCGTCGGCGGATGCGATCGCGGGGGCCATATTTTCCCGATCGCCAAAGCCGATATCTTCTTCAAACTGGAAATCCTTGATGGATACAACGATTCCCCGATATCAACGGGCAGCAAGGCGGACACGGGAACTTGATCTGTCCCGGCAATAACCCGGATTACCTCCATCAGTTTTGCTCCGTAATTGGCCGCCGTCTCGGAGGCGCTCAGAATCCGATACCCGCTGGATATGAACAGGTTCGACAACGAGTTCGCGGTGAAGAAATTGATGTGGGTCACGGGGTCGGCATCGATCCTGATCCCGCCCCAGACTTGCCGGGGGACCTCCGCATATGCAATCCCGCCCGCTTTGAGATGCTTTTTCAACTTGGTCACCAGTCCCGAAACATCGCTAACGTGTTCGAGAACGTGGCTGCAGACGATCACGTCGAAGCCGGCCGGGATGCGGCTGCTGTCGATGTCGTCTCCCAGTTTTGTCACGCCCGGTACCGGCGAATCGTTGTAATCGATGATGAAGCAGTCATGGCCATCGTCCAGGAACGGCCGGAGCAGCCTTCCATCGCCTCCCCCGTAATCCAACACCCGCAGTTTCCCGCGGGAAGCATATCGCATGCACTGCCGGTGCACCTGCGCGGCTCGGTCCCGGTCCATCCTCCTCGCTGATGCGCTGTGGCCGGTTTGCCCCCCCAGGTCGGGTTCATACTTCTTCAGATACCTGTATTTGTCCGAGATATCCCTGTCGTCCGGACGAGGCGTATAACAGGCGAAACCGCATTTGAGACAATAAACCGTTTTCAGCGCGACTTCTTTCCGGCCCTTGAACCAGACATCGAATAATACTTTTCTCCTCAATTTGTGATAGGGGCTGAGAAGATCGCAGGTGACTACGCCGCTCCTCGGCCTGGCCAGCACCAACGCCCTGGCGAGATACTTCAGCCCTCTCGCGAAGGCACGATGAGCGGCATTTCTGGTTTGCAGCCCATCCGCAATGGAATACGCAAACGATTCGATGATTTCCCAGCGATCGTCCCCGCATACCGGACAATGGAATTCCGTCTGCATACGATCGGTTCAGGTCTCCATCTTCATTGGCCGGCCCGCGGCGGATATATGAGTCAGTCCATAATCATATAGACATGTCATTGCGAGGAGCGGAGCGACGAAGCAATCCTAACCCCTGAGCAACAAGAGATTGCTTCGCTTCGCTCGCAATGACAGTCATTGATAAAGTCCAGACTACAACGGTCGGACTAGTAACTGCCCGCGCATCATCCAATCGAAGACCAGCGCGGCGACAACCCGGCAGCCCGTTTCGTTCTGATGGCTGTCCAGCCCCATCCAGAACGGCGGTTCGCCGCGAGACAGCGAATCCTTCAGAACAGGCAGGGCGTCGATGTAGGCGATTCCACTGGCATCCAGGAAGGCTTTTGTTTCCGTCCATACCTGTTCCTCATTTCGGATCAGATCCACATATGCCTCCGGAAGCGGGTCCCCCTTCGCCAGGACGGCGTCCTTGTAAACCAGTTCCTTGGTGGGGAGGAAAAGGACGGCAAACTTTGCGCCTTGTTCCGATATCCTCTCGTTCATCTCTTCCATGGCCGCGAGGGATATCCTCAAACCCTCCCGCACCCGCGGGTCCCGAAAATCGAGGGCGCTCAGGCGATACGGAGGGAGAAAAGCAGCCTTGATATCCCCTTTCTCAAAAAGGAAAGCCCGCTCTCCGGCGTTCTTGAGGTCCCTTTTTATCCAGTCCCAGTTGAAGTTCCAATCGTGCACAAACCTCTTCCTCAGATACAGCCGTTTGACTGTCCGAAAGACGCCGTATAGCTTCGAATGGTCGGCGACAAACTCCCGCCAGCGCCCGTGCGGGCCTTCCTCGACCGATTCCTGGTGGAGCCCCCTTCTTTGCCGGTCGATCTTCTCCCGATACGGCTCGGATGCGTTCACCCGCGCGATATCGGCCAGAGTCTTTTCGTCCTTTGATTTCAGCCCCGGGGCCGATCCGCGATCGTATACCAGGCTGTACGCGTCATGGAGGTCGTTGCCCGAGTAAAAAGCTTCTATGACGAGTTCCGGCTTCAGCGCCATGGCTTCGTCAAGAAGCAGGAGGCTATGAACCGGGCCGTAGCCTCCGAAAGCGTATTGATATACTTCGAGATTAGCCATCTTGGCCAACTGCTGAGGCCAGGCATCCTCCCTCTTGACCCCCAGCCCGTAGGTCTGGGAATCCCCGAAGGCCACCACGTTCGCCTTGGCCGGATAATAGCGATTGCGAAATCCGGTTCTGGGATCGTGCTCCGGGAAGGCCGGGTCGGGGCGGGACTTCAACCGCTGGTCCGGGATCAGCCGGGAGACGGTTACCTCTTCCCGGGCCAGGGTTCTTTTCACGGCGGGGGAAACGAAGGCTAGAAGATTGAGCATCAGCTCCGATAAAGCGATGATGCCCGCAATCGCGATCACGCCAAACGCTATCTTCTTGCCCGCATTGGCGCTTCTCATGGTTGGTCTCCCCTATAGTCAACTACCACTTCCCTCTCCTCCGCCCCGGGGGAGAGGGTCGGGGTGAGGCGGATTATGCCGACCGATAAACACCCTCACCCCTGCCCTCTCCCTGGAAGGGAGAGGGGGAAACAACCGCCACCCTCGCTCAATTAACGGAATCGCGAGCAGAGCCGTAGCCGCGAGTGCAGCGTGGCGGGAAGCAATCTCTCGCTGTTCAGCGGTTTGGATTGCTTCGTCCCCTTCGCTTCGCTCTGGGTCCTCGCAATGACAGGTCTATACTATTCTGGACTGACTTATAACTGCAATATCTCCGCTCCCGGAAACGCCGGAATACCTGGAGGATGTGTCGCGGGGAAAACCTCCACAGGTTGAGAATGAAATGCCAGCGGGCGATCATCCCCATGCGCCTCCGCCGCTTATCGGCGCAGTCCAAATAGCTCTTATCGTCAGAGGCCGCCGGTGCCGGAATTCGGCCGGATAGCTCGCGAACCCGGTCAAGGATCCGCCTCCCCATCCTGCGCCCGACCATGGGCGACGGCTGAAAGGAGCGATTGCTATACACCGGGATCAGCGAGTATTTCAATTCAGTGCCCTCTTCAAATTCCAACATCAATATCACCGTGGACCGCAACAGGTTTTGCCAGGCATCAAATACAAAATTCCCCAGGCTGTAGCAGATCAAGCCGCCTTCGTATGATTCCATGCCTTGCAAGCAGTGTGGATGGTGCCCGAGGATAACCTGGGCCCCCGCTTCCACCATTCGGTGGGCCAGACCGACCTGGCTCGAACTCGGGCAGGGCATATATTCGTGACCCCAGTGCATCGAAACGATCACTATATCGACTCCGGCCTTCAAGCTCCTTATGTCCGATATTATCTGATCGTCAGTCGGGTCGCCGCAGAACGGAAGACGGCCGAGACGCCGGTTCCCCCCGAAGCGACAGTAGCCGAGGAAACCGACCTTCCGGGAATCGCGCTCCATAACCAGCGGTCGGCACCCGCCGCCGGGGTCGGCCAAGCCCACCACGCCGATCTCCTCCTCTTGCAAGCGGCGGACCGTGTCGACAAACGCTTCCTCCCCATGGCCCCAGATATGATTATTTGCCACCGCGAGCGCGTTAAAGCCCGCCTTCCTCAAGACTCCGGCGCCAGCCGGCGTTCCCCGGAAAGAAACGGACGGCAGCTTCCCCCGATCGATATTTACATCGGAAAGAACGGATTCGAGATTTCCGAACACGACATCCCCGGTCTTGAGGATAGGGGCAACCCTTTCAAATATATATCCCGCCCCTTTCCGCTCGATGACCGAAGCGACTCCGGAACCCGCCCGGAGTTCCTGGTCGCCCAGCATTATATCCCCCACGGCGGCTATTCTAAGCGCAGGCACGCTAACACTCCATACGGTTGCCGGTTCGCCTATCCCGACAAACGGCGAACGATTGATATTGCCCCGGCGGGGCGCGGGCTCAGGCTCCCTTGATGATTTTTATGAGCTTCTTCACGCCCAGTCCGGAGATGCGCGGCTTCTCGCATCCCACTTCATCCATCCAGAATTTATCGTCATCGAACACCTGGATGACCAGGGGGAGATGCCCATCCTGGGAGTAAAGAACGCCGCCGTTCTCGAGCAGCGGATAGAGGTATTTGAGACACGTGCGGGTGGATGACGCCAGGTCCACATCCAGGTATACCGCGGATATGGTCTCCTTGAAACCGGGCATGGTCTTGTCAAACCACCCCGGGATGAACCGGCATCTGTCGATCTTTCCGAATCTCGCCACGTTTCCCTTAACCTCTTCCAAGGCGCCCGAATACGACCCTTTCTTGAAGCCCGCGCGTCCGCCGAATATGTTTTTCTCATGCTGTTCTTCATTTTCGGGGATGCCCTCGAAAGAATCAAAAACCACGAGCTCGCGGCCTGCGATGTCGGCGGCCAGACTGAACTTGGCCGTGCTGCTGCCCTTGAAGCATCCGGCCTCGACCAGAACCCCCTTCCCCTCCGGAGGCAGGGTGAGTATTGTCCGCATGAAGGCCAGCACTTCATCCTGGGCATGCGGACTGTCGATGTTCAGACTGATCGAGAAGATCCGCCTGACGATGCGAAGCTTGCCCGACAGGGACATGTTCGGGATGTCCGAGACCAAAAAAGCGCCGATGGAACGGAAGTCCTGCATATTCCGGAAAAGGAGCAAAAAGCGATAAACGCGGGCAGGCAGAATATTTTTCAAATACGCTTTGAGTCCGGGCAGCATAGTCTCATTCCCCATCATCTCATCTATCGCTGCCGGACCCGATCCGGCAGCGCGATATGCTACGTCAGTGCGGACACGATGAATCTTCTTTTCCCGGCGGCGGTAGCTTCGATCGCATCGACAAAGCTTACCCTGATCGCTAGCTGACCCAATTCCTGGCTTAAGGCGCTCCGCAGCTTCTCCATCTCGCCCGGCCGGGGAGCCCGGTTCTTGACGATCAGGATCTCGATCTCCGAGAGACGATCCTGCCGGACCTGGAATTGGTCCACCCAGGTCGTTTCCCAAAAGATGTGCGATATGAATTCGCTGTGAATGATCTTCCCCTCGGGAGTCCTGATGCAGTCGTTGCATCTGCCTTCAACTCTCTCCATCAGCGCCAAGCCTCGACCGCAACGGCAGGCGCGCGCCGACGGGACTCCCCTATCCCCAACGCGATAGCGGATAAACGGCATGGAATAATTATGCAAGCTGGTCGCCAGCAACTCCCCGCTTTCATTTTCTTTGACGGCAACCCCATTTTCCACGAACTCGACTATGGCCGCCTCCATCGCGATGTGATAGCCATCGTGCTCCTCGCATTCCATTGCCTTCAAATTCCCGTCGTAACAGCCGTAATCATCATAAACGGGGCAGCGGAACTGCTGCTCGATAACTTTTCTCTGGGATGGCAATAGCTGCTCGGCCGTAGAAAAGATCGCCCGGAAAGACAGGTCCCGAACGTCATTCTCCCGGCAATAGGCCGCGAATATGTATCCTGCTTGCGCGTAGCATCTGAGGTACTGAGGATTCGCGCGCTTCAATGTACGCACATATTGAGATAATCGCGCGGGCGACATATCAAAAGCGCTCAAAGGCACGGCATTTTGAAGAACACTGTAATACAGCCAGCTTCTTGCTTTCTTGAACCCGCGATCCATGCTGCCCCGAAAGAGAGAGGATCCGGCCAGGATCGCGATTCTATCGCCGACCCTGTACCCGCCCCATCCCCAACCTCTCCAATTGCAGGCCCAGCCTACGCTCCAGGCGTCTCGGTCCAGGAGGTAAGCGAAAGGCGTGCCGGTAGTGCCGGCAGTTCTTGCCGGGCGCGACCTGAATTCCGCGTGATTATCGGCGAGGAAGCTCTGATAGTTGCGCCCGATCACGATCTTGTCCACTATCGGCAACTTGTGGAGATCTCCCTGCCCGCGGATATCTTCCGGCTTCAATCCATTCTTATGGAAATAGTCCCGATAATACGGAACGCGTTCGACAGCATGACGGATCAGGTCCCGCAAGCGACTGTCCTGCCACTCCCGCAATCTCTCTCGCGGCCACCATTGCGATTCTTGATACCGCTCCAGATAATGAAGGCTATTCGTCCCTCTCAGTGTCTCCATCATGCCGAACCGGGCTCGAGCCAATATGTTCATGTCGCATCGCCGCCGGCTACGCATATTTCCGTATCATATTCCTGATCCTGCCGATGCACCCCGAGCCCAGGTAGGATATAAGCCAATACGCCAGAACGCCGTTCATCACCCCGTATTTCCGGAAATACTCCCGGCAGGCCCTCCGGCCGCCCTCCAGGTCGTTCAGCATGAATTTGGCTCTCATCACGGCTCGCAACGCTTCCCGGCCGACGATCGGGCCTTCGCCGACCGCCTCGATAACTTGCGGATCGAAGGCATCGTAACCATCCTCGCCCCCCAGCGCTCTCTGCCGATAGAACTCCTTGGCCTTTTCGGAATACATGATCCGCTTCGCATGCTTGATCCAGCCCTGGCCGCCGTCGTCCAGGCGGTACTTGACCAGGAGCTCGGGCAGGTTGGCGATATCTTTCCCATCGGAGAGCATCCTCAGGAACAGATCATAGTCCTGGGAGTACCCGAATTTGTCCCGGTAACGATACCTGCGCTCGTTCCTGAACATGGCGCTGGGATGCATGACGCAGCATCTCCTGCCCATGATCCGCCGGACGGCCACCGGGTTCGTGGGCGGCTGGTACGAGCCGACGACTTGCCCGGCGCGATCGATCTTATAGATCCCGGTTCCCACCAGGTATATCCCCGGATTGCCCTCGAGGCATGCATATTCCCTCTCCAGCCGCGAGGGAAGGGCTATATCGTCCGCATCCAGTATCGCTATATACCTCCCCTTCGCTGCTTCCAGTGCCAGGTTCCTCGAGCGCGATCTCCCCAGATTCTGCTGGTTGCGTACGGCTACAATCCTGTCGTCGCGGGCGGCATATCGGCCGATGATATCGCCGGAGCCGTCGGTCGAGCAATCGTCGACAACGATCAATTCGAACCTCGCGAAGGTTTGATGCAGAACGCTCTCGATGGCCTCCCGGAGGTACCTCTCCTCGTTGAAGGCAGGCATAACCACCGAGATTTCAGGTTTGCCGTTCATGGGTCCCGATCATCCCCGGCCTGGAGCGCGCCGTCCCCATCCGGGTGCTCATTTTTTGAAAAGCCGATAGAAGGCATTGTACGTGTTCTCGTAGGGGATCATGAATTCCCGGATGAAGAAATATTTGCTTATGATATCTCTCAACCTCCCCTCCGAATATCCCGCCTTGCCCATCTCCCAGTAATGCGCCCCCACCAGCCGGTGCTTCCTGAAAAACAGGGGGATCGGACAGCGCCACCTTACCTCCGGCAGCAGGGGAAGTTTGAAGCTCGCGCGGAGATCGATTCGCGCATAGGGCAGGCTGAGCAGGACCGATCCCCTGGATACTCGCTGCAATTGCCGCAGGCATTTCTCGAACCTATTGAACGGCAGATGTTCCAGCACCTCGAAACAGCAGACCAGATCGAACGACTCTTCCTTCAAGGGCAGATCCTCCACGCTGCCGACGATATCGGGCCGATTGTCCTTCTCGATATCGAGGGTTTTGACGTCGAATCCCCTCCTCAAATTGTCTTTCAAGTAGTTATCCCCGGGCCCAATGTCCAGTACGGTCTTGGGACCGATGGCGTGAATGTATTGCATCTGATAGAAGCGGGACATGATCCGATTCTTGGTGGCATAATTCCTGAACTCATAATGCTCCCGGCCTGCCTGTTTTAGCTTTATATCCATCGCCTCGGCCTCGCATCTTTTAGGGGGCATCCGTTACCGACAAGCATCGCCCGGTCAGGGCGACGGTTTCCTCAATAAGTAGACTGCCGAGCCGATCAGGTACTTGCCGGGAAGAAACGGAATGAGGGCCAGCATACATGATTTCGAATAGAGATGCTTCCCCTCGTATAGAAATGGAGTTTTCCTTATGACGGCCTCAAATTCCGCAATCGATAGCTTGTTCAGCGACATGAAACAATCGGTATCGCCAGCCCGGCCCTGCTCGTATCCGCCGGGATAATACGAATCGGGAGACGTCTCTCCTTCCGACCGCCTCTTGATGTTCCAATAGCTATACAGTATTCCGTCCGGGAATAAGGTTTGCGGCCAAGGATGGTAGATGTATTCCTTGAGGTGGCTCCCAAACCGGTCGTGGTAATGGTTGAAGACGATCTCCACGCGTCCGCCCGGTTTCAGCAGGTCGTACATTTTCTGCAAGGTGGCTCCCAACGAGTCCTTATCGATATGCTCAAATGCGGTGTATGAAACAATCGAATCAAAAGCGCCGTTCTCCCTCCATGCGAGCAGATTGCAGCTCACGAAACTGATTCTGGCCCGATTCCGATCCGTGATCAGCTCCCGCGCGATCGCGATGTTCCTTTTCGACAGGTCCAACCCAACTATATTCCGCGGTCCGTATTTCAGCAGTTCCGCGGTTTTGCCTCCGACTCCGCATCCCAGGTCGAGGACCACTTTGTCCCCGATCAGTTCTTCGGGAGACAGCAGGGCAAAGTATGCATCCAACCCCCGCCGGTCGTACGTGTCCCGATACCGCCTGATGTCTTTCTTCAAGGCATTGAGCCGCTTCTGCTTATACGCCGCGATGGGAAACAGGCAATTGATCCCATCGATCATCCGGAAGCAGACGGTCTGAAAAGATTCCGGCTGGAGTCGCTTTTCGGCCAGACGGACGATCGGCCTCAAGCCGACGTAAAGAAGCGCGCTGGCCAGGGTTTGATATATCTCGTCGACCGCATTGAAGGCGCGGGCCGCGAGGCGTCTGAATATCCGACATATTTTCATCGCGCAGGCAATGACCGCCGATACGGCTCAGCAGCGCCGCCCGGGACATTAGTCAACTACCACCGGCTGGAAGCCGTGGGCTTGAGAGAATGTCCAATGAATTCGACTGACTCCCGTTCCCTCTCCCCCGCCCCGGGGGAGAGGGTCGGGGTGAGGGGGATTTTGCCGACCGATAAACACCCTCACCCCTGCCCTCTCCCTGGAAG
>Ga0105104_10003224_pt1 | contig 11704 bp, 12 predicted proteins | sample PPLLaktember2015_3_FD_87034 | JGI IMG/M metagenome (GOLD analysis project Ga0105104, IMG submission 87034) | Freshwater sediment microbial communities from Prairie Pothole Lake near Jamestown, North Dakota, USA - PPLs Lake P7 Core (6) Depth... | ecosystem: Environmental > Aquatic > Freshwater >...
CGGGGCGGCTCATCGGAGGGCAGCGCTCGTACCTCCTGAGGCTGATCGCCGAGGTGAAGGAGCTGGCGCACGGCGAGCCTGCCCTCTCGCCGGAGGCGAAGAAGGAGCTCGAGGCTCGGATGACTGCCCACGCCCCGAGAGCGGGCCTGACCTTCCTCATCTCGCTCGGCGCGGACGCCGTGGCCCGCGAGCTGAGCTCTCCACCCACGCCGAGGAAGGAGGAGCGAGCGTCATGAGCCTGAAGGACCCCAACATCGCGTCACCCCGGAGAAAGCGGGTGGCCATCGTGATCGCCAACGCCAGCATCTCCACCGCCACTGGCTGGCCCTGCGGCTTCTGGTGGGCGGAGCTGACCCACTCCTATTTCGTCCTCACCGAGAAGGGATACGAGGTCGAGATCTTCAGCCCCGACGGGGGGAAATGCGAGGCCGACGCGCTCAGCGACCCGCGAGATCCGAGCGGTTACTCGGACACCGACCTCATTACCCTGGGATTCATCCACACCCCCCGGCTGGCCGCGCTAGTCGAGAGGACTCGGCCGGTCCGCGAGCTGGACGTGGCGGCGTTCGACGCCATCCTGGTCGCCGGGGGCCAGTCTCCGATGTTCACCTTCGAGAAGGCGAGGGACCTCCAGCGGAGGTTCGTCGAGTTCTACGAGGCGGGGAAGATCGCCTGCGCGCTCTGCCACGGCACGGCGATCCTCCGCTACGCGAAGCTCTCCAGCGGCCAGTACCTGGTGCAAGGGAAGACGGTGACCGGATTCGCCAACGTCGAGGAGGACTACGCGGACGAGGCGGTGTGGAAGATGGAGCTCCTGACCCGCGACAAGCACGTCATGCCCTGGCGAATCGAGGACGAGCTCAGGCGGCTGGGTGCCAACTACATCCAGGCGGGCCTGTGGAGGGGGTTCGCCATCCGGGACGGGAATCTCATCACCGGGCAGCAGCAGTTCTCGGGGCAAGAGACCGCCGAGCTGCTGGCCGAGACCCTCGGGGCCTGAGCGGCTCCCCCCCGCACCAGGGGGACGCCCGTGGAAGCGCGCAGGGGCGCGCCGTCGATCAGGCTTAGCCCCCGCCCCAGGGGGACGGCCGTGGAATCCCCCGGCTCAGGCGCTGAGGCGGCGCTTCCGGGACGGATGGCCCGTGGCCTCGTCGCGGAACGTCGCGGGAGCCACCCGCATGTAGCGCTTGAAGACCCGGCTGAACGCGGCCTCCGAGTCGTAGCCGACGCGTTCCGCGACCTGTGCCACGGTGGTGCCCGGGACCTGGAGCAGCCGCGTGGCGAGGTACATCCGCCACCGGGTCAGGTACTTGCTGGGCGGCTCGCCCAGGAGGTCGCCGAAGTGCTGGGCGAACGAGGACCGGGACATGCCCACCTCGGCGGCGAGGCTCTCCACGTCCCAGGCTCGCTCGGGCTGGGAGTGCATCCGGACCAGCGCCGCACCGATGCGTGGGTCGCGCAGCGCGCCCATCCATCCGGTTGGCCGGGCGTCGCTGGTCGCGAGCCAGTGACGGATCGCCTCGACGAACAGCAGATCGACCAGGCGGGCCAGGGCGATGCTCCGCCCGGGGGTCGCGCTGCGGGCCTCGGCGCGAAGGAAGCGGACGGTCAGCTCGAGCCACTCCACCGGCCGTCCCTGAGAGCCGGGCACGTGAAGCACGGCCGGGAGACCGGCGAGGATCGATCCCGCCAGCCGGACGTCGAATCCGAACCGGCCGCAGAGCAGGTCGGTGCGCGCGCCTCCGCCGCCGTAGCGAATGGGGGTGAGAGGTCCTTCCCGCTGCTCGCCGACCGCCACCCGGATCGGCACCGCCCTGCTGTCGGGCGCGTCGAGCAACCGATGGCCCCGCCCGTGGGGAAGGACGACGAGGTCTCCCTCCGTGAGCGCCGTCGTCTCCCGGGTGCCGGCCAGCTGGAGGAGACACGACCCGCGCTCGAGGACGTGGAACTGGGCCTGCTCGGCGGTGAAGCTCAGTCCCCAGGGCGCGGAGAGCTCAGTCCGGCAGTAGACCTCACCCCGAAGACGGAGGAGCCCCAGCACGTCCGAGAGGACGTCGAGCGCGTGCTCCTCCTGGGTGAACCGCACCTGGGCCATGAGCCCGCCTCCGCGGTGGCGCAGCCTAGCGTCCGGAATCGGGCCCGAGAATGGGGTACCGGGGGCGTCAGGAGCCGTTCGGAGGTCCTTCCGGCTTCGACGGGAGCGCACCGACGACGCTGGCGAGATCGGTGAGGACCGAGTCCCCTGAGAACCTGAGCGAGTCCAGCGTGCGCCGGGCAGCGTCGGCGTTGCCGAAGCCACAGGCGTCCTCGACCAGCACCGGGATGAATCCCAGGTCGGCAGCGTGCCGCGCGGTGGGCTCGATGCCGACCTCGAGGGCGATGCCTGCCATCACCACGGTACCGAGCCCGAGGTCGCGCAGGAGGAATGCCAGCGGCGTGCCCTCGAACGCGGACATGGCCACCCTGTCCAGCACCACGTCCTCCGGGTGGGGGGCAACGGCCTCAACAATCTGGATTCCCGGCGATCCCTGCATCAGGTACTGCTTCAGCTCCGAGGCCGTCTTAACGCGTTGCCATGTCTTGGCCATCCGGAGCTGGCCGACTCCGGCCCACGCGAGTGGCACGTTGTAGTACCGGGAGTAGACGATCCGGAGGCCGGCGGCCCGGGCGCTCCGGACCAGCCTGGCGACGTGCTCGCTCACGCGGTCGCCCCCGACGATCTGGGACACGATTCCCACCTGCAGGTCGTACACGAGGAGGGCTGCCCGGGAGGGCGCGCAGATCTCCTCGAGGGTCTCGGGGATCTCGATCCCGATGCTGCGGTCCATGGAGTGCGCGTCCTCTCGCTCAACCGCGTCCGGCCGGGCGAGTGGTCCGGTCGTAGGGCTCGCCGACGTCCACCGTGGGCGCCATGAGCGTCTCGATCGGCAGCGGGGCCTGGAGCGGGACAAAGCTCCACTCGAGGAGGCCGGCCCGCGAGAGGGGGAAGTCGTCGACGTACCGGCGCGCGTCCTCGACCGAGGGGAGCTCGAAGACGATCACCACCCCCGGCTCGTCGGCGCGGGCGTAGTTCTCGCGGACAATGCCTGCCTTCCAGAGCCGCCAGACGTTGGCGACCTCCTGGGGAAGGTAGGGCTCGATGGTCTTCATGGTGACGCCGGGCTTGAAGCGATCGAAGGCGATGATGCGCATGGTCGGTGTGCTCCTCGCTGACGCGCGCTCGCGACGAGCACGCGGGGTTCTCCCTAAGGACGGGCCCCGCGGGGTACTACGAACGAGTTGGTGCGTAGCGTGGTTCCGCCGCCCGAATGGCGGCGACGCGCAGGCGACGGCGAGGATTATGCGGCGGACGGTGAGGCGCCGAGGTTGTGGCGGAACTTCCCGGTCGGTGCGTTTCCTTCCGTCCGGAGGACTCGGTCATGGCAGCTGGACTGAACCGGCGGTTCTACTGCGGCGTCGAGCTGACCCTGGAGATCCTCCAGGGCAAGTGGAAGCCGGTCATCCTCGCCCACCTCAAGGAAGGCCCGATGCGGTACGGCGAGCTCCGCGCCGCCATTCCCCGCCTGAGTGACAAGATGCTCTCGGAGCGGCTGCGCGATCTCGAGGAGCAGGGGCTCGTCTCCCGCTTCAAGATCGGGCGGCGGGGCTCCCCGGCCACCTACCGCCTCACCCGCCGGGCGGACTCCCTGCGGTCCTTGCTGGGGACGCTGAACGACTGGGGGCTCCGGGTCGCGCCGGAGGTCGGTGCGATCGTGGAGTACGCGGACGTCCCGGCACTCCGCCGCCGTCGGCCGCCCGTGGCCGGCTGACGCGTCGTCAGAGCAGTGGGAGCTGATCCCCCGGTCGCTCCGGCCGGCGGAAGGTGTCGGGTCGGGTGTCGTCCGGCCAGCGCGGCTGGAGGCCCACCTTCCGGGCCTGGGCGGCGAAGAGGGCGGCGATGGCGTCGGCGTACTGTCCCTCGCCGCGCTGCCTCAGGCCCCAGGTCGAGTCGTACATCTTTCCGCCGCGGGTCTCCTGGATCCGGTGGAGAACCTTCTCCGCGCGGAGCGGCAGGGCCTCGCGCAGGCGCTCCTCGAACACCGGCCGCACCGAGCCCGGGAGCCGGAGGAGCACGTACCCGGCGAAGTGGGCGCCGGCGCTTGCTGCCTCCGCGAGCACCCGCGAGACGCCCTCGTCCAGGCCGGGGCTGATCGGCGCGATGCTCACCCCCACCCGGATGCTGGCTGCCGCGAGGCGCTCGATGATCTGGAGCCGGCGGCGGGGGGTGGCGACTCCCGGCTCGATCGCCCGAGCGAGGTCCTGGTCGTGGAAGGGCAGGCTGATGGCCACGCTGAGACTCGCGTCCCGGGCGAGCTGCTGGAGGACGTCGATGTCCCGCTCGATGATCGGCGACTTGGTGACGATGCCCACCGGGTTGCGGAACTCGGCGCAGACCTCGAGGCAGCCGCGGGTCAGCAGGAGCGACGCCTCGAGCGGCTGGTAGCAGTCGGTGACGCCGCTGAAGACGACGAGCTCCCCCTTCCAGGAGGGTTTCCAGAACGCCTCGCGGAGCAGCTCGGGCGCTCGGCGCTTCACGACGATCTGGGTCTCGAAGTCGGTGCCGGCCCCGAAGCCGAGATACTCGTGGCCCGGCCGGGCGTAGCAGTACGCGCAGGCGTGCATGCAGCCCCGGTACGGGTTCACGCTGAAGTTGAACCCGACGTCGGGGCTGTCGTTGGTGGCCAGGATGCCCTTCGTGGAGTCGTCCCAGACGTGCACCTGGGCTCGGGGGTGGTCCTCCTCGAGGTACTCGAGCGCGGTCGGGGCGAAGGGGTTCGGCGGATTGGACCAGGCGCGCGGCTTCACGCCCCGATGGTGGGCGTGAACGGACGTTCAGGTCAAGGCGGAGGTGCTCGGACTGTGCACGGGCGACGTCGCTAGTCCCCCGGTGGCACGAAGCTGTCCTGATAACCCGGGTCTTCGACCGACAGCGCCGTCGCGGTGGTCTTCAGCGGAAGCGTCGAGTCCATCATCACCGCGAGCTCGTCGGTACGAGAGTGACCGATGCTCCCCTCGTAGGCGCCCGGGTGCGGCCCGTGCTGTACGCCCGCCGGGTGGTGGCTCACGCTCCCCGGACCCACGCCGCGGCGGCTGGTGAAGTTCCCCCGCGCGTAGAAGAGGAACTCGTCGCAGTCGATCGAGGCGTGCGGGTACGGGCAGGGGATGGCCTCGGGGTGGAAGTCCACCACCCGGGGCACGAAGCTGCAGATGAGCGCCCCGCGCGCGGCGAACGTCCCGTGCCAGGTGGGCGGCAGGTGCACCAGCCCCGCCCGCGGCTGGAAGTTCAGGATCGGGAACGCCCAGGGGTACACCGTGCCGTCCCAGCCCACGATGTCCAGCGGGGAGTGCCGGTACCGGAACCCGTGGAACGCCTGGCCCTTCTTCACCACCAGGTCACGGATGTCCTCGTCCATCGGGCCCTTGAACTCGGGACGCTTGAAGTCGCGATGGCTGTACGGCGCGTCCATCCGGAGCTGGCCCACCTCGTTCCGCCACTGTCGCGGCAGGTGGAGCCCACCGTTGAGCTCCATCCAGAGCCAGCTCTGGGGGCCCGCGTCCGGGATGAGGCGGTGGAGCAGCCCACGGGGAACGAAGACGTAGTCGTCGGCGGTGAAGCGCACGTCGCCCAGCGCCGTCCGGAGCGTCCCACCTCCCTGCTGGATCCAGAAGAGCTCGTCCGCGTCGGCGTTGCTGACGTAGACCGGGTCCGGCTTGTCGGGGAACGCCATCCCCAGGGTCACGTCGGCGTTGAAGAGCAGCGGCGTTCGCGCGTTCACCGGCGCGCAGCCCTTCCGCGGCAGGTCCTGGGTCTTGTAGTGGCGCTTCGCGAGCCGCCGCCCCTCGGTGGCGTCCACCGGCGCGGCCCAGCCGTGCTTCGCCTCCGTCAGGCGCTGGGTGTGCGGTGCCCGCTGGTGGTAGCCGATGGTGTACGGGCCCTCGAAGCCTTCCTGGGTGAAGCACTCCTCGAACGCCAGCTCGCCCCCCGGCAGCCGGAGCTGGATGTGGTGCTTCCGGGGAATGGTTCCGAAGGTCAGACGCTCGATCATCGCTCCGCTCCCTAGATCCGGCCCGCGGCCTTCTGATCGCGCTCGATGCTCTCGAACAGCGACCGGAAGTTCCCCGCGCCGAAGCCCTTGTCGCCCTTGCGCTGGATGACCTCGTAGAAGAACGGCCCGGCCTGCCGGTCGTCGTAGAGGCTGGCCGCGTCCTTCATGAAGATCTGGAGCAGGTAGCTGTGCTCCTTGTTGCCGTCGATCAGGATGCGCAGCCGCCGCAAATCGTCCGGGTTCTCGTCGATCCGGCCGATCCCGAACACCTCCAGCCGCTTGCCGAGATGGTCATAGTAGCTGTCCGGGGTGTCCATGAACTGGACCGCCCGGGTCTTCAGCATGCCCTCGACCGCGGGGATGATCGACTCGACCCCCAGCGCCAGGTGCTGGATGCCCTCGCCGCGGTTGTCCTCGACGAAGATGTTGATCTGCGAGGCGCGGAAGTTCGGGCGGGCCGGCTCGTTGTTGGCGAACTTCACCCCCGACTCGGGATCCCACATGACGGTGGACCGGAGGCCGGAGCCCTTCTCCAGCTTGTCCTTCGCGTCGTCGGTGTGGAACTCGATCTTCCAGAACCGCTCGAGGCCGAGGATGTGCTCCATCCACATGATCGCCGGCATCAGCGTCCGGAAGTTGGAGGTCACGTGGTCGATGCGGTTGAAGCCGAACCGGTTCTGCCCGCCGGTGGGCTTCTCGTGGAAGATCATCCCCGGGAAGAGCGGCCGGTACCCGTCGCGCTGGGCGAAGCGGAAGGTGGTGTCGCCGAACGGGGTGGTGATCGAGAACCAGCTCAGCTTCCCCCCGCGGTTGTCCCGCAGCGTCTGGACGTCCTCCATGAGGGTGGCGCCCCGGCGGTCCAGGAGGTGGAAGGTCTTCTCCACGTCCTTGACCGCGAAGGTGAGCGTTCCCACCCCGTCAGGATGCTTCGCCAGCCAGCGGGCGGCGCGACCGCCCTCGCCCCGCGGATGGCTCACGACGAGGGCGATGTCTCCGGCCTGGAACACCAGGCTCTGCTGCCTGCCGCGCGCGGTGAGATCGGGGTCGCTCCCGCCGATCTCCTTGAAATCCATCCCTTGCGTGTAGAAGCGCCGGCTCCGCTCCAGGTCGTGCACGTACCAGTGGGCGGATTCGACGCCGAGGAGTCCGAGGGATTCGTTCTGGGCCATGGTGTCTGTTCCTTGCTTATCGCGGCGCGTGTTCCGCGTCCGGCTGGCGGTCGGGATGGGCGGCCTGGAAGGCGGGCAGGGCCTCGCACGCTGCCTCGATGCGGGTGAGGGTGGGGTAGGGCGTGAGGTCGACCTTGAATCGCCGCGACGCGTAGAGCTGGGGCACCAGGCAGCAGTCGGCGATCGAGGGCGCATCACCTACCGAGAAGCGGCCAGCTGTACGCGAGGTCTCCTCCTCGAGCGCGGTCAGCCCGCGGGTGTGGAAGAGCTGGACCCAGCCCTTGTCGTCTCCGCCGACGGCCTTCACCTGGCCGAGCACGAACGGCGTCTGGAAGGGCTGGATGCCCGAGTTCACGATCTCGGCAAGCTGCCGGGTACGCGCCCGGAGCCAGGGATCGCTCGGGAGGAGCGGCGGCGAGGGGAAGCGTTGCTCGAGGAAGTCGATGATCGCGAGGCTCTGAGCGAGGCGCCGGATGGCGCCGCCCTCGTGCCACTCCAGCAGCGGCACGGACTCCAGGAGGTTGAGGGAGCGGTACGGGTCCTCGTGCTGCTCTCCCTTCAGGAGGTGCACCGGCTGGTACTCGTAGGTCACGCCCTTGAGCGCGAGCGCGATGCGCACCCGCCACGTGCATCCGCTCCGCCAGTAGCCGTAGAGCTTCATCTCGCCCCCCTCACCGCCTGGGAGATGCGGCCGAAGACGCTGTTGCCCGATGCGTCGAAGGTCTCGATCTCGATCCGGTCGCCCACGGCCATGAACGGGGTGGTGGGGTTGCCCTGCTCGATGGTCTCGATCATCCGGCGCTCGGCAAGGCAGCTGATCCCCCGCGCACGGTCCTCGTTGCTCACCGTGCCGCTGCCGAGCAGCGTGCCGGCGGTGAAGGCCCGGGTCTTCGCCACGTGCTCCAGGAGCTGGAAGAAGGAGAAGTGCATCTCCGGACCGGCGTGGGTGTCCCCCACTACCCGGCCGTTGAGCGTCGACCGCACCCGGACGTGGGCCCGTCCGTCGCGCCACGCCGGCCCGAGCTCGTCGGGCGTCACCGCGAAGGGCCCGAAGGCGCTGGCGGGCTTGCTCTGGAAGAAGCCGAAGCTCTTGGCCAGCTCGGCGGGGATGAGGTTGCGCAGGCTCACGTCGTTGCACTGGGTGAGGAGGCGGACGTACCGGCCGGCATCCGCCGCGTTCGTTCCCTGGGGGACGTCGCCGAGCACCACCACGATCTCCGACTCGAAGTCCATGCCCCAGGCCGGGTCCGGCAGGACCAGGTCCTCGGTGGGTCCGAGGAGCACGCCCGAGCCGCCCTGGTACACCAGCGGGTCGGTCTCCAGCGTCGGTGGAGGCTCGGCGCCCCGTGCCTTGCGGACCAGCCGCACGTGATTCAGGTACGCCGAGCCATCCACCCACTCGTAGGCGCGGGGCAAGGGCGCGTGCAGCTGACTCACGTCGAGCGGCTCGGAGTCGATCTTCCCCGAGTCCAGCCGCTCGGAGAGCGCGCGCAGGCCGGGTTCCGTGGATTCCCACGCGTCGAGCGCCGCCTGGAGCGTGCGAGCCACGTCGTGCGCGCGCGTGAAGGCGGTCCCGTCGCGGCGGACCACCACCAGCGCACCGTCTCGGGTTCCGTCTCGCAGGGTCGCCAGCTTCATGGGGTGGCCCCGGGCTTTTGTCCGTCGAGGTGGAGGGTGTCAAGGCACATCGCTTCTCCGAGCGCCTGGCGCAGCGTGAGCGCGTCATGGACCGCGTGGCCCCCGATGTCATTGTTGAAGAACACGTAGGCGTCCATCCCCCGCCGGCGGGTGCGGAGGAGGTCACGGGCGACCGGGTCCAGCGCGCGGGGGCCGTACCGCCCCCCGTACCTCGCGCCCGCGCCGTGGAAGCGCAGGTACCGGAACCCGCCCGTCGGTCGCGGCGGCGGCAGCGGGACCAGGTCGTGCTCGCAGAAGGCAGCGCCGTGCGCATCGAGCACCGCGCAGGTCTCGGGCAGGTACCAGCTCGGCTCCCGGAACTCGACGGCGTACCGCACCCCACGCGGCAGGGCGGCGAGGAACGCGTCGAGGCGGGGGAGGGCGTCCACGTCGAACCGGGGCGGCAGCTGCCAGAGGACGACGTCGAGCTTCGGCCGGAGGGGCGCGAGCGGGGCGAAGAAGCGCTCCAGGGCCGGGGCCGGGTCCTTCAGCTTCTTCATGTGGGTGATGTAGCGGCTCCCCTTGGCGGCGAAGACGAAGCCCGGCGGGGTGCTCCGGAGCCAGCGCTCGGCCGCGGCGGCGGTGGTGAGCCGGTAGAAGGTGGTGTTCAGCTCCAGGGTTCCGAACAGGCTCGCGTAGCGCGGGAGCCAGCGTCCGGTGCCCAGCCCCGGCGGGTAGAGCACGTTCCGCCAGTGCCGGTAGAGGTATCCGCTGGTGCCGACGAGGACGCGCGCCATCCGGCCCGTACGGTAGCCACCCCCGGGCCGGCTCCTCGGCCCATGTGTCCGCCCGAGAGCACTGCCGCCGTTCCGCCGGGGGCGCCTGCTTGCCGCTCCCGCGCTCCGGCCCGACCGTGCCGGCGCTGCGAGGGAGGCGGGGCGGATGGGGTGGCCGGCACGGGTGGGATGGGCTCTGGCGGGGCTCGGCCTGGGTGGCTGCGGCGAGGGCGCGGGCGGCGGCTCGGCGCACGTCGGCTCCCGACCCGCGCCGGTGGTGATCGCCGCCAGCTGCACCGTGGACGGGGTGCGCGTCGAGGTCGAGCGGGGGGTGGAAGGTGGGTTCGGTGGGGAGAGCCCGTGCAGCTACTCGGGCCGGTTCGTCTCGGTCTGGCGCGATGTCTACGAGGAGCGCTGGGGACGGGTGCCGCTGCTGGAGTCCTGGACGGTGCGGATCCGCACGCCGGAGCGGGTGGACGGGCTCGGCCATTCGGGCCTTGCTTGGTACGACGAGCGGCTGATCGAGCTCAGCCAGCTCCACTTCGAGCTCTTGCCCCACGAGCTGCACCACGCCCGACAGGGAAAGGCCTCCACCGCGCACCGCGGCTGGTGCGCGGACTTCGTGCCCTGGGAGCTGGAGCGGCACATCCAGGACGAGCGGGCGCAGCTCGGATGCGACACTTGAAACCGGCTTGAACGGCGGAAGCGCTCGTAGTACCTCGGACCGGCCGTTCGCGGGAGTAGCTCAGTGGTAGAGCATCGGCTTCCCAAGCCGAGGGTCGCGGGTTCGACCCCCGTCTCCCGCTCAAGTCAAAAGGGCCGGAACCTCTGCCGTTTCCGCGGTGGGATTCCGGCCCCTGATGCACTCGCCGGACGATGGGTCCCGCGGGGGGCCCGCTCCCGCTCGGAAATGCGACGGACGTGACCGATTCGGGCTCCGGCATCCCCTCGAAGTGGAGGCGGTCGACGCCGTCCCGGAGGAAGTCGTCGGCGAGATGTCCGTAGACCTGGTCGGTCAGCTTCGGGTCTCGGTGGCGGAGCACCTTCTGCACGATGACGAGCGGCACCTTCTCGCGGAGAAGCAGAGTCGCCGTGGTGTGACGCAGGTCGTGGAACCGAATGGGACGGACGACCGGCTTGGGCCAGAGCCGCATGTCACACTTGGGACAGCGCCGAGACGCGGCGTCGGAAGCGGGCTCCTTGTGCCGACAGCCCCGCCGACGGCATACGTGCTTCCATCCGCGCACGATGCCCGCGCGACCGAGCGCCCGACGGAGAACTGCCTCGAGCGCTACCTCTCGCGAAAGCATCCCGCCGGGACCGGGGCAGCCTTTCCGCGGGCAACTGCTGCTGCAGACATGGGGAAAGACGAGCTCGGAGGGGGACTGCTCGAGGGCGCCGCGCAGCCAGGGCACGAGCGCCGCGGCGATGGGCACAGCATCGGCGTGACCGCCCTTGGTGGTCTCGCGTTCCCAACTGCGCCGGACGACCAGGAGCCGCGCCTCGAGGTCGACGTCCTCGCGCCGGAGCGCCGCGAGCTCGCCCTTTCGTAGGCCCGTGAAGATCGCTGTTGCGAACAGAGGCTGCCACCGTGGGTGGAGCTGGGCAAGAACGCGAGGAACCTCCTCGACGCGCAGGTGATCGCCGACTGAGGCCTTCGGCACCTTCCGCTTTCGGACGAGGATGACGGGGTTGGAACGTGGCCAGCGTCCAACCCGGATCGCCGCGGCGAAAGCCCGCGAGAGAAAGGCCCGCAGGTGGTTGACTGTCTGTGGTCGCAGGCCCTCCGACTCCTTCGCGTCGAGGAATGCCTCGACCGCCGTTGGCGTGCAATCATCGAGTCGCAGCTCGGCGAGCGCCGAACGGACGAGGTGTCGGCGGACGCTCCCCACGTTCGAAGCGTGCGAAGCGAGGCGGCGGGAGTACGAATCGAGCCACCATTCGAGGAGTGAGGCGACCGTGCCTCCCCCATCGCGCGGAGGACGGGGCGCAAGCCCCTCCTGCTGCCTCCGGGCGTTCAGCTGCAGCTCCTCGGCAAGGGCCTTGGCCGCCATTC
>Ga0105104_10003225_pt1 | contig 11704 bp, 7 predicted proteins | sample PPLLaktember2015_3_FD_87034 | JGI IMG/M metagenome (GOLD analysis project Ga0105104, IMG submission 87034) | Freshwater sediment microbial communities from Prairie Pothole Lake near Jamestown, North Dakota, USA - PPLs Lake P7 Core (6) Depth... | ecosystem: Environmental > Aquatic > Freshwater >...
ACTTTGGCAGTGTACCCCTGGATAATGCCTCATTGAGCCTGATTGGTTCAGTACACAAAGAATATGACACGCATAAATCCGGAATTTTTGATTGGGGAGTTGGGGTGGAAGGCAGGGCAAACCTCGGGAAGAAATCAAATTTCAATATAATTGAAGGATATGGCAAGATCCGTATTTCTGTTTTTGAAATAAAAGCAGGCCGGTCAAGGGAAATTATGGGTTTGTGTGATACCAGCCTGACTTCAGGAGCATTTTCAGTTGCAGGAAATTCCCTGGGCATCCCGAAGGTGGAAATTTCAATACCTGATTTTTATACGCTGCCTTTTTTTGGTCACCTTTTTGCATTCAAGGGGAATTATGCGCACGGCTGGATCGGCAATACGGACGTAAAACTGCTTTCCACGGAGAGGACAATGCTGACGACGTATATGCACCAGAAGTCCCTTTACGGCAGATTCGGGAAGAAGGAATGGAAATGGAAACTTTACGGCGGATTTAACCACCAGGTGTTCTGGGGAAGTGAAAAGTCTTATTATAGCCCTTATCTTACCCTATCACCCTTTGAGGTCTATTTGTATGTGGTAGCCGGCAGGCCCTATGGTACAGACAATATCCCTTATTCCAAAATAGGGAATCAACTGGGGTCCATCGATCTGGGGTTTGAATATAATATCAGGAATGTGAAAATATTGGCATACAGGCAGTTCGTTTATGATATTGGGGCAATGTACCATCTTGCCAATTTACGGGACGGACTGAACGGATTGAGTTTCACCAATATGTCTGTTATAAATAATGGATTCCGGTGGAAAAAGATCCTTGTTGAATTCTTTTATACCAAAAACCAGGGAGGTGAATTATGGTCTCCCTACTCACCATCGGGTGATGAAAACTATTATAACAATGACCAGTATATTGAAGGCTGGTCATATAAAAAGATCGGGATCGGGAACCCGTTCATTGGAACGCGCGACTATATCCGGGAAGGTTTGCCGGCCGATCCCCGCGATTACTTCATCAATAACAGGGTCGTTGTTTTACACTTTGGATCCGAATGTTCGGTAAGGGAATGGGATTTTATGTTAAAGGCCTCTTACTCATTAAATTATGGCACATTTGGAACTGACGAGGTTGGACATACCCTGGGAAAGATCAGGACCCTTCCCAGGTATGGTATTTTTGAGGAGACCAAACAATTTTCGGCATTCATGGAAGGCAGCAGGACTTTAAATAACGGATTCCGCGTAGGGCTTGTTACTGCTTTCGATAAAGGTAATTTATACTATGATTCTTTTGGTCTGATTGCCAGCTTAGTAAAATCTTTTTAGAGTCAATTAAAGATACGATTAAGCTGTTGATCAAATTTTTTCCCATGGTAGTCAACATTCGGTATCAAATATTCAATTTTATGATATATTTGATTAATTCAGGTACAAATCCTGCTAACAAACCCTGCCCATGAAGATCAGTTTTACCGGTACTGCCGGCTTTACCAGCCTTAAATATGTCCGGCATTCGGATTTTCATGATTTACATTTACTGACATGAATAAATTGTATCAATTTGCAGTTGCAGTTTTTATTTTAATCATGGCTTCCTGTGTCTCGAAAAGAGACCTGAGCTATTTCACGGATTCTACTCAGGATGATACGGCGTTTGAGTTGCACCATCCCCAACCAAATGTAATTAAACCCCTGGATGAGTTATACATCAGGGTTTCAAGTTTTGACGACGTTTCCTATAACTTCTTCTCCAACCAGCAAAATAATAGCTATTCCGCCTTTCAAAATGAGCAGTCCATTTCATTGACCAGTTTTACCGTAAACGATTCCGGATATATATATTTCCCGATTCTGGGACGGGTTTCTGTAATCGGTCTCGAAGTTGAAGCAGCAGCTGAAAAGCTGAAAAACCAGCTTGGCGAGTATTTCAATCAACCGACCGTAATCATGAAACTGGTGAATAAGAAAATAACAATACTGGGAGAAGTATTGAGGCCCGGCAGTTATTTGTATACCAAAGAACGATTGAATATTTTCGAAGCAATCGGCCTGGCAGGTGATATCAATCAATATGGTAACCGTAAAAAAGTATTTCTGATACGGGAACAGGACGGGAAATTGATGCAGCGGGTACTGAGCCTGAATACTGTAAATATTTTTGCCGATGTAGACTTCTATCTCAAACAAGATGATATCCTGTATATCGAACCTCAGGGTACAAAAAAATGGACAGCTATATCATCTCCCTGGGCACTAACATTAACAACAATTACCACTATTGTTCTTCTTTTAAACACATTAAGCAGGTATTAAAAATTCTTAACTTACATACTCAGTTTGTATGAAAATTAACAATAACAAGGAAGAACTTGGTTTGAATTACCTTGTAAGTTCAATTAAAAAATATTGGATCATTTATTGCAGTTGCCTGATAGTCTCTATATTAATAGCCTTTTTCCAGAATAAAACTAAATTACCGGTATATGAATCTTCTGCCAAGGTTCTGATCAATGAAGGCAATAATAGTTTGTCCCGGCAAACTACACAGTTTCTAGGTTCAATGGATATGTTTGCCAGGGGTAAAACCCTTGAAAATGAGATACAATTACTGGCTTCTGCACCACTCGTTGAGAAGTCATTAAGTAAACTGGATATTAACATTTCCTACTTTAGGGCAAATTTGTTTTACCCTTATGAACTTTATAAATCAAGTCCATATGTGGTGATTCCAAATCTGGATCACCCTCAACCCATCAACTTTATCATCAGGATTAAAATTATAGATTCTGAAACTTACCACCTGACAGTTAAGGGAAAAGACGTTGAACTTTACTCATTTAAATCCAATACCACCATTAACAGGATTCCCAGGATTAAGGCAGAATTGCTTTGCAAGTTTGGTGATAATGTCACACATGAATATTTTGATTTCAAGGTATTACTGAATAATGGCAATGGGGATGAGTTCACGGATGCCGGTAATTATTATTTTGTCCTTAACAAACCGAAGACTCTTCTCCGGTCCTTCCAGGGTCGGCTTGTCATTGAACCGAATGATGCCCAGTCTTCCGTGGCAAACCTCTTTATACGGTCCACAACACCGGATAAGGATATAGATTTCTTAACAAGCCTGATCCAGTCTTACCTTGACCAGGACATTTTTAAGAAAAATTATTCTTCTGTTAAAACAATTGAATATATCGATAATCAATTAAGCATCATCGGAGATTCCCTTAGAACTGCCGAACAAAATTTGCAGAATTTCAGGAGATCAAATCAGGTCATCGACCTTTCTCAAAAATCCGGTCTGATATATCAGCAGGTACAGGAACTTCAGCGACAAAAGGCGGCATCCAACATTAAATACAAATATTTTGTCTACCTGAAAGACTATTTTAACAGCAACCAGGAAATTACCGATATTATTGCGCCTTCTTCAATGGGAGTAAGTGATCCCCTGTTCAACAGTCTGATTCAGGAATTAATTGGTTTAAACAACGAAAAAAATAACCTGATTGTTAACAATCAGGAAAAAAGCCCTTATCTGAGGCAAATAAGCACCCGGATAGAAAACCTTAAAAATACCATCATTGAAAACATCAGCTATATGTTGAATTCAGCAGAAATAGAACTGAAGGATACTGATGAACAAATCAGCGATTTAAACAAAGAGGTAAATAAATTGCCGCAGACTGAGAGGCTGTTGCTGGGGTATGAACGAAAATTCAATCTTAATGATGAGATTTATACTTTCCTGATGCAGCGACGGGCAGAAGCCCAAATAGCAAAATCTTCGTTCCTGCCCGATGCCGAATTGGTCGAACCACCCAATATCAGGGGTAAAGGACCTGTAGCACCTAAAAAGAAACTGAATTACGTAATCGCTTTCATGTTCGGATTCCTGGTCCCTTTAACTTTCCTGAGAATAAAAGATCTTCTGGATAATAAAATCCATGTCAAGGAAGATATCGAAAAGGAAATAAAGATCCCATTTCTGGGACAGGTTTATAAAAACAATAAGAACATAGAGAATGTAATCCTTAAATTTCCAAGGTCGCATATTGCAGAATCATTTCGAATAATAAGGAACTCCCTTAATTATTTTCTGCATAACCATGAAAATAATATTCTGGTTATCACATCCACATATGCCCAGGAAGGCAAGTCGTTTATTGCCATAAATCTTGCAAGTTCAATTGCACTGACTGGAAAATCAACTATTCTGGTAGGATTCGATCTTAGGAAACCCTCACTTGGCGTCAGATTTAAAATTGCAGAGGATACGGGCCTGAGTTCATATTTGAGCAAACAGAATAAACTTGATGAAATCATTCATTCTACCGACATACCAAATCTGGATATTATTGTCTCAGGACCGGTTCCCCCTAACCCGGGTGAAATGATCTCTGATGAAACAACTGATCTGCTTCTTAAGGAACTCAGGAACAAATATGAGTTTATTATCCTGGATACCCCGCCGGTGGGGATAGTTTCCGAATCTTATATCCTTATGGGTAAAGCTGATTTAAACATTTATGTCGTTCGAAAGGACTTTACCCCCAAAAATGAATGCATAACCATTTTAAAGAATTTACACGAACGGAAGTATAAAAATATTGCCTTCATTTTGAATGATGTCTCATTGCTGAAGAAATCAAAATATGGTTATCAATACTATGATAATGACTCAGCCTGATCATGAAATTCAAATCCACAATTGTAATATTCTGATACATTGTATTTATAATATGGCCTGAAAATGCAGTTTTCTGAATACAAGCAGATGTCTCTCTCTAAATTGTTCAACTACCTTTTGTTTGGATTATTTGTAATTGCTCCTTTTTTCGGCTATCTGACCCGGACTGTTCTAAACACATATTTTACCTATTTAATGGTCCTGGCCTGCCTGTTCGCACTATATATCCTGTTTCTTGATAAATCGTCTTTCAAATTGCAGGGCAGCTTTTTATTTCTGGCTATGTTCTTTTTGTATACTACCTTTTCAGACCTGCTTATTGTTGAAGCCAGCTTTGATATGTCTTACGTTTACAGAAATCTGATACTCGGCAGTCTATTGATCATTTTCATTATTGAAAACACCCACATTTCCAAGAGGTTCTTCGACATTGTATTTTATTTGAATCATGGGATTATGTTTATTGCATTTGTGGTTATCATTATCCAGCAATTCCATGATCCCTTGTTTTTTGTGAATCCTGAGTTCCATGAAATAATCGAATCAAGGTCTTATTCGAATGTCAGGCTACCGTCCATTTACTCCTGGATGGGATCAACAAACGCAGTAGGATTGTGTTTTATACCAATTCTTGGATTAACAATCGCCCACCATTTAAAACACAACTTAAGGGGTGTGTTTTACCTGTATTGTATTGGAATTATTGTCGCTTTTCTATCCAAATCAAGATTCATCATGTTGAATTACATACTGTTATTTACTCTTATTCCGATCTACAGGGGTTTTAATATTGTGACAGGTTTAAAATACACTGCATATCTGCTGATTTTTCTGTTTTCAATTTATGGCGTGAGCAAATTAATAGGTCTTGATACAGATCGAATTATTAATGAAAGGGTTCTTGAAAAAAACAAGGGAGGTATGGTTGAAGGCTCTGCCGGTACGCGTATACTGGCTTTTAAAATATTTCAAAAATTATATTTTAATAACCCGATTTTTGGAAAAGGCAAATTCCATAGTTTTGGTCCCGAAGGCAGCAGGGATTTTGAATTGACTAATCTATTGCGGGGAAGATCATCACAAATTCATGTAGGTTATCTTTCACTTTTTTACTACTATGGGATAGCAGGCGGCACAATATTTCTGTTGTTCCTTTATGTATTTACGAGGGAATCCTACGCCAAATCCAAAAAAACAAAAACGTGGGGGCCCTATTTTACAATCATTCAATATTTGCTGATCAATGTAACAGGTGTTGTTTTGCACTTGTTTTTCATGGGTATGGTGGTTTCCCTGATCTATCAAAAATATTACAGTCAGGAAGATCAGTGATTCCATACCTTTTCAGTTGAATTCCGGGAATATATGCCATATAGATACCTGATAGATTTCTTTGTTAAAGGTAATCCCCGTTCCATTAAAGCCAAAAAGAATATTGCTGCCTCAATGCTTATAAAAAGCATAAGTGTGGTAATAGGTTTTTTACTGGTATCAACGACCCTGGATTATGTCGATAAAACAAGATACGGGATTTGGCTGACTTTAAGTTCATTCCTGACCTGGTTTGAGTTTTTTGAACTTGGATTCGGAAAAGGATTAAGGAATAAATTAACGGAGGCAATTGCGCACGGAAATAAAAACCTGGCCAAGATATATGTCAGTACTACCTATGCCATCATAACACTCATTATTGCCGGTGTGGCATTGGTATTCAATGTAATCAATCCTTTTATCAACTGGACCAAAGTTCTGAATACATCTGCAGTCATGCATGGTGAACTATATCTCCTATCCACCATAGTCTTTGGCGGGTTTTTCATAAGATTTATCCTTAATTTACTGGTAAATGTATTATTCGCGAATCAAAATCCTGCTGTGGCCAATGCTTTTGGACCATTAAGCAATTTATTAACACTGATTACTGTATTCATCCTTACAAAAACAACGGAAGGGTCCCTGGTGTTTTTGGGTCTGGCGATGACGCTCTCCCCGCTTGTTGTTTTCTCCCTGGCCACCTTAATAATGTATTCAGGACCTTACCGGGATATTAGTCCCAGTTTCAGGACCATTGATTTCAAATATGCCAGATCTCTTGCTTCACTCGGAATTAAATTCTTCATATTGTCGATTGGGCATATTATCAAATATCAAACTGCCAATATTATTATAGCCCAGTATTTCGGTCCGGCTGAAGTCATACCCTACAATGTTGCCTTCAGGTATTTTGGTGTTCTTAATATTGTCTTCACGATTATCCTCTCTCCCTTATGGGTTGCATTTACAGACGCCTGGACTAAGAAGGACCTGGACTGGATCAGGAATTCCGTCAGAAAAATATTCCGTGTGTGGATCCTGCTTTCAGGATTTGCCGTATTAATGCTTTTATGTTCAAAATGGTTCTATCACATGTGGTTAGGTGACAAGGTACAGGTCCCGTTTGAACTTTCGGCCGTAATGGCTTTATATTATGTTCTATACAACTTTGGTGGGATATTTGTCCAGTTTATAAACGGGGTCAGTAAAATTAAGCTTCAGTTATATAGTTCCGTCCTGGGTGCAATTCTGTTTTTCCCATTGACCTATTTTTTAATTGAAGTCTTGAATTTGGGACCTTCAGGGCTGGTATTATCAACCCTGATAACAAACTGGTACGGTCCTTTTTTAAGTCCCTTTCAATACAGGATGATCATTGAAAACAGGGCTAAGGGAATCTGGAATAAATAACCCGGCTCAATACGGTGGTTTTGGTATTCAATTAAATAAAGATATATGAGAGTACTTTGGTTTACTACATCTCCTTCACTGGCAGAACATAAGGAGGTTTCATCCAATATTACGGGTGGATGGATTAAATCGGAAGAAAAAGCTTTGAAATTTTACCACCCGGATATACAATTGGGAGTTGTTTTTCCTTCTAAGAAGAATTCAGATCCCTATGAAATAGAAAACACACAATATTTTCCCATCAGGAAAAGCAGACCCTCAAAATTTCACAAAGTTTTGTTCAGAAGCAATATCCGAAAATCTGTTGTTGAAAGCCAGAAGAGACAATATCTTGAAATAATCCGGGATTTTCAACCGGATCTTATTCATATTCATGGTACTGAGAATAACTTCGGTGTTGTCGTTACCGGAACATCCGTACCGGTTGTACTTTCGGTACAAGGTATTGTATCCGTTTGTGCTCATAAATACTTCAGCGGCATTCCCAGGCATGAAGCAGGCCGTAACATTTTTTCCCTGAATAATAAATTCCTGATCCAGTATAATGATTACCGTTACCTGGTGAATCTTGAAATTAGGACTTTGCAAAATGTCAGGTTCCTTTTTGGACGAACCAGCTGGGATAAAAGAGTAGGTTCCGTTTTGGCACCTCGTGCAAAATATTTCCATATCGACAGGGTTTTACGCGATGTGTTTTACGAAAATGAGTGGAATCCGCATGTAAAGGAAGAGACTATTCTGGTCACAACACTTAGGAGCAGTTTATTCAAGGGATTTGAAGTAATTCCTGACGCTGCAAGACTCTTACTGGATTTGAATGTAAAATTCAAATGGAAAATTATCGGGCTTAATAAAACGGACCTTCTGGTAAAAATGATGCATAGCAAACTTGGACGCGTTTCAGAAAAAATCGTTTTTCTGGGTAAACTGAATGATGGTGAGATCGTAAATGAACTTTTAAATTCAGATATTTTTATACATACTTCGCATATTGAAAATAGTCCGAATGCTGTTGCTGAAGCCCTTGCAATCGGAATGCCCGTAATAGCATCCTTTGCAGGTGGCACAGGTAGTCTGCTCACAGATAAAAAAGACGGTCTTTTGATTCAGGACGGTGATCCATGGGTTCTGGCAGGCGCTGTGCTCGAACTGATCAATAACCGGCATCTTGCTGCAGATCTGGGTAAGGCGGCCAGGATGAATTCCCTTATAAGGCATAACCCCAGGGCGATAGCAGATAAGATCTTTTCCGCCTACCAGGAAATAATCAAGGAAGAAAAGAATCATGATTAATTCAACCGTATCATCACAGAAATTGAAAATTGCCCTTTTGGGGAGTATAGGTTTTCCATACAAGATAGGGGCGGAGATTTCGAGGCAGCTTTTGTTGGCGAAAGGTTTGGCAGAAAATGATTGTGAGGTCCTGGTAATCATGAGGAAAGGCTTCAGATCGAATAAGGAATTCCCGGACAAAGGTTTGATTGAAGGCGTAAATTTTGTTTATACAAATGGAAAGACCAGGAGCCCTGAAAATTTTATTCTGAGGGAATGGGATTTATTAAAGGGTGCAGTAGCAGAAATATTGCTTATCAGAAAGAATCAAATCCCTGTTGTGATCCTAAATGCCCGAAGCTTTTGGAATGTCATGCATTATTGCATACTTGGAAAGGTATTCAGATTCAGGGTATTGTTGAACTATGTAGAGTACAATTCCCAGCTGAGGGGTAGAAGAAGAAACGTTTGGAAAAGAATAAATGACATCCTGTTTGAGAATTATATTTTCAGATTCCTCCAGGGCGCCCTGCCCATCAGCGAAATTTTGGCGCAATTGGCAGTCAGAAGCAATCCGAAATTACCTTACCTGAAAGTACCTGTCCTGGCAGATTTTTCAAAATTCGTGGTTCCTTTCGAACCACCGGGAGAATATTTTGTTTTTTGCAGCCGTGCAAGTTATCTCTACCTGTTTGAGTTTGTGATCGGTTCATTTGAGCTGCTTGAAAATTTCAGGATTAGGCTAAAGCTCATAGTATATGGAAAACGTGGAGACCTTGACAAACTTCGGGATTTGATAAAAAGTTCAACAAAGAGTACTCTGATCGATGTTTTATCCGAACTTGACTACAGTGAGCTTGTAAGCTGTTACAGCAAGGCAATCGCGCTGCTTATACCCCTTAAACCGATTCTGAAAGATGCAGCCCGCTTCCCCCATAAAATAGGTGAATATTCAGCCGCCGGTCGGCCGATAATTACTACCGGTTTTGGTGAAATATTGAATTATTTTGAGGATGGCGTGAACGCATTGGTTGCAGAAAAGTATGACTGCAAATTGTTTGCAGAAAAAATGGATTTCGTATTAAAGAATCCGGAGCAGGCAGATTACATTGGAAAGCAGGGCTTGCTTACAGGCAGGAAATATTTTGATCATGTTGTGAATGGAAAATTGATCAGGGAATTCATTGAAAGCCCCATTCTCAGTGAATTAAATTAGTTTTTCCGGCTAAGATGTCTGTTATAGATTTCCCGGGCAAACAGCATAAAAAACCTTGAAATGGCGAAAAGGTATTTTCGCCACAACCTGCCGGGTTCCTGTATCAGGCGATAAAGCCACCTCATGCCGATCTCTTTTATCCATTCCGGGCTTATTTTCTGATTTCCAGCCACATAATTAAAAACCCCTCCTATTCCGATCATAATTCCATGCTCCAGTCTTTCCTGGTGATGCGCCATCAGAAAATCCTGTTTGGGACTGCTGATTCCTATCCAGACAATATCAGGCCCTAACCGGTTGATTTCCGCAAAATCAGTGGCTATAACGGCATTATCCGGAATCTCTTCTGATGCTAATATCGGGGGGGACTTGTAACCCAATATCTCAGCAGCGGGAAATTCATTTTTAAATGAGTCCGACATTTGCTGTAATGTGGATGTGTCAGCCCCATAGAAGTAATGTCGGATTCCCGGTTTCAAAAGTGCCCTGAGCAACCAGTATCCAGATACTGTGGAAACCTCCCTGTATCCCTTTAACCTGGCATACAATTCAATGGGTTTACCATCGGGAAGCGTCAGAATTGACTGGTTGAGTATATTTTTAAGAACCGGGTTTTCTTCAGCTTTTGCAATTGTATATGTATCGGAAAGGCAAATGTACCCGGTTCTGCTGAAATCATAACCCAGTAGAAACTCAATAGCGTCTTTTGGTCCCATTCTGTTAATCTCCACGCCAAAAAGACTGAATCTTGAATACATATAAGCGGCAATTTTTGCTGATTATGAAGAAATGACAGAATTGTAAATATTGATCAGCCGCGCTGCCACAACATCGGAATAAAATATATTCCTGGCCGAATAATAATTTTTTTTGCTGATTTCTTTCAGGCTGGCTCTGTCAACCAGAGCATCCCTGATTAACTTAGCAAAGTCACCTGCATTTTTGCTCTCTGAAATAAATCCGTTCTCCCCATGGATGACAACATCCTTAATGCCGGCGACCGGCCGTGCTATGATCACCAGACCTGCGGCAATTGCCTCCAGTAGTGCATTGGGCAGACCTTCCCTGAGACTTGTCAGGATAAAAAAGTGTGATTGACGAAGCAGGTTTTCTTTTGCTGAACCCTTTACAAAGCCATATACTTCAACATTTTTGATATTATTGTCTTTGATATAGGAAAGCATATTTTCATATTCGGTCCCGTCGCCAGCTACCTTAAGTTTAATGTCGGGAAAAGATTTTACCAGCAGTGCAAATGCCTCAAGACAAATATAAATGCCTTTTTCCTTTTCAATTCTCCCAAGATACAATATGTTCAGGTATTGTGAATCATAGTTTTTTGACAGGATGTCTGATTCGCCTATCTGAGAAATTAAGTTTATATCAACTGTTGTTGTTTCAAGAAACAGCCGTTTGGTGAATCCCCATTTCCGGATAGAGGATATTGAATCGGAGGATAAGGAAACAATGGCATCTGCACCTGATAATACATAATTAAACAACCTGTAATACCTTTTTTCAATCACTTTTTCGATATCGTCATCCCAGCCTCTGAAGAAAATAAGAATTTTTTTATGGAAAAGCCTGGCGATCAATATGTATATTGAATCACGGAATATTCCCTTATAATTCAGAATGGTATTTATATGTATCAGGTCGTATTTCCTCAGCAGAATAAAATAAACAAATTTCATATAATCGGATATGATCCTGCAGGTTTCATACAGGAAATTCGATCTGTAGGGATAATGTCTTGCACCTCTGTATAAGTACGTTATGGTGGGAGGCAGAAAA
>Ga0105104_10003227_pt1 | contig 11698 bp, 14 predicted proteins | sample PPLLaktember2015_3_FD_87034 | JGI IMG/M metagenome (GOLD analysis project Ga0105104, IMG submission 87034) | Freshwater sediment microbial communities from Prairie Pothole Lake near Jamestown, North Dakota, USA - PPLs Lake P7 Core (6) Depth... | ecosystem: Environmental > Aquatic > Freshwater >...
CGCAAGCCGTGCCATCCGCTTCCGCCTGTTGTACTCTTCGATTGCCAGCCTGACTGCTTCCTTCTTTGTGGCTGCCCCGGAGTGCCTCATTGCCTCTCGGAGCATCTCCTCCGGAATATCAACTGTCGTCTTCATGCATCCATCTTAGCACACCATGGAATATCGGAACGCCTCCTGTAGCTTCCTCGTGCGGTCAGGTGTTAACAGCTTGCGAAAGCGTTTACGGACCGCTTTGAGACGCCGTCACCCGCGCCGTCGAGCGCTTCCTGAAATGCGGGATCCTCATCCATGTTAGAGGAAGCTCTAGACAGTTACAGTTAGTTGACACCTAAGGATTATCTTGTATCCTCCTTTATTTCCAGCCCGACCAACACCCGTTCCGAGTCAGAAAGGTCGCCAACTAGCTTACGAAGAGGCGGCGGTAGTTGCTTGATCAGAGTCGGTACGGCGATCACTTGCTCGCTTCTAGCCTTCTCCGGATGTTTGACAATATCGATTACCTCCAGTTCATAACGGTCTTTGAGGTACTTCTCACAGAGCGTCCGAAGGTTTTGAATAGCCCGGGTGGATTTGGGTGTCGCTTCTCTAACAAAGAGCCGCAAGGCATATTTCTGTGTTTTTCGTTTGGCTAAGACTTCTTCCAATTGCGCTCCAGGATCTTTAACAGGATGCGTGGCCCGTTCCTTTTTAGTGCTCATCCTTACCCGCCTTGATATCCAACCCGACTAAGACCCGCTCGGTTTTAGATAAGTCCCCGATAATCTTGCGGATAGGCTGAGGTAGTTTCCGCACCAGAGCCGGCAGGCCGATAATTTGTTCGTCCCGGGCTAGCTGAGGGTTCTGGCGGATATCAATAACCTCAATGTGGTATCTGCCAGCCAGGTGTTCCTCAGCTATTTTTTTCAGGTTAGCCAACGCTGTGACTGACTTCTCGGTTTGCCCGGACACATACAGCCGCAATTCCCAGACTTCTCTCTGAACCGCAGCGTTGTCTGTTTCATCATTCTGAGACTGCCCCTTATTTTCTGTATTACTCATTCTTCAACCTCATTCCTATTTACTTAACAGCCAGCGTTTTATCAGCTTTGCGCAGCCGCGCCATGGCCTCGCGGTCTTTAGCCAGCAGCTTTTCTACCGTTTGTTCCTGGGTGACCGACATTTCCAATTTTTCTTTAGTGACTTCAAACTGGGCCTGAATAGCACTAATCTGGGCTTCCATGATCTGTCGCTGGCGTTCAATTTCGCGCTGATTATGCTCAATTTCCTGCTGGCGAGTCATGGCCTGGGCTTTCTCCTGGGCTTCCTGGGCTAAACGGGCGGTACCAGTCAGTACTCCAGCCGGACCTGCGTAGACATCTCTGAGCTGAACCCCTTCGTTGGTCAGCAAGAACTCTCGTATCTGGTTGGAGTGGGCCATACCCCGCGACTTCAGGACATACATACCACGGTTACGCTCTCCTCCAATCTCAATATCCCGCAGCAATATCCAGGTATCCATCAATGAGGAGATGCCAACCTCGGTAGCCTCGAGGACTCCTCCTGCAAGGGTCAGGTTGGTAAACAAGGAGGTAATCTGTCGGAACTTCAGGAAATCGATGAGCCGGGTCAGCATAGAACCGATTTCTGTATTCGATCCCACCGATGCCAGGTTGGAAACGGGGTCCACGATAACCACTTCAGCCTTAAAATCCTCGATTATTTTATGCATGGTGACCAGGTGCATCTCCAGGCCATACAATGAAGGGCGGGTAGCATGGAAACGCAACGTTCCTTTATCTACCCACTGTTTCAGGTCGATGCCTACTGAAGTCATATTACGCATGATCTGGTGCGGGGATTCTTCAAAAGAGAAATACAGAGAGCGCTTGCCGGCGCGGCATGCAGCGTCGGCAAAATGGGCACCGACGGTACTCTTGCCGGTGCCCGGGGTGCCGGTGACCAGAATACTGCTGCCACGGAAATAGCCGCCACCCAGCATATTGTCCAGGCGTTCAATCCCGGAAGGGACTCTCTCAGATGATACGGTGTAATTTAAACCCAGTGAGGTGACCGGCAGGATCGATAGACCGTTCTCATCAATAAGGAACGGATATTCATTGGAACCGTGCTTGGAACCCCGGTATTTAATGATTCTCATCCGCCGGGTGGCTACCTGGTCCGTCATGCGCTGGTCCAGCATTATCACGCAATCCGCAACATATTCTTCCAGACCGAAACGAGTCAGGGTAGTTGTACCTCGTTCACAGGTAATGACCACTGTCACCCCTTTGTCTTTCAGCCAGCGGAAGAGACGACGTAGTTCCGCGCGTAGAATGGCTTCATCGCTAAAACCGGAAAAAAGGGCTTCCAAAGTATCCAGCACGACCCTTTTTGCGCCGATTGAGTCAATGGCACTTTCCAGACGGACGAAGAGACCGTCCAGGTCAAATTCCCCCGTCTCCTCAATTTCCTTTCTCTCAATAAAGACAAAATCAATAAAAAGCAATTTTCGGGCAATTAAATCTTTAAGATTAAAACCGATCGTGGCAAAGTTTTTCGATAGGTCTTTCTCGCTTTCTTCAAAGGTCATGAAGACTCCGGGCTCGCCGTACTGAAGAGCGCCCCGTACGAGGAATTCCATGCCGAAGACAGTCTTACCTGAACCCGCCCCTCCCACGACCAGGGCTGGACGGCCCTGGGGCAATCCCCCCTCGGTGATTTCATCAAACCCCCGGACACCGGTGCGAGCTTTTTCGAGTACTTCCAGTTGGATTGCAGGATTCTCCTTGGAACGCTTTTTGCCTGCCATCTACTTTTCCTCCTATTCACATTTTGACCTAATCAACTAGCACATGTTACGACAATGTCAAGTATTCGTTTAGTTTGTCGATTAAGAGTCGATATTTCCACGAACATCAACAACACTCCCCGTATTACCAAAACATCTTCTACTCAGGAGGTATGCTTGTTCAAAGTTCTTCCTATCCCCAGGGGAGAGGGACGCCCTGCCTTTCATTTTGTGTCCAGACCTTACCGCACCGGCTGGGCGACCCGCTGGGCGAAACCCCACCCACCCACCGCTTAAGTTCGGAGGATCCCCGCCGTGAGCCACTGTTTCTCCGTCGACCAGTACCCTGAACTCGCCGTAGCGAGCCTTGACCAACTCGACGTCTGTCGAGAGGCCCCGGCGAAGCCGCGCCGCCACGCGCACGGCGTGGAGTCCCGAGATTCATTGGCACAATAACGAATGCTTATTCGACTCATGGTGCCCTTTTGTATTCGGTACCATATCTAAACAATTTAGCTGCCCCAGGGGTTGGCTTAGCAGGCAGCTGGATTGGGCACGGCTCCCTGATGCCTCCTGAAAAGTACCCGCTCAACGGTTTTTCGCTGGACTTGAGCCACGACTGACTGGCTGGGCCGGAGAATAGTAGGATTTATCAAAGCCTATGCCACCCTCCCGCTCAACTACCCGAATATTGGGGACATTCGGGATTCTGACCAGCCCGATGCTCATTGCTGGAAGGTCTGCGTTGGCATTTGAACCCTCCTCCTGCACCGAATCGCCTGGACGCCATCCTGGGATTGGTTTTCTTGCTTGGCTGGGCTTGCAGCGCAGTTGGGCTCCGTCTGCGTCGTGCGACTGGCGACGGGCCTGTCGGCGCCTGGCTCCTGGCCGTTCAGGCGGTCGGGCTTTTTCTTGCTGCCTCCCAACAGATCCAGGGTCTTACCCGTACTCCCAATACCGGAAGCTTGCTCTACCGCGCTGCCGACACGGTCTGGCCGTCGAGCGTACTCTTCATGCTGGTCATCGGCGCTTTCACGGTTCGAGCGAGGGTTCTGGTCGGCTGTCGGTTTCGCTGTCCTGAGTGAGACGAGATCGTACACAACAAATCCTGAGAGGTTCGCAGCCTCCGGATGAGACCTGGAAAGGGGCGCGGTCGGGCGGCAATCGGGTTCACGGTCAAATCTGGCTGGGCCGCCGCTGTTTTGCTCGGAGGCCCGGCGGCGTCGCCTCGCCTGCTCAGTACCCGTAGGCTTGACTTGAGCGACCCAACGGTCGATCTTTGGGGCGGCGGCGGTTGAGTGGCGCGCTTTTGGCGCTGTTCCGAAAAATACAATCGGAAATGTAGGCGGGCAGTTATTGTGGCCGGACTCTCCAGAGTCCGGTTGGCCGGGCTTCGGAAGCCCCCGCCGTGTCGTGCCATTGACACCGCTCGAAGCTTCGGATTCCTGTCTTGACACCACCCCCTCTCACGGCCGCACTTCGCACAACCGCAACAGCGAGCCAATCATCGATAGCTGGTCGCCTATGGCCGGGCTCTCGGCGAGCCCGGCACCGGACTCTGGAGAGTCCGGCCACGATAAGGCCCTGCCGTCATTTTCATGCGTCACCGGGTGCGCCCCCGGGGCGCGTGGCGGACTGTATCGAAACCCCGCCGAGCCTAAAACCCGAGCCGGCGCCGGGTTTCGATGCGGCTCGCCGCCCGAACGCCAAAAACGGGTCACTCAACCGCCGCGCCGGCTTGCGCGCCTTCGAAGACCTTTTCCTTACTGCAGCGTGGCCGACTGGAGCGTCACGTTACCGAAAGTGTTGAAACTAGCCTGCACCGTCCACCGGATCGTGAGAGTCTGACCCGCGGACGCCGCCCGGTAATCGATCCTGTAGAGGCCATTGCTGGTGTCTGTCTGGTTGACCAGGCTCGTGTCCAGAAAGGCCGGCGCGCTGCCATCGCTCAACGTCACTTCCAGCCGGCCCTGTGCGTCCCACAGGCCGAGGTACACCCGGAGGGTCCGCAGGTTCGTGTCGGCCGGCACCGTGAACTGGAAGCCGGTTCCGGTACCGACTCTGTAGACACCGCTCGGTGTATTCGTGACGGACAGGTTCGGCGTCCCGTTCGTCCAGCTGTAACTGGTCGGGCTCGCCTTCTGGCGCTGCACCGCGCCAGAGCCAATCTGTGTGAAGTTGCTGATCTTTTGTGGGACACCAGCCCGGTGGTCGAAGCTGTTCTGATTGTTCAGACCCCAGTGAGCCCAATCGACCGTCCCCTCTGCCGTAAGATCCACGCTGGTGCCGGGAGAGGCCAGGCTAACCGAAAGGACGGCACTCGGGGCCGGGTTCACTGTGGCAATCAAATCGTCAGCCGTCGCGAGCAGACCGTCGCTCGCCGTCAAACGAAGCGTGTAAGAACCCGAACTGGAAAACGTCGCGGTCGTGCTAAGGGCATTCGGATTCCCGAAAGTGACGGTGCCCGGGCCGCTCACCTTGGACCAGGTGGTGGTCAGGGTTCCGGGAGGATTTGGGCAAGCCGTCATCGGAAGCCGTGCCGCTCAAAGCCGCCGTGTTCGGGAGCGTGATCGTTTGGTCCGTGCCGGCGTTCACCGTCGGCGCCTGGTTCGTGGAATTTACCGTCACCACCACGTCATCGGTCGCCGTTAGCCCGCTGTCGTTTGCCGTGAGCCGCAGGGTATACGTGCCGGCGGCCGAGAAACTGACGGTCGTGCTAAGGGCATTCGGATTCCCGAAAGTGACGGTGCCCGGGCCGCTCACCTTGGACCAGGTGGTGGTCAGGGTTCCGGGAGGATTGGGCAAGCCGTCATCGGAAGCCGTGCCGCTCAAAGCCGCTGTGTTCGGGAGCGTGATCGTCTGGTCCGTGCCGGCGTTCACCGTCGGCGCCTGGTTGGCGAAGGGCGCTGTAAGCGCGGCGGCCTGCAGTGTCACGTTGCCGAATGAATTGAAGGATGCTTGCACGGTCCATCTGATCCGCAACGTCTGCCCGGCGCTTCCTGCCTGGTACGTGAGCGTGTACAACCCGTTGCTGGTCGCGGTTTGATTGATGAGAGTGGTATCGACGTAGCTGGCCGCGCTCCCATCGCTCAACGTGGCTTCGAGCTTGCCTTGCGCGTCCCAGAGCCCAATGTACAGCTTCAAGGTCCGAGACGTCGTATCGGCAGGAACGGTCACTTCGAAGCCGCTGCCCGTCCCCACTTTGTAGACGCCGGTCGGGGTGTTCGTCGCAGACGCGGTCGGCGTGCCGTTGCTCCAACTGTAGCTCGTCGGACTCACCTGTTGGCGACTGAGCGTTCCGCCTCCGATCGGACTGAAATTGCTGATCTGCTGTGTGACGCCGGCTCGGTGGTCAAAGCTGGACGCGGAGGTCAGGCCCCAGTGGGCCCAGTCGAGAGCTCCTTGCGCGGTGAGATCCACATTTACCGGAGCCGCAGTCAGGCTTCCGGAAAGCTGGCCCGGAACGCCGGTGACGATGCTGAAGTTGCCGGCCGTGATGTCCGACCCGATGTTTCCCGACCCGTCCTGCGACGTCACTCGGATTCGCCCTTGGGTAGTTGTCGTACTGTTTGTCGGCTCTTATGGATTTGCAGACATCAGGCGGCGGACCGGACAGGACGGGTCCCTTCTTGACACTCCAGCCATTTGACAGACTTACCGCCTCAAGCGTTCCTGCGGGAACTTCTCCTGTAGCCTTATCCCCACTGATTACCCGCGATCGCCATGATCAGCACACGGCTCGACCGGGTCCTCTCCGGCCCATAAATGCTCGGAGCAATCGTTGTTGCCTGGGACGCAACAGGATGATACGATTTGTCCATGGCGACGACCGTAACACTGAATTCCGATTTGATCGAAGAGGTCAAGCGGGTTACAGGCAAACCAACAAAGGCAGAGGCTGTCCGGGAGGCCCTGGTCGAATACGTTCGGTCGCGCCGAAGAGCCGAGTTGCTCGAGCTTGAGGGGAAGGTAGCTTTTGGCCGGACTAACGAGCAAATCGAGGCGCTGGAGGATGAAGAGGACGGACTTTGATTCTGGTCGACACGTCTTGCTGGATCGAGTACTTCCATCCTCGAGGAAACGCTCGAGTCAAGGAGAGGCTATCGGCTGAGATACGAAACGGAACGGTCGCGACCTGCGGGGCTGTCTTGTGCGAGTTGTTTCGGGGCGTCTCTATCGATGAAGCTGTACGGCTGCGTGTTGTGTTTTCCGGGCTTCAGAACATTCCAACACTGGAAGAGGATTGGGCTGCGATCCAGGACCTGGCTCTCCGATTGAAGGCAGAAGGCTTCCAGCCTCCGATTCTCGACATGCTCGTCGCTGTTGTTTCCGGGCGATCCGGCGCAACGCTCTGGCATTTTGGGGATCAGCACTTTCGGATGATTCAAAAGGTCTTGCGAATAAAGGCGGAGGATTTGGGGTGAAAGTGGCTTGCTCGCGTGCCAGTGGCCAGCCAAAGCGGGGTCGCGAAGAGCGCTTCGCCGGGCAGCGGCGTCACGGCGCGCGGTGCCGCCTGGCTCCGGCTGGTGGCTCGCGGCTGGTGAGCCGAGCTGGCGCGTTAAGGAGTCGCCCCGGCTCTGGAACGGCTCTGCCGGGGAGGCAGCCAAAGTTTGACATCTGCGGAAATGAGTACTCCGAGGCAGGGTGCTTTGGAGTGAGCCATACCTCCTGGGATACCCGTGATGATGGTCACCCGCGCCTTTTCGGAGTCGTCTGGATAGAACCGAGGCGCGCGCACCTTTAGGCCGAGAGTGATCGGGTCCGATGCCCCGTGAGATGTCTGACCCCGTACCCTTCGAGAAGTCTGGACTTTGCGCAGACACGGCAGTCTCGTCAGATGTCCCGGCCGAATCGAGTTCGTCGCCTACGGACGGCTCTTTCGCTTCCGGTTGCTCCCCACCTCGTCTTGACGACGCAGTTACCTTCAGCTACAAGCTGGTGAGCGATTTACCTGGTGAGGACTTCCACCTCACTGATTGTGTGCGCCCACGGGCGCACCGGTCGGTCCTACGGACCTTGGCGCCCGTGATGCCCGGGTTTCTATAAATGTGCCGGTCCTAACGGACCTCCGGAACCAGGCGGGAACATCAAGCGACGTGTACCAGTACTACGACGGACTCGGCCGCTACCAGCGGTGTCGCCGGTAGGCCTGATGCGCTCCGCTTACGGCTCTGTGGCAGCCTTCCAGCCACGCCACTTGCCTGCTTCCCGCTACTCGATTAGGATGCACGGCATGAAGCGGGGCGCTCTGCTGCTCACACTTGTACTCTCACTTTGCGGCTCAGTCATCGCGAGTGAACAACAACACCTCGACTACATCTACCGGGATGACGGGGACCGTGACGGAGGGCTTCGGATCTTCTTGACAAAGCCCGACGGACAAAGAATCGAGCTGGCACACCAAACTCCGGTCCAACCGTTTGCGGTAAAGCTCGGCCCGCAACCCTGGCTCATTATTCTCTGTCGATTCGGTGATGATCCTACGACTCCGCAGCCGACGGAGTATTACGAGCGATTGCTCGGATCTGAAGCGCCCGGCCTGGACCACTACTGGCGAGAAGCCTCGTTTGACCTTGTCAATTTAGCGGGAAGCCGGGCCGTCGGTTGGTACGACTTGCCTCACCCGCGTTCCCACTATGTGCATGACGGAGGATTCGACAACTACCGGGCACTAGTAGACGCGGTAGCAGCTGCAGATTCCGATGTCTATTTTCCGAATTTCGTCGGTGTCAGCCTGGTTTTTAACGCCCTTCTCGGAGATCGGGACCGCGATCGCGCGACCGCCTTCGGAGGCCAGGTTTACTACACGCTTGATGGAGTGTATCGGAGCTGGGGGATCACCTGGATTCCAGCGGGCATCGGCACGTGGGTGTTTCACCGAGAGGTGAAGAACGTCCACAACGTTTTTGCGCATGAGATGGGTCACGCTCTCGGTTTGCCTCATTCTACCGGTCCATACGGGTTCAATTACGACAACTTCTGGGACGTGATGAGCTACTGGGGAGCGGCCGTCACTGATGCTGATTTTGGGATCCTGGGCACCCACACCATTGCCTATCACAAGGAGATGCTCGGCTGGTTGCCCGAGCAGGCAAGGCAAACGGTGGCCCCGGGTAACCAGGTGACGATCAGGATGGAAAGGCTCGCCTTGCCTTCAAAGCAGGGGTTTTTGATGGCAAAAGTGCCGATCGCCGGCTCCGCCAATCGGTCCTACACCCTAGAGTACCGTCAACGTGCCGGGTACGATCGGGGGCTATGGGATGACGGCCTGATCATCCACGATATCGACACCGGTCGCTACGAAGTGAACATCAACTGGGGGATGAACGAGTGGCATCCGGCCCACGTCGTGGATGCAGACAAGAACGGCAATACCGGGGACGACGGGGCGGTGTGGAAGCCCGACGAGACATTTACAGACCTTGAGAACGGGATCCGGTTCAGGGTCGAAGATACCGACGAATCAGGTGCCCGGGTGACGGTCAACAATAACGCCCTGTTCCTCTCCCACTTCGCCCAGGGATCGGACGTCTCCTCGAGTGTGGTCCTGGTCAACCCGTCCCCTCAATCCCAGGCTGCGGGAACCGTGCGTCTTACTCGCGCTGACGGACAATCCTGGAAAGTCCCGCTAGACGGGCAGGTGCACGACGGCAGTTTCACTTTCTCGCTCAAGCCGCTCGGCACTGGATTTCGGTCAACGACGGCCGGCGGTGAGGCGTCAACCGGTTGGGTCCAGGTCGGCTCAGAGCGACCTCTCGCCGCGTCCGTCCTGTTCACCAGCCCGTACGGCGTGGCTGCCGTTCCGGCTTCTGAGTTGTCTGCAAGGTCGGTCCTCATGCCTGTCATTCAGGACCCTGGCCGCGGCTGGCGCAGCGGTATCGCGGTCTCAAATCCGAACGGTGAAGCAATTCAGGTCTCGGTGCATCTTCGCTCCGAATCGGGCGTCCTAATCCCCGACTTCACGGCGCGCTTGCAGGTTCCGCCTCACGGACAACGAGTTCAGTTTGTTGAAGAGCTTCTTCCGGCTGCGGGCGGGCAAATCTTAGGCCGAACCCTGGATCTCGCTGCGGATTTGCCCTTCGATGCCATCTCGATTCTTACGTCGCCGCAAGCCTACGCTACTCTCCCGGTCGCTCCCCAATCTCTTACAGCCTCTGACGCGCAGCTCGGTGAAGTCGGGACTCTTGCTGGATCCCCCTTGATGTCCGGTGGTGCAGATGGCCCGGTTACGGAGGCGCTGTTCTCGTCGCCGCAAGATGCGGCCACCGACAAGGCGGGCAATGTCTATGTCGCGGACGGCGGCAATCATGCGATCCGAAAGATCGACGCGGCGACAGGCGGGGTGACTACTTTTGCAGGCCGGTGCGGAGACAGCGGGTCCAATGATGGGCCCCGAGAAATGGCACGCTTTAACACTCCGCGGGCTCTTTGTTTCGACTCCCAAGGCAATCTTTGGGTGGCAGATGCGCAGAACCATACGATTCGGCGGGTTGCGCCCGACGGTGTCGTTTCCACGGTAGCGGGGACTGCAGGCGCATGGGGTTGGGCGGACGGCAAGGGCGCCGAGGCTAGGTTCGACGATCCGTCAGGGATAGCTGTGGATGCGGGGGGAATAGTGTACATCTCCGACCGAGACAATCACGTAATCCGCAAGCTCAGTCTCGACGGCACGGTGACGACGCTTGCCGGAACTCCCCGGAAGGCTGGATCTGCAAACGGGACAGGGCAACAGGCGCGTTTCAGGCAGCCGCACAAGATCGCGCTCGACCGGAAAGGCAACGTCCTCGTTGCTGATTATCAGAATGCGCTGGTCAGGAAGGTGACTCCGGACGGCCAGGTGTCCACGTTTGCGGGGAGAGCCGGCGTTCCCGGGTACCGGGACGGGCCGGCCGACGTCGCTTTGCTCAACCTCCCGTCAGGAATAGCAGTGGACTCCTCGGGAATCGTTTATGTTGCGGACGGTTACGTGATTCGCCGGATCTCCACGGACGGGCGAGTGACGAGTGTAGCCGGCTATCCCCACGTCCCGACCTCCCCGGATTCGCCTTGCGGGACATCAAACGGAACCGGGAAGGATGCCCGTTTCTGCTACTTGTCTTCAATTCAGCCGGCATCTTCCGGAGACTTCCTGATCGCCGACACCAACAACCACACAATCCGCAAGATGAGTCTCCTGGGCACGCTTTATCAGCTGTTTTTCCCGCAGTTTGCTACCGGCGAGGCGGTTGCTTCGACTCTGGTCTTCATCAATCCGTCTCGGACGGAGAAGGCATGGGGACGATTGCATCTGATCGACAGCGGGGGCGCTCCGATGGCTGTCGGTTTCAACGGCGAGAAACCGGCGGCGGACCTTGACTTTGAAATCCTGCCTCTTGGAGTGCAGTTTTTCCAAACTGATGGGACGGGCGACCTGCGTGTCGGTTCCGCAAATCTCAACTCCAACGTGCGACTGAGCGGCACAGTTTTGTTCTCCGGTGCCGCCGGGCTCGCCGGGGTGTCGGCAGCACCGGCAACGTACAGGCTCCTGGCTCCGGTAGAAACCAATTCTTCCAACGGCCTTTCAACCGGGCTTGCTTTGTTTAACTGGAATTTGGCTCCCACTCCGGTCACCTTGAGGCTGCGCGACACGAGCGGAAATATCGTGGCGTCGACCGTGGTCGAAATCCCGGCGCGGGGGCAGCTGGCGAGATTCCCCGAGGAACTCTTCAAGGACCAGTTTTCGTTCCCGCAGCAGTTTCAAGGCACGCTCGAAGCCCAGGCTGATGCGCAAATCTGCGGCGTGGGCCTGCGTGTGGTGCCGGGCGAGATAGCGACCCTACCGGTGGCGGTGATTGATTAGATGCGCCGATCGGCGGTTTCTATCCCCGCCGGGAAATTTGGAAATTTGGGGACTCAATTACCTTTTGCGGGCGCTCTGCAAAAGGTAATTGA
>Ga0105104_10003229_pt1 | contig 11693 bp, 13 predicted proteins | sample PPLLaktember2015_3_FD_87034 | JGI IMG/M metagenome (GOLD analysis project Ga0105104, IMG submission 87034) | Freshwater sediment microbial communities from Prairie Pothole Lake near Jamestown, North Dakota, USA - PPLs Lake P7 Core (6) Depth... | ecosystem: Environmental > Aquatic > Freshwater >...
CAGAATCAGTTCGTTCTTGATGTTTATGAACTTTTGCTCGTCATTCAGGCACAGCAATCCGCCGATGTTGACGATGGCATCCTTCTTGGCAGACATACACATCCCATCGGCGAGCGCAAAGATCTCGTGCGCGATCTCCTTGACGGATTTGCATTCATAGCCAGGTTCACGCTGTTTGATGAAGTAACAATTTTCGGCGTAGCGCGCCGCGTCGATGAAGAAGGGGATTCCATGTTCGTGATAGACACCCGCTATGGCTTTGAGATTTTCCATAGAGACGGGCTGCCCGCCTGCCGCGTTGTTTGTTATCGTCACCATTCCGAACGGGATATTGGCGACCCCGGTTTTTTCTATGAACGCCCGCAGCTTGCCGATATCCATGTTGCCTTTGAAGGGATGCGGATTGGCAGGGTCAAAGGCTTCATCGATGACGAGATTCACAGGCCGCCCGCCGCGTGCCCGGATGTTGGCATCGGTGGTGTCGAAGTGCATATTTGAAGGGACGTATTGTCCCGGCTTGACCAGCACCGCCGTGAGGATGTTTTCCGCAGCGCGTCCCTGGTGGGCGGGGACGAAGTATTTGAAACCAAAAATATCCTCCACCGCAGCTTTGAGGCGCTGGAATGAGCGCGCGCCCGCGTATGACTCGTCCCCGCGCATGATCGCTGCCCACTGATCCTGACTCATCGCGCCCGTGCCTGAGTCGGTGAGCAGGTCAATGAAGATATCCTCAGCTTTGAGCAGGAAGACGTTATATCCGGCTTCGACGAGCCTCGCTTCGCGCTCCTCGCGTGAGATGAGGCGGATCGGTTCGATCATTTTGATGCGAAAGGGTTCGGGGGTGTAGGTGATGGTCATTTGGTCTCCATGAATTTGAGTATGCGTCAAATCTTGGGTAGCGAGCCTGGCGTATTTGTTCCCCTATACAACCATTCGGTCTCCAATGACGAGTCGATTCTACAACTTATCCACTTTTTTGTTCTGTAACAAATGTCATGAATCCCCATAGTGATTAGATAACAAGATAATTAGAGAATAGTGAGTAGTCAGCAACTGTTTCAACTACTCTCTGTTCATCTATTCTCTTGAATCTTCTTTTCAATCTCCGCCAGTACTTCCTGTGCTTCGGATAAATTGGGGTGACGCAGACTCGTGCGCGGCTTTACGATGTTCGATCAGGTCGTTGTATGTTGAACTGAGAAAGACTTTCATTGTTGCTCTCGCTTGTTGGATCGTTGATTAAATCTATTCTACAACAAAAGCCATCTCCTGCAGCATTCCCAATATCAGAAACCCGTAACACGGCCTGTCTGCCCTCGTTGAAGATTAAGCAGGGGCGTTTATGTATTGGATATAGATCAATAGTTTGAAGGAGGTTCCCATGGCAACTGAACGACAGGCAGCCAAAAAGAATACCAAAAAAGCGCCGCCAGAAGGGCGTGGACGAAAGAAACCTGGTACGACAGGGCAAGGGAATTACTATCATGTCGAGGTCCGGGAGGGACGGGATTTCGAAACGTTCCGTACCCAGGATGTCGGCGATGAAGGTCACCTGCAACGAGTGGCAGGAAAGCGAGCCAGTGGATCCTGGACGACAGTCAAGTGGTTGGTCAGCAAGGATGATGCTCATGTGGAGGGTGGCAAACTGGTAGGCGATACGAAAGATGCCAAAGACTTGATCAAGAAATTGGGTTCAGAGCCGGTCCGTAAGAGTGGTGATCGTTTCGAAGCCAAGGATCGTCGTAATGTTCCCGAGCGATCCAAACCAACCGCAGCTCAAACCCGCGCGCGACGTCAAAACATTAAGAAAGCCCAAGCTGCGCGCGGCAGAAAATCATAAAGAGAGGTACGTATGAATAAAGATGAAAATATGTTAGGTCAGAAGAATGCCACCTGTGAAATGTGCGGCAATACTTATGACAAATGTTTCGAAGTACGGATGGGCGGTGAAACGCATGTATTTGACAGCTTCGAATGCGCAATCCATATGCTTGCTCCCACATGTGCACATTGCGGCTGCCGGATTATTGGTCATGGCGTCGAGACAGCTAACGCGTTGTATTGCTGTGCTCATTGCGCCAGCCAGCATGGCGTTCATCAGCTGGAGGACCGCGTCGAGGAAAAGAGCAGGTTATGAAGCTTTCCGAGATCATGACGCGTGATGTAGTAGTGATCCAACCGGATGACTCTCTGCAAGCCGCGGCGAAGAAAATGCGGGATAGTGATATCGGTTTCCTGCCGGTCTGTGATGGCGAAACCCTGTTGGGCGTATTAAGCGACCGTGATATCACGATCCGTGCACTGGCAGATGGTATGGACGTCAATGTGATGTTGAGTCGTGATCTGATGACCATGCCTGCTATCCATTGCTTCGAGGATCAGGATGTCCGGGAAGCTGCCAAAATCATGGAAGAAAACCAGATTCGGCGGCTGGTGGTCCTGAGCCGTGATGATAAACGTCTGGTTGGTGTTATATCGCTCGGTGATCTCGCCAGAAATGGGACGACCGATCTTTCAGGCAAAGTGCTGCAACGTGTCTCTGCACCGGATACTTCGGAATCAGCAAAGAGTACGTAGCATTTGATTATAATGAATAGCTCCTGATTTCACCGCTGAGAACCAGCGGTGAAATGTTTTCGCGCTCCGTGAATAATTCGAAACCAGTGAAGTGGTATGATTAAAACCGAAAGGGATGAGATCCTTCGGAAAGTGATCGAGGTTTTTATGTTCCGTTTTTTTAGGAAGCGGGAGGAAATATTTCACAAATTGATCCAGGATCAAGCCGCCATCACTTATGAAGGCTTGAAACTGCTTGTTCAATACCTGGAAACACAGGATCGTGAAATTGCTGAGCAGTTGGCACTCAAGGAGAAGGAGGCGGATGAGGTCCGCAGGATCCTGATCGATGAGTTGAACCGGACATTCGTCACGCCATTTGACCGGGAGGATATCTTTGCGCTTTCCCGCTCGATCGATGATGTCATCGATTATGCAGATAGTACTGTAAGTGAGATGGTGGTCTTGAACGTGAGTCCCACGCCGTTTATGCAAAGAATCGCCAGCCTCCTGGAGGATGCTGCATATGAGATCTATCAGGCGGTGCAACGTCTCCCAAAGCATCCATCGGTTGCCACGGATCATGCCCAGCGTGCCAAGGCGCTCGAAAACCGCGTCGAGGGTGTCTATCGTGAAGCGATCGCTGATCTATTTACCGGACCTGAAGATGTTCATCACATAGTAGAGATGCTCAAGCTTCGTGAAGTGTACCGGCATCTTTCGAATGCGGCTGACCGCGGCGATGAGGCAGGGAATATTATCGCGGATATTGTGGTGAAGAGAACCTGACCAATTATGTCGTTGCGAGCGAAGCGAAGCAACCCCTGTTGTGAGGAGATTGTGTCGCCACGGCGCCACGGCGACGCTTCGTCGTCGCGGAGTTTACACTGAGCCGTGTCGAAGTGCTCCTCCTCGCAACGACATCCATGTAACTTATGTCCCAAGAACTTGTCATTGTTATTGTCCTCGCGCTCATCTTCGACTTTCTGAATGGAATGCGGGATGCCAGTAATATTGTCGCAACGATGATTTCCTCGCGCGCCTTCAGTCCGCGCACCGCGTTGGGGCTTGCTGCTGTGGCAGAGTTCCTGGGACCCTTTCTGTTTGGAGTGGTGGTCGCCAGGACGATCGGTGATGAAATTGTTCAAGCCAGTGTATTAACATTACAAGTGATCCTGTCCGCTCTGGTGGGTGCCATCCTGTGGAGTTTGATCACGTGGTATTTTGGTATACCCGGAAGTTCTTCACATGCATTGATCGGTGGGCTGATCGGAGCTGTGATCGTTGGTTCAGGACCCAGCGCAATTAAGATTGCAGGGTTGTATAAAGTCCTGATCGCTCTCTTTGCTTCTCCGCTGATTGGTTTCATGATTGGTTTTCTGTTGACCCGCCTGATCTATCTTTTAGCGCGCAATGCCTCACCCAAAATCAATCAGCTTTTCAGGAATGGACAACTGGTAACGGCTTTGGCACTGGCTTTCAGTCATGGAACCAACGACGCGCAAAAAACGATGGGGATTATTACTCTCAGCCTTGTCATTAGCGGAGTCTTGCCGGTATTTCAAGTGCCCACCTGGGTCATTGCGGTTAGTGCAGCTGGGATTGCCATTGGGACAAGTTTTGGCGGCTGGCGGTTGATTCGTACCCTCGGTGGCAAATTCTATAAGATTCGTCCACTGCATAGTTTTGCCACGCAGTTGAGTTCTGCGTGTGTGATCCTTGCCGCCTCTTCCTTTGGCGTGCCGGTGAGCACATCTCAGGTAGTCAGCTCTGCGATCATCGGTGTGGGATCTGCAGAACGAGCCAGCAAGGTGCGTTGGAGTGTAACGGAGGATATCCTCACAGCGTGGCTGATCACCATCCCGGCAAGTGGATTGCTTGCAGCCGGAACCTGCTGGCTGCTTGTGAACATCGTGTATCTCGCAACTTGACCAGTCAATGGCGGGTATAATGAGTTAAACTTTATCCCAGCGTCAAAGGACTCAGCGCGTGACAAAACTCTTCTTTGCAACCGACATTCATGGGTCGGACATTTGTTGGGGCAAGTTTCTCAATGCAGGAAAATTCTATGGCGCCGATGTATTGATACTCGGTGGGGATATGACGGGGAAAGCAGTCGTCCCATTTACTCATCTGGGTGGAAAAAATTACCGCGTCACATTGCTTGAACAGGTGTTTGATATTTCAACTGAAGAAGAATTGCAGGATATGGTCAAACGTGTCCGCAGTCGTGGTTACTATCCGTACATGACAAATCCCGATGAAATCGCCGAGCTTGAAAAGCATCCGGAGAGAGTGCATCAGATCTTTGAGAATGAAGTGCTAAAAGTATTTCAGCAGTGGATGGATCTCGCCGATAAAAAACTGGAAGGCACAGACATGAACGTATATTGCTGTCCGGGCAACGATGATATGGAAGAAGTGGATGCCATCGTTCGTTCATCCCGACGCGTGATCCTGGCTGAGGGGCAGGTGACTCCCATCGACGGATTCCACGAGATGATTGCATCCGGCTGGTCGAATCGCACTCCCTGGCATACGCACCGCGAAGAAGATGAGGACCAGCTCAAGGTCCGGTATGAGGCGATGATCTCCAAACTCACAGACCCGCGCAACGCGGTCTTCAACATCCACGTGCCACCCTACAAGTCGAGTCTCGACGAAGCACCGGAGCTCGATAAGGATTTGCGTCCCAAAATGGCTGGACAGGCACTGAAGCCTGTCGGCTCGACCGCGCTGCGCGAAGCCATCAAAGAGGCTCAGCCGCTGCTGGGTCTGCATGGACACATCCATGAGGGCCGCGGAGCAACAAGGATCGGCAAAACATTGTGCATCAATCCCGGTTCGATGTATGAACAGGGAACGCTGCTTGGCGCAGTTGTGAATATCGGAAAGAACAAGATTGAAAATTATGTGTTGACCACAGGCTAGCGCTTTCATCCTTGCTCCTCTCCTGTCCGCGCACCAAATAAGAATGGACCGAAGTGAGTGGAACAGGTGAAAGTTCATCACACCAAAGGAGTATCTCATGACTAACTTGTTTGTTCGCAAGGCGACCGGTCTGGTACGTTCATGGTCGGTCTTTGACGCGTTCGTCTACGCGTTGTTCTCCATCAACCTGATCACCTTGGGATTGTACATCTTCAGCCAGATGTTCTTCTTCCAGGGTGGGATGGTACCCGCGTTGATCGTCAGCGCGGTGTTAATCTTCTTTGAAGTCATCGTCTATGCTTCACTGATCGCTGTGATGCCTCGTTCTGGCGGCGATTACGTGTGGCAGAGCCGCATCCTCGGTGGAGCAGTGGGCTTTATCCTGGCGGTCACCGGCTGGTGGTTCATCCTGTGGTTGTGGGTGCCGCTCTATGGCGATATGTTCCGTCACATTGTGCTTGTTCCGATTCTCGGGGTTCTTGGCGCAAAGGATATCGCCCTCTGGTTCGCTGGTACGCAGACCGGTGCGTTCACTTCGTCTCTCCTTACGCTGGCTATCGTCAGTGTGATCGTGGCGCTTGGCATGAAGACCTATGCGCGCATTCAGAAGGTCTCATTCTACGGCGGCATGCTGGGATTGTTGATCGTGATCGTGTTGTTGCTCACCAGCTCCAATGCAGCCTTCCGGCAGGGACTTGAAGCGAACGCGACCTCCCTTTTTGGTGCACAGCCTGGTGTCTATGATGCGACAACTTCAGTGGGCCCAGCAGCCGACACAGTGACCCCCTTCAGCGGTGGCCCACTCTTGGCGGTCTTTTTGTTGATCCCTTATATGGTCTTCTTCAATTTATGGCCCAACTGGGGTGCCACGCTCTATGGTGAGGTGCGCGGCGCAACGGATTTCAAACGGAATATCTCCGGCATGGGTTGGGCACTGGTCGGGACAACGATCCTGGGCATCATCCTGCTCTTTGCCATCCGCAAGACGATCGGTTGGGATTTCTATATGCAAGCTAACGGCGCATGGTGGGCGAAGGTTTGGGATGCAACCGGGACGGTTGCTGCTCCTGCCATGCCGTTCTGGCCTTATCCAGCATTGTTTGCCGCGTTCCTTACACCGAGTAGAATTCTGCAATTCATCATCCTGGCATTGATGAGTCTTTGGTGGTTCGGCTGGAGTGGCACAGTATTTCTGTCATCAACCCGTGTGATCTTCGCGGCGGCCTTCGACCGCCTGCTTCCTGAGAAGGTAGCGGAAGTTGATCAACGCACAGGCACACCATTTTATGCCCTGTTGCTGATGACTGTTCCTTCCATACTTGTCGCGTACATGTACAATTACAATATTGCTAACTTCTATTCTCTGACGCTCTGCTCCACGCTCGTGATTGCAGTCACGTTTCTGGGAACCACGATTGCCGCGATCATCCTGCCCTATCGCAAACCTGAACTGTACAATGCCTCACCAATTGTCAAATACAAGGTGCTTGGCCTGCCTTTGATCAGCGTAGCGGGTGTGATCTTTGGCGGCTTCCTTGTGTTTCTGCTTTACGAATGGATCCTTGATCCAAATGCACTGTATGGCATTGGCTACAGTGTCAATGAAGCTGGATACAAGAACGGAACCTCCATCATCTTTATGCTGGCGAATTATGTGCTTGCGGCAGTCATTTACTTCGGTTTCCGGTTCGCACGCAAGAGACAGGGCATCGATCTCAGCAAAGTTCAGGCTGAAATCCCGGTGGAATAAGTAAATCAATTCTAATACCCCTCTTCCCTTCAAAGGGGGAGAGGGGTATAAAGTGCATCATGGATACATTGCCCGAGCTTGTTTCAGAAATGAACCGTCTTATCGAGGCGGCTCGCGATCAAAAAATTTACCTGCGCGCCTTTGGGGGAATGGCTATCTACGAACACAGCCGCAGTGACCCACGCGTATTTCACCGTGAGTCTCCTGATGTGGATTTCATGGTTTCCAAAAAAGATTGGCGCAAACTCGAGTCATTCTTTCAAAGAATGGGTTACCTGCCTCACAAACAATTCAATCTTCTGAACGGTTCCCAGCGTCAGATTTACTATAACAAGCTGAGAGGTCATCGGATTGATATCCTCGTTGGCGATTTCGAGATGTGTCATAAACTGCCTCTCAATGGCCGGCTGAAGCTGCACCCCATCACAATTCCGCTGGCAGAATTGCTTCTTTCAAAGACGCAGATCGTCCAGTTGAATCGCAAGGATGCCTTTGACATCGTATCGCTATTGCTCAATAATGATCTTGGTGATGAGCGTGAGGGGAAAATCGGCCTGAACCGGATTGCCCAGCTCTGCGCGCGGAATTGGGGACTCTATAAAACCACATCGATCAATCTTAAATATGTGGAAGAACTTTTGCTCTCTGAAGATCTCGGGCTGGGTCAAATTGAACATGAGCTTGTATTGCACAGACTGCGAAGGATAAAATCGATTTTGGAGTCCAAGCCAAAATCTGTTGTCTGGAAGATGCGCAACGTGATCGGCACGCGCCTCCGTTGGTATGCAGAAGTGGAGGAAGTGGATCAATGACAAGCAAAGCACGCCGCAGAGCAGCAGAGTGGACCAGAGGTGCTCGGATGATCCTTGGGATCATCATCTTCATCCTTTCATGTGCACTATTGATCTGGGGACTCCTGCCGGTGAGACGTGAAGTGCGGACCCAGCCAATTTCTCCTACTGAACTGCAATTGCCGACACCCGCTTCGTTCCTGCCGCAGCCGATGCTTGTTTCTTGAACGATGAGCATTTCAACCCGGACAGTTATTTTCACGATTATCCTCGGGATCATACTTCTAGCTGGTTGTGGCGCGCCTGCATCTACAGAAGCACCGGCAAGTGTTGAAACGGGCGAGCCAACCAGCGCAGAACTGCCCGCGCCTGCAGCGACAGAAGCGCCGGCGAGTGAGTCGACGAGCGAGCCGGTTGGTGAAGAACCGACTATGCTTGCACCTACAGAGTTTCCCACGTCGATTCCTTCCCAGCCCGCCCCTCAGCCCGTGATGCCCGAGCGCCGCCGCCTGACATTGGAATTCCCTCCAAAAATACGGGCTGGCGATTCAGATGTAGTCCGCCTGACGCTTGAGGTGGACGATCTGGGCAATGTTACACCGACTGCTGAAATTGGTGAAAATGTTGTAACCGGGGAAGTCATCGAAATCCCCAACCTTTATGAATCGCATCATATCATCGCGGAAGCGCGTTTTGACATCGCGGGCATGGAAGTCCGTCCGCCCGAATTGATCAGCGAGCCCCTGGCGCCGGGAAATGCAGCCACGTTTTATTGGAGCATCCAAGCACGGGAAGTGGGGGTCTATCGCGGAACGATTTGGTTCTATCTGCGCTTTGTGGAAAAATCAAGTGGTGAGGAAAGCCGAAAAACGGTGTCGGCTCAAATAGTCGAGATAGAGGCGGCAAATCTCCTTGGTCTTTCCGGAAATTTCGCACGCACGACCGGGGTTATAGGTTCGCTTGTAGGGACCATCATTGGTATTCCTTTTTTTGAAGATATTATCAAACTTCTTTTTAAGAGACGCAACAGGCTTAAAAAGTGAATATATGACGAAAATCACCCAAAAAATTGACATCGTTTCAATGCCGGGCGATTGTTCTTCATGGTACAATTTTGCGGCTTGTAATACCGGCAGAGCGGTCCCATAGACGCCTGCTGTGGTAAAAGAGAGCATTTTCTCGTTGGAGAACCTATGAGTCAGTGGATATACATTGGGCTATTCTTTATCGTTGGACTGATCATCCCAGTCGGTGCGATCGCCGTCGCGTGGATCTTAGGTCCAAAGAAAGCCAATCCCATCAAACAGACAACCTACGAATGCGGCATCGAGACAGTTGGCGATAGCTGGGTGCAGTTCAAGGCTCAGTACTACATCTTCGCACTAGTGTTCCTCGTCTTTGATGTCGAAACGGTGTTTCTATTTCCTTGGGCTGTAAAGCTTGGACAGCTGGGATTGTTCGCCGTGATCGAAGGCATCATCTTCATCTTGATCCTCATTGCCGGCCTTGTGTATACTTGGCGCAAAGGGATGTTGGAGTGGGCGTAACGCTAATGTAACAGGAACTAAAGAGGCTGATTGGAATATTCCATTCAGCCTTTTGTTTGTGTAGACTGCCCTCATCCCAGCCCTGCCCGCGAAAGGGGAAGGGCGTCCCCTCTCCCTTTTGGAGAAGGTTAGGGTGAGGGAGTAGGAGAAGCTTATGAGTTTTTGGAACGATCCTCTCAAAGTAGCTGCAGATTGGCTGCTGGGCATTTTTAATGGCTGGGGAATGAACGATCTTGTTGCTCAAATACTGATCGGCTTTCTCGGCATCTTCATCCTGGTTGCCCTATTGATGGTGCTGGATATCTTCCTGGTCTGGGTGGAGCGCAAAGTGGTAGCGCGCTTCCAGGATCGCCTGGGTCCCAATCGGTTGGGACCATTTGGGTTGATCCAACCCTTCGCCGACATTATCAAGCTCCTGATCAAGGAGGACATCACTCCCGGCGGCGCGGACAAAGTGGTATATAACCTTGCCCCCATGCTTTCGATGATGTCTGTGTTGATCCTGTGGGCAGTAGTACCGCTTGCCCCGAGGATGATCGGCGTGGATCTAAATATCGGCGCATTGTATATCATAGCTGCTGGCGCGATTGGTACGCTTTCGATCATTATGGCAGGCTGGTCCTCGAATAACAAGTTTGCCTTGATCGGCGCGTTCCGGCAGGTGGCGGTGATGGTCGCATTCGAAATTCCCATGCTCGCCACGCTTTTGATCCCAACCATTTTGGCCGGCTCAATGGGATTCAATGCCATCACCGAGGCGCAGGATATTTGGTTCTTTTGGATTGTCCCACTTGCGGCTGTGATCTTTATGATCGCGGCGATCGCAGAATTGGGACGCTCTCCCTTCGATATGTCTGAAGGTGAATCTGAATTGGTGGCGGGCTTCAACACCGAATATTCCGGTATGAAGTTTGGCATGTTCTATGCAGGTGAACTCCTGCATGCCTTCACATTCGGCAGTTTCTGGGCGATCCTGTTCTTCGGCGGCTACCGTTTCCTTGGGCTGGAGAAGGTCAGCGCGTTCCTTGCGATTGCAGTGATCGTCTTCAAGTCCTTCATTGGTTACTGGGTCATCATGTGGGTCAAATATACGTTGATGCGTATTCGCATCGACCACATGCTGGGCTTTAACTGGAAGTTCCTGACACCGTTGGCGTTCGTCCTTTTAATGGTGGTCGCGTTATTGAATGCACTTCTTGCAGGCACCCCGCAGTGGATCTATGTCCCGGTCATGTTCCTGGCGAATGTTATTCTTGGCTTGGGCGCGCTAGAGATCGCGCGTGCCTACAGCCGCAGGGAACGTGCAAAGGTGGAAGGGGTGGTAACGACTTAAGTCGTTACTACAAAGGACTCATTATGACTGGTGAACAAATCATTTTCATCCTGGTTGCTCTGTTTACGCTCGGTTCCGGCGTCATGGTCGTGACGACGCGTAATCTTGTCCATGCGGCATTGTGGCTGGTATCCACTCTCTTTGGTGTGGCAGTCGCATATGCCCTGTTAAATGCAACTTTTCTGGCAGTTGTGCAGGTGGTTGTATACATCGGCGCAATTGCCATTCTTTTTATCTTTGCGGTCATGCTTACCCGTAAGGATATGCGCGATCAGGGTCCGCAGATGAATCCGGGCTGGTGGGCTGGTGCACTGATCGCGGTGCTGGTCTTCGCCGGGTTGTTCTTCCTGCTTCAGGGCTGGAGCGGCTTATCGACAACGGCAACAGCTATCCCCGTCGGGTTTGATTCGATCTCCGCGTTGGGAGAGGCACTGGTTTCACCCAATGCGTACGTCCTGCCATTTGAGGTTGCCTCAGTCCTGCTTGTCGCAGCATTGGTAGGCGCGGTCTACGTTGCGTTCAATCGCAGATAAGTGAGTCGCACATGGTTCCACTGGGTTGGTATCTCATCTTTGCAGCTGCCCTTTTTAGCATAGGCTTGTTCGGTGTTCTTTCGCGCAGGAATGCGGTCGCGATCCTGCTGGGAATCGAACTGATGCTGAATGCAGTCAACATCAATCTTGCCGCCTTTTGGAGGTATGGAAATGTGCTCCATATGGCTGGGCAGGTATTTGCGATCATTGTTTTCGCGGTGGCAGCAGCGGAAGTGGCTGTGGGTCTCGCGC
>Ga0105104_10003230_pt1 | contig 11693 bp, 8 predicted proteins | sample PPLLaktember2015_3_FD_87034 | JGI IMG/M metagenome (GOLD analysis project Ga0105104, IMG submission 87034) | Freshwater sediment microbial communities from Prairie Pothole Lake near Jamestown, North Dakota, USA - PPLs Lake P7 Core (6) Depth... | ecosystem: Environmental > Aquatic > Freshwater >...
AGAAAGCGGGTCGAATAAGGGTTGTGCGCCCGGTCGACGATGCGCGTCTTGGCGCGGGTCTTTTCCGCCTGAACGACCTCGATCACATTCACCCCCTTATCCCGCAGGTATTGCGCAGCTGATCCACCCAGCTGCGCCTGTCCGGATTCGTTCACGATCGTCACCCGCGAAGCCTCCGCCGCGACCAGCTCCTCTACCGTCATCCCCTGCGGCTGTCCGGGGATCGAAGAAGAAAAGACCTCATCCACCACGGCGGAGATGCGGTCCGGGATAGGGAGCAAGATCACCGCTCCTTCCGGGTCCCGGGCAGAAGTCACTTCACCGCTGTCGATCGCCGCCCGCTGGATATTCTCCGCCGGGATCTCCCGGGTCAGCCAGGCCAGCCGGACCGCCTGCTCCAGGGTCAGATTGGTGCGCACGCCCTCTCTCAGCTGCCTGTACAGGGCCGGGGCTTTGAATACCAGCCTGGGCAGCATCTCCAGAGAGAGGATCCGTTCCCGGGTGGCCAATATGACCTGCTGCTGGCGCCGCGTGCGGTCGAAATCATCGTTTGCGGTGGACCGGTTGCGCGCGTAGGCCAGCGCCGTGGCCCCGTCCAGCATCTGCCGGCCTGGCTCGAGCACCAGGGTGTTGCCCGGCCCGAGCGGGTCGACCTTGATCTCCTGCGGGACGTCGACGCTGACGCCGCCCAGCTCATCGATAAACTCTTCGAAGGCGTAAAAGTCGATGCTGGCGTAGAAATTGATCGGCACTCCCAGCAGCTCTTCCACGGTAAGCATCGCCAGCCCGGGCCCGCCCCCCGTCAGATCGTACAGGTCTCCAAAGCGGTGGGCGGTGTTGATCTTGTGACTTTCCGGGAAACCGGGCATCGAAACCCACAGGTCGCGCGGGATAGACAGCATCCCGGCAGTTTTCTGGACCGGATCGACCGTCAGCAGGATCATTGTATCTGAGCGCGGCGGTCCGACCCGGTCCGCGCTCTCCCAATCCCCATAATCCACACCCATGATCAGCACCGTCACCCTGCCCGGTTCATCCCACGGGTCCGGGGAAGGCAGGTTTTCGGCTGGCGGAGAAAAGGAATTCGCCGCGTCCGAACCATCGGGCAGGAGGCGCGCCTGTTCCGTTGGAGTGAGGAGCGGCCCGCCGTTCTGCCGGGACGCAAAATAACGGATGACCTGCATCGAACCCAGAATCACCACCAGCGCCAGAGCGAAAAATAAAATCCAGGTTTGTTTTTTCAACGCGTGTTTTTGGAAAGGTAATCTATTTTTTCGAATCTCCACGACACAACCTTTATCCGCATCCACATTACCAGTAAGTTAGAAACCCAATTATAGCCCAGATAAAAGCAGCCTGTCGGGGCCGGTCTGCGCCTGTTAAAAGTCCCCACTGGCTCTCGGCTGAGCCGGTGCAGCCCGGCTTCGCAAGCGTAGAGGGCGGGCTTTAGCCGCCCGGGTTTGGGGAGCGGCTGAACCCAATCTCCATGGCAAAACGGGATCTTTACTCCGCCATTTGCGTCTATTCAGTAGGCGATACAAAGAACGGGGATCGCCGTGGTATAGGGCCTTAAATAGAAATGGTCGTGGCCGGGTCCATGATCAGAGAGGTAGGAACCGGTGCTTCCAGGATTATCGTTCCCATTTTTTAGGCTGGACTGTAGAAAGTTATCCAACAGAGGATAAAATGTCTGCGCCAGGTCAGAAAACGAAGCCTCCTGATACCTCCCCAAAAGACAAACCTGCTGGTCCGGGTAAGCGCCCCCTCATCCGGCTCCGCAGGTGGTTCATGCAGGGTTGGAGCCGGCTGTGGAATTTTCATCAGCAGACGGACCAGAAGCCGGCCAGGGATCTGACCCTGCGCCAGTTTATCCTGCGAGCATTGATGATCTCAGCGGTCGGGTCCATCGTTGGGCTTTGTGGCTGGACTACCGCTTTAGTGACCACCCCTGTATATAATATTCTCGCAACCCCTGCCGCTGGTTTTATCCAACACATCCTGCTGTCCCCGACTGCCACTCCTACCGTTACCGGCACGCCCACTCCAACAGCCACCCTCACCCCATCCCCAACCTCAACTCAAACCCCTACCAGCACACCCTCTCCACTCCCCACACATACCCCACAACCCTCTGGCACGCCCACCCCCACCCCCACGAACTTGCCCCCCGGGATCAGGCCGGTATACTTCTGTTCAAAAACGCTCGAGCTCGAACCGTTGAGCAGGGCCTTTGAAGGGTATTTTGTGCGCCTGGTCGACACGAGCTACCTGGCCGCCTCCCGCGCGCAATGGTTTATTGATCCCGATACCGAATATATATTGATGGGGTTTGCGAATGAAGGTCAAGATATCATCCAATCCATCGCCGCGCAGCCAACGGCCATCTGGGAGCCCGCTAAGGATGTGACGGAGATCCCGGATTGGTACGACCACAAAGAGTTTGAAAGGCGAGCTCAGCTCATGGGTTCCCACGCAGTGGTCGTGGTGTTAGTGGGGGAACGCAGCTCCACCCAGCAGTCGAGTTATACCCGCATCGAATGCGGCAGAGACTGGAAAAGCTGGAATTTTGCGAAGGTGCAGGTTTCTTTTACATTTATCATGCGCGAGGAACAACCGGCTAACAACTCGTTCGTACTCAATCTACCCCCAGAGTCAGAGCCAGTCGCGAGCATTCCCGGGATGAGCGAGCTGAACTTCCCGCCCCTTTACGATTTACCCTAATGAATTTGATCGCACAATCGAAAGGCAGTCTCTCTCCTGGAAACTTTTTCACTGACTGGATCGTCTTGGAAAACAGTGGATTTTATCCTGGAGGTTCTACCTGTGAGACGCAATCCGATGATCCCTATTCTTTTCCTCATCTTCCTTATTGCCTGCGTACCCGCGGTGCAGACGGGCACTGCCCAACCACTTACCGGTTCGACCCAACTGCCGCCCACCCTCTCAGCCTCAGAAATATCATGTCTTTTGCAGCAGCTTAGGACTGCTTTTGTGATACCCATTACCATTCGTTGAGGCCAATGTTGGTTTTCCTGGCTGAGGCTCTGGCACATGCACCTGTTGTTCGGTACCCAGCTTGAACTGGCTGACCACTTGTTGCAATGCCTTGGCCATCTCGGCTAACGATTGGGCGGAGTTAGTCACCTCTTCTACCTGGGCGCTCATCTCCTCCGCGCTGGCAGACACCTCTTCCACCGAAGCGGCGTTCTCTTCACTGACGCTGGCGATGTTCTCGATGGATTGGGTTACCTCGCTCGATCCCGCGCTCATCTCCTCCGTCGCGGCGGTGTTCTCTTCAACCACCGCGCTCACCGAGTCGGTAGCCGCCACCAGTTCATTAGACAGGACCCCCATCTGCCTGGCTGCTCCGGCAATCTCGGCCACCTGTTGCTTGACCTGCTCGGCCGCGCTCAAAATTTCGTTCAAGGCCTGCCCCGCCTGGTTGGCTTGCGCTACACCCCGTTCGACTTCCATGGAACCGGCCTGCATGGCCGTCACCGCGTCCCCAACCGTCCGCTGGATGTCCTTGACCAGGCCGCCAATCTCCCGGGTCGCCACGGCCGACTTCTCAGCTAGTTTGCGCACTTCATCGGCCACCACAGCAAAGCCCTTGCCATGCTCGCCGGCCCGCGCCGCTTCGATGGCTGCATTGAGTGCCAGGAGGTTGGTCTGCGAGGCGATGTCCTCGATCGTTTCCACAATGACCCCGATCTGCTGCGAACGGCTGCCCATTTCCTCGACCTTTTTAGACGACAGAGCAACTTTGCTCTGGATGGTTTCCATGCCCTGAATGGTCGCGTTGACAGTCTGCGCCCCACCCTGGGCGGCCTGGGCGGCTTTTTCGGAGCCCTGCGCGCCTGCCGCGGCGTTGTCGGAGACCTTTTGGATGGCTGTGGTGAGCTGGCCGGTCAGTTCGGCGACTTTATTGATCGCGGCGGATTGCTCCTGGGCGCCTTTGGCCACTCCCTGGATGGCCCGGCTCATCTGCTCGACGGAGGTGGCCGTACGGGTGACCGATTCGGTCTGCTGGGCATTCCCGCTGGCCACTTGCTGGATGGTGGCCGCGATCTGGTTGGTCGCCTGGCTGGCCTGGTAAGAAGAAGCAGTCAACCGTTGAGAGGCATCTCTCAAGTCAAAAGCATTTTCGGATACCTGTTGGATGGCATTGTTTAACTGCACGGTCATGGCATGGAAAGCTTGACCCAGTTCATCCTGCGCAGATTTTACCTGCACCGTTTCCCCCAAATTGCCGCAAGCAATTTGGTTTGCCAGGCGGGCCATTTCGCGCTGGTATGCAATCACACTCGTTATCCCGGCTGCCAGTTGTCCAATTTCATTCTCGTTGGTATAAGATAAGTCCCCTTGTAAGTCACCCTCAGCCAGGCGATTGGTCGTCGCGGTCAGCATGCGTACTGGAACCACGACAATCCGGTATAAAATGTAAATACCCCCAAGCGTCAGCAAGATCCCGGGACCAAAGATCAAAATGACGTTTAGGGGAGTCAATTCGATCTGGCCAAGAATGTATGCAAGTTCACAGTCGGTGACGATAATCCCCAGGATCAATAACGAAAAAGTAAGCACAATACCCTTACCGATAATCAGACGGATCATGAGTTGAATAAACGATGCGGCTGCTACCAGCAAGACGAACATAATAAGGCTGTTTTGAATGATAGGAGACATTTATTAACCTCTAAACATGGCTAATGTTCCTGATTTTCTTAAATAATTATAGGTTTGGGTTGGCACTGTTGCTATAAAGTTCGAATGAAGATGAAGTAAATTACGAATAAACCTGCACGCCTTAGACTCCTGGTCCCAAAAGATTTTGTGGCTGTTTTTAGCCTTTCAATGCTTCACTCACGGTAGGTTGGAAAAACGCCTTCCGCTGTAAGCATAATAAGTTTAGAGAAGTATTCTCGAAAGCCCGCTTGATCAGCGGGCCTTCGTTTCCCCTTATTCCACACTTAAGATTTAATAACCTCCTAGAAAACCTGGCCAGCTCCTACCCTTTCCCGTTCCCAGATTCGGTGACTCTTGTGTCAATGTCATTTTCGTACATGATGGCCTCGTGACCGCGCTCCCCGGTCCGGATCCGGATCACCTCTTCCACCGGGTAGATGAAAATGATCCCATCCCCCATATTCCCCGACCGCGCGGCAGCGAGTATGGTCTCGACAGTTTTTTCGACGTTGTGATCGCTGAGGACAATGTTGAGCTGCAGCCTGGGCAGCATGTCCACCTGGTAAGTGCCGCTGCGCCCGTTCAAGACGATCCCGCCTTGCCGTCCCTGGCCGCGGACTTCCATCACGTTCATGCCAACGATACCGATCTTGCGCAGCGCGTCTTTGACGTCGTTAAATCGATCTTCACGGATAATTGCTTCGATTTTCTTGGTCATCGTCTCTTCTCCCTATTCCACAACCCCCGCTCACGCATAGGCCTTTTCGCCGTGCTCGCTGATATCCAGGCCCACTTCTTCTTCATTATCCGAGACCCGCAGGCCCACAAACCTGGCGAGTAGTTTGGAGATCAGGAAAGTCATCCCAAAGGCAAAACCGATGACGACCCCGATCGTCAGCATCTGGATCAGGAGCTGCGCAGGATTACCGTTGAGCAGGCCGCTCGTGCCTGCCTCGGATGCAAACAAACCGGTTGCCAGTGCCCCCCAGGTGCCGCCCATACCGTGACAGGCCCACACGTCCAGGGATTCATCCAGGCTGCGGCGCTGACGGAAGCGGATCGCGTAATAGCTGATCGGCGCAGGCACCCCACCGATCACGATCGGTGCCAGGGGAGTCACATAACCGGCCGCCGGAGTGATCGCGACCAGCCCGACCACCGCCCCGGTGATGATGCCCAGCACGCTGGGCTTGTTGTCCTGCCAGCTCAGGAACATCCACACGATCCCGGCTGCCGCCGCGGCGGTGTTGGTGGTGACAAAGGCATTGACCGCCGTACCATTGGCTGCCAGCGCGCTCCCGCCGTTGAACCCAAACCAGCCCACCCACAGCAGACCGGCTCCCAGCACGCTGAAGGGGATGTTGTGCGGTTCGAAGGTCCGCGTGCCAAAGCCTTTACGCGATCCAATCACCAGGGCAAACGCCAGAGCCGAAAATCCGGCCGTGACGTGCACCACGGTCCCACCGGCAAAGTCAAGCGCGCCAAGCTGGCGGAAGATGCCCCCGATCCCCCACACCCAATGTGCGACCGGGTCGTAAACCAGCGTGGCCCACAGGAGGCTGAAGATCAGAAAGGCTTTGAACCGGACGCGCTCGACAAACGCCCCGGTGATCAGCGCAGGTGTAATGATGGCAAACATCATCTGAAAACCGGCAAACGCCAGGTGCGGAATGGTCGGAGCGTAGTCGGCATTCGCCTCTGACCCAACTCCAGACAGCCCCAGAAAATCCAGCCCTCCAACTAGCCCGCGGATATCCTTGCCGAAGGCCAGGCTGTATCCGAAGAGCACCCATTGGATGCTGATCAACCCCATGATGATGAAGTTCAAATTGAGCGTCGAAAGGATATTCTTCTTCCGGACCATGCCCCCATAGAAAAACGCCAGTGCGGGAACCATCATCAGCACCAGGGCTGAAGAAATCAGGACCCAGGCGGTATCGCCGGCATTGATAGTCTCCATCGGTTTTCTCTCCTCTCATATTATGGACAATTCCAATCCAAATAAATATTAGTTTAGAGTATAGAGATCGCTTAATCCCCTGTCTATTACCCGATGGAAGCATATTGCCAACCAGGAAAACCCATCCAGGCCCATCCCAGGCCGGAATAATTACCCAAATGGGTCATAATGACTTTACCGGGGTAACCCACATTCTCACCCCAGCCATGGTGCAATTTAAATCGATGCTGTCGGCGAATTCAAAAAAAGATGATGTGGGAGGACCCGCTGAAGAAGCCTTCCTCCCCCGTTTGCCCAGTCCTGGCTGTACTGGGCCAGTGCGGCCTCTGGGGCTGGATGTTTTAGTCCAGCTGGGAGGTTAGGAGGGGGTTAGCGCTGGCCAGAAGGATCATATGCTTAGTCAATGTGCGCTCGCCGCTGGTGGTACCCCTCCTCCCTGACCAGTACATCCCCTGGATAGAACACTCCCTGGACAGTACACCAGGGACTAACGCAGGGACTTGCGCAGGGACTGCGCCAGCCCCTCCCCAAAATGCTGAAAAACGCATTTTAGAGAGGGGCTCAAATCGCAAACGCGAGGCGGGGTAGCGGGGCGAGGGACGAGGGCGGCTGAAGCCACCCTCTACGTTTGCGAAGCCGGGCTGCGCCGGCCGAAAAATCCCTGGTCTTGGTTGAGCCGGCGCAGCCGGCTTCGCATAATAGCGGGGGGATTTATTCCCCCGCGGATCGGTGGCTGCCCGCGGGGTGAGCCAGGGCGGCCTCTGGGGGAGAGTCATCCGCATAGCGTATGTAGGCTCGCCGCTAACGCTAACCTCTCCTCCCTGGCAACTACACCAGGGACTGCGCTAACCCTCCCCTGAAGGTAAGGGAGTCTTCCTCCCCATTTTGCGGCCTCTGGGGCTGGATGTTTTAGTCCAGCTGGGAGGTTAGGTGGGGGTTAGCGTTGGCCACCAGGCTCATCTGCTTAGCATATGTGCCCCCCACGGCTCTATTTTTTGATTCCAGGTAGGAATATCTTATATTTATACGCGATAGGGTCGATCGGGACCGGCGTGGCGGTCGGCGCGGGTGTGGGAACAGGCCCTCCCCCGCTGTAGTGGAAGACGGACAGATCGCCGCCGTTGCCCTCCACAACCATCAGTCCGCCGCTGGCGTAGGTATAGCGCGGCAGCAGCCCATCGCTGTAAGCGTTACCCGCCGTAGAGGGGGGATCCATCACGTTCCAATATACCCAGAACCCGGGGCCGTTCCAATACCGCCCATCCCCGTACAGAGTTAACCCGCAGGTCGTCAGGTGAGTTCCTTTATCGTAGCTCCCGCACGCCGTTTGGCGGCGGATAACTGCCGGGTGTGCCCTGGAGGTGATCGGCGCGCCGGCAGACAATCCCCGCCCTGCCGAACGATCCAGGATGGCGGTGCTCTCACTGGCTCCCCAGTGCGCGTGGAAGAGGGTATTGCCGGCCATCGTAAAGGGCGTTTGTTCATCGGTGACCTTTACATACGAATTAGGAAATTCCACGAAGCGCATATCCCCTGCCGCCAGCCCCGGAACCGTCGTGCCGTCCAGCACCATCTCGCCCATGTGCGAATCCCAGCGCCCATCCGGCGGATTCCCCTGCCCGGACCGGAAGGGAATATAAGCGACTTCGCTCCCATCCCCATTGACTTTCACCACCGGCACCGGCCCGGATTGCAAGAACAGACCGGTCGTCGAGTTGGTCCGGTATTCAACCCCCCCGTATCCCACGGCAGGGATAAACTTTTTGCTCCCGTCTGTCAGGTTCAAAGCAAACAAATTCTCCAGAGCGCCGTTATTGCTCGTCAGCAGAGCGCGGGTCTCCGCGTTGGTCGATGGATAAACCCCACCGCCGCCGCTGCCCTGGTTCGGGCCGCTCCACAGCGCGTCGGAGCCAAGGTTCAGCCTGACGAAGACAATCCCGTGCTGTTCCGCAACCACCGGCCAGAAGCCCTCAAAAGTATAGGGGTCCTGGGCGGGGCGGCTGGTCGGCTTAACCCGCCATTGGGCCTGGCCGTCCGTTTCCCGCACCGCGTGCACGTTCAAGTCGGAAGTACAAAAAACCACCAGCCCTTTTTGGGCCGAATAAGCTCCAGGCGTGGCTGCATTCGCTCCGGCCGAATAAACCCAGGCCCGGCTCATGTTGGTCGTATTCACTTTGTGAAGCTGGCCGTTCTCGGTGAGCACGTAAGCGCTGTTCCCCACCAACAGGACTGCCTTGTTCAATTTAGCCCCGGCTGCGTATTTTCCCAGAACGTTCCCGCTGGCGCCGTCCACTTTATAGAGACTGCCATCCTCACCACCCGCGTAGAGCGCGCCGGTGGCCGGATCATAGGCAGGCGTAGCGTTGAACGCAGTGCTGGTGATACGCCAGGCCTGGCCCCCATCGCTCTTGCGCAGCCCGAACAGGCCCGCTGCGCCCCCCGGAACATAGACGTAGCTGCCTCCTGTGACCGTATGCGCTTCCTTGGGGGCATTATAGAAGTGTCCACCCGTTCCACCATTGGCATCCGGCCCATTCCAGGTCCAGGCCAGGCTCCACGGCTCCAGCGGCTCTTCGAGGGTAAACCCCGTTCTCTGTGCGTCATGCCCTTCCTGCGTCCACTCTGAATTTGCGGCGGCCTGGACCACGTTTGAGCTGCCGGACCAGTTTCCCAGGGCCGTGTTTTTTGCTGTTGACTTTGGAATGGACATTCCAAATACCATCACCACCAGCAGTGCTGCAATCGCGAAAGCTTTCACACCGTTACCAGGATGTTTTTGCATCATCCGTATACCTCCTGAAAATTTAAAACAAAAACCCTTCCGCCAAAAGCCTGAAGGGCAAGATTAGACCATCCACCAGCCCAGGCAGCTCGGCGATCATGCGGACTGATGGTCCGTTTAGACCCGTGGCTTTGCGCGCCTATCTTTCGACAGGTTCACCTTTTCTGTGCTTCTTGAGTATTTTTATTTTAGTTCGTGATCTTCTCGAAAGATCGGGCCTGAGCCAGAGGCCAGTGTTCGCATCCTCCTTGCCGGATTAAGGACGGGATCTCCTTTCGTACTATGGAAATCAATAATCCTATTATAACGAATTTATTACCCTTTTATAACCCTTTTTACCCACTTATTACCAGGGTTTGCAAAATTGTAAAGAATCTACGGATGTTTTTCTCAATCTTCTTTCCCATTTATTAAGGGAGGTTTATCGTAGATAATCCAGATAATTCCCGATATTCGCCGGGCTTGCTATTCCGAAATTTGTGGTTCACCTTAAAATTAGTAGACCTCCTGATAAGTTCTTGCTGCCCATTCTCAACTTATCCAGAAGGTCTACTTTTTTCAATGATCCCCGAAACAAATTTCGGTTTTTACATGTCTGTTACAGCAGAATATTATTATGGGAAATCTTTGGGGTCGTAAATCGGCGGCAGGTAAACATCCCTGGCGCCTACGGGTACATCTTCACTTTCCATTCGCCCCGGATATCCAGGGTTATCAGGATATGAGTCGCCAGGTGAAGAGGGAGGAGCAGGTGGGATCGCTTGAAATTTAAAGTAATACAGGCGGTTATTTTTCGTGATCGAACCCAGGTATAAGCCCTCTAAAGTGAATACAATCCCCTCTTCCCAGGGTAAATAACCAATCCGTTTTTTTCCGATCGAATAAACATTTCGATCCACCCGCGTAGCAATCCAATCTCCCTGCGAATTGAATAAATACACGATTTCCATAGAATTCTCCCTACCTGGCCTGGCGCTATACTACCTGATCTTTCCCTTTATCCTCAGAGAAGGGAATCTGAAGATAATCCTGGATGAGACACAGCGGGCATCTTGGCAAATTCATTCACTTTATCCAACGTATCGAAAAGGGTTTGCCGGGCCTTAAAATATTCCTCCGAAGTGCGCCCAGACTGGGATTCGATCCGCTCCATATCAGCTTTCGCCCCAAGGAATTCTTTCATCAGGATCTCAAAATCACTCATGCCAATTGGCCTCGTAGAAATAAAGGATTTAATGAAGCTATTATTAATTCTTAACGAAGCAGTCACGTTTTAGAGTCAAGTTTTGTGTGCCTTACACCAGGTTCCACGAAGTTGTAGCGGTCCTTTGCGGCGCTCCGGCAAGCAGTAGAATATGGAGTGGGAATGGTGATCACTGCTGGGTGCACGATGTGGATGAGTGCCTCTACGTTTGGGGAGCCTGTGAAGGGAAAAAGCACCTACCCACTGGAGAAGAACGCTCCAGTACCTTCGGCCAACCCCTCCCTGAAAGGGAGGAGCTTTTCTGGTTCACTTCCCTTCAGGGGAGGTTTAGCGCAGTCCCTGCGCTAGTCCCTGCGTTAGTCCCTGGTGTTCTATCCAGGGAGTGTTCTATCCAGGGAGTGCTCTATCCAGGGGGTGTAGTTGCCAGGGAGGAGAGGTATACCAGATCGAGGAGGCTCGCCCCCTGGCCCACCCTGCAGGCAGCCACCGGTGACTATCCTTTGACGTCATGTAACAGATCAGTTACACTAGTAACATGAAGATGCCGCATTACACCATTGACAATCTGCATGAGCAATTTCCCGATGACAACGCCTGCCTTGACTACATTTTCCAGCAACACTTTGGCGGTATGGTCGCCTGCCCGAAATGTGGTGTAGCTGAACCAAAATACTACCGTGTCCGCAGCAAGAAAGTGTACGAATGCAAAGACTGTGGTAATCAGATTAGCCCGCTAGCTAATACCATCTTCCATAAATCAGAAACGCCACTTAAAAAGTGGTTCTATGCCATGTATATGTTTAGCGTGAGTCGTAATGGCGTCAGCGGCAAAGAACTAGACCGCACACTCGGTGTTACCTACAAGACCGCGTGGCGTATGTGCAAGCAAATCCGGCTCATGATGCAGCAAAGCAACCAGCCGCTGACTGGCGTCGTGGAAATTGACGAAACCTACATGGGCGGTACTCGCCGCAAAATCCACCAAAAGAGTCAATGGGATAATAAAACGGCTGTCATAGGCATGGTTGAGAAAAAGAAGGGTGAAGGTAAAATAACCGCCA
>Ga0105104_10003232_pt1 | contig 11688 bp, 15 predicted proteins | sample PPLLaktember2015_3_FD_87034 | JGI IMG/M metagenome (GOLD analysis project Ga0105104, IMG submission 87034) | Freshwater sediment microbial communities from Prairie Pothole Lake near Jamestown, North Dakota, USA - PPLs Lake P7 Core (6) Depth... | ecosystem: Environmental > Aquatic > Freshwater >...
CGTCAACACAATCTCTAACATCCATTAAATCTCTTTCTGTTTGTAAATTACCAATTTTAAGAACTTTTTCTTGTTTACCCATTTCCATTAATGCTATTTGATATGCATCAGAACTTATACTGAATATTTTTCCTCTTCTGGGGCCAGTATGAGAAAAAGCTCTTGTTACATAATCATCTATAAATCCATTGATGGATCTTTCTTCTACATATAAATCCATTGCAGCTTTTGAAGTTCCGTAAGGATTACTAGGTTTAATAGGAGTAGTAACTCTTAATAATCCTACATCTTTTCCTAAATTTCCATATACTTCGCTAGTTGAACAAAACATAAATCTAGTAGATGTTCCTTGAATAGCTGTTATAAGATTAACAGTACCTCCTACGTTTTCTTCCCAAGTTAATATTGGATCTACGAAACTTGTAGGCGGATGTGATTGAGCAGCTAAATGGAAAATACCATCAAATTTTTCAGCTTCAACTAATTTTTTAACTCCATAAAAATGTTTTAAATCTAGATAATGAAATTTAATAGAAGATAATTCATCTATAGTCATTATATCTAATAAATCTTGTTCTCGTCCATTAGCAGTTCTAACTATTCCATGAACTTCATGTCCATTTTTTAATAATAATAATGCTAAATGAGGTCCAGCAAATCCAGTTATTCCTGTTACTAAATATTTCATATTTTTAAATTTTAAAAATTTTTATAAATTATACATTCTATTTAACCTATGTAATTCTGCTTCTTTTTCTTCGTTAGTAATCTGATTATCTCCTTTTCCAATTCTATAACTATCGTTGTCAAAATGTTGTGTAGAAGTCTCAAATACTTCTGAATCTTCTAAAGCCTCTAATTGATGAGGAAGATATCTATCAATTTCAACAACATCTCCAACTTTTAATTCTTTTATTTCTTTATTTGCATTTTTTGTATCTATATACGTATATATTAATCTACCTTTATATACGTACCAAGTTTCTTTTTTTATTGCATGAAAATGCATACTAAATTTAGCATCTTTATTTATAAATAATATTTTTTGACAATAATAAAAATCATTATGGATAATTAATTCTTTACCCCATTTTTTTATTACAGTTTCCATATAGTTATTTTATAGCTTATTTTTAAAGTATTTAAAAGAACTATGCATATTTCCTTCGTGCGCTAAATGTCCAGGATCTTTACCATCCCATACAAAAGATTCGTTTGCATTATGAAAAGTCATGAATGGAAAATACGCATATGATTTTAATAAACTTTCATCTATCATGTGCATTACCATGTCGTCAAATGTAGTAGAAAATGATAATGCATATTTAACTATTTTTGAATATACAGATTTATAAATCATGTATGAAAAAGCTCCTACCATTTTTGGTGCTTTAGATATTGTTGGATTGTTATCAGTATAATAATTTTCAAATTTTACATAATCACTGTGCCCACTTAAGTAAACATGTTCCCAACTTTCAGGTAATAATTCTCTTAATATATCTAAACGCTTAAACCAATCTTCACATAATATTACATCATCTTCTAAAATTATAACATTTTCAAATTTCATCATTTGAGCAAATTTAATGGCAGCCACCTGAGTCATTATGATAGATAATTCAGCTTTTTGAAAAGCTCGTCCTGCTCCATATCCTTTATTAATGTTCGCATTAAATGTAAAATTTGATATTCTTGATCCATCATATGCAGACAAAAAATAATAATCAACATTTTCTTTCATGTGTAATTTGGTAAATTGTTGAATCATTGTTTCTTTACGTTGAGTAGCTCTTTCTAAATTTAAAACTATTATAGGAATATTATTCATTTTCAATATATTTGCATATTAACATTACTAAATCCGTATTATCATATATAAGTTCAAATTTATCTGGATTATTTAAAATAAATTGCCTATTATTTTTATTTTTAAATGAAGTTGTATCATGTAAAAATATATACTTACATCTTTTATATAATTTTTTAAATTCTAATTCTCCAGAAAATTCTCCCCCATCAATTATCAAAAAATCTATTTTTTCGGGAATTTGTTCAAATACATTATTATTACATTCTTTTATACATCTAATATCATCATCCATCCATTTTAATGCTCCAGCATCATTTTTAAATAATTCACGAATAGGATATAATTCCTCGACGTCTATTAAAGAACCATATATTAATAAAAAATTATTTAGTGGAATTGGAAAGTTAATTTTAGCTTCTTCATACATAATTTTTGAACATTCGATAGAAAAAACTTTATAATTTTTCTTATTACTATCTATAATAGCATCATATATACATCTAGTAGATCCTTTACCATTCCACGTTCCTATATCTACTATTGTTTTAATATCAGGATATTTACATATTTCATAAATTTGTTGTCCTGCAGGTGTGTTTCTGTTTAGTTGTCCTTCCATATATTTATTTTATTAATATTTCGTTTATTCTTTGTAAAGTATTTACATTTACATATCCATCATATCCTGATGAAATTGGTGTTGTATTATTATATACACATGAGAAAAAATGTTTACATTCATTTTCTAAAGAAGAGCTATTATCTACTAATATAATTTCTGAAATATGTGTTTCATTATCAATTATTTTTATTTCATTTTCAAACTTACTATCAAAAAATATAGTTTTTTTAGAACCTACAATTATAGTTTCTCTTATTTTTTTAGGATAATTTGAACAAGCTTCTATAAATATATCTATATCTTTACATTTATAATTAATATAACAATGATTTAAATTACCAAGTGTTTTTATTTCATTTTCATATATATTAATTAAATATCTTATTATATAAATTTCATGAGATGCCAATTCCCATAAAGCATTAGAATATTTATAGTTTTTTAGTATTTTAGAATGTATACTTTTAATTTCTCCGATATAATCATTTTTAAATAATTGTTTTAACTTAATTATTCTTGGATGATATAAAAAAAGATGTCCAATCATTAAAACTTTATTTTCTTTTTTATATTTTATTAATTCTAATGCTTTATCTGGATTATCAGTAAATGGCTTTTCTACTAATACGTGTTTATTTGCTATTAATGCTTCTTTAACTATTTCATAATGTGTGTTAGTTGGTGTCGCAATTATAACGTAGTCAACATTTTTATCATTTAAAATTTCTTTATAATCATGAGTAAATTTTGTATTTTCTGGAACATCTATTTTATTAGTTCTACTATAAACCCATGATAAGTTAATACCAATATTTAATAAGGTTTTAATATAGTTTTTTCCCCAATTTCCTGCGCCTATTAATCCTACATTTATCATATATTTTCTTCTTTTATTAGTGAAGTAATTTCATTCGCGATCAATAAAGCTGAAATAAATTTACCTTCTAGAATAGAATAAATTCCTGGATATTTTTTATGAGATTTAATTCTTGTTCCTCTCGCATCTCCTTTAACATCTATAGGAATTGGCCGCGTTCCATACCAAGATTTAATGTATTTTAATTTTTTTAGAAATGGAAAATAATTACAACCATGTTCTATTATTTTATTTAAATTTGAGGAGAATGTTTTTTCTTCAAGATAAATATTTTCTTTATTTTCAAGTACTGAATTAACAACATCATATAAAAGATATAAGTTGGGATCTTCGTTCGCATAATTTAATATTGAAAAAAACTTTCCATCCATTATTGTCATAGATGGCAATAATTTTTTGCTTTTCATTATAGGTATTTCAGTATGTTGAAGATAATATTTTGTCATATCTTCTTCTAAATCTAAAATTTTTAAAATATTATTTGAATACGCATATGTTGCGTTTATAATAATATTAGTAAAATATTTTTCTGTTTTATTATGTTCTTTAGTTATTAAATAATATCCATTTGAACTTTCTTCAAAATCTATTAATTTCGAAAAAGTTTTTATATTTATATTATGATGTTTAATTTTTTTTATTAAATCTTTATGTATATTATTCATATGAAAAATTGGTTCAGGTACTTTAATTCCTCCTTCAATATGATCATAATTTAATAATTTTTTATCTGGTATTTTTATTTCGTATGGAATTTTTAATTCATTACAAAATTTAAGATAATCATTAAATGAAGTTTGAGATTCTTTTTCAATAAAATAATAAGTTTCAGGATATACTAAAGAATTTGGATATTTTTCTTTAAAACATTTTAAACCTTCTATACATTCAATTGCAGTATTTTTTGATCGAGGATAATGATATCCAAGGTGAGCTCTATTATGTGTAGATCTAGAAGTCCCCTGCAATATATCTTGATTTTTTTCAATAACTGTGACATCAAAATTATTTTCAGCTAATGAAATTGCAGAAGTTAGGCCATGAATACCTGCACCTATTATTATTATTTTATTTTTCATTAAAGTCTATTAAACTCATTAATAATTATTTTTTCCCAATATAACATATATAATTCTTCCATATTGTATTCTTTATTTAAATATGAATGCAAAAGTTCATACGTAACTTCACTCCAATCATTAACTTGAATAATTGGTAATTTATAATTAAATGTTATACTTTTTATAACTACAGGGAAACAATTCAAATATAAAGCATCCCATATTCTATATGTTTCGATACCATTACCCTGAGGACAAATCATAAACTTATAATGAGAAGCATTTTCTAAATATTCTTTCCATGGAGTGTTTTCTCCGTTTCCCTCTTCACTTCCAGGCCTATCCCATATATAGTTTAATCCATTGTTTTTTAATTTTTGTAATATTCCAGTTCTTTTATTTGGATTAGAAATATAATTCCAAGTACAATATAAAGTTTCTATATCTTTAGGATTTTTTTGTAATCTTTCTATTTCGCCATCTTCAAAAAACCATTCCATTTCGAATGGTGGTCTAGAACTTCCTTTGGTTGGATATATTCCAAATGGAATGGGAATTAAATCTGGATGATAATATGTAACATTTATAGCAAACCATTTTATTATATTATCTGTTTTCTTGTTGAATCTTATACTATCTATTGGCCAATCCGAACCACCTGTTATCAGAATATATTTATTAGGAGAAAATTTTATATTTGAAAATAAAATATCAAGATTATCAGTATGACAAAATATTATTGCATTTTTCTTTAAAATATTTGAATCCCAGTTCCTTCCTTCATGTAGATTAACCACAAAATGACTAAAATCCATCCATTTATTATAGTTTATAAAATCTAACATCTTATTTAAATTTAAAATTTATAGAATTAAAATAATCTTCATTTGTTTTTGATAATACAGTGTGTTCTAAAGTTAAGAATTTAGCACCCTGATATTCTCCTATATCATAATTATATTTTTCATCTTCAATTAATCTTTCCATTTTTCCATCTTTCCACTTAGTAAGAAAAAAATCTCGTGATTGACTTTGATCTCCCCACGAAGTTTTCATAATTATTAATGGTGTTTCTATTGAATCATACCACGCAATATTGTTATTAATAACTCTTCTTACAAAATCGGAATCTTCATTTCCTGCATTAAATCTTTCATCAAAAAATCCTATTTTTCTAATTAAATCTTTTTTAAAACCAAAAAAATAAAAATTTCTCATAGATACTAAACCATAACCTTTATGTATTAAATGAAGCATTTTATATATGTCAAATACACTAGGTCGTAATTTATGATTAATTATTATAACAATTTCTGTTTTACATGAAACTATAATATCATTAATTATTTTAGAATAACAATTATAGCCATCTCCTTTAAATATAATAATAGGAAATCCTTCTAATGAATTTTTAATTTGTTCGGGGAATGTTGAATTTCCGTGTGTTAAAATAAATAATGTGTAATCCATTATACAAGATTTTTAAAAACTTCTATATTAAAATAATTTTTATTATTTAAATCACCAAAAGATTCAACATGATTTAATAAATTCTTTACAATATCTTCAGCTCTATTTAAATATTGAATATTTAAGACATCTTCTCCTTTTTTACAATTAACTCGATAATTTCTATAATCTTCTATGTTTTTAACTTCTATATCTATGTTTTTAAAAGAAGCTTCTTTTTCTAATATATTTTTCGTAATATTTGCTAAATCTATTACTTGATAATTTTCTGATGCAATATTAAATATTCCAGAAATATTATAGGGTGCTTGAATAGATTTAATGTATGCATTAACTGCATCTTTAATACTTAAAATAGGTCTCCATATAATAGGATTATTAACAGTTATCTTATTATATAAATAAGCTGAACGAAACATTGTATTAATAGCTAAGTCAAATCTCATTCTTGGGCTATAACCAGATATAGTCCCTTTTCGTAAGCAAATAGTTGAAAAATTTTCATTTTTTAAATTTTTTATAACAAATTCACCTTGTATTTTTGAAATACCATAAGGATGATCAGAAAATGAAAATACATTATCATCTTCAGTATAAAATTTATCTGCTGCGTACCCATATATTGAACAAGAACTAGCAAAAATAAATCTTTTAACTTTAGCTTTTTTAGCTATAAAAACTAAATATGAAGGAAGTGCAGAATTTTCAATAAAATTTTGTTTTGGAGAATATTCTGCCATAGGATCATTAGATAATCCAGCTAGAAATATAATTTGCTCATATTGAGAAATTTCATCAACAATTAAATCAAATGCATCTTTTTTAATTACATTTATATGACTAGGAAGGTGATTTCCAAACCATAAGAGATCTACTACATCAATATCATAGTTTAATTTACTTAATTCTGGAACTAATACAGATCCTACATATCCAGCTCCTCCTACTACTAATATTTTCATTTAAATATATTTTTATATTTATCTATGTTTAAAGAAGTGTTTTCTGGAACATTAAATGAAACATCTTTAATAGATATTTTTTTAATTTCTTTTTGCGTATCTAAACTTTTTGCATAATCATATACACATATTTCATCTTGCCCGATATGAATTACCCCATAAATAGATGTATTTAATAAACTTAATATTTTTATAGCAATTTTATCTACAGATTCTCTTGAAGTCCATTGATCTATAAATGCAGCTTCGTAAGGAAAAATTTTAGGCCCAAAAGATAAACGTATAATAAGAGAATTATCATATAATTTAACTGCACATTCACCACCCAATTTTGACCAAGCATATTTATTAATTGGATTTACTGGATCATCTTCTTTATAATTACCAGTTTTACCATCAAAAACATAATCTGTAGATATGTAAATTAATTTTATTGAATAATTATTACATAATTTAACTATGTTTGCTGTTCCTATAATATTTGTTTCAATGGCTCTTATTGGATCTAGATTAATTTTTGGAGGAGATATAAATGCTGCACAATGAATCATTGTACAAAAATGTGCATATTCTCTTTTTTCTAAAAATTTATCCATTTGATTATAATTTGTAATATCAAATTCATTAGAAGAAGGAAAACATGCGTCGGGCATTAATTTTTTTAATTCAGTTCCAAGTGTTCCACTTCCGCCTGTAACAATTATGTTACTATAATTTTCCATATATAAAATTTTTAGAATTTTCATTTTGTTTCCATTCTTTTAATGAAAACGCTTCTTCATCTTTTTGAGTTATTTTAAGATCTTTATCATCTTTTATCTTATCAAATAAGTGTTTCATAAATATAAGTTTTGTATTCGAACTACATAAAGACCAATCAATATCATTTGCTAATGGTGATATTCCTGCTTCACATCCTTGGCTATATTCACCGCTACATAAATATTGAATAATTGTATCTTGTAAAAACACGTTTCCGTGCGCAAAGCCTGGCGGTATCCAAATACATTCATTAAATGAGTCTCCTAATGACACCGGCATATCCCACATCACAATTTTTCACAATGTAGGAGAATTTAGTCTAATATCTAATATAAGAACGATCATATGTCCAGTTACTGTTCTAACTAGTTTCCCCATATACGGGTTCCATTGAAAATGTAATCCTCTGATTGTATTTTCAAAAGAAAAACTTTCATTAGCTTGAACTACTTTCCATTCTCCTATTTCATTTTTAAGAGGAGAAAAATCTCTAACACTATAAGATTCTGTGAAAAATCCTCTATGATCCATAAATCGTGAAAACCTGATAACTTTTATTTCAGGAATTTCTAATGTTTTAATTGATTCAATTTTCATAATATTGTTTCTTTATATGCAATTTTTTGTAATTCTTCTAATCTTTCTTTCGATACTTTTGAAATTACAGGGGGGTATTTATACCATGCCATTGTTTCGAATTCAGTTTCGTCTCCTTTTATTAATTTTCTTTCAACACATTCATCATATAATTTACTACCAGGCAAAGGAATTACTTTGTAAAAACTACTTAAATTAGCTCTTAATTCTTTGGCTAAATTTATAGTATCCCATATTTCTTCTTCAGTTTCATCCAAATGACCTATCATCATATTACATTTTGTTTTAAAACCAACTTTTTTTGCTAATATAAACGCATTTTTTATATCTTCTATTTTTATTTTTTTATTTATACGATCTAAAACATTTTGATTACCTGATTCAACACCAAAAACTATAGAATCAAATCTTGCTTTTTTCATCATGTATAAGAGTTCTTCATCTACTTTATCGCATCTTGTGTCTATCCAATATCCAATATCTACAATTTTTTCATTAATTAGTTGTTGACATAATTCCATTGTTCTATTTCTATTTAAAGTAAAACAATCATCTAAAAACCAAATATATTGTGTATCATACCTTTCCTTTAATTCTTTAATTTCATCTATAACATTTTTTGTACTTCTGTATGTTACTTTATTACCGAATATTTTTTTACTTGCGCAATAAACACACTGATATGGACAACTTCTTGAAATAAACATAGATCTTCTTTTTTCATAATTCGTTTTAGGCAATCTATTTGCAAAAGGAAGTTTATCTAATTCTATAATTTTTTCAGAAAAAATTATATTTTTATCAACATTATCATTAATAATTTTTTGTATTGAATATTCCCCTTCTCCAACTACAATAAAATCAGCATCTATATTTTTTCCATGAAATATACATACATGAGGACCCCCGATAATTATTTTTGAATTTGGAGATTGTTTTCTTACAATTGATATAACTTCTTTTGCTTCTTTTATTAAAGGAGTTACTATAGAAATTCCTATAAAATCTGCTTTAAATTCAGTTAATACTTCAATTAAATTATTATTTACATTCATATCATGTATTATAACCTCATGTTCATGCAACATTGCTGAAAGACATTCAGCCCAAAGAGGTTCATGAATTGGTCTTTTTTCTGGAGTATCATAAATTCTATATGTAGATAAATTAATAAATAAAACTTTTTTCATTTATTGTCTTCCTCCATATATTTTATAAAAAAATGGATAACCATTTTTGGTAGAATCTCCTGTTCTTGTTGAATTATAAACTCCTAATCCTTTAATTTCGATTCCATATTTATCGAATACTACGCACATACCCCTTTCCATTCCCATAGATTCAATTTTATTTGTAGGTATATACCAATCATTTTTAACTTTTTGCATTACTTCATCTAATGCAAAATAAGAACTAGGAAACATTCCTGAAGAATATTGTGTTGTTTTATAATGCAATGATAAAAACATTCTGTCATCAACATTATCATATAAACCAGGAGGAACTGTTAATATTGTATATACATTTTTATTTGTTAATAGTGGTGTAACATATGAAAAAATATCTTGTTTTAGTCTTATACTATCTTGCATACAAAACCAAACATCTGATTTTAAATTATCTAACGCATACTTAAATGCTCCTATATCATATCCGCCACGTTTATTATATAGAATATTATAGTTTTCATTTTTAAGTTTAATTAAATATTCTAAATGATCTTTATTAGTTGAATTATTATCAACAATACAAACATCTTCATTAAATATTTTAAAACTTTTAATATCATCTAAAAGTCCTTCTAAAAATTTTTTGCCATTATATGTTGCAAGTACTATCATTTAAACATAAAGTTTTAAAAAATTAGGAACACCTTCACCAATATCTAGAACATGTGACCATAAACAAGTTATACATCCAATTTTATCATCTTTACTCAATATTATAATTTTTTGAGGTTTTCTAAATGTAATATTTTCCAATTTATAACGTATAATAAATTCTTTTGTCATTTTTTCTATTTGATGATTATCACCCTTTGCTCTAACACTTACAGCATAATCATATAATTGTCTAAAAAATTTTTTTCTAAACCCCCACAAAAAAGTATGAACTCCTTCATTTCCGTATTCTACTCCTTTAGAAGAAACTATTCTATAAATATCATCAGCATCTTTAGCGACTGCATCTATTTCTTTATTATTAAAATATGATAATATACTAGTATCATATAAAATATATCTTCCAGATAATTTTATAATTACATCATCGTCATCAATATAATCTTGTTTAACAAAATCCCATATATGAGAAATTTCATTCATAGATTTATCATATGCATTTAAATCATTATTATAATTCGAATAATATACCGGTATGCCAACTTCTTCTAAATATTTTTCAGATTTTGAAATACACTCAATAATAGTTATTGAATCAAATTCATTTTTAAATCTATTAGCATGATAAAAACTACTCAAATAATCAGAAGTTCGAACTTCATATTCTCCGCGTTGAAGATTAATTGATGGTACAGTTGCGCATGTTATAATAAGTCTATTCATTTTAAACTATTTTTTTTAAATATCCATCTGTATTAAATGTAGAATTATTTCCATAGAAATCACACCATTTTCTATCTATAATATAGTTAGAATTATTTTCTATAAACTCGTGTATAGCTCTTAAAGGACCTCCATTCCAAACAGCATAATCAACTTTTGGATATAAATCATAACAATTTCCATCTTCTACAATAAAATAAGAATTTATAGATATTATATCTTTAAATTTATTTAAAGTTTTTAACACATCTTCATATTTATGAGAACCATCATCTATTACTAATATTTTTTCAAATTCTATACAATTAGAAAGATTATATCCTTCATAACCTTCATTAAAATATTTAATTCTTGGATGTTTTATAACTAAATCTGATCCACAAGACATTTCCGGAGTTAATTTTGGGTAAATATCAACAGTATGAACTTCTCCTTTTCCTATGATATTTAAAAGATCTGCTATATAAAGCGCTGTTCCTCCTCCGTAGGTCCCGATTTCTATTATTAAATCCGGCTTAACTTCAAAAATAATCATCTGATATATAACATAATCTAATGGAAATTTTAAAAGCCCAACACCTCTATATGTCATTTTGCCTATTCCATCTTGAATCTGATTTATGTTTAAATTTGTCATGATCTAAGAGCACTTATTTTAGAGAAAAAAGCATATCCATCTGAAGCTAATTTATCACAATCTATTTTAGCTAATCCTATTATTTTAATATTGTAACGATCAAATACTATTGCCAATCCTCTTTCTCCTATTGTACTTCCTAATTTATTTTTAGGAATTTTCCAATCATTTTTAACCTTTTCTACTACTTCTTCTAATGCAAAAAACATATTTCCAAATAATCCATTTGAATATATATCAGTTCCATATTCCTTTATTAATTCAGAATGAGTTTTTGGATCTGAATCGTGAGGTCCACAGGGAAAAGTTAAAAAAGTATATAC
>Ga0105104_10003233_pt1 | contig 11682 bp, 10 predicted proteins | sample PPLLaktember2015_3_FD_87034 | JGI IMG/M metagenome (GOLD analysis project Ga0105104, IMG submission 87034) | Freshwater sediment microbial communities from Prairie Pothole Lake near Jamestown, North Dakota, USA - PPLs Lake P7 Core (6) Depth... | ecosystem: Environmental > Aquatic > Freshwater >...
AAACATAAAGCCTGTCCATCCAATATTTTCAATAATATCCCCATTCATTGAGAATTCGTCATTTTCCGTATAGTGCTGGCTTACATGCTGGACTTTCATAAGGTTTCCGTTAATATCCATGAAGGATACTGAATCAATAACAATATCAATTGAAGAGTTCTGTAAAAAAAATTCAAAACCGCAATATACATGAATTGTATCACCTGGTACTGCGTCGAAATTATAAATTAATTCAAATGAGTTCGTTGGCGGTACAAAAAGATACACGCGGTTTGAATCTGATTTCATATAGATTTTGTCAGAACTTGTATAATTAAATGCGAAGTATTCTTCTTTCAAAATTTTTGCAGAATCGCCATTAATTATTGTATCACCAATCTTTGAAAATTTGAAGTAATCTGTATTTGGAGGTGTAACAAAATCCGACTGATCATAATACCATACTGCATTGTCTTCAGCCCAATTTTGCGGAAAACAATAAATGGGGATACAACATGCCAGGATCAGGATGATTTTTTTCATGGTAGTAATTAGTTATACCGGTTTTACAGATCTATTAACGAAATTGTTCTTATCACCATTTTAGCACAGAAGGATTATGTCCATAACTGGCCGGAATGATCACACAAGTTAATTAAAGATTCATAAAATGTCAAGGGTTTTTTACCTGCTGGTATTGATAAAAACCCGTGCAATTTGAATTCTTATCAAGGAGATTTCTGACGCTAATGTTGGCGGGCATTAAGGGAGGTTCCCGGTCTCAGCGTTGCAATTCAGGATAACTTAATCATTCATGAAGCTGAGCCGGGAATGACAGGTGGGGCGCGGTTGATGGTGCGATTGGAAAGAGGAAAAATTTAACGAAGTGTAACTTGTGGCCTGTCCATGAGCAACTTAGACCAGTTAACATGGATATGGTAGCGTTCGGTCATTATTCCATCATATTCCATATATTTACGTAAAAAACCTGTCTTAATTAAAGAAAACTATTATGATACAATTTGTTAAAATGATCATGTTTATTTGGGTAATAGTTGCCGTGTCGGGCTGCAAAGACATTCAAACAGCAAAGGAAAGGGATGTATGGAGCAAAGAACAGGCAAAGGAATGGCAGGCTAAAAACGGCTGGCTTTGCGGGGCCAATTATATCCCTTCCACAGCCATTAACCAGCTTGAAATGTGGCAATCCGAAACATTTGACACACTGACCATTGATAAAGAACTGGGATGGGCTGAAGCATTGGGCATGAATGTAATGCGGGTGTTCCTTCATCATCTGGCCTGGGAACAGGATAAGGAAGGATTTAAGAATCGGATGGACCTGTTTCTTCAGATTGCATCAAGCCATCATATTAAAATCATGTTTGTATTTTTTGATGATTGCTGGAATCCCCAGGCAAAAACAGGGAAACAACCAGATCCGGTACCTGGCAGACATAATTCAGGCTGGCTGCAGGACCCGGGAAAACCATTGAATAATGACACAACCATCTTCCCGTTGCTGGAAACCTATGTTAAAGATATCATGAATGCTTTTGCTGAGGATGAACGCATTCTAATCTGGGATCTTTACAATGAGCCCAATGGCAGTAATAACAGTTCGATGAACTTGCTGCAGCATGTATTTCGCTGGGCTAAAGAATCAAAAGCCAGGCAACCTGTAACTTCCGCAATATGGGATTATAACCTGAAAGACTATAACAATTTTCAGTTGAATAACTCCGATATAATATCCTATCACAATTATGGCGACTCTGTCTGGCACCATCAGGAAATCGACAGTTTAATGCAATATGGCCGTCCTCTGATCTGCAGTGAATATATGGCCCGAACAAGAAACAGTACTTTCCAGACAATTTTACCCTTGCTCAGACGTGAAAATGTGGCTGCCATAAACTGGGGATTGGTCTCAGGCAAAACCAATACGATATATGCATGGGACGATACAACTCACAAAGATGGCTCAGAACCGGCACTATGGTTTCATGATATTTTCAGAAATAATGGCATACCCTATAAACAGGAAGAGGTCGAACTGATAAAAAGAATTACCGGGAAATAAGTGCTTAAAGAGGTCGGGGCAAACTAAAGTTAAATTTGTCAGGCATTTAACGGATTTTATGCTCATTACTAAGCCTGCTTATATTTGGCGCTACAATTTATTTAGCCGCAGATGGCAGGTTGAAATAGTGTTTATTTCTGTATGAATAAACACTGTCAATTATTGAATCTGGTGGATTATAATCATACGACCTCATGATAGCGAAATAACCTTTCCCGTCATTGCCAAGCTGAATTCGTGAATCGTCTGTAATGGTGCCCTTGCTGTAAAGAGAAAAAACAGTATGCTGATCCGAAAAATAAATATCAACGAACTGATCCTGAGGTAAGGCAATCACATCCATTTTCATAAAACTGCCTCCATCTAGCATTACTGACTGATTTATGGCAATATCCACATTCCCGGTATTTTCCAATCTTATATTACCGGAGGATGTCACCGTATATAAACGAATATTTCCAAGTCCTCCGAAATTTATGCTAAAGGAAGCAGTACCCTGGGGATTTAGCAAATCAATCAAATTTCCGTCATTATATAAGTTAATATCCATCCTTTTGGCATTGACGGTAAAATTAAAATCCGATTTCAAATCAACGGTATCTTTACCTTCAATAGTTTTGCCCGTTATGGTTAAAATTGCATCGTTTTCATTCAAGGGCAACAGGTCTGTATAGCCCACTCCATTTAACTGAGTGCCGTGTATCACGCCCAGCGTAATCAAAGGATATAAAATGTCATTACCTGTTGAACTTTTTCCGTTCAGTATGCTTATATTCTCAGGCATTATGGTGAATGCAGGGTTATTGGTTTTTAGCATGATATCAAAAATCGGATTTTCACCACCATTTGAAAGTATAAAAAAGAATTCTTTGCTGGCTTTTACATCCCCAAGAGAAAATGTCGTTCTTACATTTTCATCAGGTTGGGTGCTTTTTAAAGCTGCATTTTGAATCTCGGTAAGAAAAAAATAACCTGCTTTCGACAGCGTAGTTTCATCATCTCTGCTGCAACTTAATGGCAGAAAAAGAATCACAATCAAAAAAACTATTTTGTTTTTCATGGGATTTCGTTTTGGTTCTTAATAACGATTGCTTACTAATTTACGTGTAATAATAAAATAAGTTATATCTGTCTGAGGATAAAATTATTAATAAATATCAATTCTCTGTTAAATGAAATCAAAATAGTCCTGATGGTAACACAGCTTGTCAGTCAACGGTTATTTATTTCCCTGCTGAGTTACCCCCTGCCGTTGAAGCAAATCTCAAAACAGGATATGGGAAATAAGGATCACCGGGTAAAACAGTTGTTAATAACTTTTTACTTTTCTCTTTTGACAGGCAGAGCCTGAAAGAATATAACCCACTGAAGCGTACCCTTAGCCGAACGGGGAAAATATTATTCGTACCTGAAGATCCTGAAGGAATGTGGTTTTAAGGTAACGGTGAAAGCGTTTTTCTCGTGAGGGTTTGATGTCCTTCTGTCCATCCTCGATCTACGCAATTCTGCGGGATAGGACTGACCGGTAGAAAGATCGGTGATCTTTTTGTACTGTGCCGAAGCAATGATCTTCAGATCCGTTTCGCTGTCGAGGAACGATTCGGCAATAAAAGTTTTATTGTCATATAGATAAAGGCTGATTTCGGAGGGGCCTTCCATGGAAATTTCCAGTCCGGTGCAAAGTACCTCCCTGATCTTGTTTAGCACCGGGGAGGGCAGGTTGTAAAGGTCGGCAAAATTATCCGGAACGGTGAATACAAACAGTTTTCCCCGGGAATATTCCGCCATGTGCAAAATCGCGGTTTCGGGACCGACCCCAATTTTACTGAGACCTAACCACTTTTGACCCGTTAAAACTCGTGGATAAATATATCATGATTAGCGCATAATTTAAAATATGTCATATTTAGCGCATATTCTTGGTTATATCAAAATAAAAGCATATTTTTACATAAAAAATTATGATCAGTGTTGTCACTGGCGATATAGTAAACTCAAGGACACTGACTGCAAAGTCCTGGTTGCCTGAGCTGAAGAAAACGCTGTCCAAGTATGGTAAAGAACCTGCCCAATGGGAAATGTACAGAGGCGATAGTTTTCAGCTGGAAATTAAGCCCGAAAAAGCACTGGATGCTGCCTTGCATTTAAAAGCCACTATTAAACAATTCCCGGAACTGGATATCCGCACTGCCATTGGTATTGGAGATAAAACCTACGCATCAGGCAAAATTACCGAATCCAACGGCAGCGCTTTTATATATTCGGGAGAATGCTTCGAAGGACTGAAAAAACAATCGCTGGCTATTAAAACTCACCGGAATGATGTAGATGAACAGTTGAATCTTATGTTTACACTGGCTTCACTGACCATTGCAAACTGGTCACCAGCCTCATCTGCCATAATCAAAACAGCTATTGAAAATCCTAAGGCCAATCAGAAAAGACTGGCAAACCTGCTTAAGATGGAGCAAAGCAATATCAGCCGGGGCTTAAAGCGCGGCGGCTATGACGAAATCATGAAGATGATTGAATACTACAAAAAAGTCATAAACACCATATGTTAGTCTTTTTCATTAAACTATTACTGGCAAGCCTCGTGGGCGATTTCCTGCTTCAACCTTCGGCCTGGGTAGAAAATAAGCAGGTAAAAAAGGGGAAATCACCCTATCTGTACCTTCATATTGCAGTACATATGCTGACTCTTCTGGTTGTGCTTCAGTTCAATATGCATTACTGGGCCGGAATTTTAATCATCCTGGTTTCTCATTATATCATCGACCTGATTAAAAACACGCTGTTTAACCATTTGAATGAACGTTTGTTATTTTTTGCCGATCAGTTGTTACATCTTGCGGTTATCGGATGTGTGGTTTATATCTATTACCCATACAACATAGACGTTGAATGGCTGTATTCTGCCGCTACGCTGCTTAAATTTACAACCTTATTGTTCGTCACCGTTGTCTCATCCGTTATAATGAAAAAGATCATATCGCGCTGGGATCTTGGCAGTTTAAAAGAAAAAGATTCATTAGCCAATGCCGGAGCCTTTATAGGAATTCTTGAGCGGATGTTTATTATTGGTTTTATCGTTTTGGATTACTGGGAAGGTATTGGATTTTTATTAGCCGCAAAATCGGTGTTCCGGTTTGGTGATTTATCAAAAGGTAACGATCGTAAACTTACAGAGTATATTCTTATCGGTACATTGATGAGTTTCGGCCTTGCGATTGCAACTGCCATTACCTATCAGATTATGGCAGCATTAATAAAGCAATAACTTTACAAATCACCATTTCTTACTTATTAAAAATTACTCATAACTGCGGATATATACCATGCTGTGTGACGTTATTATTTTTACTTTTAATGAACATCCCTGCTGCAGGCAGGTACACTATCCCTGCCAACCGGCAGGCTGGGTTTCTGAAATTATTATTTCCTTGATTTAAATTGTCTATCTTGACCATACAATAAGGAACCCCAAATCCAATGGCTTTTTCCCTTAATGCATTCTTTTATCAGGTATTCATTGACCCTGTCCTGTCGGGATTGAGGAAGAGCATTGTAGCATATGTGAAACCTGACGACCGCGTAATTGATATTGCCTGCGGAACCGGTGCGCTGGCATTGGCAATGGCGGGCAGGGCCGGTCACGTGACTGGCATTGACCTGGCCGAGGGAAATATCACTGCCGCAAAACAGTCTGCCCGTCGCAGAGGAGCTGATAACGTTATTTTTGAGCTTCGTGATGCTGGCGACCTGTCATACTATGCCGACAATGCATTTGACCTGGCCGTTACTTCCATGGCCGTGCATCAGTTTGATGCCGGCCTGGCCGTAAAGATACTTACTGAGATGAAGAGGATTGCCCGCCGGCTGATCATCGCCGATTATAACCATCACATGGTGCGGGGGTGGGGGAGACCGATGGCTTGGGGCATTGAACGCATGGCCGGGGGTGATCACTACAGGAATTTCAAAACCTATATGCAGCGGGGCGGCATTCATCATTTCGCAAAGCTGGCGGGAATAACACTGAATGAATTGGAAATAAGGGGAGGAGGGGTGTTTGTTGTGGTAACCGGTGAAATGAATAACTCAGGCATAACCATTTAATTTCTTCTTCATATTATCATTGGTATCCACTAAGGAAGAACCGGATCTCAATTTTTTATGTATCTTGCATATAACATGGTTTATTCATTTATAAACAAACGGATCGTCATGAAGAAACAAAAGTGCTGTCTTTTAATGCTGTTGGTTTTTCTGGTCCTGAATGCATTTAGCCAGCAAGACCCGGGTGATATGGTGTGGACCCCGTTATTTAACGGAAAAGACCTTGCCAATTGGGATATCAAAATCTCGGGTCATACGCTGAATGAGAACTACATGAACATATTCAGTGTGAAAGATGGTATCCTGCGGGTATCCTATGACAGACTCGATTCGTTCAGGGGTGAGTTTGGGCATTTGTTCACCCGGCAGGAATTTTCACACTACAAACTGCGTGTCGAATACCGTTTTACCGGTGATCAATGTCCCGGAGGGCCCGTATGGGGTTTGCGCAACAGCGGCGCCATGCTGCATTCACAATCGGCTGAAAGCATGGAGTTCGATCAGGATTTCCCGGTGTCGGTGGAGGCACAATTCCTGGGCGGGCTGGGAGAAGGGGATCGGACTACGGCCAATGTATGCACGTCCGTTACGGATATTGACTTTAACGGACAACCGGTAGAAGGGCATTGCACCCGTTCCACATCAGGAACATACAACGGTGATCAATGGGTTATGGTTGAAATGATCGTACTAGGTGATTGTATAGCCCATCATATTGTGAATGGTGACACCGTGTTAACCTATACCCGAATGCGCATCGGGCCGGATATGAAGCCTGCAGGATTTTCAATTCCAGACGGTACACCCCTGAAGAAAGGTCATATTGCCCTGCAGGCTGAAAGCCATAATGTGGAATTCAGAAGAGTTGAGCTGCTGGATCTGTCCTGTCAATGATGCAGTTCTGATACTATCCATCAGCTGTTTAATTTACACCGGTTCAACAATAAATCGTATTTTTGAATGAAATTAAAATATATACAGGAATCAACTTTTGCATTATGAGACCATTATTAATTGCTGACTTACTATTCGGAATTTTTATTTCCTTATCACTGAACCTTAATGCACAAACACAACAAGACACACTTTATGCTTATGTATCGCAAACGCCGGTGGTGGTCGATGGCAATGCTGCTGATGCCTGCTGGGATGATGCCCAATGGCATCCGATCGATCAGGTTTGGATCCCCTATAATGCAGTGATGAATGAAGGTGATTTCCTGGGCCGGTTTAAACTGGCATGGGATAGCCTGTGCCTTTATTTACTGGCTGAAATTGTCGATGATTCGCTTTCCGACGATCATTCCGATCCGCTTCAAAACTGGTGGGATGATGATTGCCTGGAGATATTCATTGATGAAGACCGGTCAAAAGGGAACCACGAAAAAAACAACAATGCCTTTGCCTACCATACCAGCATTTTTTACGATGCAATCGACATGAACGCATCAGGTGCCGGCGTTAATTATAAGAACAATATTGAAGTAGTAATGGACACCCTGGAAGGGGATACTTATCGTTGGGAGGTAGCTATTAAAAACTACACAGCAGCCTTCACGCTGAGCGAACCTGAAGCAAGCCGTGTTTTATTGCATCACCATAAACTGATGGGCTTTTCCCTTGCCTATTGCGATAACGATGAAACCTCGGCCCGTGAAAACTTTATAGGAAGCCAGACCATGACTCCTGCAACAGCCAACAGCAATTACATTACTGCCGATTATTTCGGTTCGTTGCTGCTGGTCGATCCTGATTATGAAGAACCAACATCAATACAGGTCATCAACCGGGATGAGCCGATGTTCATATTCCCCAATCCGGTAACTGACAATTTGAACCTGCAATGGAATAACGGTCAGGAACAAACGGGCAAAATTGAAATCAGTGATTTGTGTGGAAAGCTGATGTTGAATCATGCCTATGATCCCGGTAACATACTCATTAATGTAAGTGAATTTAAAGAAGGTGTGTACCTGTTGCATCTGATCACTGACGGGCAGGTTTATTCTCAACCATTCATCAAAAGGAATTGATCTGAATTGGAGTAGCGGGAAGGGATAAACATTATAATATAGCAACATATTGTATAAAATGCTAATTTTGTTGGTATAGTGAAATATTAAAGCGCGTTTTTTAATTTGGTGTGGACTAACGAATGTTTAACTTAACCTAATTACCATGAAAAACATTTTACTTATCGCATGGCTATTTGTTGCATCAAATTTGTTTGCACAGGATTACTATGCCCAGTTTATCTTAAATGGATGGCAATCGTTTATCGAGATTCCTGAATACACCGTTCCCGAAGGAGCAACCCACTTTACGGCTGTTGCCAAGTATGCTGTCGGCGAAAGTAACGGAGGATTTGTCCTGGGTCAGATCAATATTTTTCTGAAACTTGCGAATTCTGATTTTACGGTTGAGATTGGTGCCGCCGGCAGTTCTGCAACAAGCGATTTTCTGGAATATGCGGTGACTATAGATACGTCAGGTTTGGCCTCCCGGCTGCAGGTTGCCGGACAGGAAACTTCAAGTTGGGGAGCATTGACAGGCGATACGTTGTGGGTAGGTGCCATAACCGTATTTTCCGATATAGGGGAGGATGTCATTTTTGATCCGGCTACCCATGATGCCTCAACGCTTCCCGTTGGCGTGACCATTGTAGAAATTGGACCCCCAAGCGCTGTTGACTCCAGAACTATACAACAGATCAGCCTGTATCCTAACCCCGCCCGGTCAACTATTACGGTTGAAGGTATTCAGGACATCGCTGAAATAAACGTAATAAGCCTTGCCGGTTCAAGGGTGATGACGGTTAAAGAAACTAAGGTTGTCAATATTGAAAACTTAGCCGAAGGAATATACTTCATCAGGATACAAACCGGAAATGAAACATTGACAACAAAATTTGTGAAACAATAAAAAGCCTGATATTTATAATGAAAAGGGGAGATCTCCTGTAGGAAAGAAGGCTTCTTCTTTTTAATCAAAAGAATTCATCGGAAATCTGAGTCCGGCATTTTACCCTCCTTGACTATTAATTTTTGTTCATTGACTATCAATTTTTGTTCATTAATAGAAATGAACCAGTTCGTAAAATATCAATTGTCTGAAACAGGGAAGCTTAGGATGACAAGTTCCAAAACAAAAGCAAATAAATACTTTTGTTTAAATATTGTATTTAATTAAATTATCATTAATTTCAAAACCGATAATTTGCAAAATTACCGGAAACTTATTTATTTTAAGTCATGTTTTCATTGGCATAAACAGAAACTAACACCATATGAAGAAATCAATATTAAATTTCAAAAATGCAGCTTTGGCATTTGCTATGCTGTTGGTAGGGTTTGGATGTTCTGAGAAAATGGATCGGTATGAAGATCCGGAATGGCTTGGCGGGACCAATATTGAAACCCTCGAGAAAGCAGGAAAATATACGATCTTTTTGCAGCTGATGGAAAAAGCTGATTACAGAAATACGGTTGAAAAACAGACCTCTACATTGTTTGTTCCTGACGATGATGCATTTAGAACATATTTCGAGAAAAAGGGCATTTCATCCATAGACGATATGTCCGAAGATCAGGCATTTGAGCTTTTTACGCTTCACTTTCTTGCAAACTCTGTAAATGCCAATCATTTGGTATACGAAAAAATGTGGAACCGTTTGGAAAGTGCAACAGCGGAATACAGATCTTTGTTTTTCAGAAAGCAAACCATAAGTTATTCCATACCCTATATAGAAATACCCAGATATGATCCTACCTATCAGGGCCAAGAACTGTTTATTTACACCGATTTAAAATATATACCCTTATTCTCGAAGTTCTATTTTCAGGATTACAACGGCAATGGTGAGATAGATTATCCCATGATGTATCCCGACAGCAAATGGAGCGGATTGATGAACTGGCACAATGCTGTGATATTGCCACCGCCCGGCAAAGAGAATACTACCGAGATTGAGGATTTGGCTGTGCCTACCGGAAGCGGCTTTCTGTATTATCTCGACCGGGTAGTGGAACCCATGCCGAATATTGACCAGTATCTCGCTGCCAATCAGGATAAATATGGTTTGTTCTACGACCTGATGCAACGGTATGCTACCTATGCCCAATCTTCGGTAGCGGATAAGCAGGGCAGAAAACTTTATACCAAAGGCTATTCCGATATTTCCAATATTGCGGCTGAAAAGGGCCCGAATAATGCTTCTAATCAGGTACCTGCATGGGCGCTGGACATATACACTGTTTTCCTTCCCGACAATGATCTTTTGCAATCATATTTTGACAATACCGTGCTGAAAACCGATGCAAGCCTGGATGAAGTTCCGGATATTACCATGCGGTATATCCTGCAAAGCCAGATGACAAACCGCCTTGAATTAAAATCGAAATTTACCCAGAAGTTTTATAATATTTATGGTGATTTATCGGTAATAGACGCCGCTGACGTGGAACCCGGCTTTATGTGCAGCAATGGCGTAATTTATAAATCGAAGCGCATACTGGAACCTAATGTATTCTTATGTGTTCCGGGGAAATTGTTTTTTGATTCGAATTACTCGACCTTTTTATCCATGCTTACCAGGTCAGGCATGATTGCAACACTTTCGGGCGACAGGGAAGTAACACTGTTTGCCCCGACCAATGAAGAGTTGAATGATGCCAATATCCGCCTTGTCATAAACGACGAAGGCGGCGAGGAATTTCAGCAAAAAGCTGACGATGAACAATGGGTATTTTTGCCTGATATTGATTTGATTACCTATGCCCAGGACCATATTTGTTATGGAAAAATTTCCGATTTAAGCGGTGAAGGCTATATTGAAATGCTTTCTCATAATTACGTGCATTACTCCGACAATCAACTGCATGCGGGACTGAATGATTATAAAGGCAATACTGCTGCAACTGTTGATTATTCGGACAGCAAGAACGGAATTCTATACCATATAGACCAACCCATAGAAACGGAATACCGGATGGGACAATATATTTCAAACGACCCCGATCTGTCTGATTTTACCCAGCTGATGATTGAAACAGGATTGCTCGATCCGAATTTTGAAGAGGGTGATACCAAAAACAAATATCCTAACATTGCACTTACTGAAGCTGCAGATGCTTATTACTGGACTGCTTTCATACCAACCAATGCTGCCATAGCACAGGCAAAATTAGACGGAACGTTTCCCGATACCACCGGGGGCAATATCGATGCCCTCAAAAGCTTCGTCAATTATCATTTTATTCAGAAAACAATTGTTGACGATGGTACTATATCGGGCACATTCAATACCTTGCTTGGCGGGGCAGAACTCACCATTGACAATAGTCCGAACAACCTGAGAATCACGGATGCATCAGGCCAACAGGTTTCCCTTAATCATGCCAATGCAAACCATCTGGTAAGAAGAGGAGTAGTTCATAAAATAGGTTCCGTCCTGCATTACGAATGACCGTATTACATACATGAACCTTTATACATGTCCAACC
>Ga0105104_10003236_pt1 | contig 11675 bp, 11 predicted proteins | sample PPLLaktember2015_3_FD_87034 | JGI IMG/M metagenome (GOLD analysis project Ga0105104, IMG submission 87034) | Freshwater sediment microbial communities from Prairie Pothole Lake near Jamestown, North Dakota, USA - PPLs Lake P7 Core (6) Depth... | ecosystem: Environmental > Aquatic > Freshwater >...
CTGTGTTCGTTTTTGCTTCTTCGTCATAGGTGGTTTCCACCGCTGTCACATCGAGGGGTCCTTAAGTCTTGATCGAAGCGCCGACGGGTCCCATCGAACCGGCGACCAGCACCCCGTCACGCGCAGAGGCGGCTTTGCGGGCGATCTCCGCCGCGCGCGTATTGACCTCGGAGGCGCGGTCCTGATATTTTGAATCCTTCATCCGGATGCGCGACCCGCCGAAGGTGCAGGTCAGGATAATGTCCGAGCCCGCCTCGACGAACAGGCTGGCGAGTTTCTGGACCGTCTCAGGGCTGTCGATCACCAGGTCTTCCGGTGGCTGTCCCGGCTTGAGCCCCATCTTCTGGAGGTTGGCGCCCGTCGATCCATCTGCAACCAGGACTTCCCCCGAATTAAGTCGTTCAAGAAATTTGTTCATTGTGCCTCCATTTCTCACCACGAAGGGCACCAAGGAACACAAAGGTTTTCTTTCCCTTTGTGACACTTTGTGTCCTTTGTGGTAAATAAATTACTTCATAAACTTCTCGGCCATCGGATCCGGCCGCCGGTTCGGGATCAAATGCGCGATGTGTTCGAACGGTTCGTTCATGTGCGGGAAACTCGTCGCAAGCATGAACTGGTTCTGGAACTCGGGATCAGCCGGCAATTCAAATCGTTCCACGCGCCGCGTGACCGAATCGATCTCATCTCGTTTCTCCACATTCAGCAGCGCGATCCGCGCGCCGTCGCCCGCGGCGTTCCCCACCGCATACACCCTATGCAATTCACAATCGGGGATCAGCCCGATCAGCATGGCTTTCTCTTTGTCAATATAGCTTCCAAAGCCGCCAGCCAGAATGATTTTATCAGGTGATTGTAATCCGGTGCGTTTCAGCAGGGTCCGCGCCGCCGTAAAAAGCGCAGCCTTCGCCAGTTGGATCTGTCTCACGTCCTGCTGGGTCATGGGGATGTCTCTGCCAATGGACGTTTCCTCCGCCCAGGCGAGCACGTACTCCCAACCGTTTTCCCCCTTGCGCACCCGCTTCGACTCCAGCCCGCTCTTGAATCTGCCCCGAGAATCGATGATCCCCGTCCGGAACAATTCTGCTACCGCGTCGATAATGGCGGAGCCGCAAATGCCCTTGGCTTTGCCTGTATTCCATTGCTCCTCGCCGACAATTTTATAGCGTGGTTCGAGAGTCTTCTCATCGATCTGGACGCGTTCGATCGCGCCGGGCGCGGCGCGCATCCCATATTCCACGTGCGCGCCTTCGAGGGCTGGACCCGTCGGTGTGGAGGTGCAAACCAGCCGCTTGTTATTGCCCAGCACCAATTCCGCATTCGTGCCGACGTCGATCAACAGCCAGTTCTCCTCCTGCTTATGGGGTTCCTCTGCCAGGAGCATTGCGCTCGTATCCGCACCGACAAAGGAGGCGATGGTCGGCAGAATATGGATATTCCCCGATGGATTGATCTGCAATCCCAGTTCGCGGGCTTTGATATCCAGCGAACTATGGATCACAGGGACAAACGGCGCGAGCCCCAGATCTTTTGGATTGAGCTTCAACAGGAGATGGTGCATGGTGGAATTGCCAACCAGGACCACTTCAAGAACCTCTTCCAGCTTTATGTCGTTGCGAGGGATGGTCTTCCCATCCTGGTCAACCAGAGACTGGTTCGCCTGCGTTACCAGTAACGCCAGGCTTGCAGATCTCACCGCTTGCCTGAGCAGCTTATTCAACGTCTCAATAATGGCTTTATGGAGTCTCTCCAGGCCATCATTGTGTTCGATGGTGTATTGGATGCGCGACATCACGTCTTCGCCGTAGACGATCTGCGGGTTCATCTCAGATTCTGCCGCGAGCAGTTCCCCCGTGCGCAGGTTGCACAGGTACAGTGCCACCGTCGTCGAACCAATGTCTACCGCGGCACCGTAGCTATCTTCCACATACCCGGGCTGGACGGCGATCACCTGCTGATCGCGCCACACGGATACGGTCACGTTCCAGTCTGCTTCCCGCAGCGTGGACGATAGTGTCCGCAGGCACTGGTAATCCACCTTCAAATCGAACCAGCGCGGCAGATTCTCTTCGCCGCGGCGGACAAGTCCCATCGCAGTTTCGAGCCCTTTGGCAAGCCGTTCCCAATCTGCAATCGGACGTTCGAGGTTCGGAGGCGTCAGCGAGACGTAATACTTGCGGATGGATGGCTTGATCTCGATTTGCCGTTCCCGCGCGCTCTTGCGGATGATCTGTTTGTTGCCGCGGCTTTCCTCGGGGACATTGATCAGCACATCGCCCAGCACTTTGCTCTGGCAGGAAAGGCGAACCTGCCCGACTTCCCAACCTTTATCTCTCAGCATTTTGGGTCTGCGCGCAAAATAAGCCTGTTCTTCCGCGCTAACAGGGGAGAGGTGCTCACGCCTGGACTCGATGTTGTATTTCTGGAAGTGACCTTCCTCCACCAGAACGATGCACTTGCCGCAGGTGGCGTTCTCCGCGCAGATGGATTCGATCTCCACGCCCAACTCACGCGCCGCGGCGCGAATGGAGATGCCTTCGTCCACTTGTCCGCGGCGGCCTGAGGGTTGCAGGATCACAGTGTGTTTTTTAGTCATAAGTTTTTGAACCGCGAAGAACGCAAAGGGCGCAAAGCCCTATAAACCTTTGTGTCCCTCACCTGCACTTGAAGCTGAACGTTTCACATTCAGGTGCAAGTGTCGTGTCCTTTGTGGTTAAATGTCTTTTTCCTGTCGGCGGGGAACCTCTACTTTAGCGAACTCCGCTTCCAGCTCCGCAAGGAGCGCTTCTGCCACTGCCTCGGGTGAACCGTCGCGTTCAACCCAAGCTCCGCGCTTGTACTGCGCGGCATACTCCGTTGTGGAGGTGACTCCTTCCGCCATTGCATAGGCGTCGATCGCGTTCTGGATCCTTTGCGAAAGTTCCTTCCTGATTGTGCGCCCATCGCCTTCCACGGTAAAGGATTGTGGGATGTGTTTCCAATACATGATTCGGTAGCGAGTCATTATCTGCCTTCCAAATTATATATAATTCTGTAAAGATGGATTGTACGGGAGGATGGGCGCAGGGTCAATGGAATTCGCTTTCAACAGAGGCATCCGGTGCCATCTGCGCAGGGTATATCTTGCCCCTGTTTATTCCTGTAAGAACCAAAATATAGACAACGATCCAGAGTGGCAGCGCCGTGATCAGCAGGCGGTCATCCTGGCCGGCAGAAATCCCGCTCGTCAGGAATTGAAGTACAAAACAAAGGTAGAGCAGGGCAATGGTTTCCTTATGATCCCGGTATTTCGTTGATAATAAATAATAGAGCACAAGCGGTGCCATCAGCAAGTGGAGGTACGCCGAGACCGCGTTCAGGTTAAAGGCAAATTCCTTCATCCGATTGCCTTCGCCAAGAGTGAAGAAAGAACCAACCCACAGGTTCGAATCGACCAGGTGACTGCGAACGGTGAGGAGCGTCGCCCTTTGATGTCCCCATAAATAGCTTACCTGTTGCTGGAGATCCCAGTCCTCAATTAATTTCATGGTTTCCCGCCACTCGGTCCCCTCCGTGCGGACATAAACGTCTGCCACCAGATAATTTTTGAAGGTGTAGCTGCCGATGGTCGAGAGGGTTGGTTTTCCCACGGCGATCGTCGACAACAAAAGCTGGATCCAGATGGGAAGCAGAAGCAGGGCAATCCAACCAACCTGCTTCCACCTGGACGTCGGTTTATATCGCACAATCATGTAGATGACGAGCAGCAGGAGAAACAACAAGTAGATCGGTTTAGTGACGGTTGTCAGTGCCACCAATAATAAGGCGTAATAAATACGATTCGTCATCGTAGTCGTCAAAACCCAGCAAAAGGCGGAGATCAAAAGGATGTTTAATGTCTCCGTCATGCCGTGAAACGTGAGGATCAATGGGGAGGGGTGTGAAAAGAAAAAGCCCGCTCCCAACATGGCCGGGACGGTGGAGCGTGTCCCATTTTGCAGACCCAGGTAGATCAAAGCCCCGCTTCCCAGCCACATCAAAAACTGGAGAACCCACATTACGCTCTCGGCGCCGCCCCCAAAAAGCGTCCGGGATAATCCCAGGAGGAGCGGGTACAGCCAGGGACGGTGATCGATCGAAGTAATATCCGAACGCCCGAAGAGCCATTCGCCCACGTCCTGATAGTTTCTGGAATCGTTTGCCCACCAGAAATATCTCGCTGGCTGGTCGATGTTTACCTTGCTATCCTCTAGCCCGGTGAGGTAATACGCCCATTGAAAATAATAAATGATTGCAATGATCAAAACAATAAAGAGCCCCAGCAGGACATCCTTTTGCTGACTGGTTAGATTTTGCAGCCATTTCCTGGAAAGAAGGTTCTTCATTGATCGGCTCTCATCCATGCAAGATGGATGAATTATAGCATCTGCAATAAAACAAACAGCCGCATCAGGTGGGGATGCGGCATCTTGAAAGAAAAAGAAGCGCCCGGGAAATTTCCTGGGCGCTTCTTTTTTCACTAAAGATTACCGGTTTCGGTGTACTCCACCGTCTTATCATCGGAGGAAGTTCTGCCTTCCTCCAGAAGCGATTTGAGTCGCAGCAAATCTTCGTGCATCGCCTGGCGGGGATCGACGCCAAAGATCTGCGCAACGGCGTGACCAACCGCGCCGGCGGGCGGCACGTAGCTCATCTGAACGCTGACGCGGGTGCTGCCGTCCCGGTTTTCGTCAAAGCGGACAAAACCGGCGCTGTGGACCTGAGAGTCTGGCAGGGTCTCCCATGCAATGGAATCATTGGGAATATCCTGTGTCAGGCGCGATTGGAATTCCACGGTCGAGCCTGCGGGTCCCGCTACCTTCCAGGTGGATATGTCATCCCGGACCGAGATCTCCTTGACATGGCTCATAAACAGAGGGAAGTTCTCAAAGTTGCGCCAGAAGCGATAGATCTCATCCACGGGTGCAAAAATGTTGATGGTCTTATTGGCTTTGATCCCATTTTCGCCCAGACCCAGACCGAGCAGGCTGCGCGTATCCAGGTTGGTCATGCCGCGCGCGGTCAGAACGAGTCCTGCCGTGCTCAAAACGGGCTTGACCACACCTCTGCGGGTCAAACCATACAGCGTCAGCAGGCTGCCTCCCACGCTGCTCAACAAGCGTGTCGCAGGTGACCAGCTGCGCTGCTGCCAATCGGGGCGGGCTTGCCGTCGGGAGGAGGGGGAGTCTTGCAAGGCGGGGATATCCTGCGGGTCATCCACCACCTGCAGCCGATTCTCGACGCCGTGTACACCGCGCGTCCGCATGGCGGTTTTTACGATGGCATCCTCATCCTCGCGCAGGATGGGTCCGCTCAAATGGATGCGGCCCCCATCTGCGGTGACTGTCACAGTGCGGGCATGTCCTGCGACGCGTCCCAGATTGGAGCGTACCCGTTCTTCCAGGATCCAATCCGGGGCACCCTGGTCGCTCAGTTTGGCGGTCATTTCCGAGAGGACGCCTCTTGCCCGGTTGCGCGCATCCTCCATGGCGATGTCGATCGATTCGTCGATGTTGTTGACGAACCGGTTTGCCCTGTCACGCACCAGCGCCCGCCTGCGCTCCCCATGCTGTGGATCAAAGAAATACATCAATCCAGCCCCCAGCCCAATACTTGCTACTAAGGTTTTTAACTTCATGTCTGCCTCCTAATTATCAGTTAACTTCCAAATGTCCGAGGAGCAGTTACCAGCTGCTTTCCGGTTGATTTTGCATCCAGAGGTATTTACAATATCTATTAATCCCCTGTTGCGCAAGTGGGAATCTCCCTAGTATGGGTACGGGAGAAGTCAACACAGCGAAAAGGAGTTAAAATACAAAGGAAAAACGATTGGAATTAACATTCCTGGCGGGCTGGACAGTGGCATACTGATTGCCCGGAATGGAAATTCCTGCTCTGAAGTCTAAACGCAAAGCAAAATAGATTATGCAAAGGAATAAAAAGATGAACTCAAAAGCCACCTTGTTAATGGTGTTGATGACCGTTGTCATATTGCTCGTTTCTGCCTGCGGCAGTCCGCCGGCAACACCCACCCCGGAAGCCGCTGCCACCCTGCCGGCTGCTGTCGATTCTTCAGTGATCATTGCCGAAGGGCGCGTCGAACCGGTCCGTTATGCGGAACTGGCATTCACCGTCAATGGCGTCATCAGTGAAGTGTTGGTGGAGGAAGGTCAACAAGTAAAAAAAGGTGAGCCTGTGATTCGTGTGGGTGACGAATTGGACACGAACTACGCTGCCGCCCAGCTCGAACTGGTCAATGCCCAGAAAGCTCTGAACGACCTGCAAAACGAGGCAGGTACTGATCTGGCGCAGGCGGTCATTGACGTGAGAGAGGCGCAGGAGGAGTACGATGACGCCCTGGATTATTTGGACTACCTCCAGAATGACGATAAGATCCCCCAAACCGAAAGCCGCCGAGTCCAGATCCAGACCTCGCGCGGCTATGAATATGAAGTCAGGACCAAAACCATCCGAGGTCCCGCGCCGCAGGATTGGATCGTCGAAGCCGAGAACGACCTGGGTCTGAAGAAGGCCGAGCTGGAAGCTGCCCAGCGCACCTACGACCGTCTGAAAGGTGGCGTGGATGCCGAGCAACTGGCAGTGCTGGAAGCGCGACTGACTGCCGCCGAAGCGGGCGTGGCAGCCTTTTCCATCACCGCGCCCTTCGATGGTGTGGTGGCGGAACTGAATGCCAAACTGGGCAACTCGATCAATGCCGGGGCACCGGCTGTGGTGGTCGCTGATTTTTCCAATTGGATCGTCACCACCACTGATCTGACCGAGATCGACGTGGTGGAGCTGGCAGAAGGTGGTCCGGTCGTCGTGACTCTGGATGCCCTCCCAGGCGTGGAATTGGAAGGCACGATCGACTCGATCGGGCAGACCTTCTCAGAAAATCAGGGCGATGTGGTCTACGAGGTGACGGTCATTTTGAACGACATCGATCCAGCCATACGCTGGGGTATGACTGCCGAAGTGAAGTTCGAATTCGAATAAGAATAGAAGTAGATAGTAAATACGCCCTGCCAGGATCACTGGCAGGGCGTATTTGTTCAGTCTGTTTGTTTTCAGCCGCGAATTGCGCGAATTAACGCGAATGAATTTAAACTAGCCACCTGACCGTTTGTTTCAGGAGCAATCCGTTGGTCGAGTAGGCGGCGCTCTCCCGAAGGGGACCGTATCGAGACCAAAGTAACCTGCAAGTCAACGTTTTCTTGAAAATTGATGGTCTCGATACGCCCCTCGAAGAGCATTCGGGGCTACATCTCGACAGGCTCGATGCGGCGCTCGACCACCGAAAATGGATAGAAATTTAAAAGTGTCAGATAGCACGAATTTAAAAATCATGCAAATTCGTGCAATTCGCGGCTGGGGTTTTGAGACTTCCAATTAAGAACCCCGGAGCGTTTGATCCAGCCCTGTTGCCACTTCCTCCACAGCCCGCAAAACCTCCGCGCTGACAGTTTCACTGACCTCATTCGACCTTGGTTGAATACCCAGCAAGGTCACTTCGCAGCCAAGTTCCAGGGTCAGGTACTTCGCCAGCATCGAAAGCGGCAGGCTGTGGGTCGAGGCGCTCATGCCATCGATGTCTTCTTCAGAGATCCATTCCACTGTGCCTGGTTCCTTGCCGATATCCGCGGCATCGATCAGCAGCACCAGGTCCGGGGCGAAGGTGCGTAATTCACCGGTCTTGTTTTCAGGGGCGTGACCCGCTTCGATGATCAGGAGTCGATCTGGGTCCGCGGCGCATTCCCGCTGGGACAGGAGGCGGGCGACCAGCACCCCGGCGGCATCATCGGAACGCATGACGTTCCCGATCCCCAGCACGGCAACGCGCGGACGTTCGCCCGACTCACTTGTCAGTTTCTGCAGCAGGAGCTGCAGCGGTGCTCTCCAGGTATTTGGCAATGTCCGGCTCTTTTCCATAATAAACCATAAAATTCTGATCGAGGGCAGCGTGCTCCCACTCCTGGTTGGACATTCCAATGCCCTTCGGTTTGCAACTCACCACACATTGACCGCAATAAATGCAGCGATCCATGCGATATTTCATTATATACTTTTTGGCAGCCCGATCGATGATGACCAGTTCGATCGCGTCGGAGGGGCAATCCTTGACACATAACGTGCAGCCCGTGCAAACGGATGGGTTGTAGGAAAGGATGCCGCGATAACGCTCCGGAGGCGCAATTCTCTCGAGAGGATACAGTTGGGTCGAGGACTTGGTAAAAAGCGACCTGACGATATCCTTGAACATTGTACCGATTCTCATGAGAGACCACCTTTCAATAAAATGATGATGACAATCTGTGCCAGCACCAGGATCGTTCCATACCGCCACCACAAGCCAACCGTCTGATCGATGCGCATACGGGTCAGCAGAACCTGGAACATCGTCATTACGAAGAGCACGCCAAGGGTCTTGGCAAGGAACGGCAAAATACCGTGCAGCCCGCCGAGGTAGAACGCGGACACGAGTGTAATGCCGACGACCAGTTCCACCGATTTTCCGATTTTGAACATTGCCAGGCCGCGCCCGCTGTATTCGGTTAATGCCCCTGCGACGATCTCCGTCTCGGCTTCGGGGGCATCGAACGGCGGTAATTCCAGTTTTCCCATCAGGCCGATCAAGGCAATAATGAATCCCACGGGCTGGCTGATGATAAACCAGTGATTGGCTGCATAGTCATTGATGACGCTGATCTGCCAGCTGCCGGCCGCCATGGCGGGTCCAAGCAAAGCCAGCAGGAAGGGAGCCTCGTAAGCAAAGACCTGCGTCAGAGCGCGGGTGGCGCCGACCAGAGCAAAACGACTGCTGGTATTCCAGCCGGCCAGGCCCATGCACATGGTCAACAGGCTGAGGAGATAGATCGTTACGATCAGGTCGCCGGGGAGACTATGGGCAGGCGTGAACCCAAGCAGGGGGACGTACAGGGCCGCCGTCAACGCACCGGAGATGGCAACGATCGGCAAACCGAAGAACAGAAAAGGGTTTTTGATCCCGGGGGTGATCTGTTCCTTGGCAAAAAGCTTGACCACATCTGCGATCGGCTGGAACCAGCGCGGTCCGGTCCGGTTTTGGAACCGAGCCACCAGCTTGCGGTCGGTCCACTCGTAGAGCATACCCATCAGCAGGAGTGTCAGACCGGCTGGAAAAATCAATAAAGAGGTTAAGGAGGTAAGCGTGTTCATCGTTTGTAATACTCGATTCCGTATTCGCGCAACTGTTTCCAGGACCAGGTCTTGCGGTCGCCGCTGGTACCTACCGTGGTGACGAGCCGGTCGTTGCAGGAAAAACAGGGATCCATCCCGGCGATCAACATCGGCACGTCCGCAAGCTGGCGCCCGACCGCTTTTTCAAGAACGGAGACCCAGTTGCAAAGGCTGGGCGTCCGGATGTGAACGCGCGCCGGATGTTCAGTTCCATTGCTTTTGATGTAGTAGAACAATTCCCCGCGCGGCGCTTCGACCCTTGAAATGGTCTCGCCCGCCGGAACTTTGCGCGGCATCTTCGTTGTGAGCGGACCTTCGGGCAGGTTGTCGACGATCGTCCGTAGTGCAAAGCAGGAAACCAGCAGCTCTTTCAGACGGACGACACAGCGTGCCTCGAGGTCACCGTTGGTTTCGGTCACGCCGCTGATGGGGAAGCGGGTGTAGGCTCCATAAGGCGCTTCTACGCGCACATCCCGCAGCAGGCCGGAGGCGCGGGCCGTGGGTCCCAGCAGACCGAACTCTTCCGCCTCCTCGTAGGAAATCGTGCCGATCCCGCGCGTCCGGTTGAGGAACATCGTATCGGTTGTCACGACCTCCAGATAATGGCGGATGCGCGTCTCGAGATAGTTGAGCCCTTCCTTGATGGCTTTGGCTTGTTCGGGTCCAACGTCAGCTTTCACGCCGCCAAGTACATTGGCAGAGTAGTTCACCCGGTTCCCGGTAATTTGTTCGAGCAGGTTCATGACGGTTTCACGGTCGCGCCACGAATACATGAACAGGGTATCGAAGCCCGCCTCGTGCGCCGTGACCCCCAGCCAGAGCAAATGACTGTGGATGCGCTCCAGACCTGCAACCAGTTCACGGATCGCCTGGGCACGTGCCGGGACTTCCACCTGCGCGAGTTTCTCCACTCCCTGGCTGTATGCATATGCATGGGTGTGCGAACAGATCCCGCAAATGCGTTCGAAGAGATACAGGTTCTGGATCCAGTTGCGACTCTCCGCAGCTTTTTCGATGCCGCGATGGGCATATCCCAGGCGCATGCTCGCCGCCGTGACGATCTCACCATCCACGGTGAATTCGAAATGCCCCGGCTCTTTTAATGCCGGATGCTGGGGACCGATCGGGATGACGAACTTGTTGCCGCCGACCACTCCCTCGTCAGGCAGCTCGTCTGCGTGACGACCCTCGACAGGCTTGGCTTGCTCGATCTTGAAATCTTCCCGCAGCGGATAAACATCTTCGGGCCAGTCATCGGGAATGAACAAACGCTCGTTGCTTTTGCCGCCCTCGATTCTGAAGCCAAGCATTTCATGCAATTCGCGCTCGAAGAATGTCGCGGGCGGAATAATGTCTTCGATCGTCGGCAGGCTCACGTCGCTGGTGCGCGGCAGGCGGATGCGCAGGGTGGTGATCGCAGGTCCGTTGCAGAAGTGATAGAGCGCTTCCATTTGGCCGGCATCCGGACCCAAATCCATGCCGGTGATCGCCGATAAATAGCCCCAATGTGTGTTGTGCAAGGCACTCACTGCCAGGCGCAAATCGTCCGCGGCGATGGTAGCATCCAGGCGATTGGCTTCAGGATGCGTTGTTTCTTTGTTCCAGGCTGCGAGCAACTGCTCCGCTTGTTGTAAATTCTGTTCGCTGTTCATGCAACGACCCTTTCGATGATCTGCTCCTTTCGAGCAGGGCGTGGATTTCCATCTTTTAAATGAGTGAGCAATTGGATAATGCCGTCAATGATGGCTTCGGGACGCGGCGGGCAGCCCGGGATAAAGACATCCACCGGGATGACTTCGTCCACCGAACCGCCGACGTTGTAGCAGCCCTGGAAGACGCCGCCTGAGATACTGCACGAGCCCACCGAGACGACGAATTTGGGCTCAGGCATTTGCTCGTAGGTCCGCAAGAGCCTTTCACGCGCCTGGCGTGTAACGGGTCCCGTCACAATCAGGATATCGGCATGACGAGGGCTGCCTTCGAGCTTGATGCCGAAGCGTTCCACATCGTAACGCGGCGTGAGCGTGGCAAGGATCTCGATGTCACAGCCGTTACAGGAGCCGCTGTTGAAATGCACTGCCCAGATGGAATTCAGCCGCGCCCAGGCGCGTACTTTCTTTATCACCTTCACCCATAATTGATCATTATTGATATTCATTGTTTCACCATTTTGAGAGTGGATAATTGTGTAGGCTTGCCCAACAGATTTACCACTGAGTCCACGGAGAGCACAGAGAAAACCTTTTAAAAAATCTCCGTGAACTCAGTGTTCTCCGTGGTGAAGAAGTGTTTAGCCCATTTTCTTCGTCACTCTTCCATTTTATCCAAGGATCAAAGCGATCAACGCCAGGATCAAACCCAGTAAATACACCACGGAAACCGGGGAAAAGTTGCTGCTGCCGACCATCAGCACGCCCAGGTGCAGGACGGCAAAAAACAAG